>Ga0114922_10000013_pt1 | contig 179116 bp, 169 predicted proteins | sample AartaG_FD_100975 | JGI IMG/M metagenome (GOLD analysis project Ga0114922, IMG submission 100975) | Deep subsurface microbial communities from Aarhus Bay to uncover new lineages of life (NeLLi) - Aarhus_00045 metaG | ecosystem: Environmental > Aquatic > Marine > Oceanic > Sediment | place...
ATTTACCACTACCACTGGAACCAGTAATAAATATAAAATCTTTCTCTTTTATATGAAAATTTCCATTTTCTATAATGTTTCTTTTATTATCATAGGTTAATGTTATATTTTTAGCTAATATCAATTTATACTCCTTAAAATAATTTTATGTGCCATTAAATTAGTTTTAGTTTTTATAGGATCACCTTGAAAATATCTTGCTTTATTATTTTGTATAATAATATATTTTGTTACAGGTCTATTAAAACTACCAAAAGTAACTTTAACTAATAATCCTTTTTCTATTCCAGATTCTATAGTATAAACATTTACAAAGTGTACTAAAAAATCTGTTTTTACGGTAGGTACATCTAATAATCTAGTTTTTAAAGTATCAATATCACTTATATCAGTAAAAGTAAAATCATCTTCAAGCATATCTTCTGGTGAGTTTTGAGTAGATGTAATAGTCACATCCCAAATATCTTTCTCTTGTCTTTTCCATCTAGCTTCATACTTACTTGTAACCGCTAAGTCTTTGTTTTTTTCAATTGTCGAGGGATACTCTTTAAAACTATCCAAAAGACCACTTGAGTATTCAAAATAGTTTGGACTATCTGTTCTTAACTCTAAAGTTCCATCAATTTTTAAAACTCTTAAACTCTCTTGTATAAAATCAACACTCATAACTCTTCTGTGTGGTTTTTTATCCCAAGGTACAGGAAAGTGTACAAAAATTCTACCAACACTATTAGATTTTAAAAATTCTAAAAACAATCTTGCATCATAATTCATAACAAGAACATTATCAATATTTTGAAATTTTAGTTGCTTTAAAACTTGCTCTATTGATGGTGTATGTATCTCAAGTCCAATAATAAGCTTATCAGGATTTTGTTCTGCTTGATGTAAAAGATGTGTTCCACTTCCAAAACCAACTTCTACCCATATCTCTTTATCAGTTTTAAATTCACTCTCAAAGTATCCAATATTTTTTAGATAACTTTGTTGTGGCTCCATTCGTTGATGAATAGAGTTTGTATTTGAAAATAGAAGTTTAGAATTTGAGATAGTACCATAATCATTCAATGCATCTTTCATCAAACTTACTGGTGTAAGTCTTGTAGCTGTATCAAGTTTAATTAAGTCATTACCATTTTTATCAACCTTTGTTAATAAAAACTCTTTACCTTCAATAGTTGTACCAATTTTATTGTCATATTTTGACTTTGCAATAAAATCAAAACTTGCTTTTAAATCGCTTTTAGCACCAACTACTATATCACTATGTTTTTCTAATAAAATATGTGGCATCTAATTATTCACTCGCTTGATTTATTAATTTTGGTAATTTTGAAGATAATTCTTCAGTTTTTTTAGATAATAACCCATGTTTATCTACAGATTGAATACTATAACTATACTCAATACCACGTACAACATCTGGATCTTCAAATCTTAAACCTTCTATATTTGGTATTATTTTTTCATTTTTAGAGTTCCAACCATTTTTTTCACTCTTAAAAATATTGTAAGAGACTGCTCTATCATCAGAGTTTTCCCAATTTAAAATGATTTTATTACCTTGTATTTGAGCTAAAGTTACTTTAGGAATCTTTGGTTTACTAAGTGTAGAACCCATTACTGCTGATACCTCTTCAATTTTACTCTCTAGGTTATCTTTATCTATAGTAGTTATTTTATAAAAATAAACTTTTCCATCTTGAGCTATATTGTTATCAAACCTATTGTGAGATGCTGGTGCTTGTGCAATTTTTCTAAAACTACCATCAAAACTTAATGATCTATATATATTATAAGAAACTACATCTTTTGTTGATGATTGACCCCATGATATTTGAATATTTCTAGGAAGATCTCTTGTACATGTAAAACCTTCAATCTGATTCGGTAAAGGTTTAGTTGTAGCTGTTGTCATTTCACTTGAATTTGAAACTAAATCATCAAATCTTACTGCTCTTATTCTATAAGAATAAGTTTCATTATCACCTAATTCATCATCGATATACTCAATATTGTATCTATGTTCAATCTCTGCTAATTTATTCCATTTACTTGTAATTGGAGATGTTTTTTCAATAATATATTTTGAAATAGCAGCACTACTGTGAGGTCTCCATAATATTTTTATTTGTCTTGGTAAATTACCAATACTTTGTATCAAACTAACAGATTCAAAGTTTGGTAATGTTGATATAATAACAGATTCACTAGGTGCAGATTCAATTCCATGTGAATTTACCATAGATACAGTATATGAGTACTTACTATTTGGCTCTAAATCTTTATCTAAGTAATGTGTTATATATTTATTTTTTAAAGTTGCTATTCTTTTGAATTTTGTACCATCAAGTTGCATATTTGATCTATAAATATGATAACCACTTACACCAGTAGATGATATGCTTTTCCACTCTAATGCTATTGTATCAATAGCAGAAATAGATTTAATTGAAGCAAAATCAACAACCGGAAGATTTAAATCTATCTTCGGCTTTTGCGCTATATCTAAATTTTGTTCACACCCACTAAATATTATTATTGAACTTAGTAGTAATAAACTCGTTGTCAATCTCTTCACTGTAATCATCTCCATCAAAATTATCTTTATAAAAACTCTTCATATCTTCTGGTAATTTTACATCAAATTTCATATCTTCACCTGTAATTGGATGCTTAAGATATAAACAATATGCATGTAAATAAACTCTTTTTATTTTATCGGTATTGCCCTTAAAACCATATAAACTATCACCTAATATGTGTCTTTGAATAGTTTCAAGATGTACTCTAATTTGATGTGTTCTTCCTGTAAAAAGTTTTGCTGCAATTAATTCAAACTGTTCATTTTTACTTAATGCTAATTTTACAAAAGCAGTTTTCGCAGATTTTCCATGAGGAACAATCCCCATTTTTAATCTATTGTTTGGATTTCGACCTATTGGTTGAGTTATTGTAATATTATTTTTTAAAGGTAAATCTGTAATAGCTAGATAGTATCTTCCCATTGTTTTATCTTCAAGTTGTGATGATAATTTAACATGAGCATCATTAGTTTTTGCTATAACCATTAATCCACTTGTACCCTTATCAAGTCTGTGAACAATACCATGTCGCTCTTCCCCACTTATTGTTGATAAAGATATATTTTGTTTCTTTAACCAATCAACTAAAGTAGCCTCTTTAACACTAGCGGCTCCATGAACAATCACACCTGATGGTTTATTTAAAACCATAAAATACTCATCTTCAAATACTATATCAACATCAAAATCAACATCTAATGCTTCTTTTTTAACAACTTGTGGTAATTGTACAGTTACTTTTTGACCAATATTTAACTTTAGTCCACTTTTTGCTTTCTTCTTATTCTCTACTGTTACGAAACCTTTTTTTATTAGATGATCTACTTGATTTCTAGTTTCATCTAACTGTTCAGATAAAAATATATCTAACCGAATCTCTTTTTGTGCTATAAACTCTTTTTCATTCATATTTAGTTACTATTCCTTATGGTATACTTCTTTGACAAACGGATAATTTCACATTTTAATTTTGAATTAATTTTATTAATATTACCTTTGGTATTTTTATCACACTACTTAATTAGTGAAATAAACGTAATATTAGCACATAAACAATTAATTTACTTCTCATTATCTGCACTTACATTTATAATTGTTTTTATTATACCCTTTAGAAAACTAATTCAACTGATTCCAATAGTCTATTGGTTTGGTATATTTTTACTTTTATGTGTAGAGTTTTTTGGTATAACAAAGCTCGGTGCTACTAGGTGGCTAGAGGTACCTGGTACATCTATGACAATACAACCATCTGAGTTATTTAAACCAGCTTTTCTACTTATGTTAGGATTTTTAATACACAATAAACCACCTCCTAAAGATGGATATAACTTTAAAGATTTTTTATATTTCTCATTTTATATTTTATTGCCATTTATTTTAATAGCAAAAGAACCTGATTTAGGGACAGCTTTAGTTTTACTTCTTGTTGGTTATGGGGTGTTATTTTTAATAGGAATAAACTGGAAAATATTAGCAAGTTTAGCTTTAATTTTAGCTATTTCATCACCTTTAATATATACATACCTTATAAAAGATTATCAAAAAAAACGTATTCATGATTTTATTAGTGAAGAGCCAAGTTATCATGTGAAACAATCTATGATTACAATAGGTTCTGGTGGAATCACAGGAAAAAGTAAAGATGAAGCAACACAAACACAACTAAAGTTTCTACCTATTGCTACGAGTGATTTTATATTTGCCTCATTTGTTGAGAGATATGGTTTTGTGGGTTCCATTGGATTAATATTTTTGTATATATTACTTATTATTCATCTTTTATTTTTGCATAATCACTTTAAAAAAGATTATATGATAAGTGTATTTGCAAGTGGGCTAGCACTTCTCCTATTTTTAAATATGAGTATTAATATACTGATGGTTATTGGGTTTGCACCTGTTGTAGGTCTCCCCTTACCCTTATTTAGTTATGGAGGGAGTTCCTTTATAAACTTTATAGTGCTTGTTGCTATTTTAGAAAATCTCATATCCTTTAGATTTGTAGATAGTTATAGTTTTAATAGAAAACTATAATTTCAGCCAAAACAATAATTTTATTTGTTAGAATAGGACATGAATATTTTAGATCAACTTATAAATAAACTGGATGATATGTCACGTGATTTTCAAATTCTTGTAAAAGAGAATGAAAAATTAAAATCAGAGCTTAGTGACTTAAAAAACCAAAATGATCTTTTTACTAGAAATAATCAGGATGTGACGTTGATGATAAAAAATATGTTACAAAAAGATGGTAAGATTTGAAAAGTATAACATTTCATATAAACCATTCTGCATACACAATAAATATTGGTGAAGATGCGGACAACAAACTTGAAGAGGGTTTAAAAAAGTTTTTATCTACTGATAAAAACTTAACAACTGAAGAGTTACTTCTTGCATATCTTCAAAAAACACAAGAGCAAGTTTCTTTTGAAACAAAACTTCAAAGTATTATTGATACATCAATATTATCAAGAGAGAACTTAAGAAAATAGATAAACTACTAAAATAGTTTGCTTCTTAACTCTTTCTCTACAAGTTTATAATCACTCATATAAGAACTAACTAAATTCCAAAACTTTTTAGAATGATTTTTTTCAACTATATGACATAACTCATGTAAAACTACATACTCTATACACTTTTTATCAAATTGAAGTAGTTTATAGTTTATAGATATATTGTTTTCATAACTACAACTTCCCCATCTACCTTTTGCAAATCTATAGCCTATTTTTTCTGGAAATAGTTGAGTTATATGTGTCCACTCATCAAATATTGGGTCAATTATTTTTATAGCATTATATTTATAAAAAGTTTTAAGTCCTTCTATAAATTCATCATAAGTTTGCAAAGGGTTATTATATTCAACTAAGAATTCATCATCTTCTAAACTAAACTTTATTTTTTTTACTTCTACATTTTGTTTAAGAATCATTGGGTATTGTATGCCCATGTATGGGATTTTACCACCTGTAACAAAATCAAATTGATTTTTTGATGGTACTTTTTTGATGGAGTTTAATATCCAATCTTGATACTCATAAACAATCTCTTTTAACTGATGAGATTTAAACTTTAAAGGTGTTTTTACAATTATTTCATCTTTGTTTTCTATTGCTAAACTTATCCTTTTAATCTTTTTATTTGTTCTATGAATAAGTGTAAATGTATGGTTATCTAAAATAATTTGGTGAGACATCTTTTAACTTTCTAAAAATTTTATTTGCATCACTACTATATATCCTAGTATCTCCTATTGTAGTTATAAAGTTAGTATCACCAACCCATCTAGGAACTAAATGCATATGGATATGATCCTCAATACCTGCCCCACCAGCTTTTCCTAGGTTCATACCGATGTTAACACCCTTTGCTCCAAAAATATCTTTTAACATCTTTACACCTTTTTGTGCATATACAGACATTTTTGCAAATACTTCAGAATCTAAATCTTCTAAATTTGCTGTGTGAATATTTGGTATTATCATAAAATGACCAGGAGAATAAGGGTATTTATTCATCACTATAAAAAAATCTTTTTCTCTATGTAATACACCTAAGCTTTCATCATCGTCTAAAGTGCTATTTTTTACTATATGACAAAATACACACCCTTCTATCTTCTTACTATTATTTACAATATATTCAGTTCTCCAAGGAGCATATAACCTATCCATATTTTACCCTTTATTTATATTTATTATTTTACAATGCTTTGACTTAATCGTACCGGTGTATCATCAACCGTTTGTATAGATATATGATAGTTTGTTATATTATGTTCATCTGTATTTTTTACAATCTTTGTTTTATATCTATTATCATTTAAGTTAAAGTTATTTATATCCTCATCTGATGCATTCTTAATATATAGAATTATACTATTCATATATATTTTTGCTTGAAGATGTAGATATTTTAGATTATTTAAATTTGTACTAAATGTGTTGTTTTGAACTATTGAAAAACTAAATAGACCAAACAAAACAACTAAAAACATCGTGATCAAAAGTGCATAAGCTGATTTTTTATTCATAAACTTTTTATCTTCCACTTTTGACATATTTTATTTTCATAAATACAGATATTTATAGTTGCAATATTATCTAATATAGTTAAATTGTATAATGATATATTATCAAGTAAAATGTTGTGTTTAAAATATAAAATAGAATTATCATATCTAATATTTTCAAAGTTATTATTTTTTATTAAAAATAATCTTGTAGTTTCTAGTTTGATATTATTGTGGGTTTGAAATGTAGTTAAGCTGTGTTTTTCATTTAAGGAAAGTAGTATATTCATACTATATGAAGCAATTATAGAGAAAAGAACAATACTAAAAATAACCTCTAAAAGGACTATTGATCTTTTCACTTTTTATTTAAACCTTTAGTAGTTTCATACCCTCTTCATCTAGTTCTATTGTTTTTGCATCTATAAGAGCTGTTAAAGTTCTTTTATAAGCTTTTTTACTTATTCCAAATACTTTTTTTATAACATTTACTTCAGTTTTATAGTTATATGGAAGATAGTTTTCATTTTGTTTTAATAACTTAACAATCTTTTGAGTATTTACATCACCTGCGGCTTCTTTACCAACTGGTTGAAGTGAAATATCAAGTTTACCATCTTCTCTTATATTTTTTATATATCCAACTATATCATTACTAATTTCAAGTTTTGTAAATATCTCATTAGCATAGATAAGTCCCTCATACATATTATTTACAATTACTTTAAAACCAAGTGGTGTTTTTGCAAAAATAAGTAGTCTTACCTCGTCATTTATCTCTAAACCTTTTGTATCTTTTGTTAAAAATGATGTAACTTTTTCAACTCCAATAAGTCTATTTGTTTCCACATCTTCTACAATTCTTACAATTCTAGTCTCCCCTACTTCAAAAGGAGTTTTTTGTTTATTTCTTGGTACAAAAAGATCTTTAGGTAAACCCCAATCCACAAATGCACCAAATTTCATAGTATCTACAACTTTAGAGATGATAAATTGATCTTTCATCCCATAAGGCTGTTCTGTTGTACAAACCAATCTATCTTCACTATCTCTGTATACAAATACATCAAGTTCATCATCTATATACATCTCATCAGTTACATAAGCATTTGGAAGAAGTATAACCTCTTCATCACCTGCTTCTAAATATAATCCTGGTTCAGTATCTCTATTTACTTTTAAAGTGTTTATTACACCTATTTCTATATGTTCATTTATCATAATTGAATTATATCCTTAATACAATTAAACTTCTTATCTATTATATAATTAACTTTTATTTATTGCTATTTGGTTTCTACCATTATTTTTACAATAGTATAATCCATCATCAGATTTTTTTATCATAGCTTCTAAGTTATCTTCCAAACCATAACATATACCTATTGATGTAGTAAATTTTATCTCTAAACCATTTGTTTTTATAATATTATCTTCAAATACAACTCTTATTTTTTCAAAAAGTATCTCAACATCTTCTAAAGATATGTTTTCTAATAATACACAAAACTCTTCCCCACCAAATCTAGCCATTAAATCTGAATCTCGTAAGTTCTCATTTAATATATTTGCAACTTCACAAATAGCTACATCACCTACATCATGACCGTAAGTATCATTTATATTTTTAAATTTATCTATATCAAACATAGCAACGACTAAGTCTTTTTTATCTCTTTTTGCTTTCTCAAAAATTGCTTCACCACTATCAAAAAAGAATCTTCTATTATAAGCACCTGTCATAAAATCTTTATTTGCCATATCTTTTGTTTTTTCAAACAGTTCTAAAAGTTCTAAATTTGAATTAATTCTAGTTATTACCTCAATCTCAGAATAAGGTTTATTTATAAAATCATTTGCACCTATACTTATAAATTGTGAAGATATTTCTGGTGTTTCATTTGCACTTAATACAATTACACCTAACTCATCTTTATCATACTCTTCTCTTATTTTTAAAGTTAAATCCATACCATCCATTTTTGGCATATTAAAATCTGTTAATACAAGTGAAAACTTTTTTTCACTATTGTGTAAAATACCATAAGCTTCTAAACCATTCGTAGCTGTAGTTACATTAAACTTTGTTTTTTCAAGTATTGTAACTGCCATTGATAGTTGTATAGTAGAATCATCAACTACTAATATATTTATATCATAATTCTTTAGAACTCTATCAACACTATTAACTGCATGATTAATCCCTTTTTTTCCACCTTTTACTATATAATCTAAAATATTATTACCTAATAAAGTTTGTTTTAAATTCTCATCCATAGTTCCTGTTAAAACAATAGTAGGTATTTCTTTTTTCCTAGCAAACTCCACAAGTGCACCATCTTCTACATCTGGTAAGTTTAAATCTAATATTGCAACACTAATAGTTTGATTTTTAGTTAAAATATGTTTCATACCCTCTTTATATGTTAAAGCTTTTAAGATATTTATATTTTTTATTTTATTATTTAATTTCTCTTCTAACATATCTAATATTATTGGATCATCATCAACGATTAAAACTGTTTTTTTATCTTTATTTTTCATATCTTTCCTTCTTTATTTTATAATTTTACTAAACTTACTTGATTTCTACCACTTTGCTTTGACTTATATAACGCTTCATCTGATTTTTTATATATCTCTTCTACATCAGATATATCATTGGTATCTATAACATAAAGTCCCATTGACATTGTTACCCACTTTGAAGCAGAGTTTCCTGTATGTGATATATGTAAATTTTCTATATTTTCTCGAACTTCATTTGCTATATTTTTAGCATCTTCTGTACTTGAAACACTATATAACATACCAAACTCCTCTCCACCTAATCTAAAAATATAATCATCTGGCCGTTTTAAAGATATTTTTAATAGCTTTGCAACAGATTTTAGTGTCGTATCTCCCTCTTGATGCCCATAAGTATCATTATATTGTTTAAAGTGATCTATATCCATCATAACAAAAGCCAGTAAACTATTGTTTCTTTTTGAAATTTTTATTTGACTAGGAAAAAGTTCATCAAAATGTCTTCTATTAAATAAAGAGGTCAATCCATCAATTTGGGAAATCTCTTCAATCTTCTTTTTACTAGATATATCATGTAAAATATTTGTATAGCCTATCACCTCGTAGTCTTCATTAAAAACTGGATGAATATGTGAATGTAACCATTTTATCTCACCATCTATATCAAGTTTTTTTATCTCGCCATCCCAATTTTTACCACTTTGAATAACTCTTTTAATTGTATTTTGTTCATCTAAACTACAATCGTTATATAAAAAACCATCTGATTGATTTAATATATCTTTTTTTGAAAACTTAATATGTCTAGCAAATGCATTGCTTGTATCTGTTATCTTTAAGTTTTTATTTAATGTTACACTCATAATATTTTGATCTATTAAATGAAAGTGTTTTTTTATCTCTTTATCTGTTTCTCTTATATTTTTAACTAATAAAACTAATATTGTAACAATTACGATAATAATAATAACTAAAACTGTAGAAATCATAATAATAGATGATTTTTTAGTCTCTTTTGCATTTTTATTAAAATACATTGCTTTTTTATAAGCATAATCTATAAGCTTATTTACTTGATGATTTAAATTCTCAATATGTTCTGCACCCTTAGTTTTTGTAATAGTAGCAGCTTTTGCTTTCTCATTAATTTTAACTAAATGTATAACTTTATCTCTAATAGATTTCCAACTTATAAAAGCATCATAACTTTTTTGAATATCTTTTTTATCACCTAAATATTTATCAAATATTATATCAAATTGTCTATATACAATTAACTCACTCTCATTAACATTTTCTATAGCTATTAAAAGCTCTTCATTTGATGTTGATAAAGCTACATCCTTCATATATCTATGCATTGATATTACATTTGATTCTACTGTTTTTGTGGCTGTCGTAACTGTATATGGATGTTCATAAAGTTTTTGAGATAGATTTGCTAACTCTGCCATTTTAAAAATTGCACCAACACCTAATAATACAAGTAATACTAATGTTATACTAAAACTAAATAATACTTTTTTATACATCTTTCTCTCCTAAAAACTTATTTAATAGTTCTGCTAAAATACTTTTATTTAATGGTTTTGTAAGGTATTCATCCATTCCAGCACCAATTAATCTTTCCCTATCACCTTTAAGAGCATTTGCTGTTAATGCGATTATTGGAGTATGTTTTAAAGATAACTCTTTCTCAATACTTAATATTTTTTTAGTTGACTCTACACCACCCATATTTGGCATATTTTCATCCATCAAAATTATATCATATCTACTTTTATTCTTTTGTATGTTTGTTGACAATTCAAAAGCCTTATACGCCTCTACTCCATCATTTACAATATCAAAAGTTAATCCCATCTTTTTTAGAATAACCTTCATAAACATCTGATTTGCTTTATTATCTTCAACTACTAAAACATGTGCTTTTAACTCTGTTGATAAATCAGTTTTTGATTGTTCTATTATTTGTTTCCCTTTTTGTAAAGGTATTGTAAAATAAAACTCACTACCAACTCCTAGCTCACTTCTTAACTTTAACTCTCCACCCATAGCCTCTACAAGTTTATAAGATATAGTAAGCCCAAGACCTGTTCCTCCATATTTTCTTGTAGTTGAACTATCTTCTTGAGTAAAAGCTTCAAAAATATTCTTTTGGTATTGGTCAGTTATACCAATACCCTCATCTTTTACATTTACATACAATTTACCATCATTGTATTCTATATCTAAATATATATTTTTATTTTTTTGAGTAAATTTAATAGCATTACTTAAAAGATTATTTATAACTTGCTTTATTCTCAGTATATCACCGTTTAATGAAAGAGGAAGATCACCATGACTTGAGTGAAATCTTATATTTTTCTCATCAAATCTTGCTTTAAATAATTTCTTTGTTAATTTAAACTCAGTAACAGGATTAAAATCTATTTTATCTATTCCTAGGTTTCCACTTTCTATTTTACTAAAGTCTAATATATCATTTATAATATCTAGTAGACTCTTGCTAGAACTATTTATGATATTTAAATACTTTTGCTTTGTTTTATCTGTTTCATTTTCTTGTAAAAGCTCTATAAAACCCATTATTGCATTTAATGGTGTTCTTACCTCATGTGACATATTAGCCAAAAATTCGGACTTTGCTTTTGATGATGCTTGAGCATTATCTTTTTGTAGAACTAACTCTCTTTGTATGTTTTTTATACTAGTTATATCTGATATTGAACCCATTCTACAAGGTTCATTATTATAATCTATAGGTATTAAAGATAAAAGTGCATCAATCTTTTCACCACTTACTAATTTAAACTTTGTTTCATAGTTTACTAAAGGTACACCATCTAACATAGCATTTAATATATTATCACCTTGACTATCACAAATGTATAGTTCTGAAATAGACATTCCGATAAGCTTTTCTTGAGAAATATTATATTGAATTGATGAATACCTATTTGCAAAAACAATTTTTCTTGTTTTATTATTTGTAATTAAAATTGGTACAGGTATAATTGAAAGCATCTCATCTAATTTTATTTTTTCTTGCTCTAATTTTTTTTGTGTTATTTCATTTTGATTTATTGTATAAAGAAGTTTATTTTTTAAATATATTATTATTAATAGCATAATAAAGAATAAAATTATATTTAATATCACTATTTCAATACCCATTATTTCTCTCCATTTAAAAATATATCTAAGACTTCATTAAGTTTATTTTTATTAATTGGCTTAGTTAAATACTCATCCATTCCAGAACTCAGAAACTTTTCTCTATCACCAATCAAAGCATTTGCTGTTAATGCAATAATTGGAGTATGTGTTAAGTTCATCTGATTCTCATACTCTAAAATATGGGTAGTTGCTTCTATACCTCCCATATTTGGCATATTTTCATCCATCAGTATAGCATCATACTTATTAGCTTTAAACTTTTCGATAGCCTCTTTTCCATCATTTGCTATATCAAAAGTTAAGCCCATTTTTTTAAGTATAACTTTCATAAATAGTTGATTTGTTTTATTATCTTCTACTAATAAAATATAACCGTTTAAAGTAATTTCATTATTTTTATTACTTTTTTCTACAATATTACCTAACGTCATAGGGATAGAAAAATAAAACTCACTACCAATATTAAGTTCACTTTTTACTTTTAAAACACCCATCATAAGTTCTACAAGTTTACTACTAATACTAAGACCTAAACCTGTTCCTCCAAACTTTCTTGTAGTTGTTTCATCCTCTTGACAAAATGCTTTAAATATTGTTTCTAATTTATCTTTTGCTATACCTATTCCCTTATCTTTAACAGCGATATTTAGTAACTCATCTTGATAATCTATTGTTATATCTATATTTTTATTCTCTGGTGTAAATTTTATAGCATTTGATAAAAGGTTTGAGATAACCTGCTTAATTCTAAGAGGATCGCCTTTAAAATATTTTGGCAAGTTATCATCAAAATTTAAATTTAAACAGATATTTTTTTCTAAAGCTTTAGCCTTATATAGATTTATAGTACTAGTGATCTCATACAGTAGTTCAAAATCTATTTTTTCAATCATCAACTTTCCAGTCTCTATTTTACTAAAATCTAAAATATCGTTTATTATTCCAAGTAAATGATTACTAGAGTTATCTATTATAGTTAAATACTCTTTATTCTTTTTTTCTTTAATATTGTCTTTTAAGAGATTTACAAAACCTAAAATACCGTTAAGAGGTGTTCTTATCTCATGTGACATATTTGCTAAAAATTCAGACTTCGCATCTAAAGCTTTTAGTGCTTTATCTCTTTGAAAATTAGCAATTTTTATTTGTGTTTCAATTAAAATTTCTTGATTTAGATTTAATTCTTCTAAAGCTATCGTATTTGTAATATCTACACTTATTGAGATATATGACTCTATATCCCCTTTTTTATTTAAGATAGGCTCAATTACTGTATTTATCCAATAACTTTTACCATCTTTATTTCTATTTTTTACTTGACCACTCCAAACTTTCCCATCTTGAATAGTATCCCAAAGAATTTTAAAAGTTGATTTTGGCATATCTGGATCTCTTATTATGTTATGTGACTTACCTATTAGTTCATCTTTACTATATCCAGATATTTTAGATTGTGCATCACTTACACTTGTTATTACACCATTTAAATTTGTAGCAGATATAATTATATTTTTACTAATTAATTCATTTAATCTATTTTGCTCATCTTTATTTAGTTTTTCTTGCTTTAAGAACTTTATAATTAAAAACAAAAATATTAATAATAAAGTGAATAATATAATTTGAGAATATTTAATCTTATTTTTTATAGATAGATGTTGCTCTGAAATCTTATTTTTCATATCCAAATATTTATTATTTAGTTCATCTTCATATATATTAAATATTATTAAATTGTTTTTTATCTCTTGTGCATTTTTTAATATTTGTCCACCGTGTGAAATAAAAATGCTTTTATAATTTAATAAATCTTTATGGACTATCTCTATTCTTTTTAATTTATTTAAAGTATCTCTATACTTAATAAAATCAGATTCATCTGCTTGTTTAATATCATACGTTATATCTACAATTTCTCTTGATATTTTTTGTAAGTTTATTATACCTATCTCATTTTTATAAATAGAGTTTGCAAATATTTTAGGTGATAATTGTTTAATATAAGAATGAGAATTTGAAACAATAGCATTTGCTCTTTTAATTAAATCTATATTTATATTTTGTTTATGAACTATATCTTGTAGTTTTTTTATTTTTTCTTGTTTTGGATATTTTTCTACTAAATGGTCTATATCTTTTAACAATAATTTATTTGATACTTTTAAATTATCATAATTAATATATACAGAACGGTAAGCATTATTTAGTTTTAATGTAACGTCCTTACTCAATGATAGATTATAAATTACATCTGCTTGTATCGATAATATCTTTTCATCACTTTTATTTAATAACACACCATTTATAAGTGTAGTAATAAAAATAATAGTTAATACTAATACAAAATATTTTATATTATTCATATGGTATCTCTCCATTTAAAGTATTTAAAAATAACTCTATTTTTAAAATATCACTTTTAGCAATATTAATTCCTAACTGATGTTTTCCCATCTCATAAATTGTATCACTAAGTTTTTTGACTTTTCCATTATGAAAATAAGGTGATGTCTTAGAGATATTTCTTAAACTTGGAACTTTATAAACATACTTGTCATACATTTTTTTTGTTACTTTATATCGTCCTAGATTTTCATCTCTATTTATCTCATTTTCATTAAAAATACCAAACTTTTGGTACATATTTCCACCTATGTTTACACCATTATGGCAAGATACACAACCATAATTTTTAAATAAAGTATAACCATCAAACTCATCATCACTTAGAATTTCTCTATCCCCTTTTAAAAACTTATCAAACTTTGAGTTTGGTGTTGTTAAATTTTCAACATAATATCCAATTGAATCAAATATATTTTCATCAGAAACTAAACCATAAATCTCTATAAATTTATCATTCAAACTTTTTGTTTCACCTATATATTCAATAATATCATCTATATTACCAGACATCTCAATTTCACTTAAAAATGCCATTTTACTTCGACCTTTTATAGTGGTATATTCCCCTGTCCAATCTTGAGAAATATTAAACTTTGTATTAAAAATCGTTGGTGAATTTATAACACCATTTGTTTGATGAGCCCCTAAGGAAAACTTTCGACCATCAGCACCACCAAGTTCTAAAACATGACAGTTTACACAAGCTACTGTTTTATCTTTTGATAAGTTAACATCAAAAAATAACTCTTTTCCTAAATTGTACTTTTCTTTATTCTCTATTTTACTTATCGGTATAGGTGAAAAAGATGGATCAGCACAAAGTATACTTACTAAAAATACAAATGGAATAACTATTAATTTAATCATTTAAAACCTTACTTAAAATTTCTACTAACTTTTTTTTATTTAGTGGTTTAGTTAAATACTCATCCATACCTGCATTTATAAACTTTTCTCTATCACCTTTTAGGGCATTTGCTGTTAAAGCTATAATAGGTGTATGTGGTAAATCCTGCTCTTTTTCTATTTCAAGAATTCTTTTTGTTGCTTGAATACCATTCATATTTGGCATGTTTTCATCCATTAAAATAGCATCATATTTAAAATTTATAAAGTATTCTATTGCTTCCAAACCATCAGAAGCAATATCAAATTCTAAGTTTATATTCTTTAAAATAACTTTCATAAACATTTGGTTTGCTTTATTATCTTCTACTAGAAGTATTTTTTTATAACTAAAATTAAAATCCTCTTTTTTTAGTTTTTTTATCTTTATAGGCTTAATTGTAGACTTATTTACATCTATTGGTATAGAAAAGTAAAACTTGCTACCAACATCTAATTTACTAGTTACTTTTAGCTCTCCACCCATAAGTTGTACTAAGTTTGAACATATACTAAGACCAAGACCTGTACCACCAAATTTTCTTGTAGTTGAAGTATCTTCTTGTGAAAATGGTTTAAATATTTTATATATATTTTGTGGTGATATTCCTATACCACTATCTTCAACTTCAAATATTAATATATTTAGATCTTTTTTATAAATAACATTCATTCTTACTATACCTTTTTCAGGTGTAAATTTAATTGCATTACTTATAAGGTTTATTGCTATTTGCTTAAATCTTGCAGAATCTCCAATTATCAAACTTGGTAAATCTTTATCAAAATGTATTTTTAAAGCAATATTTTTTTCTTTAGCTTTTTCATAAAAAAGAAGCCCTATATCTTTGACTAATTGCTTTAGATTAAATTCAATATTTTCCAAAATCATATTTCCACTTTCTATTTTACTAAAATCTAAAATATCATTGACAATACTTAATAATGAGTCACTTGAACTTTTAACAATATTTAAATACTCATTATTTTCTTTATTGTGTTCATTTTCTTTGATAATATCTATAAATCCCATAATTGCATTTAAAGGTGTTCTTATCTCGTGTGACATATTTGCTAAAAAATCACTTTTTATCCGTGTAGCTTTTTCTAGTTCTATAATCTTTTCTTGTAGTTGTAAAGTTTTATTATCTATATTTTTTTGTAAATTTTGATTTATGTATGCTAGCTCTTTTGATGTAATATTTGCTAGGTGAGACAATGCTATCATCGTATCACTTTGAGAACTATTCTTAATACAATCAGTATTCTTAAAATCAGTTTTTATATTTTTATTCTCAATAAATTTATCTTCACTTAATGCAATAGTTGTCATTGTTTGATTTAATAACTCTATATTTTTTTCAGATTTAAAAAACTCGCCATTTGTAAAAAAACCACTTAAAGGTGCATTACTAGTTGTAAATATTTTTAATTCAGCAGATATATCATCTTGTAAAAATCTTCTTCTTGCCATACATGAATATATAAAAATAGACTCAGGCTTACTATTAGATATAATAATATCTTTATCTGTTGATTTTAATATTTCCTTTATATTTCCGAAACCAATTTGTACGCTATCACCTTTATTTATATTTCCAGCAAATACTAAAGAACCATCATCCTCTTTTCCAAGAATAGCTCTTGCTATATCTATACCATTTTTAGTTATGATTAGAGGAAATTCTATACCAATAGCAGGAAGTTTACTAGCAGCATTTTCACCTAAATAATATTTATAAATCTCGTATGGTGTTTTATTGTTAATCAAATAAACTCTATTTTTATCAGATTTATTCACTTTCATTACAGGACCTATTTTTTGCCATCCAAAGTGATAACTATTAGTTACATTTAAAACATCAGAATCTATAGCAACACCTACAGCCCCATTTTCTAAAATATCATTTTGAGTAAAAGTAGTAGTCCCGCTAAAAGTACCACCATCACCTGCTAAACCACCTGCTATCATAATATCTTTAGATATACTACCTACACCTTTTAAAAACTCTTCACCATTTGTATATAAACCATCTGCAAATAAAATTAATAGTTTTGTTTGATCCATTACTAATTTTTTGGCTAATTTAACACCCATATCATAATCTGTTAAATCATCTTTTATTATTGATGCTGATTTAACTGAACTTTTATCAAAAACACTACAACTTATTATTGTCTCATTTGTTGTAACTTTTGTATTTAATATTTCACCATCTGTTGTAGCACCAATGATTACAGCACTTGGTAAAATAGAAGATATATCACCTCTTATTTTTTTGATTATATTTTTATCTAACACAGAAGAAAATATCTGAATCAATATATTTTTATTTATATCTAATTTATGCTCATTTACTAATAATTGAAATGACTCTTTTGATTTATAATAACTATTAATTGTTTTCATTTTTATGTCCTATAAACTTTTCTAAAACTTCTACCAACTTTTTCTTATTTAAAGGTTTAGTTAAATACTCATCCATACCTGCATTTAAAAACCTTTCTCTATCACCTTTTAGGGCATTAGCAGTTAACGCTATGATAGGTGTATGTGGTAGAGTTAGCTCTTTTTCTATTTCAAGAATTTTCTTTGTAGCTTCTATTCCACCCATATTTGGCATATTTTCATCCATAAGTATCACATCATATTTTGTTTTATTACCTTCACAAGTTAGCCGCGGAAACCTTATAAGGGCTTCAACTCCGTTAAATGCAATATCAAAAGTAAAACCCATCTTTTTAAGTATTATTTTCATAAACATTTGATTTGCTTCGTTATCTTCAACTAATAAAATATGTCCTGATAGTTTATTCTCTTTAATTAAAATATTCTTTATTTCATCTTTTATCTCTACATATTTAACCGGAATAGTAAAGTAAAACTCACTTCCTACATCTTGTTCGCTTTTTACTTTTAGTTCACCACCAATAGCAATAATAAGTTTAGAACTAATAGTAAGACCAAGTCCAGTTCCACCAAACTTTCTAGTAGTAGAATTATCAGCTTGAGTAAATGGTTCAAATATTGTTTGAAGTTTATCTTGAGGTATACCTATACCCTCATCTTTTATAGATATATATAAGTTTTCATTTTCATAACTACAATCACTGGTCGCTTTCGCTCGAGCGTATTCTATTTTAAATTTTATAGTTTTATTATTTGGTGTAAATTTAATTGCATTTGAAATAAGATTTATAATCACTTGTTTAATTCTTAAAATATCACTATTTAAATGCTTAGGTAAATTATTATCAATATCTACAACAAAATTTATATCTTTTTCATTAACTCTTGCACGAAAGAGTTCAACAATAGATTCAAACTCATCCATAGTATTAAAGTCTCTATATTCTAACTCTATTAAGTTACTCTCTATTTTAGAAAAATCTAAAATGTCATTTATTATCTCTAAAAGATTATGACTTGACTTATCTATTGTTTTTAAATAGTTTAGTTTATCATTATTTTGTTCATCATCTTTTAGTAAATCTATAAACCCCATAATTGCATTTAATGGTGTTCTTATCTCATGTGACATATTTGCTAAGAATTCTGATTTTGCTTTATTTGCATTTTGTGCTATTTGCATAGCTATTTTATACTCTTTTGTTTTTTGTTCTATTATATTTTGTGCTGCTTTTTCACTATCTTTTACATTTGTGATATCTCTCCAACTAGCATGTATAATATCCTCGCCATTTATATGCATTGAAGTTAAAGCTACCTCACACCAAAACTTTTCACCATCTTTTCTTTTATGTACCCATTCATATCTATGAGAACCATTGTCTAGTGCTATATTTATCATATCATTTGCTTTTAAAAATGAATTCTTTCCATCTGGTTGTATTTTTGGGCTTAACTGAGATGGATGAGCATTTAACAACATGTTTTTATTTTTATACTTAAGCATTTTTAAAACAGAATCATTACAATCTATAAATTTATTATTTTTAATTATTAAAATACCATCGGTAGAGTTTTTAAACAACATCTCATAAGATTTTTTTTGTTTTTTTAGCTCTTTTTCATAAAATCTTAAAATAGAATAGATAGCAAAAAGAAAAAATAATATTATTAAAAGTACCCTTATTATCTCCATATGTTGAATATGAATATCTTCACTTATATCATATGCAACTAGTATCATCCCGAATGCTGTTTTATCAAAACTATTAATCTTAAAACTGCTATTTACTAAATAATATTTATTATCAAGTTCTATTTGTGTTATAGCTTTTTTAAAATTTATATGTTTAAGTAATGGTTCAAAAAAGTCATTAAACTTTGGAGCTACATAACCTCTTTTTATAGGATAGTTATCTATATTCATATCTTTTGAAAAGTATTTTAAAACCTGTTTATCTAAAAGTAATGTTGTATTTACACTATTATTTGTAAGTGTGTTTATATTGTTTGAAAAATATTCAGTTGAAAGTCCTAGTTCAAATACCCCATAATGTATATTGTTAATAATAATAGGCACAGTAACTCTATATGGTATACCATGTTTCCCAGTTTCAAAACCATATAACACTTTTTTTGTTTTATTCGCTTTTTTAATTATTGGTCTAATATTTGTTAAATCATCACCATATTGATTTGGTTTATGAGCTCTAAATAATGTGATATTGTTTGTATCAGTTATAGTTAGTTTTTTTATATATTTATTTTCTTTTTGTAATTTTTTATATTTTTCTAATAAAACCTTTTTTAAGATTTCCCTGTTGTTTGTAGTGATACCTTTTATAAAGCTTTCATTTGTAAATATATTTTGAACTCTTTTTTTGTATCTATAATTTATATCTTTTATATTTTGATTATATACAGTTAGTACTAGTTTTTGCTCTTTTTTTAAGTTTTGCTCAAAATATCTTTGCATCATTGTATATTCAAAATATATAAAACTTCCAATAAAGATAATAATACTTATTATTGATAGTTTTAAGATTTTATTATTTGTTATCATATATTTATCCTAATATTATTTTAATCTTTGTATTTATCTCTTATAAGTAAAAACTTATCTAAATTATCAAAAAATAACTCTATTAGTTTTGGATCAAACTGTGTCCCTTTTCCATCCCTAAATAGATCAAGAATTTTATCTAAGTCCCAAGCTTTTTTATAACATCTATCACTCCCTAATGCATCAAATACATCACAAACTGCCGTTATACGACCAAAGATATGAGTCTCTTCCTCTTTTAAACCATTTGGGTACCCTCTTCCATCCCATCTTTCATGATGTTGGTAGGCAACTATTGCTGATGTTTTTAGTATCTCTCTTGATGAGCCTTTTAACATCTCATAACCTAATGTAGAGTGAGTTTTCATTATACCAAACTCTTGTGCAGTTAGTTTTCCTGGTTTATTTAGAATATTATCAGGAATACCAACTTTTCCTATATCATGCATAGGGGAAGCTAACTTTAATAGTTGCGATTGTTCTTCAGATTGACCTGATAAGATGGCTAAAAGATAAGAGTACTCAGCAACTCTCTTTACATGGTTTCCAGTCTCTTTACTTCTAGTTTCACCAATTGCACCCATAGTAAATACAACCTCTTTTTGAGTATCTTCTATCTCTTGTACGGCAAGTGATAATTGATGTTGCAAATCATGTTTATAAAGTTCAAGTTCAGTAACATCATGTCTTATTGCAATATATTCAATAATCTCATTATTAATATCTAAAATAGGCAAAATAAGTGCATCTACAATATATGTTGAACCATCTTTAGCTCTATTTTTAAATACTCCTCTCCACTGTTTTTTTGATGTAATTGTTTTCCACATATCTTTAAATACTTTATCATCTACGTCAGGATGTCTTACAATATTATGTGATTTTCCAATCAATTCATCATATGTGTATTGAGATATTTTACAAAACTGTTCATTTATATAAGTTATTTTACCTTTTGTATCTGATTTTGATAATATAGTACTTGAATCTATTGCATCCTTATATTGTTTTAATAATAAGTTTGAGAGTTCAAGCTCTTTTCTTTGATTTATTACAGATATACTCTCATTTAATATTTGAGTAAATTTTTTAGGATTTATTGGTTTTTCAATAAAAAAGTTTACTCTTAGCTCTATCGCTTTTATTAAATCTTCTTTATTATCAAGACCTGTTACCATCATAAAAATTTGTTTATTATTTATTTTTTTAATCTCTTCAATTAATTCAAATCCATTCATAACTGGCATAATCATATCAGTTATAACCAAATCAAAACTATTTTCTTTATATAAATCTAATGCTTCTTTTCCATTTTTTGCATATGTTACTTTTGTTATATTATTTTTCTTAAATAATATTTTTACAAACTGTACAATAGCAATATCATCCTCTGCATATAATATTTTTATATTATTCATTATTTATCCTTACTTATAAAATTTTTTAATATCTCATTTAATTTATTTTTATCTACTGGTTTTGTCAAATATTCATCCATCCCTACACTTATAAACTTCTCTCTATCACCTTTTAAAGCATTTGCTGTTAATGCGATGATTGGTGTATGGTCTAGTTTATTTTCAATTTCATACTCTAAAATATTTTTAGTAGCTTCAATACCACCCATATTAGGCATATTTTCATCCATAAGGATTGCATCATACTTATTGTTCATAAAATACTCGATAGCTTCTAAACCATCTGAAGCAATATCAAACTCTAAACCTAATTTTTTTAATACTACTTTCATAAACGTCTGATTCGCTTTATTGTCTTCTACTAAAAGTATTTTTTTATTTTTAAATAATATTGTTGAGGAGACATATGTTTTCTCTTTTATATCTTTTCCTAAAACAGCAGGTATGGAAAAATAAAACTCACTACCAACACCAATCTCACTTCGTACTTTTAATTCACCACCTAAAAGTTTTACTAACTCTAAACTAATACTAAGTCCCAGTCCACTACCACCATACTCTCTTGTAGTTGAACTATCCTCTTGTATAAATGCTTCAAAAATATAAGCTAACTTATTTGAAGCTATCCCTATACCTTCATCTTTTACACTTATATTTATTTTGTTATCATTATAGGTAATTTTAACAACTATTTTTTTTCCATCACTAGTGAATTTAATAGCATTACTCAACAGATTTGCTATAATTTGTTTGATTCTTAAAGGATCACTATTTATAACTTTTGGTAAATTCTCATCAAAAATTAAAGATAAACTAATATTTTTTTGTGAACACTTGGCCTCAAAGAGATATGTAATAACCTCTAATTCTTTTTTTAAATTAAAATCTATTTTTTCAATATCAAGTTTACCACTCTCAATTTTAGAAAAATCTAGAATATCTTCTATAATTTGAAGTAAACTTTGACTTGAATCTTTTATAATATCAATATACTTTGTCGATTCTCTACCTTTACTTTCATCTTTAAGTATATCTATAAATCCCAATATTGCATTTAAAGGTGTTCTTATTTCATGTGACATATTTGCCAAGAATTCTGACTTTGCTTTTGAAGCTTGATTTGCCATATCTCTTTGTTCATTTGCTATTTTATTTAATTTCTTTAGTTCTAATCTTGATTTTTCCCTTTTATACAAAAATATTAATAATACTACAAAAAGTATCACTAAAAGAATAATTTTTATATAAAACTCATATAGTATACCAGATATACAATCACATCTTTCATAAGATAAGATATATCCAATATTTTCATTTTTAATATTTTGGATTGGTAAGATACTAACAAAATAATATATATCATCAATTTTTATAAACTCTACAATATGTTTGTACTCTAAAAGAGAATCATCTATTAACATCTTCTGTAACTCTATATTTAACTTTTTAAAAATACTATATGTAATAGTTTTTGATTTTTTATCAAACTCATTTTTATAATTTACAAATGAGTTTACCTCATGGTAAAATTTTTTATTTACACTACTTTGTTCATAATTTTTTCTCTCACCACTAAAGAGTTTGCCTTTTAGTACATCTTTATTTAAAATCATATATTGGTGTGTATGATAGTTCTCTTTTGATATTTTATTTATAGCATTAAAACCTATACTAGTCTCAACAGAACCTATATGTTGCCCTTTATATATTAAAGGGTAAACAAATCTATATCCATTAAAGATTCTACCCTCTTCAAACCCTTCTACTCTTTTTAACTCTTTATTTGCCATCACTATTGAGTATCTAATATCTTTTAGATTATCACCATATTTCTTAGGCTTATGAAATCTTAAAAAACTAGTAGCATCTGGAAAATGGAAATGAAACTGCTTAATACCATACTCTTTTAAATCATCATAAAATGGCAATAGTTTTTTATGTAACTCTTCTCTATATTTATCTCTTTGTTCTGCACTAGTCGCATCCAAAGCATTTTTTTGTATTTTTAAAATTTCTTCGTTATTTACAAGTGATTCAAAGATGAATTTTGTTGAAGATTTATATTGGTAAAGAGCAGAGTTTATTTGATTACTATGATTTTTTTTGGTTTTTGTAACCAAAACATCTACTCTTGAATTTTTCTCTATGATTAAAAATATTGTAATAGCCAGTAGAGATACAACGAAAGAGATAATAAATAGAAACTTTCTCATTTTAAATCATCCCTTTTATCACTTTAACAAAATTTATACAACTTTGTTTGTCTTTATCATTTGCAGATTGTTCTATATCTAAACATAATGTAAATATGTCTTGAAGCTTATACTTCATTGCAGATATTTTTATAAGGTTTACATATCTTATTATATCCATAAAATTATTATTTTCTATTGCTTTATCAATTACACTTAATGCTTTTAAAGTATTTTTTGTAAAAACCTCTGGTAATTCACTTTTATTTTTTTGATCATTTACTATATTAAAAACTTTATCTTTATCTAAATACTTTGTTAACACCTCTGTTAAACGCTCTTTATTTACAGGTTTACTAAGATAATCATCCATTCCTGCATCTATAAATCTTTGCTCATCACCTTTAATAGCATTGGCGGTTAGTGCTACTATTGGAGTATATTTTAAGTTTTGCTCTCTTTGTAAACTTCTTATATTTTTTGTAGCTTCACTTCCATTCATATTTGGCATATTTTCATCCATCAAAATCATGTCATATTCATTTGTTTTAAATGATTCAATAGCTGCTAATCCATCAACAGCTATATCAAAAGTAAGCCCGTACTTTTTAAGTAATATTGACATAAACTGTTGATTTGTTTTATTATCTTCAACTAAAAGTATGTGGTTATCAAACTTAGAAGTTATCTTTTTAATTTTATCTTTTGCTTTTGTTTCATGATGAATTATCTTATCTTCATCAAAATCTACAATTGGTAAAATAAAATAAAACTTACTACCTTTATTAAGCTCACTAATAATACCAATATCTCCATCTAAAAGTTTCACAAGTTTTGAACAGATACTAAGTCCAAGACCAGTTCCCCCAAACTTTTTTGTTGTACTTGACTCCGCTTGTGAAAAAAGTTCAAAAACTTTTTGATGATTTTTGGGATCTATTCCGATACCTGTATCAGATATACTAAACTCAATACTTTTTTTATCATTTGTTAAAGTTATCTCAAATGTTACATCACCACCTTTTGGTGTAAACTTTGTAGCATTTCCAATTAAGTTTGTAAATATTTGTTTTATTCTTAAATAATCACTATAAAAATACTTTGGAAGGTTAGAGTCTATTATTGTTTTAAGATTTAAACCTTTCTCTTTTATTGATGGTGAATATAAAGATATTATGATTTGATACAACTCATCTATAGAGAAAACCTCTTTATTTATATCTAGCTTACCACTCTCTATTTTTGAAAAATCTAAAATATCATTTATAAGGTTTAAAAGAAGATCTCCTGAGTTTTGAACAGTTTGTAAATATTGTTGTTTTTTTTCATCTATCTCTTCATCTGTTAAAATATCAACAAAACCTAAAATTGCATTTAAAGGTGTTCTTATCTCATGTGACATATTTGCTAAGAACATAGCTTTATGTTGTTCTGCCTCTTTTGTTTTTTTCAAAGCTATCTCAAGCTCTTGCTCTTTTGCTTTAATTCTTTGAACATTTATATAATCTTTTACTTGTAAATCACACTTTAAAAGTAACTCTTCTGTTGCAAAGGGTTTTTTTAAGAAGTCACTTGCCCCATTTTTTAAAGCACGTGCAACTACATCTTTAGAGTCATTTCCAGATAGCATAATAATAGGAAGCCCTAAAAACCTAACATCTCTTTTTATTTTTTCGATCATCTCAATACCATCCATACCTGGCATCTCATAATCTAAAAGTACAAGATGAATATCTTCATTTTCTAAAACTTCTAATCCATTTACTGCGTCTTTTGCCTCAAAAATATTAAATCTTTTTGGTGATAAAATCCCTCTTAACATACGTCTCATAAAAGATGAGTCATCTACAATTAAAATATTTATATTTGAATTTTTTTCTATATTACATAAAAGAGTTTTTATATCCTCTATTATTTTATGTGTTGGGTTAGATTTAGAAAAATAGTCTAATATTCCTGATTCAAAGATATGACTTCTTCTTTGGTTGTCTGTATCACCACTTAAAACTATAACTTTAGCCCTTAACTCATCACTCATAATATCGATAAGTTCATCACCCTCACCATCAGGTAAAATCAAATCAAGTAAAATAAAGTCATATTGCTCTTTTTCAATAAAATCTTGAGTATCTTTTAAAGTATAGCTTTGTGTAACTTTATGCCCAAGTTTATTTAAAGAATCAGTAATCTTTTGATTAAATGTTTTACTATCATCAACCATTAAAATATCGTATTTTTTTTGTCCACAATCAGTATGGTTGTAAATTGTGTGGGCTCTTAAATCATCATCTATATCGTTCAACTTTATATCTCCACTTCAAATACAGCACAATTATCTTCATTGTATGCTTCTATCTTACCGTTATGTTGTTCAATTATCTGTTGAGCAATATTTAAACCAACTCCCATACCTTCATCTGTTTTTGTACTTGCAAATGGTTCAAATATTTTTGGTAAAATGTGTTCAGGTATACCCTCCCCTGCATTATCTTTAAACTTTATTATTGTTTTATCATTTTTTTGTGTTATTGTTATATCTATCTTTCTATTTTTAAATTCTTTTTTACTTTTTTTGAACTCATCACAAGCGTTGTTTAATATAATTATCCAAACTTGTTCTATCTTTTCTTTTATAATATTTGAACTAAAATTTTCTAACTCTTCATTTGTTTCTAAAGTAAAAAGTTTATCATTTATATAGATTGGCATTAGATGTTTTGCACGATTGAATATCATTCTTGTAGAGAATATTAAAGTTGAGTATATATTTTCATCTTCAAAACTGTTTTTACCTTTTTTTGAAATCTCTCTTGTATTATCTATTATATTTCTAAGTCTTTTAACACCATTATTTAATATTTCTATTGTTCGTTCCATAGATTTTTTAATATTTTCATTACCTTCTATATCTTCAATATCATAAGTTAACATCTCAATATTTGACTTCATATATGTAACTGGCGTATTTAGTTCATGGGTAATACCAGCAGCCATCTCACCAATAGAAGCTAACTTTATCTCATGTAATCTTCTATCAAGTTTCTCTTTTACTTTCTCTTCTAAATGACTATTTATATCTTCAAGTTCTCTTTGTTTTTCCAAAAATTCCATATATAAATTTACCATAGAATTAACTCTTATAATAAGTTCTGTTTGATCAAAAGGTTTAGATATAAAATCACTTATACCAGATTCTAAAGCTTTTACTTTTTCATTTTTATTATCCAAAGCACTTACCATTAAAATAGGTATTTTTTTAGTAAGTTTATTTTTTCGCAGAATTGAGATAGCTTCAAACCCATCCATGACAGGCATCATAGCATCCATAAGGATAATATGAGGTAACTCTTTTAAAGCTATATCAATACCATCTTTACCATTAACTGCTTCAAGAAACTGATACTTACCAGCTTTTTTTAAAGTTAATTTTATCATCAACCTATTATCTTTTAAATCATCAACTATTAATATTTTTGGAGTCATTATATTCTCTTTTTTATCTTTTGTCTTCTTAATTAGATTCAATTTTTTCAATTAAAGTTTTTAATTCTATATATTTATCTAAATAATTTATAGAATTTTTCTCTCTAGAGTTATGTTCTATATCTTTAGCTATATTTGATATATCCATTAAAGTTAAATTTGCAGAACTACCTTTTATTGCATGTGATAACTGATATATCTCATCTAAATTATTTGAATCAATTGCAACTTTTAAAGAATCTATATTTTCCTTTGCACTCTCTAAAAAAACTTCCATAAGCATCTCTACATCTTCTAAATCAAAATCTAACTCTTTGGCTATTTGTTCTAAATCTAAATTATATTTCATCTATTTTTCCCTTTTTATCTGTTTTAAAATTTAAAATATAGTTAAATATTTCTCTTTTTTAACTGTTCTATCACTGTTGACAACTCTTGTGTTATATCTTCTACATCTTTTGTATCATTAAATTTATTTGATTTTAACATTATTTTCATTTCACTAACATTTGTAGATATAGAAGATAAATCTTGTCTCCAGTGATGCGCAATCTTATCTAATACATTACCTTGAGCTAACAATACCTCTTGTTGTAAAATCAGACTTAATAAAAACTTTTCTTTTCTTGAATAAACTTAGCAACACCCCCAACAATCAGTAATACCTCGAACCAAAGTTCTTAAAGAGATCTCTTGAACATTTAATTATATATTTTAATTGTTATCATTGAATCCCTTTATCGTGTTATTATAACAAAATATAATGAGAAATAAATGATAAATAAATACAAATTATTAATAATAATTAATCATTTATTTCTCATTTTTTTAAGGTATAATTATTTTGATATTAAGACAGAGGGATTACTATGCCAAAAAATATATACTTTAAATATATATTAACACCAATAATAATTATTATATTAGCAATATTCACTATAACTTTATTTAATATTATTGATTTATATAAAAATAAAGAATTAAATATAAACAACGCAACAAAAGAGTTTATAGACCAAAATAAAATAAAAATAAAAACAAAAGTACATGAAGCAGTAGCTGATATAGAATATCTAAAAGAAAAAAATCAAAAAGATATAAAGATTAAAATTAAAAATAGAGTTGATTCAATTATAAGAGCGATGGAAACTCAATATAATTATCATAAGACTTACAAAACAAAAGATGATATCAAAATAGAGTTAATAAGATTAATTAAAAGTCAAAATGAAACTGGAAAAAACAATTATTATTTTCTTTATGATATAAAAACAGGTATAGCTTTAGTACATAATATCAAAAAATTTGAAGGTAAAAGTTTTTTAAACTATAAGAATAGCAAAGGTATTTATACCTTTAGAACAAAAGTAGAGTTACTAAAAAATCGAAAAAATTCATATCAAGAGTTGCATTTTGAGAAACCTGCATTTCCAAATAAGCAGTTTAAAAAACTTGTATATATAAGTAAATTTAAAGAACTTAACTGGATAATAGGTACTGGTGAGTATTTAGAAGAGAATGAACAAACGATTAAACAGTTCACAGCTAATAGGCTAAATACAATACAAAAAGACTTAAGAAGTTATATCTTAATGATGGATGACTTTAATAAAGATGGGAAAGATAAACTAGCAAGAATGATTGTTATGCCAAATATTCCAAAGTTAATTGGTACATATATATCTGAAGAAACACAAGATACAAAAGGTATATATATAAATAAACTATGGAAAGATGTTGTACTAAAAGATGGTGAAACATTTATTGAGTATTGGTATAAAAAACCAAATACAAATGAAGAGGGTAAAAAAATAGCATATTTTTATCACTATAAACCATGGAACTGGATAATTGCCTCTGGATTTTATTTTGATGAACTAGAAAAGTTTATTAAAGAGAAAGAGAAACTTATAGATCAAGAGATAAAAACTAAAATTATTGAGTCCATTGTTATAGCAATAATTGCATTGATTATATCAATTATTGCATCATTCTATTTTACTAGAAAAACAACAATAACAATAAAAAATATAAATAAAGAGCTAAAGAACAAAGCAAAAGAACTTGAATATAAAAATAAACTTGCAAAAGTAGCTATAAAAGCAAAAGGTGAATTTTTGGCAAATATGTCACATGAGATAAGAACACCACTTAATGCTATTGTTGGATTTATTGACCTATTAAAAGAAGAAAGTACTGGCAGAAAGTCCATGAAATATGTTGAGATTATCGATGACTCAAGTAAAAATCTTATTCAAATAATAGAAGATATTTTAGATTTTTCTAAAATAGAAAGTGGAAAACTTGATATTGATAAAATAGATTTTAATACAAAAAAAGAGCTAGAGATCATTACTTATCTTTTTGAAGCTAAATGCTCAGAGAAAAACATATCATTAACTTTAAATCTTGATAAAAATCTACCAAAATATATAAATACAGATCCACTTAGAATAAAACAAATAATATCAAACTTAATAAGCAATGCAGTAAAATTTACTTCTAATGGTAAAAATATTTTTGTAAATATTAACTATGATAATAAGCTATTAAATATTTCAGTTAAAGATGAAGGAATAGGTATATCTAAAGATAAATTATTACATATATTTGAATCATTTGGTCAAGAGGATAGTTCAACTACAAGAAAATATGGAGGGAGTGGGCTTGGACTTACTATAAGTAAAGATTTGGTTAAACTTTTAGGTGGAGACTTAAAAGTAAAAAGTGAACAAAATATTGGAAGTGAATTTTACTTTTCAATACCTGCTTCAATTGGTAAAAAATATAAAGAGATACAAATAAATCAAAAAGATGTTAACTTTAAAAATAAGAAAATTCTTTTAGTTGAAGATAATAAATCAAACCAAATATTTATGAAAGTTGTACTAAAACAATTAAATTTAGAGTTTGATATTGTAAACAATGGAGTTGAGGCTATAGAAATTTTTAAATCCAATAGATATGATGCAATTTTAATGGATGAAAATATGCCAATTATGAATGGTATAGAAGCCACTAAACAGATAATACAATATGAAAAACAAAACAACCTAATACATACCCCAATAATAGCTTTAACAGCAAATGCACTTAAAGGGGATAGAGAAAGATTTATAGATGCAGGTATGAGCGAATACATGACAAAACCACTTAATAAACCAAAACTAATAAACATATTAGATTCTTTTTGGAATAATAAAAATAAAGAAGGAAAATAATATATGTTTAATATTTCATTGAAGAATAAGATACTTGTAATAACAATTTTTACTTTTATTACTACAATCGTATTTTATAACTTATATCTAATACAAATAAAAAATGATTTTATAAATTCAAATATGGAGAAATATAACAAAAATTTTCAAAAATCATACAAAATAATACAAAAAAATATCCATAATATATTAAGCAATCGTATAAAAACAATAGTTATGAATGAAGATAATTCTCCTGTTAAACAGATTTTAAATAAAAATATAGAATATGATATAGCTTTTAAGTATATGGAAAAACATTTTAAAAAACTAAAAGTTGAAATGCCATATCTATATACATTTCAACTTTATGATAAAAATGGTATATCTCTTATGAGCATGGATAAAAAAAACAAATATAAAGATGATTTAAAACTTTTTAGACCTTCAGTAAATAATATAGTAAAAAACCCACGACCTTCAAGTTATTTTGAAAATGGGAGAAAAGGTTTACTATTTATAGTAGTTGAACCTATTTATGATAATAAAGAACTTTTAGGATTTATAGAGATTGGTATAAATCAAAGATTTTTTATAAATAGGATAAAACAATTTTATTCTCTTAATAGTTACATTTTTATCAAAAATGATTTATACAATATAGTAACAGATGAAAATAAACTAAAAAATATAAAAATAGTTTTTGGAGACTATAGATTCTTTTCTAGATATAATCTTCCTATTGATATTTTAAAAACTATACCAGTTAGTTATGACTTAAGTGATGATAAAAAGTTTATTTTTAAAGATAAAACACTTATGTCCCACACTACAGATATAAAAGATTTTGAAGGTAAAACTATAGGTAAGATTTTATCTTTTCATGATTTTACTAAAATTCAAAGTCAATATAAGTCATTTTTATTTAACTCTTTTGCTATTGCTATTTTTATTCTCGTTATTTTAATTTTAATTTTAAATAAAAGTTATTTAGTACTTACAAAAAAAATAGATAAATACTTATATATACTTGACAAAAGTAAGGATTCTATTTTTGTAATAGATATAAATACAAAAAATCTTATTTTTGTAAACCAGAGTGCTCAAGTATCATTGGGTTATACTAAAAAAGAGTTATTAAATCTTAAACTTGAACAATTTTCAATACCATTAAATGCGGGAGATAAGTTGATTACTATTGAGAATATTATAAAAATAAAAGAATCTAAACAATCATATATAACAAGAGCATATAATAGATCAATTAATGGTGACTTAACACCTGTTGAGATTAGCTTTAGTTATGTAAAAAAAGATGGTGAGTACTTAGTTGCTATTTGTCATAATATATCAAAACAACTAGATAATGAGATAAAAGATAAAGCAAATGATAAAATTATCAACCAATATATACCAATCTCACAAACAAATCTTGATGGTGATATAACATATGTAAATGATGCATTTTGTGAACTAACAAAATATGACAAAGATGAGTTATTGGGTCAAAACCATAGATTGATAAAACATCCAGATACAAAACAATCTTTATATGTAAACCTTTGGGATACTATTTCTAAAAATGAATCTTGGAATGGTGTTATGAGAAATATCACAAAAGAGGATAATACTATCTGGACACAAGTTCGAATAGAACCTATGTACAACAATTTTAATAAAAAAATAGGATATATATCTACAAGAGATGATATAAGCGATAAAAAAGAGTTAGAGTATATGAGTGACCATGACCTATTAACAAAAGCTAAAAATAGAAGAAGTTTTGAAAGAGAACTACATAAACAGATAAAAAATGCACATAGATTTAAAGATAAAGAGAGTGACTTTGGTCTAGTGATGTTTGATATTGACTTCTTTAAAAATGTTAATGATACTTATGGTCATCATATTGGAGATTTGGTTTTAACTAATTTAGCAGAAGCAATTCACCTAAATATAAGAGAAAGTGATATATTTGCAAGATGGGGAGGGGAAGAGTTTATAGTACTTTGTCCACACTCTAGTATCGAAGATTTAAAAATATTTGTTGATAAGTTAAGAGATGCTCTTTTAAAAACAAACTTCTTACCAGTACCTAGTGTAACTGCAAGTTTTGGGATAACATTATTTGATATAAATGATACAGTAGATTCTATTCAAAAAAGGGTTGATGAAGCTTTATATGAAGCAAAAAGCAACGGTAGAGATAGATATGAAGTTAAATAACTTTATATCTATTTATTTATAATTAAACTTTTAAATTACTTGAGAATGATGATATTCATTTTTAAAGTTTACATATCTTTTAGCATGTGCTATTAAGTTATCTGATTCCTCTTTACTTAAAGTTTTTACAACTTTAGCTGGACTTCCCATAATCATACTATTTGGTGGAAATACTTTATTTGATGTTACAAGAGAATGGGCACCAACGATACTACCCTGCCCTATTACCGCACCATCTAAAATAGTAGCACTCATACCTATTAAACATCCATTTTGGATAGTACAACCATGAAGCATAACTTTATGTCCTATTGTAACATCATCACCAATAATAGTTGGGCTACCATCACTCATATCATCTTTTTTATAGTGCGTTACATGAACCATTGATAAGTCTTGAATAGATGTTCTTTTACCTATTCTTATTTTATGTACATCACCTCTTATAACTGCACCAAACCATATAGAGCTATCTTTACCTATTTTTACATTTCCTATAACATCAGCACTTGGAGCAATCCATACTGACTTTTTTATTTTTGGAAACCAATTTTTAAATTTTAATAACATTTTAGACCCTTTTTATATTATGATTCATATTTAATAATAGTAGGTTCACTATAGTTAGGTACATTATCATAAGTAAATATAGCATAATACTTATCAATATTTGTACTACCAAAATCATCATAAGTATAGTTATCTGTACCTGCATAAATCTTATCACCATCAAGATGATTTTTTGGTTTATGGAATCTATTTCTAACTACATAAACACCTTTAAAATCATCACTTGTAGGATTATCCCATGTAAGTTTCACTTGAGTTTTATCTTTTGTAATTTTTAAATTTGTAACTTGATCTACTGGTACTTTTCTTCTATTAATATATTTTACTACTAGTTTTACACAATTTTTACTTTCTTTACCATACCAGTCTACTGTATGGTTTTTTATATCTGATGATGTTGGTTTAATAATAAACTTTGCATTTTTATTATCTTTATGTACATTTTCTAAAGCTAAACGTGAATAATAATCAAATATAAACTTGTGTGTCTTTTTCTTCTGTAAATCAGCACGGCTAACTTCATAACCAATAAACTCAATTCTATCTCTATTTTGAATAGACTCATAAGTTATATCTTCAACATCAACAAACTCTATATTGTATCTAATATCTTGCTTTGTTTTTGTTGCACTTTTATTTTTAATTTGTATATAACTATCAGTGATAATCGTTTCATTAGCATCAGGTAAATTATCAAGATTAAACTCAAAACTTCCGTATATTTTATTGTTATCTGCATCAAATCCACAAATTAGATTTTCCTCATTTAATCCACTTTGACATACTGAAATAGCACTTGAAGCATCAATAACAATCTCTTTACTTGGAATAGTATATTTTATATCAATACTAGGTCTATAATGAAGTCCACCACCAAAGTTACCATAACCTAAGTCAAACATCATCATTTGAGAATCTCTACCTTGAGGTAAAGATGTTGGTCCTGCTATTTTGAATAATAGTTTTCCCTCTTTTAGATGTCCTTGTAAAATATCTTTCTCAGACTCATTAAAATCCCAATGACTCCACTTACCTTGCGTTAATTGCTCTGAGGGAATAGTTTGTCCTAGAGTTTCAATAATCTTTGCATTGTTTATCTGATCATAATCGCTTAATTCAGATACACTTTGAGTATCTACAAAACTAATACTCCACTCTCCAAACTTTTCAATCTTTGCATTTACACGATTTAATGGATATAAAGAGATACGAACATCTTTTATAACAGCATTATCAGGGATAGTATCAAGATTAAATTGCATAACTCCATAACTTGTACCTTTTGTTTCATTAACACCTATGAATAAAGAGTTTAAACCAAAATGCTTACGATTTGTTTCAGACAATTTACTAGCTACATAACCTATATCTTTTGGATTTGGAAAAATTGTTTTACTAAACTCATCTGGTTCTAAAAGTGTTTTTATTTTTGTTTTTGGTGCAAATGGTGATTTTACTCGTGTTAAATTGTGTACAGCTCTGATATAATAATAATATCCTGTTCCACTTTGAAGTTGTATATCTGTAAATTCTGTATTAAAAGTTTCACATACTAAATTTGATTCATTACAAGCCTCTTTATTTTCAGTATTTCTAAATATTTGAAAATATATATCTTTATTGCATTCATAATCCCAAGCAAGAGTAACCTCTTGAGCTTCTACACTATTTATATGAAAGTTTTTAACCCTTTTAGGAGCATTTTTTGAATAATTTTGAGATTCTCCCAATGTTCTTAAAAGTGCAGGGATATTTTCATCAATTGATTCTTTCATATTTTGCATAAAGTCAGGAATATTTCTAGTTCCTACTTCTACAACAACTGCAATAATACCACGTGAGTAATAATATTCACGTCCACTTCCACTTATAAGTTTTGTAGGTGGTTTTCCTCTATGAATACCATATTTTCTACCAGTTACTTTATGAATCTCATAGTTCATATTTGCACATATTGTATTTAAATCTGTTCCATCTATCTCTTGTTCATGATTAAATTTATGAGCAGGAAAAAATACATTTCCTTGTGAATGATAATCTAAAGCAATAGTGATATTTTTTTTATTATCTACAAATTTTTTCATAGCAGATGTTTCAGGTTCACTAAAAGGTTGTGGACCACTATATACGTTTGAAGCTGTATCTGTTGATTTTCCATATCCAATACTAAAGTTTCTATTTAAATCTACACCAAATGTACCATCACCATTTGGTCTTCTATTTTTTCTCCAAAAAGAGAAATGACTTCTACTATATTCAAATCCATCAGGATTTAGACAAGGTACTATATAAAGTGTATTTTTTGTTAAAGTTCTTAAAATTTTTGGATTTGTACTGTAGTTTGAAAGTATGTAGTCTATAAAAGACACAGCTAGCTCATTACCTATCCATTCTCTAGCATGAACAGTTCCTGTATATAGCATTGCAGGTTTTAAATCTGCATTTTCAACATTTAAAGATATTGTTGCTAACATAATATCTCTATCTTCCCATGTTTTACCTATAGATTCTATTGTAATTAAATTTGGATATTTTTTTACACAATCTTGTAAAAAATCACAAGTTTGTTGGTATGACTTATATTGTTGTTTCATATTTAATAGTTTTCCTAATAATTTTATTAATGTAATATTATTATAACAAATTTATTGTATAGATGAAGTTAAGCTATGAAACAAGCAATATTTTTATTTTACTAGTGTTAATTCACCCAAATAACTTTTAATCGTATTACCTTTATCTAACCAGTTTAACAAACCACCATTAAGATTTTTTACATTTGTAAATCCCATCTTTTTAAGTTGACAAGCAGCTAATGCTCCTCGTGGTCCCTTATAGCAATATGTTACAATATTAGTATCGTGTCCGTAGTCAATAGCTATTTTTTTTATTGCTGCAAATTCTAATTTACCCCTTGGTATTGTAAGATGATTTAATGAATTTATATAACCACTAGAAAACTCTTCAGGCTCTCTTACATCAAGTAGTAATAATTTTTTATCTGAAATATCTAATTCCTCTGGCTCTATTTGAGGTATATTTGATGTGGCTTCATCCATTAAAAATTTAAATTGCTCACTTAAATATACTTCAGCTCGTCTTTGAGCTAAATCTTCAAGTTCAAGATGAGCATCATCTCTTACATTATCAATCATTTTGTTAAAGAATCATTTATAAATTGGATTGCTAATCTTACACCTGCACCTGATGCACCATGTGGGTTATATCCCCAAGCTGACTCTACATAAGCTGGACCTGCAATATCTACATGTACCCATTTTTGTTTATTTTCATCACTAATAAAATTTTCCAAGAACATACCAGCAGTTATAGCACCACCATATCTAGTACTAGCAATATTACAAATATCAGCTATCTCACTTTTTATAGTTTTTTTCAAGTATCTATTAAATGGTAATGAGGTAGCTAACTCTCCAGATTGTAAAGCACTTCCAACTACACTATAGTTTAGATGGTTATTATTTCCCATAATACCACTTGTATAGTGTCCAACACCCACAACACATGCACCAGTTAATGTAGCAAAATCTAAAATATAATCTATATCTTTTATCTCATCTTGAGCATAACATAAACAATCAGCAAGAACAAGCCGACCTTCTGCATCTGTATTTCTTATCTCAATAGTTTTACCATTTTTTGCAGTTAATACATCATCAGGTTTATAAGCATCTCCACCAATCATATTTTCAACGGCACCAACAATACCATGAACCTCAATAGGAAGATTTAAATCAGCAATAGCACTCATAACACCTAAAACAGCACTACCACCACTTTTATCTGACTTCATACTTACCATAAAATCAGCAGGTTTTAAACTCAAACCACCACTATCATAAGTAAGACCTTTTCCAACTAATACAATCTTTTTCTTAGCTTTCTTTGGTTTATATGTAAGATGAATCAGTTTTGACTTATGTCTACTAGCTCGCCCAACTGCTAACATAGCACCCATACCATTTTCTTCTAAATAATCTTCATCATATATTTTACAATCAAGATTATTCTCTTTAGCTATTTTTATAGCCTCTTGTGCCATAACTTCAGGATAAAAATCATCAGGAGTAGTATTTACAAAGTCTCTTGTAAGATTAACAGCATCACTGATACACTGTGCATCTTCAAACTCTTTTTGAATATCTTTTGTTATTGAATCCACTACGATATAGATATTTTTATCTTCATCACAGTTATCATCTTTTTTACTTTTATATTTTGTAAAACTATAGTTTCCAAGTTCAAAACCATCTACAAATGCAGATAAGTTATCTTTACATTTTATATATGCTGATTTAAAGTTTGTACTATTTAATTTTTTTACAGAAGTTGCTATTGCGATTCTGATATTATCAGCATCCCAAGACTCGCAACCTACATAAATCTTTTTAAGTTCAGGAAGAAGAACACATTGTTCATCTTCACCTTTAAAGTTTAAAGCTTTTAATATCTCTTTATTTTCTTTTATTTTTTTATTTTTTACTAATACAATCTCTACTTCAGAATCTACTTTTTTAGTTGTTAGGTTTAAGTTCATGAATTTCCTTTTCTATTTCAATAATATATTTTTTTTCACTTTTTTTATCTGTTTTTTTAGTTGCTGTGTGAAAGTAGTAAATAATACTACCCCCTAAACCAAGTACTAATGGTAAAGCAAAATACCAATGAGCTTTAGCCCAATCTAAGACTTTTAATATCTCTTCACCAAAATACCAAACAGGTACAATAGTTAAGCCAGCCCATACCCAAGCACTTAATAGATTTATAAATGCAAACATTTTTGCATCATATCTTGTAAGTCCTATTGAAATAGGAATAACTGTTCTCATACCATACATATATCTTTGAGCAAATATAATTGGCCATCCATATTTTTTAAGTAAAAGATGTGCTAATGCGAACTTTCTTCTTTGACCTTTAAATTTTGAGTGAACATAAGATTTATTATATCTTCCAATATAAAAATATATCTGATCACCTACAAAACCACCAAGACCAGCTATAAATATAGCTAATGGAAGCCACATATCACCAGTGTGACATAAAAGCCCACCCATAATAAGACCCATCTCACCTTCAAGTATACTCCATGCAAAAAGTATACTATATCCATACTCTTTCATTAGATAAATAAACTTGTCATTCAGCCCATCAACAGGTGCCATATAAAGATTATATCCCAAATATGAAAAGAATAATACTACAATAACTGTTGCTATTTTTCCAGAATTATTTTTTATAAAATCCATTTTATACCTTACTTTTAAATATTTCTAATACAAATGCAATAATAGGTTTAAACTCTTTTTTATTTAAATCCCAAAGTTTACTATCTACATATTTATTATCAAACTTATACATAAAAGAATCTTGTGGTTTATGAAGATTTTCACCTTTTTGCGAATACATTGTATAAGCATAAACTTGACCTTTGTTTAATGCTTTAGAATATATATTATTATTTTCTAAAAGACACTCTTTGTACCCATCAAAACATTTTACTATATTATTATCTTCTATTGTTGATAAAAGTAAAGTTTCTAAATTACCTAAATCTTTGTTGTTTGGTGTTAAAAATGTTTTTATTACAGATTTATCTATTTTAGAGTTTTGAATAGAACTATTAATGTTTTCCATAGATATTTCAAAATCATCATCTGCGTCTTGCATAATATAAATTTGAGATATTTTTACTATTTTTTCATTTAACCTTATTAGAAACTTATTTAAATTATCTTGCCCTTGCAAATCAACAATTATAAAATCTTTAAACTTATATTCATTCTTTGTCTTTTCAAAATCATCAAAATTTTTAGTAATATTATTTTTAAAGCATATATATTTGATAAATGCAACATCAGTTACACCCTCAACCAATAAATACTTTATCATCTAAAATCTTCTCCCATCTCTATACCGTATATGATATTTTCATAATTCATAACAATAGGATGAATAATATTTTCTTCATTTTTATATAATTCTATTGAACTTATATCTTTAAAACCAACTTCTTTACTAGCTTTAGCAAATGCTTCAATAGTTTCTTTATCATGTGTTGTAATAAAAACTTGAATATCTTCTTTATCAGCTATTTCTATAATTGCTTTTGATATATCTAATAATTTTGAATAATGTAAGCCATTTTCAATCTCATCTATAAAAACACTTCCACCAGAGTTTGATAATAGTGTTGCTAATATCTCTATATATCGATTTACACCTTCGCCTAATTCTGAGGTTATTAATGAAATTTCTGGATTAGCAAGATTTACTCTTAATACTAATTCATCATTAATCAACTGTGGCTCTATCCATTTTATATTGTTATCTAAAAGTTGTAAATATGTTAAAAACTTATGTTGTAAACCTAATGTTTGAATTTTAGAATACAATTTTACTAATTTTTCATTCGATGGTTTTGAAGAATTTATATATTTATACTTATTATCATCATCAATCATATTAATATTTTCCAATGGCTCAAGAGCTAAGGCATCATCATAATATCCACATATAAATTTATCATAATCTGAATTTAATTTATTTTTTTCTTCTATTTCATTTTTACTTAAATCTTTTTTATTTTTTACTTCAAATGCATGTTTTAAATCATCATCATCTATAAAAGAGTATTTTACATTTTCTAAATATTTTCGATAATACTCTTTTTTGATATTTCTATTTTTTGCAATAACATTTAAAGTATTTAAAGGTGTACCATTTTGAATAAACAATACTTCCAACAAAGCAGTCTTCCCAACATTGTTTTTACCACTAATAATATTAATCTGACTCAAACCATTAAGTTTAAAGTCTTTAAAACATTTATAATCAATAATTTCAATATTTTTCAACATATTGTTGCCTTAGTCAAATTTCAATAAATCTTTAGCTTGAATCATATCTTTATCACCACGACCAGATAGATTTACAATCACTGTCTTACCTTGTAGTTTATCTTTTGCTTTTTTTAAGTATGCTATAGCATGACTTGATTCAAAAGCAGGAATAATACCCTCTTTTCTACTTAACCATACAAACGCATCCATAGCTTCATCATCAGTTATACTGTCAAATTCAACTGTACCTAAATCTTTATGATAAGCATGCTCAGGTCCAATTCCTGGATAGTCAAGTCCAGCAGAGATAGAGTGTGCTTCTAAAACTTGACCATCTTCATCTTGAAGTAGATAAGAACATTGACCATGAAGAACCCCTGGACTCCCTTTTTCTAAAGAACATCCATGCTTATCTGTTTCAAGCCCTAATCCACCAGCTTCAATACCTACACAAGTCACTTCATCATCTTCTAAAAAGTGAGAAAACATACCAATAGCATTTGAGCCACCACCAATACAAGCAACAACTACATCAGGAAGTTTACCTTCAATATCAAGTATTTGTTGCCTAGCCTCCCATCCAATAATAGCTTGAAAATCTCTTACCATCATAGGATAGGGATGAGGACCTGCAACTGTTCCAATGATATAATATGTATCTCTAGCATTTGTAACCCAAAATCTAATAGCATCATTCATAGCATCTTTTAAAGTTCTACTTCCTGATTCTACTGATATTACCTTTGCACCAAGAAGTTTCATTCTAAATACATTTAACTCTTGTCTCTCTACATCTTTTGCTCCCATAAAAATAGTACATTCAAGACCCATTAAAGCAGCAATAGTAGCAGTTGCAACTCCATGTTGACCAGCACCAGTCTCAGCAATAACTTTAGTTTTACCAAGTCTTTTAGCAAGTAATCCTTGAGCAATTACATTGTTTACTTTATGAGCCCCAGTATGATTTAAATCTTCTCTTTTTAAATATATCTTAGCCCCAATCTCTTTACTCAGATTCTCAGCATAATAAAGTGGATTTGGTCGACCAACATACTCTTTTAAAAGATAGTTTACCTCTTCCCAAAAGTCTTTATCAAATCTATATTTATTATAACTTTCTTCAAGCTCTAATAATATAGGCATAAGTGTTTCAGGTACATATCTTCCCCCGAATATTCCAAAATGGCCGTTATCATCTGGATCAAATTTTGATGGTTTTGGGATATAGTTATTCATATTTATATTTGACATTAAATGTCCAATACACTATAAACAGGTGCAAATTTTTCTAGTTTTTCATCACCTTTTAAAAACTTAAGATTCGTAATAAAACAAATCTCAACTAATGTAGCTTTTGCATCTATTACAAGTTTTGAAGCAGCTGTTGCAGTTCCACCTGTTGCTATTAAGTCATCTATAATTAAAACTCTTGCATTCTCTTTTGGGAAAGCGTCAAGATGTATCTCAACTTCATCAAAACCATACTCTAACTCATATTTTTCACAAATAGTAGCACCTGGTAGTTTACCTTTTTTTCGTACAGGAACAAAACCTATTTTTAATCTATCTGCTAGAGCAGCTCCAAATATAAAACCTCTTGCATCAAGTCCAACTATGTAGTCAAGATTTGAATCTTCATATCTATTTTCTAAATGATCCATTAGAACTTGGTATGCATCAGGGTTGTTAAGTAAAGTTGTAATATCTTTAAACATAATTCCAGGCTTTGGAAAATCTGGTATCTCTCTAATACTATCAAGTATCACTTTTCTTTGATCATCATTTAAAAATCTTCTCATTATTGCCCTTTATTTGTTTTATTTTATATATATTTAAAAGTTGTTATCTATTATTTGACAGATGGTGTGTCCAAAAAGTATATGCATCTCTTGTATTCTGGGAGTATTATCGCTTGGAACTACTAAATTAATATCGCAAACATCATTCATATCACCACCATCTCTACCACTAAGTCCAACAGTTTTACAACCTAACTCTTTTCCTAAATTTAAAGCATTTATTACATTTTTACTATTTCCACTAGTACTAATACCTATGATTACATCACCTTTTTGTGCAAGTGATTCGACTTGTCTATCGAAAACTCTATCATAACCATAGTCATTTCCTATGGCTGTTAAAGCACTTGTATCTGTAGTAAGTGCAATTCCAGGAAGTCCTCGTCTTTCAGTTTTATATCGTCCTGTTAATTCTGCAGCAATATGTTGTGCATCTGCAGCAGAGCCACCATTTCCACATAATAAAACTTTATTTCCATTTTTTAAGGCATCTACTATGATTTTTGATGCCGTTTCAATATCATTTTCCATATTATTTATAACATTATTAATTGTTTCTAAATGTGATTCGAACTCTTGTTTGATTGTAGTTAGCATAAATCTATCCTATATATTATATATGTAGTTATTCTAGCTAAATATTATTTATGATTTTATAATAGTTGGTATATCTTTAATTGAATTTATTACATAAGTAGCATTTGATTTTTCTTTATCAAACTTATGTCCTGTTTCTACTTGTATAGTATTTGGTATATTTACATTATATGCTGTTTGAATATCTGAATCTTTATCACCAACAAGCCATGAGTTTTTATAATCTATATCCAATATTTTAGAAGCTTGAGTAATCATATCTATTTTTGGTTTTCTACAGTTACAATTTTCATTTGGTGCATGTGGACAACAAAAAACTCCACTGATATTGATACCATTTTGTTTAAACTGTTCTTTCATCCAAGTAGTTAAAGTTTGATATTGTTCAAAACTATAATAACCTCTTCCAATACCTGATTGATTTGTAATAATAACAAACTTATATCCTAAGTTTTGAAGATAAATCAATGAACTAAAAACACCATCAATAAACTCAAAATCTTCTATTTTATACAGATAGTTCTTTTCAACATTTATCACACCATCTCTATCTAAAAATATTATTTTTTCCATACTTTATACTCTTTAAAAAAGGTCATACGTTACTGATCGTACACCAGAATCATATATTTTTAAACATAGTTCACTACTACCTTTATCTATATCAATATTTAAAGTATTACCACTAACTTCTATATTTATACAATTTTTACCATCTTTATTAAATTGTAGTTTTTTATCCTCTACTATCCAGTTTTGAGTATTTACATTTACACTATCTGTAATTTTACCTATACCATTGTTTATCATATAGTGTGATTGTATTGAATTTGATATTGTTGAAACATCTTGTTTGATTGTGGAGACAATTGCTCCACTTCTAGAGTCTAGTAGTTTTGGAATTGCAAGAGCTGCTATAATTCCAAGGATAGAGATAACAAAAATTAATTCTACAAGAGAAAAACCCTTTTTAAAATTTTGCCTATTTGTCATTTCAATCCTTTAAACTTAATTTATTTTATTCCCACTCGATTGTAGCTGGCGGTTTTGAAGATATATCATAAACTACTCTGTTGATACCATCAACTTCATTTATTATTCTTCTACTCATAAGTTCAAGTACATCATGAGGAATATGAGCAAAAGTTGCTGTCATACCATCAACTGCATTTACTATTCTAATACAAGCGGTGTTATCATAAGTTCTATTATCACCCATTACACCAACAGATTTTACATTTAAAAGTACTGTAAATGCTTGCCAAGTTTTATCATACCAACCTGTTGCTCTTAAAACATCAAGCATAATAATATCTGCTTTTCTTAAAATTTCTAAATCTGGTGTGTTTACATCACCCATAATTCTAATAGCAAGACCAGGTCCAGGGAAAGGATGACGACCTATCATTCTTGAAGGAAGGCCAAGCTCTAACCCTAACACTCTTACTTCATCCTTAAATATCTCTCTTAAAGGCTCAATAAGTTCAAAAGTCATCCAATCAGGAAGACCACCAACATTGTGATGTGACTTGATTGTTTTTGATGGTCCTTTAACTGAAACTGATTCTATAACATCAGTATAAAGTGTACCTTGTGCAAGGAACTCTATACCATCATGTTTTTTAGCTTCAACATCAAACACTTCTATAAATGTCTCACCAATAATTTTTCTCTTAGTTTCAGGATCAGTAACACCAGCTAATTTAGATAAAAATTGTTCACTAGCATCAATAGTTATTAGACCAATTCCACGGTTTGCAAACATATTTTGAACATCTTCAACTTCATTTCCTCTTAAAAGTCCATTGTCAACAAATACTGGTACTAGGTTTTTTCCAATAGCTTCGCTTAAAAGTGTAGCAACAACAGAGCTGTCAACTCCACCACTTACACCACAAAGTACTTTTTTATCACCAACTAGTTTTTTAATATTAGCAATTTGCTCTTTTGCAAAGTTACCCATATTCCAACTTTTTTCACAGTTACAGATATTTTTTGCAAAGTTAACTAGCATCATTCCACCCTCAACACTATGTGTTACTTCTGGGTGGTACTGGAATGCGTAGATATTTTTATCTTCATTTGCAATAGCTGCATAAGGTGAGTTTTCACTTGTACCAATTACTTTGAATCCTTCTGGTAAAGACTCAACTCTATCACCGTGAGACATCCATACAACTTCTTCATCTGTAATACCATCAAAAATAGGAGATAAAGTATCTTCAATTTTTAATTTTGCTTTTCCATACTCATGGTGGTCTGCTGGAATTACACTTCCACCTAAATAATGAGCAATAGTTTGCATACCATAACAGATACCTAGAATTGGTAATCCTAAATCAAAAACAGCTTTATCAACTTTATAAGCATCTTCAGAATATACAGAAGCAGGACCTCCACTTAAAACAATACCTTTTGGGCTTCTTGCTTTAATATCCTCTAAACTTTCATTGTATGGTACAATTTCAGAATAAACTCCACTATTTCTTAATCTTTTTGATATAAGTTGTGTATATTGACTTCCAAAATCTAAAACTAAAATTGGTACATGTTTCATTAAAATTCCTTATTTATTATGTGTGATTGTATCTAATTGTTATTAATTAGTCTCTTAAATATTGCCCCATCTATTGATTGAATGGCAATATCTTCTATGCTTTCTTCATTTTGAATAGTAGCTAATATTTTGCTATCAAACATATAGTTCTCAGCAATTTTTTGAACTATATCTAAAAGTTCATTATTTGGTAATATATATCTTGCATTTAAATTATTTGCATAAATTGATTCTTTTACAGATACAATTTTAACTGCATAGTTTATATCATTTTCCATACAATATTTCATCATATCTTTATCAAAATCAAATACAACAGTTGTATTTGGTTTAGTTGATTTTATATCTTCTATACTATTTATTACTGATATATTTTCGTAATCTATATAGTTGTCTCCAATTATTATCACAAGTTAACCTTTGTCTTTAGTGATTTAAACACTCTTTAGAACAATAATATTTACCGTTACTTAAAATTGAATCATCTTTTGATGTATAAACTCCGCAAGTTGGACACTCAACCATTGTGTCAGTTATTTGGTCATATTTATTAGAGTCTTTTATATTTTTTTCTCTACTTTTTTTAAAAAATACTAAATAAACTAAAAATAGTACTGCACCAACTGCTAATAATTTAATTCCCATTGGGCAAACCTTTTCTTTTCATATATAAGTAGTTTCTATGCTCACCTACTTTTTTTACTTCATAGTTTTGTAATTGTGCATTTTCTATCTCTTCTTGACATAAACTACCTTTATAAAATAGATATGATGTATCATCATCACTTATATTTTGTGTTATATCAAGAAGCAAAGATGTATTTGATACTGCACGGCTAGTAATCAAATCAAATTGTTGAAACTCTAAATCTTCAACTCTACTTTGTACAACTTCAACATTTTGAAGTTTTAAAGCACTTTTTACAAAGTTTAAAAATGCAACTCTTTTTGATCGTGGTTCTATTAATACAGCTTTTACATCAGGTCTTGCAATGGCTAAAAGCATACCAGGGTATCCTGCACCAGTCCCTACATCTGCGAATGATTTAAAATCTTCAATAAAAGATAAAGGATAAACAGAATCTAAAATATTAGCTTCTATCTCCTCATATTTTAAAGATGCTGTTAGGTTATGAACCTTACCCCACTGTTGTAAAAGTTTTATAAACATATCACATCTTTTATAAAACTGTTCATCAAGATTTAATTCTAATTTTTCAAACTCTATTTTATCCATTATAATATATGATCCATTTTCTCTTTTTTTACTCTTAAGTATTCACTGTTTTGTGAAGTCTCACCAACTTGTACAGGTATTCTATCAATTATCTTAGCTTTTATACCTTTTAGTTTTGCGGGATTATTTGTGATAAGTTTTACCTCTTTTATTCCAAAGTATTCAAATATAAAATCAACAACTTCATAAGTTCTTTGATCTGAAGCAAACCCTAGCTGATGATTTGCCTCAACTGTATCTAAACCTTTATCTTGTAAAGAATAAGCATTTACTTTATTTAAAAGTCCTATATCTCTACCCTCTTGTCTTAAGTAAATCACCATTCCGCTATTGTCACTTATAAAGTCTAATGCATAATTTAACTGTGCTTGACAGTCACATTTAATACTTCCAATAGCATCACCTGTTAAGCATTCGCTATGAATCCTAACTGTTGGTGTCTCTTCTAAATCTTTTGTATATATTACTAAGTGTTCTTTAATACCTTCTTTAAATGATTGTATTAAAAAATCACCATGAGTAGTTGGTAAATTTGCAACATTTGAAACTTCTATATTCATACGGCTTTAATTCCTAATTGGTTAAAATTAGGGCAATTATAACTAAAAAGGTTTGCAGATATGTTTAAAAGATTTAGAAGATTAAGAATTAATGAAACTTTAAGAGGATTAGTAAGAGAAACTACAGTAACTGCTGATGATTTTATCTATCCACTTTTTGTTAAAGAAGGTTCTGGTATCAAAGATGAAGTGTCATCTATGCCAGGTGTTTTTCAAATGAGTATAGATGAGATTTTAAAAGAGTGCGAATACATTAGAACACTTGGACTAAACTCTATAATTTTATTTGCTATTCCTGATGTTAAAGATAGTGTTGGTAGTGAGTGTTTATGTGAAAATAGTATCATAAGTAGAACAGTACGTGCAGTAAAAAAAGAATTCCCAGATATGTTTGTAGTAACTGATTTATGTTTTTGTGAATATACGGATCACGGTCACTGTGGAATATTAAGTGAAGATGAAACAGTTGATAACGATGCAACTCTTGAATTATCTGCACAACAAGTTTTAATCCATGCAAAAGCAGGTGTTGATATGATAGCACCAAGTGGTATGATGGATGGTATTATTGAAACTTTAAGAACTACATTAGATGCAAATGGATATGAAAACTTACCAATTATGGCATATAGTACAAAGTTTGCTAGTGGGTATTATGGACCATTTAGAGATGTTGCAGAATCTACACCTAGTCATGGTGATAGAAAGCAGTACCAAATGGATCCAGCAAATAGACTAGAAGCTTTAGAAGAATCACTAGAAGATGAGAAACAAGGTGCAGATATACTTATGGTAAAACCAGCACTTGCTTACCTTGATATTATAAGAGATATTAGAAATAATTCAAATCTTCCATTAGCAGTATATAATGTAAGTGGAGAGTATGCTATGCTTAAAAATGCTGGTGCTGCTGGACTTATTGATTATGATAGAGTTATGGCTGAAACAATTGTTAGTTTTAAAAGAGCTGGTGCTGATATAATAATCTCTTACCATGCAAAAGAGTATTGTGAGATGTTAAAAAAGTCATGTTAGATTTTAATAACTTTAAAAATGAGTGTTAGTGTACTTATAACAGGATGTTCAACAGGTATAGGAGAACAAACTGCAATATATCTAAAAGATAAAGGGTATCAAGTATTTGCAACTGCTAGAGATATACAAGATGTTCAAAGACTTGAAAGTTTGGGTTTGAATGCTTATTTTCTTGATGTAACAAAAAAAGAGAGTATTAGTGAAACATTAAAAGAAGTATTAAAAATAACTAATGGGAAACTTGATGTTGTTTTTAATAATGCTGGATATGGACAACCAGGTGCTATTGAAGATATTAAAACAGATGTATTAAAAGAACAGTTTGAAACTAATGTTTTTGGACTACATGAAGTAACATCACAAATTTTACCAATAATGAAAGCTCAAGGCTATGGGAAAATCATACAGCATAGTTCTGTTTTAGGTTTAGTATCTCTAAAACTTAGAGGTGCTTATAATGCTAGTAAATATGCAATAGAAGGTTTAACAGACACTCTAAGATTAGAGTTAAAAGATACAAATATAGATATAACACTTTTAAATACAGGTCCTGTATTAAGTGAGTTTAGAAATAATGCAAAAAGAATGACTAAAAAAAATATAGATATAGAAAACTCTAGATTTAAAGATAGCTACATAAAAAGTTTAAATAGTGATAAAAGTAATGTACCATTTACTTTAGAAGCTATAGAAGTAGCTAAAGTTGTAGAAAAAATAATTAAAACAAAAAAAGTAAAACCTAGATACTATATAACAAAAGCTACATATCTTTTAGGATATTTAAAAAGAGTTTTATCAACAAATTCTTTAGATAAGATTTTAAATAAACTTTAAAACCTTATCTAATTTATCTCTTTTGAGTTCATCTTTTGTTGTAAATAATCTGCAATTTGCATAAGACAAAAGGTGATTATAAATATAAATAATCCTGGGAAAAAACTAACCCACCAAGCTATCTCGATAACCTCTTTACCACCACTAAGTAAACTACCCCAACTTATTTGTGGAGGATTTATACCTAGTCCTAAAAAACTTAGTCCAGATTCTGCAAGTATTGCCCCACCTACTCCAAAAGTAAATGATATAAGAAAAATTGGTGCTAATAGTGGTGCAAAGTATTTTAAGATAATCTTTGTTTTACTTACATTAGCAAGATTTAATATTTTTATATATGGTTTATTTGATATAGCAAAACTTTCGCTTCTTATCATTCTAGCCATACCCATCCAACCTGTGATAAATAGAACAATGATTAAAATAGTGATTGAAGCTTCCATATAACTTACAAGTGCTAAGAGTAAAAAGAATGTTGGAAAGGTTAAAAATAGATCAATAATAATAGTTATACTTTTATCTATATTTCCTTTAAAGTACCCTGCACTTATTCCAATAATAAGACCAATAAAAGATGAAATCATCGCACTTAAAAAACCAATGATAATCGAAGTTTGACCACCATTTAATATTCTTGCAAATAGATCACGACCTAATCTATCTGTACCCATAATATTTTCAAAACTTGGTGGAAGTAATATAGCTTGTGGATTTAATGTATATGGAGAAACTGTATAGATAAAGGGGAAAAGAAATACCCCGATAACTACTATAGATAAACTCCAAATAGAAACTTTAAACATTATAATATGTTAAAGAGCTCTTTCCAAATTTTTTTGTTTTATATTTAGAAAACATACCTAATTTTTCTGGCATCTCTAAACCAGTCATATGCTCAAAAGTTATTAAAATAACATTTTCATTATCAATATTTTTCACCATATCAAAAGTATTTTCATAAACATCTTTCATACCATCTCTAAAATCAAATGGGGGATCTAAATAGATAATAATATCATCATCCCCATTATTATTTTTAGGACTTTTTTGATTTTTTAGTTGTTCTAAAAGTGCTGGTAGTTTTTCAAATGTATCACCGTATAAACTTGTACATTTTGAAGGTTCTAAACTATAACAATTTCTTTGTAAAATTTTATACGATTGTCTATCTATTTCACAAAAATAACTATGTTTTGCACCACGACTTAGTGCTTCTAATCCAATAGCTCCACTACCACCAAACCCTTCTATAAAAAGTGTATCCATAATATCAAATTGCAAAACATTAAAAAAAGATTCTTTTAAAATAGATTTTGAACTTCTTGTAACTTCTAAAGATGGTAATTCTAATACTTTACCCTTATAAACACCACCTACTATTTTTGTTACTACACTATTTTTTTTACTCATTCATATTCCCTTTATTTATCATCTAATTACAAACCATTTTATCAAATTTTATAACTTGATTTTTACCACACTCTTTAGCTTTATATAAAGCTAAATCTACATTTTTTACAATAGTATCTCTACAATCAATACCATTTTTAAAAACTGCAACACCTAAACTTATTGTGATACTTCCTTCAACACCATTAAAATTAAAACTTTCTACATTTTTTCTTAATGTTTGGGCTATTGTCATACCGTTATCTAAAGATGTTTCAGGTAGCAAAATCATAAACTCTTCCCCACCCCATCTAGAAGCGATATCTGTTTTTCTAGTTGATTTTAAAATAATATTTGAAATATCTTTTAAAACCACATCTCCAACATCATGACCATAAGTATCATTGATTTGCTTAAAGTCATCAATATCAAGCATAATTAAACTCAAGCCATGCTTGTATCGCTCTTCTCTTAAAATCTCTTTATTAAAATCATCATTTAGTTTTTGTCTATTATATAGTTTTGTTAAGTTATCATGAGTAGCTTGATATTTTAACTCATATGTGTATTGTTTAAGTTCAGTAATATCAGTAAATGATACAACATAATGAGTTGTATTGTAAAAAAATTCTTTAATATTTACTTGAAAAATTCGCTTTTCATTTTTATAATTTTTTATTTTAACCATTCTATTAATACTATCTAATGCAGATATATCTTCAATCCATGTTGAATCATCTGTTGCATGAAAATAGTTATCATTTTGAGCAAACATATCACAAATAGATGGGTATTTTTCTTTATACTCTTCAATAGTCGCTACACCAATAAAATCTAATAATGTTTTATTTACACTAGATAATCTATCTTTATCCATAACTAAAATCATATTTTCTTGTGAATCTAAAATTGATCTAAGCTCTAATGTCTTCTCTTCTATTTGAGATTCAAGATTTTTATTTGCTTCTAGTAGTTTCTTTTTTAAAAATGTTGACTCTACTGCTAAAAGTATTGTATCTATTAAATCATGTAAATTTAATGGTTTACTTACATAACCACGAACTCTTAGGTTAATAGCATGCTTTAAAAAATCTGCATCATTATGGGCAGTAGTTACAATAGCTGGAATATTATGATCTATTTTATATATCTCTTCTAACATCTCTAATCCATCCATTTTAGGCATATTAATGTCAGTAACAATTAAGTCAAAATCATCTAAAGAAGAACCTTCCCCATTGTATTTTTCAAATATTTCTAAACCCTCTTTCCCATGACAAGCCAGTACTACACTATTTACAAATTTTGACAATACATTTGAAGTAAGAGTTCTTACCTCGTCTTCATCTTCAACATATAAAATATTTATTTTATTTAATATACTTTTATCCATAATATTACCTTATCCAAATATCTTTAATGCTTGCTGTAAATCTTCTTTAGTATCTATACCGAAGCTTTTTGATTCTACTTTAACCATATTTATTTTTTCATCATTTGATATTGCTCTTAACTGTTCAAGTTTCTCTGTTGATTCTAATACCGATGATTCTAAAGAACAAAAGTGATTTAAACTTTTTTTTGTAAAACCATAAATACCTAAATGACCTTTATACAAAGTATTATTGTAGTGGTCTCTATGATAAGGTATTTTGCTTCTTGAAAAATAAATTGCATTGTTTTCTTCATCACATATCACTTTTACATGATTTGGATCATCTGCTACTTCTGAGTTTATATCTTTATAACAACTAACCATAGTAAATAATTCTGATTTTAATTGGTTTACTTTATCTATAACTGCTTGTACAACTTCAGGCTCAATAAAAGGCTCATCTGCTTGTACATTTATAACCACTTCATCATCTTTTAAATTTAATATATTTACAGCTTCATTTATCCTATCTGTTCCACTTTGATGTGAAGTTGATGTCATAACTGCTTTTATATTATGTTGATGAGCTAGTTCAATAACGTCCAAAGAATCAGTCGCAATAACAACTTCATCTAAAGATTCAACTCTTTTAGCAGTTCTTATAACCATAGGCAAGCCTAATATATCTGCCATTATTTTATTTTCAAATCTACTGCTATTTAATCGTGCTGGAATTATTATCATTTTTTATCCTATTGGTAATACTACTGTAAATACCACAATATTATTCTCTTTATTTTCTACTTCAATTTTACCTTTAAGATGAAGTTCAATAATCATTTTAGATATATATAAACTCAATCCAACACCATTTCTAGTCTCTTTAGTACTAAAATATGGTGTAAATATCTCTTCTAATAGATTCTCTGGAATATTTCCACCATTGTTAGATATTTCAACTTTTATATTTGATTCATCTACAAAAGTTTTTATATTTATAAATTTTTCATCATCAGATTCAAATACATCTATAGCCTCTTTAGCATTATCTAAAATACTAGCTATTGAAGTTGCTAATTCATTTTCATGTGTTTTAAAATCTTGATTTATACTATACTCTTCATGTATAAGTTCATCTGTAACTGTTGATATATTTATAGCTCTATGACATACATCATTTATCAATGCCTCTTTCTTATCACCTTGAAGTTCTGTAATATATTGGAACTTATTAATAATATTTGATAAACCCTCAATATTATTTTGCATCCCCTCTAAAATAGGAACAGCTTCCTCTTTAGGAACACCATCATCTGTAAACTGATAAGAAAACAATAAGTTTTGAGCCTCTAAAGATATTGTATTTAAAGGTTGTCTCCACTCATGAGCTACTGTTCTCATAGTATCACCCATGATTTTTAGTTTCGCTTCATTATCTACAATTGTTTCTTCAAGAATCTCTTTGTTTTGTTCAAGTTTAACTTCACCTGTCATATCAAACATAACAACAGAATAACCAGTAATATCACCATATTTATTGTTGATAGGTTTAATAATAGCATCTACCCAAATAGTTTCACCATGTTTGTTTTTACTTGCAATTACACCATTGTATTCACCATGAATAATAAGCTCAGACCAGATAGTACCCTCTAAATCTTCCTCATTTAAAGATGGATGGCTCATAATTTTATATGATTTTCCAATCAATTCATTTTCATTAAATAAACACAATCTACAAAAAGCTTCACTTACTTTTGTAAATACACCATCCTTATCAACATGAGCTTGTATTACATATCTATCAAAAGTCTCATGATCTGAGATACTCTGAGTAATATCATTTGCATTTATAACAATATATTTTTTATTAAGCATTAACTTAATTGATACATCAAGATACACAACGGCCTTGTCTCGTCTCATACAAGAGACTCTTATACTGTTTGTATATTCATTTTCATAATTTTTTCTTAAAAGTTCTTTGAATTCTGCTTTAAATTTAGGAAGTAATAAACTCTCAAATTTTATTTGAAGTAACTCTTTCTCTTTAAAACCTAAAATTGGTGTAAATGCATTATTTACATATATAAATTTACTAGTTTGATCAATAATTCCAATTCCATTCCAAGAATTATTAATAATCTCTTTCAGCTCTTGAGTATTTTTATCTATTGCTGTATTTTCTGACATGGTGTGACTCAACCTTTTATTAAAATAAATATCTTAGATTTTATCATATATAGATATAAAACTAACTTTTACTTGTTATTTTATTGAGACTTTACAGTATATTACTAAGGTTTAAGTTGTTTTATAATATCTTTAATTAATCAGATTTTATCTTCTTTTTGATATACTATCTTATGAATTAATTGGATATTTTGGTTCATATTGATATAAATTAAGAAAGTCAAATACAACAAATAATATTAATGGTGGAATCTTAAAAAAATAGCTCAAGCACTAATCTAATTATTATTCTTTTCATTTTTTGCCTTATCTAATGCTTTTTTAGCGAATATTGGTCCAATAATTTCAAAAAAGATAGTTGAACCAATAACTATGGGTAAAATTACTTGACTATATTGAGGAAAACTATGTGATGCAACAAGTGCCATACCTATTGCAACTCCTGCTTGAGGAAGTAATGAAACACCCATCCATTTTTTTGTAACTATATCACTACTACTATATTCACAACCTATTCTAGTACCAATTATTTTGCCAATAATTCTAAAAAGAATATACATTGCCCCTATAAATCCTACTTCTAAAAGTGCACTTAAATCTAATAATACACCAGCAAGAACAAAAAATATACTCATAAAAGGCCACTCAATTCCTTCAATTGCATGAAAAGGATAATCATGATGTTTTGCAAAATTTGTAACAATAAATCCCATTGTAATGGCTGCAATTAAAAAAGAAACTTCAAAGAAAATAGCAACACCTCCAAGTACAAAAACTAAACCTAATGCTTCCATAAGACTTGGTTCACCACTTTGAATTCGTCCTGTTAAATAGGATGCTGGAAAACCTATAAGAATTCCAAGAAATAGTGCACCGCCTATCTCTTTAAAAACAGTTATAATCAAAGTTGTTTCATTTCCATTTCCAGATATTATTGAAGCTATTGCTAGTCCAAAACTAAAGAGTATCAATCCCCATGCATCATCTAATGCTACAATTGATACTAGCAAATCTGCAAACTTACCCTTATATTTTGATTCTAAAATCACATCTACTACAGCAGCAGGTGCTGTAGCTGAAGCTATACAACCTAAAATAATAGCAAGTTCTAGATCAATACCTATAAAATAAAGTCCTATAGTAACTATAATGGTGGTTATTATTGCAGAGGCCATGGATATCCATAGTGTCTCTTTCCCTGATTTTTTTAAAAAATCAATATTAATTTTTCCACCAATTAAAAAGCCAACCATCAAGAGAGCCATATCCGAAATAAGTTCAAATTTACTTGTTATAGATTCAGGAATTAAACCAAAGCCTTCATTTCCAATTATTATACCAAAAATCAAAAGCAATGTAACACGTGGAAGTTTTGTTTTTTGTCCTAAAGCATCTACTGCTAAAGCCATCAGTAAAATCCCACCAATTATTAGTAAAAAAGTAGCTTCCATTGTCATAATAATTCCTCATGTAAAAATTATTACTCATTATAGCTGAATTATATATACAAAATATTATCTTGTGCATTAGTTGGATATAAGGAATATAAATCTATAGGCTTAGACTTAGAACCTTATAAATTTAATTTTTTATTTTTTATTTTTTTCATTAAGTAAAAAATAATGACCTTTTCTAATTTATATTATTATCTATATACTTCAAAGGGATAAGTACACTATCTCTACTTTTGTAACCATGATGAGGGAGAGTAAGTTTTTGACTATTAAGCTTTATTTTGTTAAAGAATATTATATCTATATCCAAAGTTCTTGGAGCATCTTGAAAACTCCTTACTCTTTGAAATCTATGTTCATATCTTTGAAAAGCCCTTAGGCATTCCATAGGTGATAAATTTGTTTTTAAAACCATGATACCATTTAAAAAATCATCTTGCTTCGTATATCCAAAAGGTGGGTTTGTGAGTAACGGTGATGTTTGTATCAAAGAAAATCTACTATCAGTTTTAAAAGTTAAAAATAATTTTTTAAATCTTTTTGAAACATCTCCGATATTTCCACCAATTCCTACTGTAACTGTATTGCTTTTTTTACTTAACTTTGAACTTTTATAAGGAAAAGTATTACTAAAATACAACTCTAAACTATTATTTATTTTTTTCTTCATTTGCCATCTCATATACAAAACTAAAAACTTCCGCTACTGCTTGATAAAGTTCTACTGGTATCTCTTGATTTAACTCAATTTCACTTAACATATTTACTAAATCTTCATCTTTTTTTATTGGGATATTATTTTGTTCAGCTATTTTAATAATATTATTTGCATTTTCTCTTTTACCAAAAGCAGTTACTGTTGGTGCTTTATTTGTAGAATCATCATACTTTAAAGATGCTGCTCTTTTTATAAAATCTTTTTCCATAATAAACCCTATACCTTTATATCTAAGCCAAAGTTTAATTTATCTGATGCATATGCATTTTGTTCATAAGTTTGAGTATTTTTACTTTGAATATCAAATACATTTAAACTCTGAACCATAAGTCCAACACTACTTAACCCTACTCTTAGTTTTTGTAAGTTATTTTGTATCATCTGTTTAAAACCAAATGATTCTACACCCATATTGATATTTAGATTATTCTGTGTATCTAATTGAAGTAAAACTTTTAACTCTCCAGCATCTTTTAAAGACAAGTTAATTTGACATGAAAATTCATCTTTATTTTTTGAGTCAAACTTAATATCAGCATCATCTAAATCTTCCCATGTAAAAGGTAAAAAAGTATGATTAGAAGTAGAACTATATGAAAGTAACTGATAAAATTCTATTTGAGTCTGAATCTTATCAATTTGTATTTTTATCTCTTTGGGTATCTCTGTCGTTTTATTTTCTAATTGCTCTTGTATTTGTAATATAGCTGCTTTTAAATCAGTTGATACTACTGATTTACTATTTAAAATATTATTAGGGTTTTGTGGATTTTGAATATCTGCTTTGATTAGTTTTGTTTCAATATTACTAATACTATTTTTAATATCCAACAATGTTGATATGTTTTTTTCTAATGGCTGATTTGTAGGTGTTGTTTTAATTTGTTCTAAAACTTTAGATATTTCTGCTTTAACTTCATTTTTTAAGGATTCTGGAATAGTTACTTTTAGATTTTCAATCTTATCTTGTATCAAAACAACAGAATTTTTAATATTGTCAAACATTTTATTTTTTGGCATCTCATCAACTTGTTTTGTACCATCTAATTGTATTTGGATATTTGACATAATAAGTTTAATATTTTTTTTAATATTTGAGCCACTATCTAAAACTGCCTCTTTAGAAAGATTTGTATCTAAACTTTTCAAACTACTATTTAGATCTTTTAAAACTGGTAATTCTACTTTACTACTAGTTAAAGTTTCAATATTCTTAATTTGACTTGTTATATTTTGTATAGTTGTTTTTATATCTTTTACTGGTTGTTCAGTTTTACTATTTGTTGCTAAATTTACATCTTTTGTTTGAGTTTGTAAATTTGAAATATTAACTTTTGTATCTTTTGATGCTAACTCTATTTGACTTTGTAATTGAGTCAACGTTGATTTAATATTATTTATAAACTCTTGTTTGTTTAACGGTATACTTTGTTGTTTTGATTCTATCTGTGGTGTTTGTTCTACTATTTTAGGTGCAGATGAAGTTAAGTTTTTATTATTTTGTTGTATCTGTTCTTGTATTTGTCCAAGTGCAGTTTTAATTGTTGAAGATAGTGGTGTATATGATTTTAAAAGCTTTGACTCTAGAAATACTCCACTATTTTTTATATTTGATTTTAGTGTATTTTCATCAAGATTTTTTATATTTACTAAAAACTCTTTTAAAACAGCAGATTGTTTTTCTAGCTTTGGATTTTGTTCTATTAAATTAGATAAATTTTTAACTTCACTTGATAAGTTTTTAAAATCAAATATCTGTTTGTTAGCAGTCAAAAGTTGATTTACACTACTTTTATTTTTAAGACCTTGTGATAAATCTTTAAATAGATCACCAAGTAAAGTTTGTACACTTTTCTCTTTTAGTAAAGATGATATATCAACCTTACCATCTACACTTAACTTTTCAATAGTTTGCTTTGTAGGTTTATCTATTTTAGTAGAAAGAAGAGTTAGAAGTGTACTTGTATTGATATTCATAAATACTCACTTTAAAGTTAAACCACAAACATAAGTTGAGATAATAAAATGATTATAAGCACTAATGTAAATGGAAATATATGACTTTTAAATACCATTGGTTGTATTCCAAAAAACACTTGTAATACTCCACGAAGTCCTAGCCATCCACCTAAAAATGCTTTTATACTAAGTAGAATCTGAAAATTTGTTAACCCATATTCACCAATTTCACCAAAATTGATATATAAAAGGTATCCACCAGATACAACAGCAACAATAAGTGCCTTTGGAACTACAGCGCGAACATACTTCATAAAATACTCTCGTACTTTTGTATGTTCTTCATTGCTTAAATCTTTTTTCATTCTTGTTAAAAATAGATTATCAGTGATTAGAAAACCACCATAAATAAAAACTGAAAATATATGTATAATATGTATTAAAACGTAAGTCATCAATATCCTTATAAATTAAAAATTTATTATATCTATTATCGACTTATAGTTATAAATGTTATCTCACTACTTGCACCAAGCCTCATTGGTGGTCCCCAAAATCCTGTACCTTTGTTTACATAGATTTGTAACTGTTCATTATGTTTATATAAACCTTGTAAATATGGCTGTACTATTTTTACTAATAATCTAAAAGGATATAATTGACCACCATGAGTATGACCACTCAGCATCAAATCTACACCATCAACCTCATAAATATATCTTGGTTGATGAGCTAATAAAACAGTTGGAGAATTCACATCTTTATTCTTTAAAGCTTTTTTTAAATCTGGTTTATGATGACCAGTTCTTTGTCCCATAACATCATATACACCTGCTAAATTAAATCCATTGTTGGGTTCACCTATATAGATATTTTCATTTTCTAGAACTTTTATATTTAAACTTTTTACTTTATTAATAATATCATCTATACCATGTAGATACTCGTGATTTCCAACTATAAAATAAACACCAAATTTAGTATCTAATTTTTTCAATTCATCCAAAGCAGGTATTGCATACTCTAATGCTATATCAACTAAATCACCAGTAATAACAACTATATCTGGAGACAACGCATTTACTCTTGTTACCATTTTTTCTATAAACTTTTTATCTATTAATCCACCTATATGTATATCACTTAGTTGAACTATACTGTAAGGGGTTTTTAAATCTTTTAATTTTATATCAACTCTTTCAAGTTCTATGGTTGTTGCTTCATAAATTGAACGACTAGTTAATCCAAAAGCAAAAGCAAGCGAAGATATATCAAGTGATTTTTTTAAAAAATTTCTCCTTTTTTTAGAAACAGGAAGTTTGGTAGTTAGGTATAAACTTATATCATAAATAACAGCAGTACAAAAAAGTAAAAATAAAATACCAATAGGTAATGAAAGTATAAAGTAGAGCCAGTTTGGGATAGATGGATTATATCTTGCAAACATATATCCAACTATTCCTAAAAAGTTAAAAATTAAAAAATATTTAAAATATCTTTTTGATTTTTCTTTTATATCAAGTTTATTAATAAATCTTCTACTTATGTAAAGATTTATTAAAGCAAATACTGTTAAAAAAATTGTTACAAAAATAATAAATCTCATTTTAAAATACCATTTATTATTTTATTATAACAATTAAACTATATCAAGATAAAAAGTATATCCAGAAACTAGAGAGTCAGAACCATAACCTGGTGTCATAGTTACATCACATACAATAGACTTATCACCATTTGTCGTAAATGTATGTGTTGAAGTGATTGTTTGTTTTGAGTGTATTGCTTTTAACATAAGTTTTTGAAAACTCTCTTGTGAGCATGAAGTACACCTTAACTTATTAATATTTTCACCAATTATCTCTTCATCAGTATAGTCAAATAATCTATTAAACTTAGGTGTAACCTCTATTATCATCCCATTTTTGTCAGTTTTAAACTTACTTACATAATCATCAATGATAGTTTTAAATAGTTCATTTTCTTTAGTTTTAATATTTAACAGATGACTTAACTCTTGAGTTTTTTTATCATCATGATTACTTTTAATAACCAAACCTTTTGCTAAAGACTCTAATTTATTTGATCGTCTATATTTTGAAACTAAATCAACAATACTAAATGTTAAATCTTTAATTTGAACAGGTTTTTTAATATACTTATCAACATGAATATCTATTGCATTTAAAAGGTATTCAGAATCCGTATGAGCTGTTGTAATAATTTTAGGAATAGAAACCTTTTGCATATTGTTGATATTTTCAATCATAACTAAACCACTCATTTTAGGCATATTTATATCAGATACAATAATATCTATGTTATCTTGATTTTTAGTATAAGTATCTAGTCCAACTTGACCATCTTGGGCTACATAAACTTTTTTAAAAATCTTTTCAAATAATAAAAATGTTTGAGCTCTTATAGCCTCATCATCTTCTACATATAAAAGTGTAATCGTTTTTAATTTTTTTGTATCTAACTTCATATATTCCCTTTACTTAAATAATACTATTCTAATCTATAAATAATGAACTTTTTGTATCTTCTTGAGGTGGTCTTAATCTAAACAACACATAACTTTTAACCGTAGCTATTCTTCCTCTTGCAGTTCTTTGTATATATCCATTTGCTAATAGGTATGGTTCTATTGCTTCTTCTATTGTACCCTCATCTTCGCTAAGTGCAGCAGCTAAGGTACTAAGTCCCATAGGTTTACCTTTATTTGAGAGTAGAAGTTCTAAAAGTCTTAAATCCATCTCATCAAAACCTTTATCATTTATACCTAGTTCATCTAAAGCATATTTACATCTATGTAGTTCTATTGTATTTTCATCTTCTACTTCTGCAAAATCTCTAACTCTTTTAAGTAATCGCAAGGCAACTCTGGGTGTTCCCCTACTTCTTCTGGCAATTTCAAAACTAGCCTTTTGTTCACTTTGTTTATTTAATTTTGTAGAGGCTAATTCTATTATTTTCGATAACTCATTATCGTTATAAAAATTTAATCTAAAATGCATACCAAATCTGTCTCTTAATGGATTACTTATCATTCCGGCACGTGTTGTTGCGCCTATTAAAGTAAATTTTGGTAAATCTATTTGTACAGTTTGAGCAGCAGGACCTGAACCTATAATAATATCAAGTCTAAAATCCTCCATAGCAGGATATAAAATCTCTTCAATTGCAGGGGTTAGTCTATGTATCTCATCAATAAACAAGATATCACCCTCTTCAAGATTTGTTAAAATTGCAGCTAAATCTCCACCTTTTTCAATGGTTGGAGCTGCTGTAACTTTGATATTTGCACTCATTTGATTTGCTATTATGTGACTTAGTGTAGTTTTCCCAAGCCCTGGAGGTCCAAAAAGAAGTATATGATCTAATACCTCTTCCCTTTTTTTACAAGCTTTTATAAAAACTTGTAAATTCTTTTTTATCTTCTCTTGTCCAATATATTCATCCCAAATACTAGGACGAAGAGTTACTTCATCACTACTATCATCAAATGATATTGTTTCTAATTCTACTAATCTTTCCATTGTGTTATCTCTTTTAAATTATTTTTATCTGTAAATATAACATAACTTCAAATTAATTCTTTATAATATTGCAAAATGCAATATTATTTCATACCCTCAATATATTTAACAACTTTATTTCTACCAGTTTGTTTAGCTTCATACATTGCAATATCACTTTGTTTTACATACTTCCAGAAACCTTTTGATGTATTTGGAAATAATGCACAACCTATACTACATGTTTTACTAAACTCTTCGCTATTTGCTTGAATTTTTTGTTGTGAAAATGCTATTCTAATCTCTTCGGCTACTTTAACCATTCTTTCTTCATCACAGTCAACTATAATTACAATAAACTCTTCCCCACCAAATCTAATAACAACATCTTTTGCAGAAACAACATCAACAAGTGTATTTGCTATAGTTTTAATAGCAATATCACCAACATCATGACCATAATTATCATTAATAAGTTTAAAGAAATCTATATCTACCATCATAACACCACACGATACACCTTTTAGTCCACCTTCATATAATGTTGTATCAATATATTTTTCTAAATATTTTCTGTTATATAAATTTGTTAATGGATCTGTTTGTGCATTTCTTTCAAGAACTTGCATAAGTTTTTTACTAACAATCTCAGGTTTTGCTGTATCTACATAATCTTGTATAAATGGTAAAAGATCTCTTATTCTATCATGCTCTTCTTGTGTATCAGTTACATAAGAAACTATAAAATCAAGATCATTAGATATAGAGTATGGAACACAAATATAATATTTATCTGAATTAAATTTATCACATACAGTTTTAAACTGACAAGAATCAACTAAAGTATTTGTTCTATCTGCTCTGCAACCAGATGATGTTGGATCACATAATATCTCTTTATTTACATATACTATCTCTGTATTTTTATTCGTTGTATCTGCTTCTATAAAGTTAAAATTTTTAATATTAAATTTATCCTCTAATACAATTGAAAATCTTCTATAAACATCTTCTATGTTTTCATCATGCTCAATAGTTTTTCTGAACTTATAAATATCAGCAAGTCTTGTTACTGTATTTTGTACATCAATGATAGGATCTGTTACATCTTGTGTTTTATGTGCTGTCAAGAATATATCAATTTTATCCTCCATAGAATTTAAACTACTTTGTAGTTTGTTCATATGTTCATTTATCCAATGTGCAACATTTTTAGCTTCACCACTTGAAATACCATCAATTCTTCCTGAATAGTCACCTTCATGTGCTTTTTGCATAACAACTTTGATTGATTCGAAAATTGAAAGATAAGGTACAATTAAATGTCTTACAAACCATAAAATAATCAAAATTAATAATAATGATATGACAGATGTATTTAAAATAATTTTTGTACTAGTAAGTTTTAAATCATCCATAGTCATAACCATAGAAATTACACCAAGAGTATCACCCTCTTTTGCATCATGACATGATAAACAATTTATATCTGATGTTTTTTCTGCTTTATATGGAATAGTAATCCTATAGGTACTATGGCCTAGAAATTCTTCATCAACTCTTTCAACTGAAGTACCATTTGATAATACCTCTTCATCAATAGCATCTTTAGCTATTTCAGTACCTTCGCCATATTGTTTTTCAACTGTTTTTGATCTAATTATCCACAAATCATCAATATTTTCAAGGTTTTTAGTTTGATTAATAAAAAATTCTCTATTTTCCATCATACCATTTACCATATGAGCAGTAAGACCATTTTTTACACTTTGTGCTACAAGATGAGCTTTTGTTTTTGCACTATCAAGTCCAAAATCTCTTAGATTTAATGTTATGTTAATAATCATAGCCAAAAACATTACAACCATTATGACACCAATCGTTGTAAAAATACTTCTTTTTGTCTCCATTCTATCTCCCAATTTTGTTATGTATAATAAATATTGTAGATTATATCTATTTATTTATAAATTCTTAATTTAATCCGAGTTGATCTTCTCTATGTTCTATAACTTCTCTTAAATCAGATATTATTTTATTTTGTCTTATCACCTCTTGTGAGTTTAATGTTGATTCATCTTTTGCTTTTAAGTGATCTTCATCTTTTAATACAATAGTCTTTTCTAAATCCAAAATTTTTATTTGTAGAACTTTAACTGCTTTATAAAATTTTGAAATTTTATCATTTGCAGTTGTTACTTGAGTAGACATTTTATCTTCTTGTTCTTTTATAGTGTCTTCATAGTATTTAATCTGTGTTGACATAGAACTATTCTTTTTTCTTTCTAATTTTAATTGATCATCAAGTAAACTAATGTCATTACCAAGGAGAAGCTTACTTTTTAATTCAACATTTTCTTTTTTCAATTCTACAACATCAGCATTACTTTTTTTAACTAGTTCTCTTACTTGTGTTTTAAACTCTCTTTTTTCATTTTCATCTGCAGTTGTTAAAAATCTAATAGCCATATAACCCCTAACTTCAGTATCTAGTTCATCATAAAGAGGGAAAATAGTTGCATTAACATTATATGCTTCACCATCTTTTGCTTTATTTTTAACTTTTCCGGACCACTCTTCACCTCTTTGTATAGTTTCCCATAAATCTTTAAATGCAACAGAAGGCATATCTTCATGTCTTACTATATTATGAGGTTTCCCTATTAACTCTTCTTTTGTATATCCTGCCATATCACAAAAAATATCATTAACAAATGTTATGTTACCTTTTAAATCTGTTTTTGAAACGATAGCAACTTTATCAATAATTTTTAGGTACTCTTGTGCTTCATTATGATTATGTATAGAAACTTTGTGTTCGTAGATTATATGAGAAGCTTGACCTATATGGGTAATAAGTTTTTTTACATTTACTGGTTTAATAGCAAAATACGATACATCATTTTCAATTGCATCCATAAAATATTCGCTTTCAGTATGTGCAGAAGTTATGATAAAAGGTATATCTTTATCAATTTTACGAATATTTTTCAACAACTCAATACCTGTCATATCAGGCATTGTAATATCACTAACAATAACATCGATTATTTTTTCTTTATCATTATAAAGTTCTAATGCTTCAATACCATTTGATGCAATCATTACAGTTTTAAAAACTTTTTTAAATACCTCTGATAAACTTTTTTGTAAAACTTCATCATCTTCAACATATAAAATATTTAGTGTTCTTAAAAAATCAACATCTAACATCTAATATATCTCATCTTCACTAGGGAATTTCTTATTCTCAACATCTTCTACATACTGTTTTAGACCATCTTTAATTATCTTTGCACCATCTAAATATTGTCTTACAAATTTAGGTTTAAACTCTTCAAAAAATCCAAACATATCAGACCATACAAGAACTTGACCATCAGTGTCAACACCTGCACCAATTCCAATAACAGGTATAGAAACTGCATCTGTAATAGCTTCTGCTGCTTCACTTTTTACACCCTCAACTACAAGTAAAAATGCACCGGCTTTTTCTACAGCTATTGCATCTTTTATCAAGCTTTTTATGTTTTGTTTATCTTTACCTTTAATTTTATAGCCACCTTCAGCTTTTACATTTTGAGGCATAAGTCCAATGTGTCCTACAACAGCAATAGAGTTAGATGTAAGATGTTTAATAATTTTTGCCTTACTTTTTCCACCCTCAATTTTTATAGCATCTGCATTAGTTTTTCTATAAACTTTTCTTGCATTTTTAAAAGCTGTTTTTTTATCAACATATGTACCAAAAGGCATATCACAAATAACAAATGTATTTTTAGCACCATTACATACTGCATTTGTATGATAAATCATCTCAGGAAGTCCAATACTTAACGTATCTTTATTTCCAGAAAAACTCATATTTAGACTATCACCAACTAGAATAAAATCAACCTGCTCATCAAAAAGTTTTCCAAATAACGCATCATAAGCTGTTATCATTGTTAGCTTTCTTGTACCCTTAGCTTTTTGTATAGATGTAACCGTCTGTTTCATAAATCTTACCCTTTAGAATATTATGCTAAAATTATATCTAAAAAAATATTAGGATATAGATTTGAAAAAATTAGTTGGATTTATAACAGCATCACTACCTAGCAATAATTTCACAGTTGATTTAGCATTAAGTATGCAAGAAGCTGGTGTAGATACACTAGAATTAGGAATTCCATTTTCAGACCCTGTTGCAGATGGTCCTGTTATTGAAAAAGCAAGTTTAATAGCTTTACAAAATGGCTTTAAACTTACAGATCTGTTTGATGTTACAAGTAAAATTGCACCACATATGGATACATTATGGATGGGATATATGAACCCATTTTTCCACTATGGTATGGAAAACTTTTTAGAAAAAGGGAAACAGTTTGGAGTAAATGGTTCTATTATTCCTGATTTACCTTATGAAGAGGCTAAAGTATATAAAGATATATTTGCTAAATATGACCAATCACTTATAGACTTTGTTGCACCAACAGATAGTTTAGATAGAATTAAAACTATCACTTCAAATAGCAGTAAATTTATCTATATGGTTGCATATGCTGGTATAACGGGAAGTGGTGCTAAAGAGGATTTAGGACAAGTAATTGAAAATGTAAGAAATTGTACTGACACACCACTTTATATAGGTTTTGGAGTTGATGAAAAAACTGCAAAAGATAAAGTAAAAGGTGTAGATGGTGTAATTGTAGGGAGTACATTTGTAAAACACCTAATTGATGATTCATTAAGCAATAAAGAAAAAATAGACCGTATCACACAAAGTGCAAAAAACATTAAAGATATTATAAATAGTTAAGCGAGTATAAATACCGCTTATACTATAATCCAAACTTAAAAATGACCCCGTCGTCTAGTGGCCAAGGACGCTCGGATTTCCTCCGATAAACGTAAGTTCAAATCTTACTGGGGTCGCCATAGTGTTTATCGTGTTTATAGACAATTTAAGAATTAATTTTTTTTAGTAATTTACCCTATATCTACCCTAAAACATTTATTTAAACGATATACCATCAATTTTTATTATTTGAGTTTTCCTCAAAGGGATTGCAATTTACTTTGTCATTATATAATATCTTTTAAATATTTTTTAACAGTATTATAAGCGACTCCACTCTCATTGCTCACACTATTAATATTAATCTTTTTGCTTGATAAACGCATAAGGTTAACTGTATTTTCAATTTTATTAATAGCTATTTGCGATTTAACTTTATTAGCAGCTGCAGCTGATTTTGTTTTTTTAGATTTATCTCTATTCTTTTCTCGATCTAACTGTTTAGCAATATTGATATATAGTTCATTATCCTCTCTATATGCCTTTAATACTGCTAATTGAACTAGTTTTGCTTCATCTTTATTTAGTGTCAATCTCATTGTTAATCTTCACTATTCGCATAAACTCTTTTGTATATTTCATTTGAAATTTCACTCATTTCAAACATTCCATTAAATAAAATTATTTCAACTTCTAAAACTTTTATTTTAAAGTTCAAAGGGTCTATATACTCTTTTTTTACTCGTTGATTTTCAGATTCAATTAACTTATTTGAATATTCTGCGTTAGTTCTTTCTTCTGCATCTTCAATAAATTCAAGTATTCGCCCTGACTTTAATTTTTTTTGCCATTCTTTTTGTATTTTTAAAAGCTTTACTAATTCATCAGTATCTGCAAATTTCATATCTTGATAATCACTTTCATTCATTCTTCTTGTGGCTTCTTTTAAAACATTAACTCTCTCTAATTGTATTTCATTCATTGTATCTCCTTTTTTTGTTTGTATTAGATTATATCTATTTTTAACTTAAATATACATTAAACAGTTATGACGGAATGATGAATTATTAAAAGTTCGATTTTGTTTAAATTTTATTAATGTAGCCATTTATAATTCCTCTTATTAATTTATTAAACTCTAACAAGAAAATTATAAAATATAAATTAAACTATATTTTGTTACAAAAAACTACATAATAAATTATATTAATCCTCATCCAAAAAATCATGAATATTAATATCACTATGTAAAATATCAATAGCACTTTTTCCTTTTAATTTATTGTTTTTTGTTATTTTTTTTTCAGAAGTTTTTATATCTTTTTTTTCTATTTTTTTGGGTGTCTCAACTTTTGTATTTTGTATTTTTTCTAACTCTATTTTATTACTATTTATTTCACTATTATTTTCTTTAAATCTTCTTTTTGCAAAACCTTGTAAAGTAGAATATGCGACTTTACAATCACAATCTTCCAATAAAAAGTTCTGTATTTGTAAAAGTGTATAATCATTTTTTAATAAAAATTCTATAGCTTCAGTATGATTATCAAGTTTACTTTTTTTTGCATTACCCTTTTCAGCTTTTAATCTTTTTTTTGCATTTGCTAACGAATTCATATTATCCCTTTTATCTTATTATTATCTTATTATTATCGTATCTATATCATATTAAATTTATTATATCTTTATTATCGTACATTGTCAAATTAATATCGTATAATTTATCGTATAATTATCGCCCTACTTACAATCGTAGTGCGATTGTAAGATATGAGCCATTGCCCCACTTTATTTTTTTTCAAAAAAAAGAGGGGCGGAGGGGGTGGATGAAGCTATCGCTTCATCTTAAAAATTATCTTCTATGATAATTTATATTATTATTTTGTTTCTTATTGATTTCTTTTTGCACATAGTCATTTGCTTTTTTATCTGTTGATTGTTGTTCATTATTTTCAGCAAAATATGTATTTTCTTCTAGTTGATTTTGTTTATCTATCTCATCTTTTATTTTATCAAAATCACTTAATTCTGCAGCTAAATCTATTGTATCATTATACTTATTTTCATAGATAATTTTATCAAAATTATCCAGTTCATTTATAAGTTTTTTTGATGAATAGAAACGACCATTTTCAAGATGTTCATCAATGTTTTTAATCTTATTAACATACTCTTTTTTAGTGATATATTTTTTCTTAAACTCATGAAAATCTTTATGTAATTTTTGCATTTGGATTAATGCTAAATCTAATTTATCATCATCTAAATCTTGATTGATTACATAATAATCTGATAGTTTTTCATCTAACTTTTGGATATAGCTATCTAAAAATTTTTCATCATAATTGTTAATACTTTTAATGTTATCAATAAAGAGATCTATCTCATTATCTTTTAATCCCATACCAATACCAATTTGCTTATTGATTTCTCCAGATGATACATTAAGTACTTTTGCATAGTTAATTAGTTTGAGTTTTAACTCTTCTATACCATCATATTCTAATGTATCATAACAGGCATTTAAGAGGTCTATATTTTTACTTTTAACAGCTCTATCCATAATATCCCATACTTGACCATATTCTTTTTCTTTCTCATCAATAGAATAGTTATTGAGATTTAAAGCTTTTAGTTGTTTTAGTATATCTATATCTTTTACTTTTATATCAACTTTAGTATTATTAACCGCTTTTTCTATTTTAACTAGTTTATTATTTTCTCTTCTTTTTAGTTCTGCTTGTACTGCTAGTTTAAATTGCGTAGTACCTTTTATTTTTAAATTAGATAAGTTCCAACCTTTTGCAATCGCAGTTTCTATAATAATTGATACATTCTTTTCTAGTTCTGCAATATTCTGATGCTTAACTGTTATCTTATTATCTTGTACATCAATGAAAGTACCTTTTTTAAGTATCTTACTTTCAGTAATATAATAACCTGCTAAATTAGCAGCTGGAGTTTTTCCGTAGATTTTTTCAAACTGTATATCTTGTATCTTCTTTTTTTGCTTTTGAATTTGTGGGTCAAGTTCACGAGGTATATATTTACTTAGAAATGAATCTTTATAATTTAATTGTGGCTTTTGCGATAATAAACCTTTATCGAATAACTGCTTATTTTCAATAAGCTGCTTAGTGATTTGCGGCATACTCATATTAATCTGATTAAAGTATATGGTAGCCATTTTATCGTTGTGTGGATTAATGAATGATAAGCCTATTTTTTGTTTATCTTTTGATATTATTTTTAGATTTTGGTAACCAATTTCTTTAAGATTTTCTCTAAAGGTTTTCTCATTAGTGGAGTACTTTAAAACAGTTTCTATGTCATTTTTCACGTGGTAACTTAGTGACTTCTCCCATTGTTTTGCGTTTTTATCTTTCTTTTTAATAACCACTTTTACGCTTGGGTTATTTGCAATTTTTCTTATTAAATTAAGGTCTATATCATTAAGTAAATTAGCTCTATTTTGCAGTGCATCGTAAACAACACTATTAAATCCAAATGACTGCTCTATGCAAGCTCTTGTTATTTTAGAGTTTCTGTTTTGTATCAGTTCTGTTATCTTTTCTTTGTCTCCACTTTTTAATATTGCTATCTCATCTTTTTGTTTTTGATTAATGTGGATTGGAAAGTCATATCTTAAGTTTTTACCTTTTTCATCTATTAAATCTATATCAAGTTTATCTAGTCTGTATTGTAAATCGATATAACTTTTAAATAAATGGTCTAAGGTTGTGTTTCCTTTTTTATATGCATCCTCTATTTTAGATAAAGATTTTAATAGATTACCATTGTTTATTGATGCAATAAATGTCTGTTCTGTTGCTTTTTTTAGATACCAAGAAAAATTAGTTGCAGATTTTTTCTTATCTTTATCTTTTTCAAATTCTGTAGCTTCATCAAAATTAGGGACTAGGTTATGTCTTTCTGCTACATTTGATATTAATTGTCTTAAGTGCATATAGCTAGAGCCTAATTTTGTTGATTGTCCTTTTGAATTTTTCAACTGCCCAGGTATTAACAAATGTATATGGTCGTACACATCATAGTTATTCATTGCTTCACTACTTGAATTATGATAAGCCATCAAAGTATTTGATAGGTCTAACATGCGAGTACGAGGTGCTTTATTTTTGCCGTTTGACTCTTGAAATAAATACTCTTCTTTCTTTAAATCTTCAAAAAAAGCACTCATTATATTATCTATCTCTTTTTGATTTGTAGTATTGTGGTTTAAAATAAATTGACTTTTGTCAAAAGAAAGGGTGAAATGAGTGTTTTGATATGATTGAAGATTAAAATTATCAGGAAGCCCATCGTGTGTTGTATGGGCGTGACCTGTGATATGTGCTTTTAAATCAAAACCAGCCATTTTTTAAACCTAAATGCATTACAATGCCAGCTAAAAAGAAACCTGTACCTAGCCCTTTTAAATGCTCAATAATTAAAGTTTTTTGATTAAAATTATCAAATATATTTTTCGTAATATCTTTTTGTTGTGTTATCTCTACTAGTAAATATTGAAAGTCTCTATAAAAACTTTTTAGTTCTTTTTTTCTAATATCGTCAGACATATTCATTTCATCAATTAACTTTGTATTGCTCTCTATAACAGATGATGTGCTTGTAGTTATAAACTTATTTATATCATCTCGAATAGGGTCTAAATTAATACTGTTTATCATAATCTCTATATCATCTTTTGCGGTTGTTATATTAGAAGATATAACATCAAGTTGCTTTAGATTACTAAGCAACTCTTTGTTTTTACTATTTAAGCTAGATGCAGCATCTAACACAGTTTTAAAACTCTTTTTTTCATTTTCAACTCTATCTTGCAAAAGCAAAATTTCATGAAAAAGGTGGTTTATTTTTTCGTAATTATCCATATTTTACATATCCAATTCATCAAAAATATTTTCTAAATTTTGATGATATGATTTAGCTAACATTTGAGCAAATAGCTTATCACTTGCTTTTTTAGATGCTTCAAAATCTTCAGCTTCTGCTCTTTCTATTGCTGTAGCTCTTAAATCTTCATCTGTATTTATCAATTCACCTGATAATATTTTCATTCGTTCTAGTGTCTCTAAGACTTCATATTCTTTTATATTTAAGTCATAATTAACATCTATTTGTAACTTTTTCATCGCTTTAATAATTGGTGCAAACTCATTATCTATATTTTTCTTAACTCTATTAAAAACCACATAAATATTATCATTCGGAATACCTAGAGCTTTTAATGTTGTTAGTGTTTTCAAAGTATCTGATGTCTGTTTCGTATCAGCAACTGTTGGCACAATAAAATTAGTAATCATTTGCAATATTTCAGGAGTTTTTTGTATTTCTACTAAAAATACATCAACAACACTTGCACCAATGTCAAGTATACTGTTCTTATGTTTCATCAAATCAAAAAACATATCTTTGAGATTACTTGCATCATATTTAACAACATTTACATTGAACTTACTTGATGATGAATTATGAGTTTCTAGCTCAACTATAACTTTACTTTCATCTAAAAATTGGTATAGACCTCTTGATAGATTACTTTTTCCCACGTTTCCTGAACTATTTATTATTATCGATATTGACATTTTCTTACCTTTGTGTTAAATTTATATTATTTTTTTGATCTTGTGAAATTTCAGACAAATCTCTAATTTGACATGGCATATCAATAGCTTTATCCATCAAATCAAAAGTTTTTTGCATTTCATCACTCATTCCACCCGCACCAGCAATTGAAGTAACTATTGTTTCTTTCATTTTTTCAACAAATTCCAGAACAAGTTGATGTCGATTTTCAGTAAAATCAGACTGATTATCTTCAATTTTTTCTATTGCATAATTTAATTCTTCATTTGAATTTTTATCTAAATTTTCAATTATAGCTGCTATCTCTTTTCTTAATTGATGGTCTTTTAAAATCGACATATCTTGTGTAAATTGTGTATAAATTTGATAAAATTTATCATATACTTTTGAGTTTTCGTTTTGTTTTTCTAACATCTTAATTTCCTTTTTAGTTTAATTTACATTACTTAAAGTAATACACCTAATTCTTAATTTTTCCTCCTTTTTTAAATTCTCACATATTCAACACCTTTTCTTCCTTTGTAGTATTAAAATCTCTCTCGATAGCATAAAAATGGTCTTCATTTTCATAAACAATTATTTCACCACCCTCTACTCGTAAAAGTTTTTTATCAGTTAACTCAACTAGCTCGTATGGTTCATTATCAATTACCAGCGTAATTTTAATCTCGATTTTATTATTTAATTCTATATATTTTTCTTCCATTTTAAAAAACCTTTTTAGTTAATGTGACTGCCTGGGTAACTCTACCTACTGTGTAATATTTTTTTATAAACTCTTCCTCATTTACCAAATCAGAAATATCATTTGATGTGAGTCTTAATTGTCCTGATATTGAATAAGACACTTTTCTTATGAGAAATTCATCATTTCTATCTTGACTGAAAAAAAGGTATGTTAAACCATCTTGTAACTCTTTTTCTTTCTTATTGATATAAATGACATCTCCTTGGTTTACAATAGGTGAGTAGCTTGAGTCTGGCATTATAAAATGCCATTCATTCTTATTGTCATCAATTTCAATTGGCATATAATTAACTATATTTTCCATGTTATTTCCCCTCCAAATTTCTGTGATTTGTATTAAGTGCGGTTTCATGCGACTTAGAACTTGCATCACTATCTATTAAATCAGTTATCTCTTTAGGCATGCTAATAATCACATAGTAAGCAATTGGAAATAATGCAATAAGTTTTAAAATTTCAATTACTCCTGCAAGTGTTCCTATTAATAACAATGATTCCATTTTAGTCGCAAGTGAGTCAAAAACTCCTTGTGAAGCTGATAGACTATATGAGATTGTTTTTAAGGATTGAACTTCCAATAGCACGTAAAAACTGAACAGATAATTTAAAAACTCTTCGAGAAAAACCAAGAACATAACTGCAGTTACAAGTGCAATTGGATATATAAATATATATAGTATTTTTCCCAACGCGAACGTTGAAGCCTCTGAATAATTACCAGTAATAGCACCACGTACATATCTCATAAACAAAAAACCAACGAAAACAGATAAGACAAAAATCTCTTTAAGGTACATACCAAACATGATAATTATTAACATAACAACTCCTGCGTACTTTAATATTTTAAGAAAATTGATAAATGCTACTTTTGCCCCCATATGTGAAAGTAACAGTGCAGTTCCTTCTTTTCCTACCGAAATTACTTTGCTTATTGTTCTGTCGACAATACTCGCAGCTGCCCCGGCTGGCGTTAGCTTCGAAAAAAATCTAACGACTTTATTCTTTATATTTTTTTTAACTTTTTGGATATTTTTTTTACTTTTTTGAATTTTATCTTTTGTTTTATTTTGTGCGGTTTCCTGGGCATTATAATTCCAATCCTCTGATATTTCATCACTTATTGGAGCTGGTCTCATTAGTGAGTATAACTGTTGTTGTACCCTGTTATAACCATCAAAACTACTAAGAAATATATACGATGATATGGCACTTGTCATATCAACTCCCGTGTCAATAATTGACGAATCTTCATCAGTAAACTCATTTTTACTAAAATAACTATTGGTATTTGTTTCTAATTCTGCTGCTGCATTATCTTCAAGACCAAGTGCGAGATTTTCAAAATACTTAGGTAAAGAATAATACAAAGGTAAGCCCATCCAGCCAAAGGAATGGATAGTACTTGACATTAAATGAGCAGTTGTACCAATTGCAATTTCAACCGCTGATTTTTTACCAGAATTGTTTTTTAATGATTTTATTTTTTGCGTTAAAAGTTGAGAGTCAACTTCTATTTGTTTCATGTTCGAAAATATACTTTTTTCAACACTAGAGCATGTATTAATACTAGGAATACCTCTATTGAACATATCATGTTGTAAATTACGATAACTTACAAGTTCAAAATTAATAAATGACTCATTAGGTGTTGAATATATCTCTCTACACATCTGCAAAACGCTTATTTGCTGGGAAGTTACATTAAGATTAGTAGCAATATCCTTTGTAATTTCCTCCAATTGTTGTTTATTGTAAACCTTTGATGTGTTTGCGAGTTGTTTGATTCTCATAGCAGTAGCGTTGTAAAGAAGTTCATCTGCAATTTCAGTCGATGTATCCGCAAAAAGCGAAATTGCAGTTTGTGCTCCTGTTGGTCCATCAACTATTTTTCCATTCACAACTGTTTCTCCCCATGAAAAAAACACAAATATCGATAAAATAGATGTAACAATTGAGAATAATATAAAGTCTTTTTTTAATTTTTGCTTGTTGGCACTTAGTCTGTTTGATAAATCCTCAAAACCATGTTGAAGAATAACTTTAGACAGAATTAAAGCAAAAATAATTGTATAAAAACCAAACGAAATTTCTACATTAAAGATATTATGATAATAACCAAGTATTGATTTATTAATGAATGAATCTGTTGAATCAACATTAGATAAAAGTTCATTACGATTGTCTAAAGCGGCTTCATTTTCTTCACTGATTCCAAAAAATCTCAAAGTTTTGTCCCAAAAATTCAGATTAAAATCATCACTAAATACACCCTCATCACTATCATAATTAGAATTGATTATCTCATCTGTATTCACATCATTTGAGTTAGTTGATTGACCTAGAGTATCACTTTTGAATTCAATTTCACCCTTTACGTTTGTCCCTATAATATCTTGCTCGTCGCCAGTTATTATATTAATCATCATTTGAGAATATGTTTGAAAATCTTTATTATCATATTCATTTTTCAATCCAACATCTGTGATTATCTCATCTACATCAACTGTTTGAGTCTCTTTAATACTGCTAATATCTTGATTTAATTGCTGAAAATTAAAACCTAAAGTTGTTTCACCATTGTAAATTCTTAGATTTTTTTCTTCTAAAATTTGTTGATAATAATCATTTACAAGATACGTATGAGAAAATCCTAATTTTCCGTTTGTTGAGTAATTACATGTGTAAGACCCAGTTGAGTAAGAGATATTATCAACTTTTTTAAGCTCATGATGAGCTTGTTTGCTCTCAATTACAGTATTATTAATAGTATCAATTAATCGAAGTGTAGTAGATGGACATATAAATGCCTGTCTAATATCTAATTTACCTGAACGAACAATTGGGTTAACTACTTCAACTATTGTTGTATTAGTTGTATCATTTGTTTGTTGTGTCTCCCAAGTGTTGGCAAAAATAATATTAGAAAAAAATATTAAAATTATTAATATCTTTTTCATGATTTTTTACTCTTAATTTTGAGTAAAAATAAATTAAATAAAGAGTTATATATAAGTACACCAGCACCAAATAGATATATAACACCCTCAATCATCCAATGCAAATCAACATAATATTTAATAAACACAATTATAAGTATTCCAAATAATATATCAACAATATTACAAATTATTTTATCTTTCATTTAATGCTCCTAAGCCGTCTTTTGCAAATTACAAAGCCACTCACTAACGCTCTGCTTAGTATATATTACACGTCCTCTTTTACCTGTTGTTTCCATTTTTCGAAATTGAGGTCCAATTCCTTGCTCTCGCCAATTTGAAAGAGTTGAACTACTTACTCCTACTATTTTTGAAACTTGATTTTCATTTAGAGTTATCGTCTTATATCCCATTTCCGTTATCTCATTAATCATTTGTAATATTCTTTCATTCATTTTTTATCCTTAATTTTTTAATTTTTTATATTGCAACATTTTTTATTCAGCCGTCGCGAATTAGCTTTAACATTGAAATTTAAGAGAACTTGCAATATAATTACGAATATCTGTATAATATCGCAGTTATTTGCTTTTGTTGGTGTATTATTGCAATATAACGCTTAAATACATCTTAATATATTGCTTAATTACGCATATTTAGCAATATATAGTAATTATTGGAGAAATTATGTCAGAAATTGAAATAATTATTGAAAAACTTTTAAATCACTATAATGTAAGTACACTTGGTGAACTTGCAGAACAAATGAGCCTTAAACAATCATCAATATCCTCATGGAAGAGTAGAGGGTCTTTAACTCCCATAAAAAAGAAATGCCGTGAACTTGGAATTTACAATGATATATTTGGAGATATAAATATTCAACAAATAGGAACAATCAATAATTCTCAAAATTCTAATGTTAATAATGGAGATATGTCAAACTCTAGTAAAGATAACGTTATAGATTTATCATCAATACCTAATCTGGTTCTTGATGATCTTAATAATTTATTTAAACTTGCAATTGAAAAAGATAAAAAAGAATTGTTAATAGATAAATTAGATGATTTTATTTATCAAAGTAAAAAAGAATTTAGATAATGCCAGAAATGAATAAACAAGAAATTGAAAGTATGGTTAACTCACAAAATGCTAATGTTGTTCAAGGTGATCAAATACAACATAACTATTACACAAACTCAATAAAAGTATTTTCTATTGAGATAGATATAAGTTTACTTAACGGTAAGAGTATTGAAGATAATTTCATTAACAATTTAGATGATGTAGTTTTAAATATAGAAAAATATATTAGGTTAACACAAGAAAGTGAACTTAAAATTACAACAACAAATATAATTAACAATACTCTTTCCCCTTTAGAATTACAAAATGAAAAAATATTTTGTAAAAAAGTAAAAGAATATATTCAAAATGAACTGATAAATAACGTAAGCATTTTTAATCATAAAAAAATAAATTGGATATATTTACAAGAAAATTATTATTCTTATTTAAAAATGTTTGAAAATCTGATTGATTATTTGTATGATGTAATTAGATTACACATTATTTTAAAAGATGTTGATATAAGCTATAAAATAAGCAAAAGCCTAAATGAAATGATTGACGACATTAGACAAAATGTAAAAATTCCAACTCATCAAGGTATAATATATTTTAAACATACTAACGAAATGGTAAATTTCATATGTAAAGAATTGGGGTTTGATTTTAATAATATTGAAAAAATAACAAAACTTGACGTATATAATAATCTTAAAAATGGTATATTAAATAAAATTATATTAAATATTAAAAATATTAATGATGATATGATTTAAAAATTCCAACCATTTTGCCTTCCAATTTCTAAATATTTTTCAAAACTATCCTCGTAATTATCATAATTCTTTTGATTTTTTACACAATAATTAATAAAGTCTTCTAATTTTTCACTTATATATTGTTGCTGTGCTTTATTTTTATCCCCTATAATTGCCATTATCAAGTCTTTATCAATCTTTTCGCTCACTAACTCATATGTAATTAGTTTTTGCTTTTTAGGTGTATCTGTGAGTTTTTTAGAGCTATATTTTATTAATTGTTCTATCCATTTTTTCCATTTATCTTTCAAATCTTCCATATTTCTAAATTTGTTATGATTATAATTCATAAATTTATCATATTCAGTTTCAATATTTTCAATATCTTCATTAACTGATTCAATCAATTTATTTTTCATTTTTGCTTCTTCTTCTTTAGTAGTAGTTTTATCTGGTTTACTAACTGGTATAGGTCGGACGGTTTCGTACCATCCATCGTCCGATTTCGCACTATCCATCGTACGATTTCGTACTATCGGTTGTTGAGCGGTTTGTTCTAGTTCAATTTCATATATATTTAATATTTTATTATCAATAATAGTGTACCAATTTGTTTTGTCATATTTTTTTTGATTGTGATTTTCAACTCTTATTATTCCATTTTCTTTTAATTTTTTTATTATTCTTTTTAGCTGAGGAATTGACCAAAATTTAAAAATTTCTGAGAATGCATCATATGAATTATATGTCCAGTAGTAGCCATTTATAAAATTCTTTTTGTTAGCTTTGTTTTTAATTACCCAAAATGCTATATTATGTATAAATATAGCCGCATCTACACCGTGAGATGTAGCAATTTTTGGATTAAAACTATAGTCCATTATTTACAACTTTAGCTATATTTACATTTTGTAGTTTTGGTAAAATTTCAGTTTCAAATAAAAATTTTGCATTTTTTATTGTTGAAATAAAATAAATACCTTTTCCTGTAGAAAGTTTCTGATAATAAATCCAATCATTATATTTAAGTTCATCTAGAGCTGATGTAATACTTCTTTCACCATCTAGCAATAATTTTACCATCTTTTTAATTGTAAAATCCCAGTGTTCTGGTTGACTTGACATAAAAAGATATAATCCTCTTGCTTTTAAACTTAATGTTTTGTCACTTAATAATTCATTTGGTACTTGCGTGAAGCCAGAATCTTGTTTAATTAATTTCATATTATTTTCCATATGTATTTACAAGAGCAGTATAATAATTTATTTGATATAATATTAATATATACATACTTTTAGTGTGTGTTAGTGTAGTCTCTGTAAGTTTGCCGACCGAGGAGACTATACGCCTTATATCGTTTATTAACAGTATTAAAATAGTTTGATTAAATTATGAACTTGGTAGAGTGTAACTTAACCATTAAAATTATAATACTTAAAGCTTTGGTAACTGCCGAGTGACAATTACCCATGCTATCTAATTAAATTACGCTCTACCAAAGCTTTAAATATTATAAAGATAGTATATAAGTTTTTAGGGGTATTGTAAATAAAGAGATTTTTAACTTTTTTATGTTCTATATTCTGTTTACAATCCAATAATCATTAAACTTTAGTAATTAATCTAATACCAACATTTAAAAGCTTAAACAAATGAATTAGTTTTGATAGAAATTTTGATATTTTTAAGAGATTTAAAGGGGAGTGATTAATTCCCCTAATGTGATTTTAGTAAAGTGGTACCACTAGGATAATTCCCACCACTACAAAGATTATTAATATCCTTGCCATGAACTTGCTCCTTTATAAAAGCTCCACCGCTTAACTTAAAAAAGTTCCCACTAATAAAAAAAGGGTAAGGAAAAATCCTCACCCTTTTTTAACATCCCTTTATAGCGATAGATAATCAGTCTATCTAAGAAAGCAATTCATGTTACTATTAGAATTATAACTAATATATTTTTAAATGTCAATATTTAAAATCCTAAATTAACCACAGATTCTCTACCGCTATCTGGAGATAACTTCGCATATCTCAAAGTCATTTTAATATCTTTATGATTCATTAGTTTTTGTATTGTAAATATTGGAGTACCATTTATTGCTAAATGACTTGCAAAAGTATGTCTTAGAGTATGAACTACTACTTTATTTTTAATATCATCTCTATCAATATCTATGTTAAATAAATCGTCTAATACAATCCTTAATCTTCTTTGATGATTTGTTTTAAATAATTTATCATTAGCTGCTAAAGTACAAGTATAATTCTTAAGTATTTCAGTGATATTATCACTTAAAAATGCTTTATAGGTTGAATTATTTTTAAAATCTTTTAGTGTTAGTAGTTTATGCGTAAAATCAATATCTTTTTTAGTTATATTTAAAATAGTTGTTAATCTTCCACCTGTGTTTAATGCAATCTTATAAAATAACAATAAACTAATATCATCTTCAACATATTTATATAGTTCTTCTATTTCTTCTTTTGTTAAAAACCTTTCTCTTGCATTGTCAATTGAATCTTTTATAATATATTTAGTAAAGTCATTTTTAGTTAGGTCATTTTTTAGAGCAAATCTATTAATTGTAATAAGTAAGTTTTGAATATCATTTGTATATTTTATAGATAATTTTTTTTCAGGTTTTTTAATGAGTGTTAAATTTTGCAAAACTTTTTTCCATTTTACAAGTGATAGTTTATCTATAGCGTCTATATCATCGTGATATGGTTTAATATAATTTATATATATTCCTCTATCATTTCTCGTTGTTGAGTTATCTTTTCTATTATCAAAATACTCTTTTGCAATATTTTCTAATAAATTCTTTTTAAATTTTTTATGTTTTGTTGCAGCTGGTGGTTCTTCACCAAGTCTCTGTTTTGTAATTATCTCATTTCTTTTTTGATTACAATAGGCTTCACGAACACCCTCTGAGAATTTACCAATCTTTAACCAAACTTTTTTACTTGTTTTTATATCTTTATATGTAATATAATATACTTTGTCTTTATCTGTTAAAATATTATAATATACACCTGTAAGGTTTGTTTTTTGTCTTCCCATTTTGCTACCCTATATCTACCCCAACAATACATATTATTGGATTTATTAAGGATTATAGCAAATCTTAAGATATATAGCAACCCTTTATTTATAGTAGTTCACGGTATATTATGGCTCGTTAAGGTTTATTGGAAATAGTGTATATTTAGGATTTCCTCCGATAAACGTAAGTTCAAATCTTACTGGGGTCGCCATAATATAAACTTTAAATTTTACTTATCCCTTTTTGGTTCTATTTGAGATTCTAATGTAAAATAATATTTATCTTCATTTATTCGTTCAAAATTATAGTTTATATTTCCAGAGATTTTAGCTATCTCATACATACCTATACCTCCACCTTTTTTGTGAGTATTTTGCCCCGATTTTCGTAATTCTCTATATCTTTTTCTTATCCCTACTTTATCTAAGCCTTGTATCTCAATAAGTTTTGGTTCTATTTTCTCCTTATCATCAACTGAAACTATATTTATACCCTCTACGTAATAAATATCTTTATCATCTCTTTTTACCTCTATAGAACCTGCTGCTTTAATATCTCTACAATCTTTATCTTCACTTTTTGAGTAGTTCATCATATTTTGACACATCTCTATTACAGTTGTTGAGACATTTCCTATTGTACTCATATCAGGAATTTTATACTCTATATTTTCAATACATGTTGAAATAAAGTTTTGAGTTATTACACCTTCATATTTTATTATCTCTTCATAAATTGGCTCTTTAAATTCTGATTGTTTACCAATCTCAAATGATATAATAGTCATATCATCATTTCTATCGTTGTTGGGTATCATCTGTTCATATTGTTCCATGGAATCAACAAATATGTTGTATTGTTCTGTCATACTCTTAGTATGATGTTCTTTTATAATATTTCCAAACCTTTTTTTACCAAATGGAAAATCTTTTTCTCCACCATTTTGATCAATATATCCATCAGTTGTACAGTAAAACTTCATACCCTCTTTTACTTCAATTATTGTCTCTTTATATTGATAGTTTGCATCACACTTTTTATAACCAACTGAGTAACGATTTCCTTTTATAGTTTTAAATTCATTATTTTCATCTATATAAAAAAGTGGTGTCTCTGCTCCTGCAAATTTTAGTATTTGATCTCTTCTATTATAATATATGATTCCACCATCCCATCCTGCATTTGATACACTATCTTTTGTATCTTGTTTTAAAAGTTTTTTTAATGCTTTATTAAAATAGCCCATTATCCAAGCGGGACTTACTTCGATATCTTCATATCTATCTGCTAATATATTTGATAAAATTTGTTGTTCAACTGCTTTTACCAACATTGTAACAAAAGCTCCAGCTACTCCATGTCCTGTACAATCTATAAAGAAAAGTAAACATTCATCTTTATGTCTAAGTTCACTAAATAGATATATATCTCCACCAACTATATCTTTTGGTGTCCATAACACAAATTGATCTTTAAAATATTGTGATAAAAGTTTATTATCTGGTAATACAGCACTTTGTATTAAAGATGCATATTCAATAGAATCTTTAGTATGTTTATGAATCGATCTTATCTCATTTTCCATATTTTTTTGTTTTGAGATATCTGTTACCATTCCTATATAACAATCTTCACCATGATAATATATTGGTGTTACTGAAAGAAGTGCTGAAAACTCTTTCCCTTTACTTGTTTTAAAAACCTCTTCATAGTTTTCTAAAAAACCTTTCTTTTTTATAGCATCTATAATACGTTGATGTTGTCCTTTTACAGTGTATACATCATCTATATAACTACCTATAATCTCATCTAAAGATTTTTCATATTGTTGTTCTGAATATTTATTTGCATATAATATTTTTCTATCTTTTTTTGAAGTGATAAGTACAGGAAGTAAAATATTTTTTAATATTTGCTCAACCTCTTGCTTTGTTCTTTCTAAATCTTTTGTCCTAGCTTCAACTTTTAGTTCAAGATTTCCACTTAACTCTTCAACCTCTTTTTTGGCAGTTATATCATGCCTTATATCACTATAACCTATAATATTTTTATCTTCATCATACTCAGGGCTAACAACAGCATCTACCCAATAAAAACCACCATCTTTTTTCTTATTTAAAACTTCACCACTCCATACTTTACCACTTTTAAGAGTTTTCCACATATCACTAAATGCCTCTTGTGGTACATCTTGATGTCTAACTATATTATGTGGTTTACCAATAAGTTCCTCTTGAGAATATCCGCTAATTCTAGAGAATTCTTTAGAGGCATAGGTGATTCTACCTTTAAGATCAGTTTTAGATGCAATAATATTTTCATCAAATGCTTCTAAAAGGTGATTTAACTCATCGTTAGCTTTTTGAAGTGATTTTTTTGATTGTATATTTATCCAAGCTACTAATAACATAAGAAATATAGTAAACGCTATAATTGAAAATATAATTATTAAAATAGTTATTTTCATAATATTAAAGGAACCCAAAGCCTCATTTTTATCAATTTCTGTTGCAAATCCTATTTTTAGTTTATCATCCCACTTCCATGCTCCATAAACTTTTATATCTCGATAATCTAAATATCCATCCATATTTACACCATCTGTTTTATTAATCACATTTTGTGCTAAAAGTGTTGGTTTATTGTCTCTTGTTTTAATTTCAAGATTTAAAAATGAGTTTTGATCTTTTTTTAATATATTTAAATCTATTAATTGATTATCAAAACGACTGTTCGATATCATTTGAAGTTTAGTATTAAAGGCATATGTTTCTCCACTATTACCTAGCTTTCCATTTTGAAGAATTTTAGAAAATACTTTTTTAGAATTAATTTCTATAACAAAATAAGCTATTTCATTCCCATTTTTATCTATAATTTGTCTTACAAAAAGCATATTTAAAAGTTGATGATTTTCATCTTTATGTGGAGCTATTACCAATCTTTTATTATTTGTATCTATATTAGAAACTTTAATATATTTCATAATATTACCATCTTCACTAGACTTATTATTTGTTAATAATAAATTTAAATCTTTTGAAAAAAAGTAGTATTTTGAACTTTTAAAAACTGGTACATAACTATTTACTATGTTATTTAACTCTTTTAGATTCTCATTATTCTCTTCCAATGATAATAAAAGAGTAATAACTTTGTCATTGTTTACAACTATATCCATTTTTTCAAAATTTGATTTTAGCCAAAGATTAACAGTATTATAACTTCCATCTAAAATAGATTTTAAAGATTGTTTTATCTCGATTTTTTTAGCTTTTTCAATATTTTCTAAAGTAACAACAGTAATAAGTGAAGCTATAAATAAAAAAGATCCAATAACAATAAAAAGTATCCCTTTTAAAGCAATATCTTTATTAGAAGATCGTATCTGATATTTCCAAATAAAATAAAATAATAGTAAAAAAACAACCATACCAATAACTATCTCTTTTATAGGTAATATATCACTCAATTTAAGTTTTATATCTATTAGTTCTTTAGTTGATTCATCTTTTTTGATACTTTTTTTATAAATTTTATTTTGTATATTTACTAACTCTTTTTTTGGTATTGTTTTTACAACTTTATTTATAATAGATTGAAGAAGCATTTGATTATATCCCACCCCAATATGTTGATCACTATATTTATTAAATATCTTTTTTGCAATTTTTAAATTATATTTTTTTAATTCATCATCACTAACTTTATATATTACAGTTGCATCTGCCTCTTTTGTAGATGATAACTTTTTAAGTATCATATTTTTATCTGTAAGTTCAATGATTTTAATATTTGATGAAGTCTCTTCTACAATTGTTCTTGTAATTGAATTTTGTTTAACATATACCGTTTTATTTTCTAGATCTTTTAAAGAATTAATACTACTGCTAGATTCTCTTACAATTAAATTGTTTGGTTTAAAATTATAAGCTGTAGTATACAAAAAGTACTTATCTGCCCTCTCTTTACTCCAACTAAGGTTCATAATACCATGTATTGATTCCCCAGTGATTACCTTATTATAACCATCTTTCCAAGCATCAAATCTAACTGGAATCATATTTAAATTACCATATTTATTAAGTAGTTTCAAATAATCAGTATGGATACTATTTCCATTGTCATCACTATCCCAATAATTCATAATGGCAATTTTAATTAATGGATTGGTTTTAATCCACTCTTTTTCCTCTATAGTCAAGCTAGTTTTATTTTCAGTATCTTTTTTGTGATAATAACCCTCTTTAGGATTTGGAAGCCATCTTTTTTCCATATCTTGAAAATCTTTATGCGATATTTTATCAAGTCCATTATCAATTTTATCTATTAGTTTACTGTTATCTTGAGTTGATATAGCATATATTTTTGCTTTAAAAGAGAAATCATTTACTTTATCAAATTCACCTTTTATTCCTCTTTTTAACAGTAAATTTTCTAGTGCTAATTCATCATCCATAAATGCATCAATTTTTTTATTATGTAACTCTTTAAATATATCTTCATACTCTTTTAATATTACTATATTAATCTTTGGATATTTTTTCTTTAGTTCTGCTGCATAAAATGAATCAATTACAGCTATTGTTTTTCCATTAAAATCTTTTATATTTTTAGTTTTTCCATTTATGGGATAATATACTTTTGTTTCAATCTCATAAAATGCTTTAGAAGATATTGCCCACTTTTCATCAGTTTCCATTCCTGAGTGAAAATCTGCAATACCATTTTTTACTGCTTGTATACTTTCATCCCAACTACTAAATATAAATTTTACATTTACATCTTGTTTTTTTGCCCAAAGTTTCCAAAGGGTTATAAGAAGACCTGAACCTTTCCCTTGTGAATTTATCATTGTAAAAGGGGCATAGTCTCTGTCACATGAGATTATGAAAGTCTCTTTCTCCTCATTCTTTTCTTGATTTAATGGTGACTTTATCCACTTTCTTTGAATATCAATTATTTCACTTTGTGTAATTTTTAAAAAACCACTATGCACTAATTCTAACAGTTCATTATTATCTTTTTTTACTGCTGTTAAGTAGTTTTGGCTAAAGAAAGTTTTTTCAGGAGTATAATGAAATTCATCTTTTAGATTATTTTTTAATAAAAAATAGTCAAAAGTTATTTTAGGTGATATAAATGATTTTATCTCATTGTTATATGCAGCTTTATAAAGAGTTGGATAATCTTTATATACTCTAAGAAAAGTTTGTGGATAGTGTTTTTTTACATATTCATAAGTAAAATTATCGGGCAATCCAAATATATATCCGTTAACATCATTTATATTATTTATAATAGGGATAGATTTATGATTAAATATATGATAGTCTATTTTATAAAAAGGATTTTTAGAGTAGTCTAAAAACTCATCTCTATGTTTTGTATAAAAAAGTCCTCCATGTATATCAGCTGTTCCATCTTTTATCATCTCAATTGTTTTATCAAATACTGCTTCTTTAAAAGTAACCTTAATACCTGTTTTTTTTGACCAAAGCTTCCAAATATCTATTATTAAACCATCAGCTTCTTTTTTATTATTTTTAAATTTCAGGGGTGGATGGTCTATATTGTATGCAATTGTTACCTCTTTAGGTGTAGCAATTGCAAAAGAGTATAAAAAAATTGTTAGATATAAAAATATCTTCATTGTTAAACCTTTTTTATTTTATTAACTTTTAATATATAAATTTATTTTGTAGATAAAGTGCTAAAAACACCTTTTTTAATCCATTTCCTATATATTTTTATAATATCTTTTTTTGTTATCTTTGAAAGTCCATAATTTAAAAGTTTTTGTAACTCTTCGTTTCCCTCTTTTACAGCAGAATAATAACTTCTTTTATATAAACTATCTGTAGTATAATAAAATTGATTTTCTTCTCTTTGATTTAATAAAAAATATTCATAATTCATAACAGGAGAGATAAATGTTTTAATCTCACCTTTATATGCACTTCTATAAAGTTTTGGAAAATTCTTATATACTTTTATTAAACCATCAGGTAAGTTTTCTTGCATGAATTTATTAGTATACCCCTCAGGTACACCTATAACATAAGGTTTTAAACCATCAATACTAACAATTTTGGAGATTGTTTTGTGATAAAAGATATTATAACCTATCTCAATAATAGGCATTTTAGAATAATCTAAAAACTTATCTCTATCTTTAGTATAAAAAAGTCCTGCATGTATATCAGCATCACCATTTTTCACCATATTTACAGTTTGCTTAAAAGTAGACTCTTTAAAAACAATTTTAACACCAGTTTTTTTTGACCATAGTTTCCAAATATCTATAAGTATACCATCAGGATCACCATCACTATTTTGAAATTTCAAAGGTGGGTTTCCTACATTGTAAGCAACCGTTACAGTTTTTATAGATGCAAAACTTACAGAACAAAATAACAACGTTAATAAAAAAAATAATTTCACAATACACACTCCATTATATAATTATAATAGTACTATTAATCAATTTAATTTACCATCAAATTATACAAGCAACAAAATCAATTTTTTTATTTGTGAAAATACTCCACCACCAATGAAAATTATTGTATTATAATTGGATTATATAGTGTTTTACAATCACTCTTATAAAAGGGGTTAGGTTGTATGTTGTAGTTCATGTTTTAACAACCATTCCTTATGATTATAGTCAATATTAACTACCTCTATCAAACTTTCCACCCACTCTTCTGCCGCTTTATGTTCTCCCAAGCTGAAGGCTTTTACGATAAATTCACCTCTTGATCTAACCGCAGTAGAAAATGCTTTCACTAAATAAGCATTATTTTCTTCAACTATTTTTATCTCTGTAACTGTAGATAAAGATACGTATTCACCATACTGTGTTTTTAAATATTCCATAATATCCCTTTTAATTACACTTTATAATTAAGTATTTTGTAAATTATAGAATAATTTTGTGGCAAAGTAGTGTTATATATGAGAATTGTGATTTATTTTAGCATATAGATTATAAAATGTTTAGTCTTAATAATGATTTATAAAGTTGATTACTGTTATGTTTGGTTGCGGAAGCTGGATTTGAACCAGCGACCTACGGGTTATGAGCCCGTCGAGCTACCGTGCTGCTCTATTCCGCGAACTAAAAGTTTATAAGTGGATGGGGTACTAGGATTCGAACCTAGGAATGCTAGCACCAAAAGCTAGTGCCTTACCGCTTGGCGATACCCCATCATGTTGTTACAAAGATTATATCTTTTTAACTGGCGGAATTATAGTTAAATAAAATATATTTGTCAAGATATTTTCTGACAAATTTTGAAATTTATAAAATCAAAACAATTATTATATTTTAAGCTTCATTATTTTGTTTTAATAACTCTACAAAATATGTATGACCTAGATATATTATGTAAAATACAGCAATAAAAAATGCCACAAATGGGATAAGTGATACACTATATAAAAATAGTGTTTTTAGTCTCATTGAACTTTTATTGAAATAATATATCTTATCAAACTTCTCTTTTTGCATAAGAGTCGACCCTACATCATAGTGTAGCATCTTATGAAAGAAATAATAAAAAGGTAAGTTAATAGCAAAAATATTTACTATAGGTATAAAATATAGAGGTATTAACATAAAAAATAAAAGTACCATTACTAATGCTGTTTTAATTAATTTCCATATTCCACCAACAAGCGTACCATATCCATTAACTACAATACCTGAGTAATGTTTCCTATGAATAATTGCCAATATTCGAGGAGTTAATAATCCTACAATTAATAATGATATAAATATAGAAATATAACCAATAGCAAACAATCCAATAGTATAAACTAAAAAACTAACTATCCATGATGTAACGGTATATTGTAGTAAAAAATCAAGAATACTACTACCAGTATAACTTTGTTTTACATCAGTTTCTACTACTTCACCATCAATAACTTCTGTTTGGTGTTGTTCTATTTGAAGTTGAGTATTTTCTAAGCTATCTAATCCAAAATCTGCAATAGAAAAAAATATTATATATAATACAATTGCACTTCCAATAAGTGGGTACATAACAATACTTAACATCGGTTTTGATAAGTAGTCTTTAATACTAAGTTTTAATAAGTTTATATCATTCATGGGAGCTATTATATCAGGATTTGTAAGTTTATTTACTAAAGTAGAGATATACTACTTTAGTAAATTAAGAGTTTCTATTTTTGTGTAAATTTTTTAATTCTAGAGATACCATCTCTTATCGTTGCTTCATCTGTAGCAAATGATAATCTAAAGTAACCCTCAAGACCAAATGCAACACCTGGAACAACTGCCACACCAACCTCTTCTAATAGATCTTTAGAAAATGTCATAGAATCATTTGTAATATCTTGAATATTTACAAATAGGTAAAAAGCACCATTTGGTTTAGATACTGATAAACCATCAATCTCATTGATAAGTTCACATGCAATATCTCTTCTTCTTTCAAATTCAACTCTCATAGACTCAATATCTTCGTCAGCTGAACCATCAAGTGCAGTAATAGCTGCTGCTTGTGTTATAGAATTGATATTTGATGTTGATTGTGATTGTAGTTTTTTCATAGCTTTTACTAAATCTTTATCTTTAGAAGCTAAGTAACCAAATCTCCAACCAGTCATTGCAACTGATTTACTTAAACCATTTACAGTAATAGTTCTAGCCATCATATCATCACTAATACTAGCAACTGCTGTAAAGTCAGAGTTATCATAAACTAATTTTTCATACATCTCATCACTAATAACTGTGATATTTGTATCTTTTAAAACTTCTGCTAATGCTGTAAGTTCATCTTTTGTATATACACTTCCTGTTGGGTTTGAAGGAGTTGTTAAAACTAACATCTTACTTTTAGGTGTAATAGCATTTTTTAATTGCTCTGGAGTAATTTTAAATGAGCTTTTATCAGTTGTAATAATCTCAACAACTGTTCCACCACTATATTTAACTAGCTCAGGATAAGTTACCCAATAAGGAGCTGGAATGATAACTTCATCACCCTCTTCTATTCCAGCTTGAAAAATATTAAATAAAGAGTGTTTAGCACCAACACTAATAATAACTTCTGATGGATCATAATCTAAACCATTGTCTCTTTTTAATTTAGCACAAACTGCTTTTCTACAATTAGGTGTTCCCTCAACTGCTGTATATCTTGTCTCATTGTTATCCATAGCTATAATAGCAGCATCTTTAATAACTTGTGGTGTTCCAAAGTCAGGCTCTCCAGCACTAAAACTAAGTACATCTTTTCCGCTCTCTTTTAACTCTCTAGAAAGTGTAGTTATAGCTATTGTTATAGATTCTGATAGTCTATCCATTCTGTTTGCAATTTTCATTTTCGTAGTCCTTTTTGAACAAATTCATTTATATTTTACGTGATTATACTCAATATTTAATCAATTTTTTATTAAGTTTAAGATAATCTCTCAAGTTAAAAGGGAGATTATGAAATATATTTATACAGTTTTACTATTTAGTTTATTTTTTGTTGGATGTGGATACAAAGCAGAGCCCATATATGTTGAAGAAACAAAGCAGATAAAAGCAGCGAACTAATGATTTATGACTATCTTATAATAGGTGCAGGTGTTGCTGGACTAAATGCTTGCAGATATATACCAAAAGATAAAAAGGTTTTGGTTGTTTGTAAAAAAACACCTTGGGAATGTAATACTTTTTTTGCACAAGGTGGTGTTGTAAGAGCTATCAATAATGATGATATTCCATCTCATGTAAATGACACAATGAATGCAGGTGTTGGACTAAATGATAAACAAGCTGTAAAAATTTTAAGTGAAGAATCTATGGAAGCTATAGATGACATTATTAATAGTGGCTTTGAATTTGATATAAACGATAAAGGTGAACTAGCTTACACAAAAGAAGCAGCACACGCTACAAGTAGGATTTTACATGCCGATGGAGATGCAACGGGCAGAATGATGCATATGTTTTTATTAAAACAATGTCCACATGAAGTTGTTGTTGATTCTATAGTTATTGATTTACTTTATGAAGATGGTGTATGTTACGGTGCTCATTTAATCCATAATGGAAAAGATAAAATAGTTTATGCACATAATACAATTCTAGCATCAGGTGGAGTGGGTTCTATTTATAGATACCATACAAACTCAACTACTATTGCAGGTGATATACAAGGTATATGTATCGAAAAAGGGATACCTTTAAAAGATATGGAGATGATGCAATTTCATCCTACAGTATTTGTAGATAGCCAGCTCCCGCGAAAACAACTTCTAACAGAAGCATTAAGAGGCGAAGGTGCTATTGTAGAAGATGAGGAAGGATATGCTTTTTTAAAGGATTATCATAAAGATAAAGAGTTAGCACCAAGAGATGTAGTAAGTCGTGCAATATTTGACTATGCTAAAAAAACTGGTTCTAAAATATATCTATCTTTTAGAAATTTTAAAAAAGATTTCTTCAAAGCAAGATTTCCAAATATCTATAAAGACTTAAAAGAGGTAGGTTTTGATCTACCATTTGAACGTGTTCCTATTAGTCCAGCATTTCACTATAGCATGGGTGGAATTGATGTAGAATTAAACTCAAAAGTCAAAAATAGTAAAAATCTTTATGCTATAGGTGAAGTTGCATGTACAGGTGTACATGGTGCAAATAGACTTGCATCTAATTCTTTGTTAGAGGGATTAGTGTTTTCTAAAATAGCAGTTCAAACAGCATTGAAAGAGGATTTTAAAATTGACTTGGTTAAACATAACGAGTTAAAATGTGACATTTTTTATCATTTACAAAAGAATTCAGATAAAGCAATAAAGAATGAATTGCGTAATCTAATGTGGACATCAGTTGGGATTGTAAGAGATTCACAAGAACTTATTGATGCACTAGAAGAGGTGGAATCATATCTGACAGAAGACGTAGGGAGATTACTGTTTTTAAGGTTACTTACGGCAAAATCGATTATTGAAAGTGCCATAAATAGAAAGCATTCTATTGGTGCACATTATATTAAGGAGAAATAAATGTTAAAAGGGTTAGTGTTACTTATGATGAGTATATCATTTATGCATGCAAGTGCGGCTGCTGGTGCAATTCCAGATATTACTTTTACGTGGGTTGGATATGCTTCGTTAGCTATCTTTGTTATTGGTTACTATTTTGTAGCTATGGAGGAGAAATACCATATTGATAAGGCTAAGCCTGCTTTATTAACAGGTACTTTTATTTTTATGTTAGTTGCATTCTATTATGTAATAAATGATATGGATATGAACTTAGTTCATACACAAGCACAACATCTTATATTAGAGATTGCTGAAATTTTCTTCTTCTTATTTGTTGCTATGACATATATTGAGTCTATGATTCATATGAATGTATTTGATAAGCTTAAATACAATCTTATCTCAAAAGGTTATACATATAGACAACTATTTTGGGTAACTGGATTTTTAGCATTCTTTATATCTCCAATTGCAGATAACTTAACAACTGCGCTTATTTTATCAACTGTTTTAATAACAATTGAAAAAAAGAACAAAGCTTTCTTAATACCAGGTGCAATTAATATTGTTGTTGCTGCAAATGCTGGTGGTGCTTGGTCTCCGTTTGGTGATATTACAACACTTATGGCTTGGACTGCAGGAAAAGGGTCATTTGTTGATTTCTTATTCTTATTTCCAGCTTCAATTATCGGTTACTTAGCAACAGCTTTCCTTTTAGCAAAAGTTGTTCCTGAAACAGTTCCTGATTTTGATATTGCAAAAGAAGTGAACCCTACTATGATGGAAGGTGCTAAGGTTGTTATTGCTCTTGGTATATTTACAATTTTCTGTGCTGTTATGTCTCATCAAGTATTACATCTACCTGCAATGTGGGGTATGATGTTTGGTCTTGCTTTACTTAAAATGTACGATTACAGACTTAAAAAGATTCATGGTTCTGGATTTGATGTATTTAACTCAATGGCAAAAATCGAGAACAATACTTTAATGTTCTTCTTTGGTATCTTAGCTGCTGTTGGTGCATTATACTTTATTGGTTGGTTAGGATTAGCTGCTGTAGTTTATGATCCATCAGTTCTAGGTCCAACATGGTCAAATATTGGTGTTGGTTTCTTATCTGCAATTGTTGATAATGTACCTGTAATGTCAGCTGTACTTAAAGCTTCTCCAGAAATGGGACTTGATCAATGGATGCTTGTAACTCTTACAGCTGGTGTTGGTGGTTCTATGATCTCGTTTGGATCTGCTGCTGGTGTTGGTGTTATGGGTAAATTACCAGGTATTTATACATTTGGTGCTCACATGAGATATTCTTGGATGATTGTAATAGGTTACTTTGTATCTATTGCTGTTTGGTATGTACAATATCAGATGCTAGGTATCGGAGCATAATTTAAAAAAGGTAGGTTTAAAACCTACCTTTTTTTTAATCTATTTACTTTCTACTCTTCTATCTTTTCAACAGTATAAATATATATTTCAGGTAAATCATTTTGTTCATTTATATCTAAATTAGCTTTATTATAAAGATGATACATAAATGTCTCAAAATCTGGCAACTGTTCCCAAACTTGAGGTAAAAATGTAGCTTGATGAACTCCTGATTTTAAAATAACACCATGTTTACTTGGTATTAGTTTTGTTTTTAAATCTTTAAAATCTATATAATCTAATTTAAAAGGCTCAGTTAAAAGTGATATCTCAAGTTTTATATTATTATATTCATCTTTAGTTAAAGGCTTAAATCTCGGATCCTCAAATGCTGCACTATATGCATTTGATTTAATATCTTCTATTAAACTTCTCCTTGCAATTAAAGAGCCTATACATCCTCTTAAGTTTCCATCTATTGTAAGAGTAACAAAAGTAGCTGCTTCATCTTTAAGGGATGGTATCTGTTCTAAAAAGCTATCATCATTTAACTCTCCTAAGTGATATAAATTATTATATATTGTTTCTTGCGCTATTTTAATAAGTATCTTATTTTTAGATTCATTTTTCATATTTTAGCCTCTTTTTATTATATCTATTTAAACTATTATATGATTATTTATTTTATAAGTAACTTTTAAATAAATTTAACTAAAATCTAAATATGAATAAACTTTTTAAAATATTTTCCATACTTACTGTTTTATCGATAGTTTTACTTGTTGCAGTTACTACAAATAGTAATAACTTTAAAAATAATCCCCTTTCAAATAAAATAATAGAAAAAATAGAAAAGAAAAATAATATAATAAAACAAACAATAAACAGAAGATACGCTATTGATGTAGATATACCTATTAAAATAGAAGATAAAATAAAAGATAACCTTTTTGGAATGGCAACATATAGAGATGGTAAAATTGAGATAATATTAAATAAAAATAGATTCCAAGAAAATGAAAACTATATGATAGATTATGTTTTACCACATGAGTATGCACATGCACTAATGTTTCATTTCAAAAATTTTACAAAACAAAATGGTGGTCATACAAAAAAATGGCAACAAATTTGTTTAAATATCGGTGGTTTAAAATGTGATAGATTTGTAGGTCACAACGATATTCTTATGGAAAAACTCCCTTTTTATTAAAACTAACTCACTATAATACGCCTTATGATACTACACCTTGATTTAGATTGTTTTTTTGTTTCTGCACATAGGATAAATAATCCTAAATATTGCAACATTCCTTTAGCAGTTGGGGGAAGAAGTAACCTTTCAATATTTGATAGGAAAAAAGTTGAAAGACATATAAGTAGCATAGAAGGTGCATTTACAAGTTCTATACTTAGCTCAAATGATGATAAAACATTTGAAGACTATTTTGTAGATGATGATGGCAGAGTAAGAGGTATAATTACAACATCTAGTTATGAAGCTAGAGCCTATGGAATTAAAACAGCTATTAGTGTAGCAGAAGCATTAAGACACTGCCCTACTCTAACAGTTCTTCCACCAAACTATCCTTTATACCATGAACTATCAAATAAACTAAAACTTTTATTAGAAAAAGAGATTCCAAGTATTGAGCAGTTTAGTATAGATGAGTTTTTTGGTGATATTACAGGTTGGATTGATGATGCTGATGCTGTAGATTTTGCAATTAGATTAAGACAGACTATACAAACTAAACTAGGTCTCCCTATCTCAATAGGGATTGCAAAAACAAAATGGATAGCAAAACTAGCTACAAATAATGCAAAGCCATTTGGGATAAGATTGATTGAGCCAAATGATATTGAACAGTTTATTAATGGTATGCCGTGTAAAGATTTTCCTGGTATTGGTAAAGGTTATCAAGAGAAACTAACTAAATATGGTATAACAACACTAGATGAGATAAAAAATAGAAAAGAGTTACTTTATAGCTGGGGTAAAGTCGGGATACAACTTTATAATAGAATATCTGGAATTGACAATGAAAGAATTTCACTTGCTCAATCTAAAAAATCAATAGGATTGGGTAGAACATTTGATCCAATAGATGACAGAGGTGAGATAAAAAGAAGAATCACAATATTATGTAGACACTTGAGTTTTTTAGCACTAAAAGGGAAACATAATCCAATGACATACTCTTTAAATATAAAATACCAATATGGTGACAAGTCAAAGGATTATATAAATTCTAATAGATTATTTAATGAGATGTATTTTAAAGAAGCACTAATAGAACTATTTAATAAAATTGACAACCATCCATCACATTGTATTGTACAAGTAAACATAAGTTTATCAAACTTTGAAGAAAACAAACCTATGACTATGAATATGTTACATTATGAGCAAGATACAAAACAATCAAAACTAACCCAATCGTTACAAAAACTTAGAGATAAGTATGGTATTGATATTATTAAAAGTGGTGGAGAACTATAAATTTAGACTATAACATTTTTCTAGCAGTTAAAAAGATATAATCTTTTCCAGTAATAGTAACTCTATATTTTTTTTGTTGTAAATATTTTTTACAAAAGTATATATCTTTTATAACAGTACTCATCTCTGAGAAATTATAGTGAGGTACAACAGCACCATACACCATCTCACCATCAATCCATCTACAGTTTGGAAAACCTAATACTATAGCTCCATTTGATTCTAAATAGTTCTGAAATAGATTCATAAAAGTCTTTTTAAAATCTATATTTACACTTTGCAAAGTTCCAATAGATACTATTAAATCAAACTTTCCTAAATTTAAACTATCAATTTGATTTATATCTTCACACAAAAAGTTCATGTTTTTATAAGGAAGTTCTAGTAAAGCATACTGTATAGCAGAAGATGAATAATCTACACCTATAAACTCTTTTTTCTCAAAAGAAGAAAATGGTAATATCTCTTTAATAACTTTAAACTCATCACCTTTATTGATACCGATATTTAAAATTCTTTGTTTATCTTCTATATCGATAAACTCTAAAGCTTTTTTATAATGATATAAAAAACTAAATTGTGAGTTTTTATCTATATTAAAGAACTCACTTTGGGTTCCATACTTTTCACTACTTTTATCACTTGAGCTATGAAAAGATATAGATTGGTTTAGTTTTTTAAAGTTTAAAATGAGTGAATCGTTATTTACTATAGTTGGAGTAATCATTTTAAAGAGATATAACTGTGCTATATCTATCCAAGACTTATATCCAATATTTTCTAAATCAGACTCTAAAATATCTATTTGTAATAGTTCAACATCTGTAAAATCAGAGTTTTCAAAAAACTCTAAAATTTCAAATGATGATTTGTTTTTTAAGTTTATTGTATGTGAACTCATTTAGACAGTTTTCTAAAAGTATAAGTAACCAAAAGCAATACAACCACTACAAAAACTATACCGTACGTTTTAAACTCTTCTAGATATGTATATACAAGTTCACCCAGCATATATGAAGATAATCCTATTATTAAAGTCCAAGCAATAGTAGCAAAGATATTAAAAAATACAAACTTTTTCATATCATATTTTGTAAGTCCCATAGCCAAGGGAATAAGTGTTTTTATACCATATATATACTTTTGAATAAAGATTACTGATGAACCATACTTTCGCATTAAAAGATGTGCCATAGCTATTTTTCTTTTATGTTTTTTCATCATATCTTTAGCTTGGGATTTATTTTTCCTAGCAATAGTAAATAAAAATTGATCACCTATAAAGTTTGCTACACCTGCAACTATTAAAACTGTTACAATATTTAATTCACCACTGTAAGATAATATCCCAGCAACAACTAAAGCTATAAAACCACCACCAAAAGAGTATAAAAATAATACTATATAACCCCAGTCACGTATTAGTTCTTCCATTATTATCCTATAATTCCAAATCTAAAAATTTTAAAGCCACTTTTTGATCTTCGTCGTACTCATCCAATGGATTATTTTTAATCATATCAATAATATATTGTTTTACTTTAACTCTTACATCTTCAATATCATCAACTTCTACAAAACCATTAAACCCCATAGGGTGATTAACAAAAGTTAAAGTACCTTCACAGTTTTCTTCAATAAACTCTGAAATACCTCTATATGTTATAAAATCAAATACAACACACTCATATCCTAAACTTTCTAATTCATCATCACAAAAAAGGTCGATACCTTCATTTGGATGGTCATGATATAAATAATCATGCTTTTTAGATGCAACTAACTTTAAAAAATCATCTGGCTTATCAATTTCTACTTTTTTCATATAAATCCTTTAATCTAATTTTTTAGAATTTTACTTAATTTATACCAAATATCTCATTTAATCTTTTGTTATGTAACTCTTCATTTGTTAAAGCTCTTTTATTATTAACAGTTATTTCTTTTTTTGTTTTTTCTTTGGCTTCAACTTCATCTTTCTTTTTAGGGATAATATCAATCTTTTTCTTTTCTAAAGTGATAGTTTGATCATTTGATGTTACATCAACTATAGTTGGGGTAATAAAAAATATCAATTCACTACTCCCATCTTTAAAATCTTTACTTTGAAATAACTTACCAAGAATTGGTATATCACCTAAAAAAGGTATCTTTTCACTATTTTTTTGACTGTTATTATTAATCAATCCACCAAGTACTATAGTTGATTTATCTTCTATAATAACATTTGTCTTAATAGATTTATCTTCGATATCAACTATTATTTTATCATTATTAATATCCGGTTTTAAACCTGATTTACCTGTTTCTATTTCTAAACTTATAAACTTATCATTTATAACTTCTGCAACATTTATATTTAGTTCTAAACCATAATCAATCTCATCAATTCTAGATACAGGTTGTCCATCAGAAGATGTTGTCGCAGTTTCAACAAATAAAGTACCACCAGATAAAAATTTAGATGGTTTATTAACTAATGTTACTAGTGTCGTTTCATTTAATACTTTTGCTACATCATTTGTTTTTAAATAATTCAGAGTTAATCCTACATCAAATTTACTTCCTATTCTGCTTGCTGCAAGTGTAAGTCCGCCAGTTAAAGTAGCTGAATTAGTCATCATATTATTAATATTTGTAAGCGATACAAGTGTATCATCTGTAATAGCTGTAACTGCAGCATCTGTCTTTCCATCACGAAAACCAAATCCCCAATTATTTTTTATTATATCACCTTTATCATTATTTATTTCAACAACATACAGTTTCAATTTTATCATCTTATTTGGTACTCTTACCTCTAAAAGATTTATCAAATCTTTTTCTATATCTACACCAGCGCTTTTAAATATATTTTCAATTCTCTCTTTCTCTTGAGTATCAAAAGTATAACCTTTTAATATAACTTTACCATTTGCTTGATATACTTCTATATCTTTATTTATAGCTTTAATAACTTCAATAACTTTAGAAAAGTTTTGAACAATACTTACCTCATTTAAAAGTGTAGATTTATCTGCAAATGTTATTAATAGTTTACTATAACCTAATCCTTTTGCATATAATTTAATAGTTTGTAAAGGCTTCTTTTTATTTTTTAAAAATAACACTTCAATCTTTGAACTATCACTTACTAACACATCTACAATTCTTTTATTAAACTCTAGCACTTTAAAATCACTTTTAACTAAAGTTATTCTATCACCCTCTTTATCTTTAATCATAAAATTAGCATCTGCTTGTAAAGATGTAAATATTAAAAATAATACTAATATTACTTTTTTCATGTTTTCCCCTTTTATTGTTTAATAAGTGTTAAATCACACTCAATCTCATCAGAGCCTCTATCATTAAAAACGACTCTTCTACTTTTCATATTTGAAACTGGATCTAAAACTTTTGTACCATCATATGAAGCATATATATTAAATATAACTTGATATGTACCAGATGTAGTTGTTGTACAAGTAATATCCAAAGCATCAACATTAGCAAAATATGGACTTTTCATATTATTTAACTTATCTGCTATATCTTCATTTGATGTATCAAGTGCAACCATTCTTGCGCTATATTCAGACATTAGATCTATATTTCCTTTTATTCTCATAACATTAGAATAATCAATAACTAAAAATAAAAATGTTACAAAACCTATAAATATAATCAACCACATTAAGATTTGATCTATATAAGCTTTAAGCATATTATTTATTTTGTTTTGTTCCATAGTAACTTCTTATTTGCTTTCTCTGGACTTATTTTAGAAACCTCATTTATATGTACATATGATCCGTCACAAGTTTCGTACCAGTTAGGATTTACCATTCTATTATACGGTATAAGATAATTTCTATAAACAACTCTTTTAATTTTAGATCTAACTGATGTAGACTTTCTTAAGTAAACATTTCTAGATACACCAATAAGTAACTTTTCTCTATTTAAACATTGTTTTGCAACATCAATTTTAATTGAAGTTTTCGCTGATTGTGCAACTTTATTTGTATCTGCATATCTAATTGTACCACTTGCAATTTTACTATAATTTTTAGGTACATACCATTTAACAAGATAAACTCTTCTCTTAACTTTTTTAGTACCTTTTTTAGATACAACTTTTTTCTCAACATCTTTTGGTTTAATATCTTTTTTTGAAACAGGTGGTTTTGTTTTTACCATCCAAAGTTGTTTACCTTTATTATAATCTTCAATTAAATTAAGTATCACTTTACTTTGTATATCAAGAACCATCTCATTTGCAAAAACTGTTACAGTTTGAGTTGTAGGTTTTGCACCTTTTTTCTTACTCTTAACTTGCTTTTTAATTGTTCTAAAACATTTATTTACAGTTTTACCTTTTTCAAGAAAACCTATGACTTTAATATTGTCTGCAACATATTGAACATTGTAATTCATATTTTTTTTACCTGCAACATCAGGATAAACAGAAACAATTTTCACATAGTCACCTTGGACTAAAGAGTAATTAGGATTTACAAATAAGCCAAAGTCAATATTATAACTATTGTTTTTGTAAACCATTAAATCACTTATACCATTATCAATTTTTGTTGCAAGCTTCTCTTTTCTGAACATATCATTTTTATATATATTCTCTTTTGCAATTTTTCCAATAATAGCTTTTTTTAATAAAGGAGTTGTCAAAACATATTTTTTTTGTATCTTAAGCTCTTTTATATCAGTTTTTTTAATAACTACATTCTTTTTTATATCCTTAGCAGCAATATATACTACTCTTACTTGATTATTCATTATTATTGTTTTTTGATGTTGATCATAAAAATAATATGCTGCACCAAGTGCGGACAACAGTAACGATACTAGTGCTAACATAATAGCAATTTGTTTATTGAATTCCATTTTCTTCTATCCTTTTTTTAAAATCCAGTTGCTATAGCGCCTGATTGCATTGGAAATACAACAAAAGCACCAACAGCAGGTAAAATAAATATAAATATAACAATCATTAAATACATATTTAATGTACTTACTTTACCTTTAATTTGATAAAACTTATCTTGTCTCATCTCTTCTGACTGAGTTGTAAATATATTTTTTACACCTATTCCTGTCTCTTCACTTAAAATTAAAAAATCTACAATTTTTCCCATCTGTTCACTGTCAACCCTTTTTTTTAAATTTTCATAAGCTTCTTTTGTACTATAGTTTGTCATCTCATACTCAAGTATACCTATCTCACGAAGTAACTCATCATCAATAATATTTTTTGCTTTTGTTGAAACAGTAAAAAATGAGTTTTTTAAACTCCCACCAGCTTCTAAAATAACATTAACTAAATCTAAAAAAGTACCTAAATCTTTATCAATCTTTTCTACTCTTTCAGCTTTAGCTATAGCTAGATACATATTTCCACCAAAAATGATACATAAAACACCAACTGAAATAGCAATTATCCCAATCATTTTAGAAAATAACATCGGTATTGAAATCATAATAATTAATCCGATTATAACAAATAAAATTCTTGCTTCATTATACTCTTTATGTGTTATACCAGCTTGAATTAAACTCTGATTTAATTTATTAGCACTACCAGAGTTATTTTTGAACTGATTAACCACGGTTGCAATATCAAGCTTTGATAATAAAACTATAAACTTATGTCTTTTATACTTTTTAATAAAATATAAAATACCAATAATTAATAAAATCAATATAACAGGAGCAAATAAAATAACCATCCACATAATTTAATCCTTAATTTTCGTCATCATTTTGTTTACAAATAAACCAAAGGCAACCCAAATAATAATAAAAAACATTTGTAATTTTCCATTATCAGTTCCAAAAAAATGTGCATTTAATGCCCCTTCAAATACACTATTCATTTGGAAATAGATACCCACTGTTAATCCTATAATCATATATGTTCCAATTTTAATCTCTTTTGTTGAGGAGGTAATCTCTTGTTTTATCGTACCTTGATCATGTAATGTTTTTCTTAATGTTTCTAATGTATTTGAAAATTTACCACCAGATTCTCTACCAATAGAGATTACAAGATAAAAGATACGCAGCTCTTTAGATTCAACAAGTTTAAACATTTTCTCAAAAGATTTCTCTTCCCCAATTATCTCTTTCTCTTTAACATATATTGAAAAAACCTCTTGAGTAAACTTAGATCTTGAAGTGTAGATTGATTTTTTTAATGCTTGTTCAAAACCAACACCACTTTTCATCATACTTGTAACTTTATCTATAACACCTTTTAATCCAAAGTTAAAATCTTCTTGTCTATTTGATATTATTTTTTCTAAAACTAAAAATGGAAATAAAGCAAAAATTATTGCAGATATTACAAATGCAATAGGTGAAAGCATTACTATATATACAAAAAAACCAACTAATAATCCAAATCCAATAGATATAAAATAAAATATATACTCAGCATAAATATATGAAAAACCACCATAGTTAAGCTTCTTTTTGATAATACTTGAAGTATCAGTAATATCAATTTTCTTTTTTTTATCATCTAAAATATATCCTGATGAATCAGATAACATATCAACTATGATACGCTTTTTATTTGATTCTCGATATAAATAATATACAAAATATATTGATATAACTGTTAACAATGGTATTAAAATTATAAATATTATTATCGTATAATCATACATAACTATTACCCTTTAATCACAATATCTTGGAAGTGTGGCCATTTATGGAATAACTGTGAATCTTTTCTAATAAACTCATCTAAATGTTCATCTTTCCAACCACACATTTTTGATGGTAAATCTCTTCTTAGTTCATCAATTAGCATCTGTTTTGTCATCTCAAACTCTGGATTAAAAATCCTTTTATCTATATCTACACCAAACATGTTCATCTGTTCTATAGTTCGGCTAGGCGATGCTAAAACTTTAAATTCACCTTTTGTTCTTTTTAAATCTGATATATCTCTTTCAAATTTAAAAATATCATTTAGAGCAATAACTCCGTTGTCTTCCATTCTTTTTTCAATTTCAGATATTGCTATAACCTTTCTAGAACCATCTGGGAAACGAACTAACTGAACTAAAACATCAATAGCAGAAACAACTTGAGATCGTATAAACCCAACACTTGCAGTTGGACGAGCCTCTAAGTACATATTTTCAACCCTTACAAGTGCTTCTTTTGTACTATCCGCATGCACTGTTGTCATAGAACCAGGATGTCCTGTATTCATCGCATTTAACATAACTACAATTTCAGCTCCTCTACACTCACCAACAATAATCCTTCTAGGACTTGATCTTAAAGCTGATCTAAGTAAGAAATCTAATGTAATAGCACCTTTTCCCTCTTCATTTGCCATTCTTGCTTCATAAGAACGAACTAAGTGACATGGCATTTGAGGTTGCATCTCTTTAGTATCTTCAATTACCATAAGCTGTTCATTATCTTCAATAAATCTTGTGATTGCATTTAAAAATGTTGTTTTACCACTTGATGTACCACCTGAAACGATAATATTACATTTACCTTTTGATAGTTTTATTAAAAAATATGCCATTTTATAATCCATTTGACCAGATTCTATAAGCATCTCTAATAGCAATGGAAGGTCGTTAAACTTTCTTATAGTTATACAACTTCCCTCATTTGCAGCAATTGGTGGAATTTGTACTTCAACTCTTGATCCATCATGTAACTTACTTGATATAATAGGATGGGCTTCATCAATCTTTCTATTATTTTGAGCTAACATCTTATCAATGATTTTTCGTAGCTCTTCTTCACTTCTAAATTTCATAGGAGTAACTATAGTTTTACCATTATAAATAATATCAATATAATCTTTAGTATTTACAAGTACATCATTTAAACCATCTTTTGCAATCTCAAATAATGTTGTTATAACGCCAAGTCCAATAATATTATTTGTAACATACTGCATAATATCTTCTAATATTTTTTTATCTAAAGCTCTACAGTCTGGAAAACTAAGAACAAATTCTGGTAATACCTCTTCTAAGCTATCTCTAGTAATTTTTTTATCTGATTTTAAATTTAATAAAAATTGATCATTTACATTATAAGCAATATTCATCAGATTTGAATCATAATAAATTTCAGGAAATTTTATTACATCACTACTTGTAGTAGACTGTGTTTTTTTTATTTTATCTTGTGTTTCAGATAATGTTACTTGTCTTCTATCAGATTCATCTGATAAGTCAGTGCTAACATCTACTTTTTGTTCTTCATCTTCAATAATATCTCTTAATGTTCTCATAAAGAATCCTTACTTAAAAAATGAAAATAGTGAACTTGACTTCTTTTCACCACTTCTTCTTGCTTTTCTTCGCTCTTCATTAAAAAAGTTTTTATTTTTTAAAATATCTTCTAACTTTTCAATAAATGGTGAATTTGGATGTGTATCAGTTGCTAACTCACAATAGTTCCAACAATGTCCTAATGTAGCATAATCATTTGGAATTCTTATCATATAATCATCACCAGTAGTATTCAAAATAGATGTTACATCAGAAACTGAAATTGCATTTGCTGAATCATATCTATTAACCATAAAAGAGACTTTATCTTTAAGCCCTGCTCTTTTAATCAAAGAGAAAAAAGTTTTTAGTTTTGAAATATGGGGTAGAGACATCTCTGTAATAACCCATAATTCATTTACAATATCATAAACTGTTGTATTTAGAGGTGTTGCATTTGCCTCACCTGTATCTATAATAATAAAGTTAAACTCTTCACTTGCTTTTGATATATAAGAAAGAAGTTTTTCTATAAATACATCTTTTTCTAAAAAATCACTATCAATATGTTTTTGAATACCATTTATTGAATAAAAGTTTTCTCTAATTTTTACTAAACCATTTTTTAGATTCTTTTCAATATCAAATTCTGCACTATTAACTAAATCAATAATAGTTTTCTTTGGAAGTGGATTTTGCCCTAAAAATAGATTACTAATTGCTTTTGTTGCTGATAAATCAATAAATAAAACATTTTTATCATGATTCTTTTTTGCTAACATATTTGCAGTATTCATAGCAATAGTTGTAGTACCAATACCACCTGTAATACCAGCAATAGCTATTATTTTATTTTTACTGACATATTTATTTTGTATCTGATTTTTTGTTTCAACTATTATACTTTTTAATTGTTCTGGTAAAAATTCATCTTTTGATAAATACTTATATACATTTAATTGACCACAAAATAATGATGTATCGTAATCACTTGGTCCAATTACAAATAAGAACTCATTTAACTTTTTTAATAACTCCTCATCCATTCTAAGAAGTGAACTATCATCAACACAATATACTAAAATACTTTTTTTAATCTTTTCTTTTAAATTTTCAAAAATTGATGAAATAGTTGTCTCAATTGATATATTTGCATTTAACAATATGCTTAAACTATTTTCCAATCTATGTGAAAACTGTGAAGAGTTTTCATCAGTAATAATATATACATCTAAAGCAGACTCTTGTGAAAGTAACTCTTTAGATAATGAAAATCTTTTTCTTAATGCTACTTTTATTTTAGTAAATAACTCAGATATAACTTCTGACTTACCAGGGTCTTCATCAAATGTTATCATCCCATAAATTGTATCATTCTCTTCAATAACTACAGAATAGTTATTGTCAGATACACCATGAGACATAGAATCATCAAGAAACTTTTTTTGATTATCTACACTAAAATCATATACAAAGTTATTCAAATCATAATCATATTCAAAGAAAGATAGCTTATCTATGTTTGAAAATAATACATAATACTTAAGAACCTCTACAAGATTTTCATTTCTAATATCCAACTCTTTTTGTTCATTTATTTTTGCGTGGTATCCATCTAATGTCATTTTATTTATCTCCTTTTTTTAATATATTAATCATTAATTTACCGCAATTCTTCATCATTAGTATTTTCACTCTCTTCAAGCACCTCAAAATGTATCCTAAAATAAGGTGTACTATTACAAGATGGAGTACTTTTTTTCCAATAGACCTGAGTAGGAGCAAATATATCTACTCCATCATTTATATCAGATTGTATTTGAATTGGGTCATCTCCACAAAGTACTTCTGTTATCTTAATTGGAATATTTTTTTGTACTATTATATCTTCGTTTGTACTATTACAATCTGCTACTATTATACTCATCTGAGTAGGTTCAAAATCAGTGATATCAAATGTCTGAGATGTCATCTTTACATCATTATTAATATCATCCCATTCAACATTCGCTATAGATATAGTCTCGTTATCATCAATGCTAAAAATACTTGCATCATCACCCAATATTTTAGAAAGCATATTCTTAAAATGAGAAAACTCCTGCTGAGCTGGAGGTGGTGGTTCTCCTGGTTCACCAAGTGCATAAAAATTATCATTATCCATATCAGAATAAATATTAAATGCACCTAATAAAAAGTCAAACTCATCTCCAACATTATAATCTTGATCACAACCATTAACTATAATTGGTAAAGAATCAATTGGTACATCTGGATTCCATATAAGATCGACAGTTGAGCCTAAATCAAATTCAAATTGATTTTTTCCTAAAAATCTATACCAAAAATTATCATGCTGATAATCAGTAACAGTAACTGTCACATAAGCATCACCTGAAGGAGATGGTTGTATATTACCACTACCTATAGCTTGCAGTTGATTAAGTATACTCCCATCACTAGGAAAATACCAAGTAACTGTTATATAGTCAGATGCATCAACTCCTAAATTACTATTATTTAAAATTTCATTAGCAATAATCTCAGCATAACCTATCGGGTCTGATGAATCATTTTCTTGACCATTATGATAAGCCCCAGCAAGTGCAAAAGCATGATTATCTGTTATCTTCTTTAGATTAAAATACTTATTCTTCCAAACAATATCATCAGCTGTAGTAGCAAGAAATACAACTACACTAAATACAAGTACAAAACCTAACAATATGATATTTATAAATGCTTTTTTCTTCATAGTTTCCCCCTTCATTTAATTTAATACTCTAAAACAGCTGACGTATCAGAATTAATTACATTAAAATCAATTCTAAAAAGATTTGCTTTATTACACTCATTACTTGAACCTGTTGTCCATATATCTGGTGTATCAAAAATACCATCTGTAATATTATCAAACATCTCTGCCATCCAACATATCATCTGTACAAATATAGAATCTCCACATTTTAACTCAAAACCAAATCCACCAAATGGTAAACCCATCTGTACATAACAACATTGGGCACAAGCTAGTTCATTTAAGTCAATTTTTATGAGTTTTTGTAAGATTGGTTCATCTGCTGTACTTCCACAATCTAAAACAGCTATAGTAAATTCATTTGGTTCATATTTCTTAACATCAAAAGAACTTGCAACTTGCTGAACATCATTTTCAATACTTGAAGATTCTACAGTAGCAACAGTAACCTCTTCATTATCTTCACCCATATAAAACTTTTGATCTTCCCCAACTCGAAAGGCGTTTGTATTTCCAGGTACCATCATATGATTAATTACATTTTTAAAATGAGCAAATGAAGACTGTCCTCCACTTGGTAAAGATAAAGCAAACCAACCAATATTATCATCAGCAGAATAAACATCATGAGCTTTAAGGATAAAACTAAAAGGATCTCCACTATTAAACTCTTGAGTACAGCCATTAACAGCAATTGGTAAAAAATTATCTGATTGTGTTAATGGTTCATTAACCATATTTACTTTAGATTCAACAGATTTAAATATAAATTCATCTTTTCCTAAGAATTTATACCAAAAACTTTTATGTTTATAGTTTGAGATTGTGGCTTTCACATTATTAGGTTCTGAGTCAAAATCCCAAGTATACGTAATATACTCTAATGCATCTCTACCTAATTTACTATTTGAAAGTATTCCGTTAGCTATATCTTCTGCCTCTTGAACACTCTTATTTTCATTGTAGTGTTTAGCAAGTGCTAACACTGAGTTGTCTGTTATCTTTTTTAAATTAAAATATTTGTTTTTCCAAACAACATCATCAGCAGTAGTAGAAACAAAAACTACTACACTAGATATGAGTAAAAAGCCTAACAAAATAATATTTATAAATGCTCTTTTTTTCATACTCTTTCTCACTTTCTAATTTTAAGGATAAATACCTAAAGAAAATAATAACTCTACAATAACAACTGAACTAAACATAGCAGGAACCATGGCAGCAACTCTTCTTTTTTTATAATACTGTTTATATACTAAAAATATTGTTTGAACCAAACCTGTTATTAATAAAAACATAGGAAATAACAAGGGATTTAAATATATGGCTACTAACATCATATATTTTACATCACCACCACCAAGTATCATGGTTGGCTTTAACAACATTAAAATAATAAAAAATAACAACACTAAAATAGATACTACAAATGAGTATATATTTAACTGATGTTCAAAATAACCAAAAAATATTAACAACAAAAAACAAGTTGATAAAATTACATTTGGAACAATAAACTTTTTACAATCATAATATGAAAGTAAAAATGAAAATAAATAAAATGTAAAAACAAACATAATTTAAATCATGTCTGGTAATTTAACAATTACCAGACAATGACAAACACCTATAAGATATAACTATCCACCATTTACTACACTACCGATACTTGTTTCAGCAGCACCAGTCATTGTATTACTTTGAGTATCCATCCATGTAGCTAAACCAATAACTGCAGCAACACCAATAACCACTAATAATAATGTTACAAGAATCTTATCCATTGCACCTTTTTCACTTTTTAATCTTCTTTTTAAAAACTCTAACATTTCTAACTCCTTTTTTTTATATTTTAATTGTATCATACCATTGTGTTAAAAGTGTGTCATACTTTAAAATAAACACAATCCTAACAACATTTGTAACTTAAATGCAACAATGCACACAGTAAACACGCTATTCTAAATAATTGGGGAAAACTTGAAAAGTCTGTAATTTTGAGAGACAATTAAACTATAATATAAACATCACTAAAAAGTAAATAATTATAATGTAACTCGACTATCTTCATCACCAAAGACTCGTAGCTTTCCGTCCTTACTTCACAATAAGTTTGGCCAATCTATTTAACTTATACAATTCTTGCATATTAATACTTATTTTATACTTAAATTATATATAATTATTATATTATCTTTTTTATGATAAACTTTAATTTAATTGGAGCAGTATGAATATAACAAAACAAAAGCTTGAGATATTTTTATTTATAGAAGTACTAATATTGCCGTTGATTATGAAGATGTACCTTGTATATTTTAGTTTTAATTCTAAATTCATCAGTATTTTTCAAATATTAGCTCATGATTCAATCATTATTTTTTCTATACTTTTGTTAACATATGTCTCATATACATTGATAAATAAATATATATCTATTACATTAAGAGTTTTAGCACTTTTTACTTATATTATATATTTATCTGATTTTTTAGTTTTGAAATTTTTTGCTACTCATTTAACAATAAATGATTTTATAAAATTCATGGATTATATACCTACATATATCAATCAAGAATTAGAATTTAATTTTTTAATTTTTATACTTCTTTTTAGTGCTCTTATTATTGTAGTAATGTTTTTAATAAAAAATTTCTCTATAAATAGTAAAAAAATACATTTTTTTACAATAGCTTCATTAATATTTTTATTTATTGTGAATCTTTATGCTAGTAATGGTTCGTATATACACTCTTGGATTTACAAAAATGTTGTAGAATATAATATAGAGATACAATCTCAATCAAAAGATTATACAGATGATTTTGTTAAAAATTTTCAGTATGAAGAACAAGCAATATATAAAAAATCAATAAAGAGTCAAAAAAATATTATTATACTAATGGTTGAGTCATTATCTTCATATCAAAGTCAATTATTTTCAGGGGTTAAGAACTGGACTCCAAATATAGATAAAATTGCAAAAGACAATATATATTTTACAAATTTTTATGCAAATGGTTTTGTAACAGAAGATGCTGAAATAGCAATGTTAACAGGTATATTTCCAATATATGCTCCAAATATATTTTCAAATGGAGGAGGAGTTTCATTTAAAGGATTTTATAATATTACAAATTCTTTGCCCTTTAAACTAAAAAAGAAAGGCTATAAAACTGAATTTATAACTTCTTCAGACTTAAACTTTTCAAATACTGGTGAGTGGACAAAAAGTATTGGATTTGATTATATTGAAGGTTCAGAGCATGAAGACTATATAGGATTGCATAGATACCATTTTAATGCACCAGAAGACAAATATCTTTATAAAAGAGTTTTATCAAGAATTGAGGAGAATCAAGAAAATCCTTTTTTTATTTTCATCAAAACTGTTAGTTCACATGTACCATTTATAAATCCACAAAATAATAATCGCTCAGAAGAAGAAACTATAAAATATGTTGATAATGAGGTTGGTAATTTCTATAATAATTTAAAAAAGAATGATTTTTTTAAAAATGGTATATTAATAATTGTAGGTGATCATCATCCTACAATGCCTGTAAAAAAAGAGACTATTGATAGATTTGGAATATATAAAGCACCAGCTATGGTACCTATGATTGTATCCTATGGAGATAGCATAAAAAAACATATTAAAGAGTCATTTCAGCAAACAGATATATATCATACTTTGGATAGTTCTATTGAAGGTAGAATAAGTACATCAAATTGGATTGGAAATTTCAATAATATAAGTAGCACCATTGCCTCTTCATACATAATTCATAAAAGAGCAGATAGAAGAGGAGTAATAAGTGTTTTTAACAAGAAGTTTGAAGCAAATGTATTACTTGATGGAGACAACACAAATATTCTAGATGATAATTCTTATATTAGTGATAATATAAAAAATCAAATAATAGATAAGATAAATCATCTAAGAATTACAAGAAAAAAAACAATTATTGATTATTCAATAATTCCACAAGAAGGGAAGAGTTATTATCCAGCATCAATACAACAAGCTAGTAATAAATAATTTAAACTTTACAGTGAATTTATGTTAATATTCTAGTTATGAAAACTAAATTAATATTTCCCCTTTATATACATATCTTAATATATTTTATAGCTGCGTTATCGTTCTCATACTATTTAGATATTAGTATGATAGATGATGGTTTTAGACATATAGCATTTGCTGAACATAAAGATATTATGAAAAATTGGGGTGAGGTATTTCCTCACTCTTTATTTTCCTCTTATGATCCTTGGTATGCTTGGCATCAACTTTTAGAAGTGTTTTTGAAAGTAGTACCATACGATTCTATACATATTTTTATCAATACTTTATCTATCTTTACGCTTATGATTTTAGTTGATAAATATATAAAATATTTTGTTAAATATGATTTTGGATCACTGACTTATATAATAGTATTTTCTATAGTTTATATCACAGGTTACAGATACTGGATAATGAGACCTGATCTTTTATCTGGATTATTTGTATTTGCAGCTTTATTATTTAGGAATAAATTTTTACCTGTATTTCTATTAACTATTCTATATGCACCATTTTATTATCTATTTTTTCTTTATACTGGGTCTGTTGGTTTAGTTTATATAGTACAAAAAAAATGGAAATCTTTGCTAGGTATATTTATGGGGTCACTTATAGTTGGTATTGTATTTTTAATACAAGACTATCAAGGATATATAGATACAGTTAAATATATATTAACTGATCAATCTTTAAGAATGGGTCTAGAAGTTGGCGAGGGGAAACCAATACTAGGATTCTTGACTCATCTAAATTATTTTATACTATTACCTCTATTTTTAGTTGGTGGTTTTACTCTTATATATTGGAAGTACAAATACTTTAGTACAAATACACTTGTAACTTTTTTATTAGTTACATCTATTTTATGGTTTAATCAATATCGTTATTTTCATCTATTTATGCCGTTTATTATAATCTTTTTAATATCAGTTATTGTAGATATTGATAAAAAGTTATTTTTATATAAAATTAGAAGATATTTAATTTTGTTAAAAAGATATACTTCTTTTGCACAAACAAAACCATTATTTTATGTTATAGCTATCCCTTATGTTATAGCTATAATAACATTCCAATTTTCAACAAAATCTTTAAATGAACAAACTGCTGAAGCTAAATTTTTTGAAAATAAATACTACAATGAAAAGACAATTTTATTGAATAAATTAGACCTTGATATATATAAAGCCTTATACTATAATCCTACTATAAAATTTATACCTAGTTGTAGTATTGGATGGTTTGATAAAACAAATCCAAAGATAAAAGATATATACATTAGGATGCAAAAGAAAAATGGTATAACAGAAGAGGAATTATCAAAATTAATAAAATTTGTAAATGCTGATATCTATATCCACTATCTAAGAAATGAAAAACAAAAACTAAATTTTGATAAATTAAATCAATATGGGATAATACCATACGAAATTTATAATAACCGTATAATATTTAAAATAGAAAGAGAGAAGTAATATGCACAAAATAGCTATAATACTACCAGCATATAATGAAGCTTTAACAATCAAAGAGACTATTCTTTCATTTTATAATGAGTTACCTGAGGCTCAAATTATTGTTATAGATAATAACTCAAATGATGACACATCTAAAATAACTAATGAAACTTTTAAACAACACAATATAAAGGGTACACTTTTATTTGAAAAGAGACAAGGAAAAGGAAATGCTGTAAGATATGCTTTTAAACAGATAAAAGCAGATATATATGTTATGGCTGATGCAGATATGACATATCCAGCATCTTCTATTCATAAACTTATAGAACCTATACAAAATAATCATTGTGATATGGTTGTAGGGGATAGACATAGTGATGGTGACTACAAAAAAGAGAATAAACGACCTTTTCACAATATAGGAAATAACTTAGTAAAAACAATGGTAAATAAACTATTTAATTCAAATATCTCAGATATTATGAGTGGATATAGAGCTTTTAGTCATAGATTTATAAAAAACTACCCTATTTTAGTTGAAGGGTTTGAATTAGAAACCGATATGACACTACATGCTTTGGATAAACGATTTAATATAGAAGAGGTTTCTATATCATACAAAGATAGACCCGATGGGAGTTATTCAAAACTTAACACTTTTAATGACGGTGCAAAAGTTATATTTACAATTATTCAGATTTTTAGATATTATCGTCCCCTATTATTTTTTGGTTTATTATCATTATTTTTTGCACTATTATCTATAATAAGTGCTATACCTGTATTTGATGATTGGTTCAGACACCAATATATATATCATGTACCTTTAGCTATTCTTGCTACTGGGCTAGGACTAATAAGTATCATATTTATCTCACTTGGGATAACTCTGGATGCTATTGCACATCAACATAAAATTGAATTTGAACAAAAAGTTATGCAAGATTGAAGCAATTTATATTTTTTGGAATAATTGGAACAGTTGGGTTTATAGTTGATGCTTCTGTTTTACTATATTTAGTCCATATTGAAAACTTTAGTATCATCTTTTCTCGTATTATATCTTTTATTATTGCTGTATTTGCAACATGGATTTTAAATAGATATTTCACTTTTTCAAATAAAACAAAAGATAATAGTAAGTCCAAAGAGTATATAGAATACTTATCTATACAAACAATAGGTGCTGGGCTGAACTTTTTAATATTTATAGGTTTAATTTATCTATTTGAACCATTAAAAGATATACTTATTATACCATTGGCAATCGCTTCTATTATAGCTATGTTTTTTAATTATTTTATAATTAAAAATAAATTATATACAGATAATATTAACTAGAATAATTCCTAACATTTGTAATATACTTATGATACAATAAGAGTTGTGAAAAATAAATTTATATTTCAATAATATAAATTTTGAAAAGAGAGGGTTTAAAGTTGCAAAACAAACCAAAATATAATTTTTTTAAAAATACAGGCTACGCAATTAGTGGAATTAAAGATTTACTTAAAACTGAAATATCATTTAAAATTGAAGTTATTATTAGTATTATTCTAATAGTTTTTATTATTATAGTAGATACAACACTTATCAATAAATCATTATTATTTATCTCGTTAATGGGAATGCTTATAGCAGAAGCTACTAATAGTGCCATAGAGAGGGTTGTTGATTTAGTGACTTTAGAGCATCATGTAATGGCAGGTCGTGCAAAAGATGTAGGTAGTTCAATTGTATTTTTAAGTATTATTGTTGCTATTGTAACTTGGGGAATGATATTATATAGTATATACTTATGATATGCAGATTATTATTAACTTTTTATTGGTTGATTTATCTTCTCAACCAATAAAAATATTGTTAATTATTTAAATTTTAATTAAAAAGCTTTAGTCATAACTTCATTTAATCTTTTAGTAAATGCTACAGGATCTTTTATCTCTAGTCCTTCAGCCATTTTAGCTTGGTCTAAAAGTAACCAAGAGATAGTTTCTACCATTTTATCATCTGGACAACCATTTAGCGACTTAACAATTGCATGATCTGGGTTGATCTCTAAAATAGGTGCAGATTCTGGCATCTCTTGACCCATTGATTTCATCATTGCTGCCATTTGTGCCATTGGATCATTTGGATCTTTTACTACACAAGATGGAGAATCAGAAAGTCTATCAGTAGTTTTAACATCAGAAACAGCTTCACCTAAAGTTTCTTTAATTTTTTCTACGATTGATTTAAATTCTGCTTCAACCTCTTTTGCTTCTTCTTCAGTTTGCTCAGTCGCAGGTGCTTCACAAGATGTAATATCTTTCATATCCCAATCTTTATACTGACCAATTGCAGGAGTAATAACTTCATCAATCTCTTTATCATCTAAAATTAGAACTTCAATGTTATTTTTCTTGTAAGATTCCATTAAAGGTGAGTTTCTTAAAACTCTTTCATCATCACCAACGATATAGAAAATTGCTTTTTGTTCTGTAGAAGCTCTATCTTTATATGCAGATAACGAAGTCATACCATCTGTATCATTTGTAGATTTATATCTTACAAGCTCTAAAATAGCATCTTTATTTACGTGATCTTGATATACACCCTCTTTTAGTGGTCTATTATATTGTTCTGTAAACTCTTTATACTTTTCTTCATCTTTAGAAAGTTTTTTAATCTCACTTAAAACTTTTTTAACAGAAGATTGTTTGATATTTGCCATTACTTTGTTTTCTTGTAAAATCTCTCTAGAAACATTTAATGGTAAATCTTCACTATCAATAATACCTTTTACAAATCTAAGGTATGTTGGTAAAAGTTCTTTTTCATCATCTGTAATAAATACTCTTTTAACATAAAGTTTAACACCTGGTTGAAAATCAACTCTATACATATCCATAGGAGCAGTTTGAGGAATATAAAATAGTGTTGTATATTCACTTACACCCTCTGCTTTTGTATGAACATAAGCCATTGGCTCATTTGAGTCATGAGAGATAGTTTTATAGAACTCATTATAGTCATCAGCTTTTAGTTTAGCTTTTGGTTGAGACCATAAAGCTGTTGCTTCATTAGCTTGTTCTCTTTTGTTTTCTATTGAAGTTATAGCTTCTTTTCCAGCTTCTTTATCTTCATCAGATAATTCTTCAGTCACTTCCTCTTTATAATTTAAGAAAATTGGAAATGGGATATGATTTGAGTATTTTTTAACAATAGTCTCTATTCTAGATTTGTTAACAAATTCACTTATCTCTTCTTCTTTCATCTTAATATAGATAACAGTACCAGCATCCTCTTTAATACAAGGAGATAAATCAAATGAACCAGAACCATCACTTGACCATTTGTAAGCTTGATCTTCACCAGCTCTTTTAGAGATAACATCAACACTATCAGCTACCATAAATACAGAATAAAACCCAACACCAAATTGACCGATTAAATTACTATCTTTTTTAGCATCACCACTTAAAGCTTCTACAAATGATTTTGTACCAGATTTAGCAATAGTACCAATAGAAGCTATTAAATCTTCCTCATTCATCCCTATACCATTATCAGCAATAGTAATAGAGTTGTCCTCTTCATCAATTTTAATATTAATAGCTGGTATAGTCTCATAGCCTTTTAATTTATCATCTGTTAATTTTAAATATTCTAATTTATCAATTGCATCACTACAGTTAGATACAAGTTCTCTTACAAAAATCTCTTTGTTTGAGTATAAAGAGTGAGTCATTAGTTTAAGTAGTTGCCCTACTTCTGTTTGAAATTCATGTTTAGCCATATTTTATATTTCCTTTTATTATTTCAGTTTTATATTTTAAGTAGAGATTTTATCATAAGTTTATAAAATAAAGCTAAATTTTTAAAGATAATTAGCACTCAAGCTATAAAAGTGCTAATCAATTTTAAGATTACTTTATTTTTTTATAATAATTTTAATGTATAATATTACTTTAATTTTACAAAGGTTCAAATTGATTATAAAAAAATATTTAAATATTGCTTTAGTTAGTGTTATTATTATAACTTTAAGTATATCTGCAATAAAAATGAAGAAAAATGTAAAAGAAGCTGCAATTAACAATGACATAAAACAAGCCAAAATGATGACAAATCAACTTCTTGCAACTAGACATTATTTAGCTAAAGTATCAAATAAACTTGATGGTATAACTTCCCAAGACAATCCTTTTTTCCTTGCACCTGCTTATGTTGGGGGACAAATAAGTAATAGCTTATTCAAAAAAAACAACTACTATATAAAACAAACATCTTTATTATATAGAAATCCTAAAAATGCACCAGATGAGTATGAAAAAGAAATTCTAAAAAAGTATGAGAACAAAGAGATAAATGGTGAGTATTCACAAATTGCAAAATTTAAAGGTGAAGATCACTTAAGATATACATACCCCATGTATATAGAAGAAAATTGTATGAAATGTCATGGTAAACCTTATGTTGATGTAAAAAAAGAGACATATGACTTACTTGTTAAACATTACGGTAATAGATCATTTAACTATAAAGTTGGTGATTTAAGAGGTATGATTTCAATTGCGATAGATATTAATGATATTGAAGAAGCAACAAATAATATATCACAAAGTGTATTTATAAAAGTTGCAATTTTATGCTTAATAATTATAATAATTTTATATTTAGAATACAGATTTATTATTAAACCACAAATGAAAGAATCAGAAGATAAAGCTAAGCAAGAAGAGCATAGTAAAAACTATTTAAATGTTGTTATTGAGTCAAACGATAATGCAATAATTGCAATTGATAAAAATAGAACTATTATGACTTATAATAAAAAAGCTCAAGAGATATTTGGTTTTACTAAGCAAGAGATGATAGGGACTCAAAATCTTTTAAATATTATCCCTTTAAAATATAAAAATCTTCACGAAGTTGCAAGTGCTTTATACTTTAAAACAGGAAAGTCAAAAGGTATTATTGGTTCAACTTTAGAACTATCAGGATTAAGAAAAAATGGAGAAATCTTTCCTATTAGAATATCATTTGGAACAAATGATGATATTGTTAATAAAATTGTTGTAGCTAATATATCAGATATTACAACAGATAAGAAAAAACAAGAATTAAATGATGATTTAGAGATAGAAATAACTCAAAGAATAGGTGAAGTATATGCACTAAATGAAGAGATAAAAGCTACTCAAGTAGAGGTTATATTTGCTATGGGTGAAGCCGGTGAACTTAGAAGTAAAGAGACAGGAATGCATGTAAAAAGGGTAGCTTCATACTCTAAACTTTTAGCTAAGATTTCAGGACTAAGTCAAGAGGATTATGAACTTATTGAGTTAGCATCCCCAATGCATGATATTGGTAAAGTTGGTATTCCTGATCATATTTTAAATAAACCAGATAAACTTACAAAAGATGAATATGATATTATGAAAACTCATGCCCAACTTGGTTACAATATGTTAAAAGACTCAAAAAGAGAGATTTTAAAATGTTGTGCAATCGTAGCACATCAACATCATGAAAGATATGATGGTACAGGTTATCCTCAAGGCTTAAAAGGGGAAGATATACATATCTTTGGAAGAATCACTGCTATTGCTGATGTATTTGATGCATTAGGAAGCAATAGAGCATATAAAAATTCTTGGGATGATGATAAAATAATTCAACTATTTAAAGAGGAAAAAGGTAAACACTTTGATCCTAAATTAGTAGATCTATTTATTGAATATAAAGAGAGTTTTTATAAAATCAGAAATTCTCATCAAGAGAGTAACTTATAATATTTTTATGAGTTAGCACTTTATAAATATAGAGCTAACTCATCTGCTAACATATAGTCATTGTTATATATTTTATCATCTTTTAATATTACTTTATTATCATCAATTAGTTGTTGTAATTTTACTTTTTGCTTTTTGCTTAAAATATTTATAGGTACACCAACTTCACTTCTAAATCCTAAAAGAATCTTTTCTAAAACTATATCATCAGAACTTAAAGGTTCAATCTCTTCATACTCTAAAGGTGTATTAATATATTGTTGAACATCTTTTATACCATAAAATCTTTTATTGTTTATACAACCCACAGCACCACAACCAATCCCTAAATACTCTTTATATTCCCAATATCCAAGGTTGTGTTTACTTCTGGCATCATTATTTAAAGCAAAATTTGATATTTCATATTGAGAAAATCCAAACTCTCCTAAGCGTTTAAATAGATAGTTTGCTAAGTTCTCATTTTCTATTTTAACACTACTTTTATTATAAAATTTTGTACCCTCTTCAAGTGTTAAACTATATGCACTGATATGATTTATAGGTAAACTTTTTATTATAGATAAATCGTTATCCAGTAACTCTTTTGTATCTAGAGATGTGTCATATATTATATCCATATTGATATTTTTAAAACCAATTTTAGAAGCATTATTTATGGCCTCAATAGCTTGTTTTTTATTATGATTTCTACCTAAAAAGTTCAATTTTTCATCATCAAAACTTTGAACACCAAAACTAACTCTATTTATACCTATTTCATATATTTTATTTAGCCATTCAAAAGTAGCAGAGTTAGGGTTTGCCTCAATTGTTATCTCAATATTCTTAGCCATATAAGGTTTAATTATTTCAATAACCTCTTTATATTCTAAAGCATCAACACAACTTGGAGTTCCACCACCAATAAAAATAGTTTCTACTATTTTATTCTGTTTTTTCAACTCATATTGTAGTTGAAGTTTTAAAGATTTCATATAATATTTTCTCAAACTATGTAAACTCGTATATGAGTTAAAAGCACAGTAAAAACATTTAGAGTCACAAAACGGTATATGTATATATAAAAGCATATTCAAAGCATCCTTTGGGTATCATCGACGTGATATTTAAAAGCAAATTATAAGGTAATTTAATTAATGGAAGATAAAACAAAGAAAAATTATAGACCAAATGTCGCTGCTATTGTTTTATCATCATCATACCCTGCAAAATGTGAGATATTTATAGCATCCCGAATAGACGTTGAGGATGCCTGGCAATTTCCACAAGGTGGAATAGATGAAGGTGAAACAGCAAAAGAAGCTTTATTTAGAGAATTAGAAGAAGAGATAGGGACTAATAAAGTAGACATTATAGCCGAATACCCAGATTGGGTAAGTTATGATTTCCCTCAAGCAGTTGCTGACAGAATGGCACCATTTGATGGACAAACACAAAAGTACTTTTTAGTTAAACTTAGAAAAGGTGCTAAAATAGATATAGAGACTGAAATACCAGAGTTTAGTAACTTTAAATTTGTAAAAACAGAAAAGTTAAATGATTATATTACTTTTTTTAAAAGAACAGTTTACAAAAAAGTATTAAAATACTTTAAAAGTGAAGGCTATATATAAAAATGGAGAATAACTAAACTATGTTAAAAGTTTTAAAATTTGGCGGTACTAGTGTTGGTACTTTAGAAAGAATACAAAATGTTGCAAATATAATTAAAAATCTTAAAGATCAAGGTGATGATATAGTTGCCGTGGTAAGCGCAATGAGCGGTGAGACAAATAAACTTATAGAGTATGCTCAAAACTTTAGTAAAAAACCTAATGAAGCAGAGATAGATATGCTATTAAGTTCTGGAGAGAGAGTTACTTCTGCGTTACTTTCAATTGCATTAAATGATCAAGGTTATGAAGCTACATCAATGAGTGGTAGAGAAGCTGGCATAGTAACAGACTCTTCACATACAAAAGCAAGAATTGAATCTATTGACCCTATAAATATGCAAAATGCATTAAAAGCTGGAAAAGTTATTATTGTTGCTGGTTTTCAAGGAATAAGTATAGAAAACAAAAGAGTTACAACTCTTGGTCGTGGAGGTAGTGATTTAACTGCTGTTGCACTTGCAGGTGCTTTAAAAGCGGACTTATGTGAGATATATACAGATGTTGATGGTATATATACAACAGACCCTAGAATTGAACCAAAAGCAAAAAAATTAGAAAAAATCTCATATGATGAGATGTTAGAGTTAGCATCACTTGGAGCAAAAGTTCTTCAAAATAGATCAGTAGAGATGGCAAAAAAGTTAAATGTAAATTTAGTATCAAGAAGTAGTTTTACACCAGAAGTAGAAGGTACTTTAATCACAAAAGAGGAAAATATTATGGAAGCACCAGTAGTAAGCGGAATAGCACTAGATAGAAATCAAATTAGAGTTGGAATGTATGGAGTTGTTGATAAGCCTGGCATTGCATCATCTATCTTCACTGCTCTGGCTGATGCTGATATAAATGTTGATATGATAGTTCAAACAAGAGGTCAAGATAACACTACAAATCTTGATTTTACAGTACCAAACGATGATTTAGAAAAAACAAAAGCAGTTATGGTGAACTTTGAAGAAGATAGTGAAATGATTGATTACAATGATTCTATTTGTAAAGTTTCAATTGTTGGTGTTGGTATGAAGTCACATACAGGTGTTGCATCAAAAGCATTTACGGCTATGGCAAAAGATAATATAAATATAAATATTATAAGTACTAGTGAGATTAAAATCTCTATGGTTATTGATGAGAAGTATGCAGAACTAGCAGTTAGATCTCTTCATGATGCATATGAACTAGAAAAATAGGTCTATTTATTGCAAGAGTTTACAAACTGGACAATTGATACAATAAGAGAAGACAAACTTCTTGGACCTTGGCTTGAAGAGCGAAAATATGATTGGCTACCTTTAATTGCTAAATCAGTAACAAACATCATAGATAATGGAAAATCTGTACTTGTCATCACAGATACTGAACATGATTGGTTTATGAAATATATTTTAACAAACATAAATAAAAAAAGTTTAAAGAGACCACTGTTACCATTTTATTCATTTGATTCATTTACTTCAAATATAGAAGATATAAAAAGTGAAATTGATATTGAGCTTATCCATGATATGTTAAATATCTCTTTTCCAAATGGTTACTTTTTTTGGTATATTGGAAAAAGTCAAAGTAAAAGAGCAACTTTAGCAAAAATCTCAAAGCAACCTTTATTATGGTTAATGGATGAGGAGTTATCAAATAGCTTTTATCTAAATAGTACAGATGAGGCTTTAGATATAAGACTTTTAAATATGTTTAGACTATTTGATAAAACATTAAGTGCAGTATTGTTTGCTGAAGTTGATGTATTAAAATAAGATGTATCAACAATCTACCCTTTTCATTGTAAATAGTGTTGAAAATGCTTTTACTGAAATCTCTTCTACATTACCAAAACACAATGTAAGAGTTATTCAAAATGAGGAGGAAGGTAAAACTGAGTTTTTACTGACTCAAGCACAAAAAGCTATAAAAGAAGCATATATTGCTACATCGCAAACTAAATATATCTTTTTATGTGGTAATTCATTTAGAGTAGAAGCACAAAATTCTCTTCTTAAAGTTTTAGAAGAACCACCTTCAAATATTATATTTTTAATCATAACAACATCAAAAAACTCTATTTTACCTACTATCTTATCAAGAGTTCAAGTAAAGTATTTAAAAACTAAAAAAGTTGTAGAACCTATAAATCTAAACTTACAAAAACTAGAACTAAAAGATGTTTATACTTTTTTAAAACAAAATCAAAGAGTTTCAAAAAATGATGCTAAAAATATAATAGAGTCAATACTTTACACTATAAATTTACAAAAAATAAATTTAAATCAAAAAGAGCTACATAGTTTTAGTACTGCTATGAAACTATTGGAGCTTAACTCACGACCTATTAATGTTTTAACAACATTATTATTAAATATTATCTCAAAAAGATAGGTCTAAAAATAGGATAGATAATGGAATATTATAAAATAGACAACTCAAATTCGTTAGAGTTATTTAAAAAAATAGGTTCAGATGCAACTGGTTCTAAAATTATGTCAAAAAAAACAGATTCTCATCTTCTTTATATAAAAAATATGAATGTAGGTGCTGGTAATATTTTAAAACAAGATGCTTTATCAGTTGGTGCTGATTTAGCTGTTCCTATGGGTACAATATTGGCAAAAGATAAATATATAGATGCTATTTTGATGGGTACAACAAAACAGTTTGAACAACTATCAAAAAAAGAGTTAGCACAACCATTTGGATTAAAAGGTTTAGCAAAAGAGTTAAAATCATTTGTAAAAACAAAAAAGTTTCCAACAAAAATCATGGGTATAATAAATGCAAATGATGATAGCTTTTTTTCAAAAAGTAGATTTTGTGGACAAAGTGCTATTGATGCAACTTTACAAATGATAGATGATGGAGCAAATATCATAGATATAGGTGCAGTTTCAAGTCGTCCAGGAAGTGTAGAAGTATCACCAAAAGAAGAACTGACACGAATAAAACCTATATGTGATGCTATAAAGCAAAATAAGCTATATGAAAAGGCTATATTTAGTATAGACAGCTATACACCAAGCGTAATAGAATATGCTTTAAAAAGTGGTTTTAAAATAGTAAATGATATTACAGGTCTACAAAATGATGAAGTTGCCAAAATAACTGCCAAGTATGATGCCTCAATAGTAATAATGCATATGCAAAAAGATCCATCAACAATGCAAGATAATCCAAACTATGAAAATATTATAATAGATATTGACAACTTTTTTAAACAAAGAATTCAAAAAGCACAAGAGTTTGGTATAAAAGATATTATACTTGATATAGGTATTGGTTTTGGAAAAACTTTAGAACACAATTTAACTCTACTTAAAAATATGGAACATTTTAAACATTTTGGATGTGAAATATTAATAGGAGCGAGCCGAAAATCAATGATAGATAAAATAGTACCAAGTAGTACAGAACAAAGACTTCCAGGAACATTAGCTATACATCTAGACAGTATAAAGAAAGGTGCTTCTATAGTACGTTGTCATGATGTAAAAGAACACTATCAAGCTGTTAAGGTTCAAGAAGCAATTGAGCAAAGTTTACCTTTTTAACACTCAATTACTCCATAAACTTTTAAAGACTATTAAGAGTTTACAATACTCTCAATAGTTCCTACAATAGATGGATCTTCTAAAGTAGATGTATCTTGAGTGATTTTTTCACCCTTAACAATACTTCTTAAAATTCTTCTCATAATCTTACCACTTCTTGTTTTTGGAAGATCAGGAACAAATGCCATATCATCACAAAGTGCAATAGCACCTATTTCTGTTTTGATAAGTTTATTGATTATTTTCATCTCTTCTAATTCATCAGCAATACCATCATCAGATTTTAAAACAATATAAGCAAAAATACCTTCACCTTTTATCTCATGTGGTTTTCCTACAACTGCAACTGATGCTACGTTATCATGTTTTTTAATAGCTGCTTCAACCTCTGCTGTACCCATTCTATGTCCTGATACATTTATAACATCATCAGTACGTCCTGTAATAGTGATATACCCCTCATCATCCATCATAGCGCCATCACCAGAAAAATATACAGGTTTTCCATCTTTTTTACAATCACCAAAATAAGATTTTTCAAATCTATCAGGGTCATTCCAAATTGTTCTTATTTGTGAAGGCCAAGGTTTTGTAATACATAAAAACCCCTTTTCTCCTATTTCAGTTTGTTCACCATTTTCATCTATTATTTCTGCTTGTATTCCTGGTAATGGAAATGTTGCACATGCAGGTTTTATAGGTGTTGCAGCAGGAAGTGGAGATACTACATGACCCCCTGTTTCTGTTTGCCAATATGTATCAACAATAGAACAATTAGAGTTACCAACTTGCTCATAGTACCATTTCCAAGCAGGAGGATCGATTGGTTCACCAACAGTTCCTAAAATTCTTAGACTACTTAGGTCATATTTACTTGGCTCATCTTCACCTGTTTTGTGTAATAGTCTTATCGCAGTTGGTGCTGTATAAAATTGGTTGATTTTATACTCTTCAACCATACTCCAACATCTTCCAGCATCAGGGAATGTTGGTACTCCTTCAAACATAACTGTAGTTGCCCCAGCAGCTAATGGACCATAAACTATATATGTATGACCTGTAATCCAACCAACATCAGCAGTACACCAGAAAGTATCGTTATCTTTAATATCAAATACCCACTCCATAGTCATCTGCGCCCATAAAATATATCCAGCACTTGAATGCTGAACACCTTTTGGTTTTCCTGTACTACCACTCGTGTATAATAAAAATAGAGGGTCTTCACTATCCATAGGTTCTGCTTCACATACTGAAGATTCTAATTTTACTAATTCGTTATAACTATAATCTCTTCCTGCTTGCCACTGAATATCTTCACCGTTTCTCTCAACGATACAAACATTTTGTATACATTCACACCCTTTTTCTAGCGCTACATCAACTACTGGCTTAAGCATATAAGGCTTACCTTTTCTAAATGCTCCATCTGCAGTTACAACTAACTTAGCTTGAGCATCTATAATTCTATCTCTTAAAGCTTCTGCAGAAAATCCACCAAATACAATAGAGTGAATAGCACCAATTTTTGCACATGCAAGCATAGTAACAGCAGCTTCTGGGATCATTGGCATGTATACAACTACTCTATCACCTTTAGTGATACCAAATTTATTTTTAAACATATTTGCAGTTTGATTTACTCTATATGCTAACTCTCTATAAGTGATAATCTCTTTATCACCATTATCACCTTCAAAAATAATTGCAGCTTTATTTTTCTTTGTTTCTAGGTGTCTATCTACACATTGATGTGCAACATTCATTTTTCCACCATCAAACCATTTTACAAATGGTGCTTTAGATTCATCTAAAACTGTATCAAAAGGTTTAAACCAATCAATTTTTTCATTTGCAAACTTTGCCCAAGTTCCTTCATAATCAGCATCAAACTCTGCTACTAAGTCACGGTACTCACACATATTTTTTATCAATGGTTCTTTAAAGTTCTTTTTTATTGGATTGAAAATTTCACTCATATTTTTTACCTTGTTTTTTAATTTGTATAATTCTATTATAAGTTTATTAAATAGCATTTGAATAGCATTTTAATATTATAATTAAAGTTATATTTAAAAAAGCATTTCGTTACTTTATGTAACTTTAGAAAACAATAGTTTATTTATTTTTTATTATATTTATAAAACCATTTTGATACATTATTATGATATACTCTTCCAAAGTATAATTATTTGTAATATAAGGAGTTAAAAATGAAAGATCTTACAGTTAAAACAAAATTGATTTTATCAACAGTATTAACGGTTATTGGGTTCTTGGTATTAATAGTATTTTTAAATATATCTATTTATAATTTAGATGAGTTAGAGAGGGCTCAAGCAAAAGTTGAAGAGCTAAAATCTGATATGTTAACATTAAGAAGAAATGAAAAAGATTTTCTTTTACGAAAAGATATTAAATATAAAGATAAATTTGAAAAAAATGTAAAAGTTTTACATTCTAATGTTAAAGATTTAATAATTGTATTAGAGAATCATAACCTAGATACTTCAAAAGTAAAATCATTTAATAAAATAATAGAACAATATAAAAGTATATTTTTATCTTTGATACAAAAACAGCAACAAATAGGTCTTCATCCTAAAGATGGATTATATGGTAGTTTAAGAGGTTCTGTTCACAAGATACAAGATATTGCAAAAAAATCTAAAGATTTTAAACTTTTATCTGCTGTTTATGATTTAAGAAAACAAGAAAAAGACTTTATGCTACGAAGAGATATAAAATATGTAGATAAATTCAAATCTAAAATTGATAAACTATTATTAGAATCAAATGGTTCAATAGTTCAAAATTTAACTTCTTACAAAAGAGACTTTTTATCTTTAGTTCAAGCAGAAATAGAGATAGGACTAAATAGTAAATTAGGTATAAATGGTGACATGAGAGTTATAGTACATAAAAGTGAGATAATACTTAAAGATGCTTCTAAAGAGTTACATAAATCAATCTCAGATATGGTATATGGTATTCAAATCAAAACAGATGTTATTGCACTTATTATTATTTTAATTATTATGTTTTTTATGAAACTTATATCTGATAGTATTGTAAATTCTGTTAATAAATTTCAATTAGGATTGTTAGGATTTTTTAAATATTTAAATAAAGAGACACATCATGTAGATATGCTAGATGATTCTACTAATGATGAGATTGGTATTATGGCAAAAGTTGTAAATGAAAATATTAAAATAACTCAAAATATTATTGAACAAGATGATAAATTAATTCAAGATGCGAAAATTGTTATTGATAGAGTTAAACATGGTTGGTACTCAGACACAATTAATAGTTCAACACAAAATAGAAGTTTAAATGAATTTAAAGATAGTGTAAATGATATGATAGAAGCTACAAAAGAGCATTTTACATCTATGAATGTTGTTTTAAATCAATATGCAAACTATAACTATACTAAAGAGTTAAAACTAGAAGGTATAGAATCAGGTGGTGTATTTGAACTTGTTGTAACAGATATTAATAAACTAAGAGATGCAATAACACAAATGTTAATTGAAAATAAACAAAATGGTCTAACACTTGATAACAGTAGTGATACATTACTTATAAATGTAGATACATTAAATAATAACTCAAATAAATCAGCTGCTGCATTAGAAGAGACAGCAGCAGCATTAGATGAGATTACAAGTAATATATCAAATACAAATACAAATGTTGTAAAAATGGCACAATACGCGTCAGAAGTAACAATATCTGCATCAAGTGGTCAAGAATTAGCAAATCAAACAACAAATGCTATGGATGATATAAATATTGAGGTAACTTCTATAAGTGATGCGATTGGAATAATTGATCAAATTGCATTCCAAACAAATATTTTATCTTTAAATGCAGCAGTTGAAGCAGCAACAGCAGGGGAAGCTGGAAAAGGTTTCGCTGTAGTTGCACAAGAGGTTAGAAACTTAGCTAGTAGAAGTGCAGAAGCTGCAAATGAGATAAAAGCATTAGTACAAAATGCAAAAAACAAAGCAAACAATGGTAAAACTATAGCAGATAAAATGATAGAAGGTTATTCAGGATTAAATGATAATATATCTAAGACTATTGATTTAATATCAGCAGTAGAAACAGCAAGTAAAGAACAACAAATTGGAATAGTACAAATAAATGATGCTATAAATTCACTGGATAAACAAACACAAGAAAATGCAAATATCGCATCTCAAACAAATAATGTAGCATTTCAAACAGATAAAATAGCAAAACTTATAGTACAAAACGTAGATGAAAAAGAGTTTAATGGTAAAAATAATATTAATGCTCAAACTGTAGAGTCAAATATAAATCAACAAATTCCTACAATAAAAAGTAAACCTAAACAAAAAAAAGAGAAGATAGTATCTCAAAAAAAGATAGATAAAATAGTACCTTCTGATGATTCTGATAAGTGGGCAAGTTTTTAAACTTGTCTATTAATCTAAATCTAAAATAAATCTGTTTACACCCACCAGTTACTCTAAAATCACTTAGTAAACTTTGACATAATTTCACTGAAAAATATACTAAGCTGAGTATAGATCTCACTTCAACCTCTAACTTTACTTGCCTCCCATTTTTGCATCATTTTTTGTTTCATCATTTCATTCCTGATTGATTATTATATAAAGGGATTAATCAAATTTAAATGCTAGTTTAATTAAATATTAATAATTAATACTAAGTAAATTTATTATCCTTTAAGAGTAATTGGTATATAATTTATTTATATTAAAAATAAGGAAATATTATGAAAACAACAAATATTGTTTTAACTAGTTTATTAGTTGCAAGTGTAAGTACATTTGCTATGGGAGATGCTTTAATTACGAAAGCACAAAATGCAGGTATGAAGCCAATACCCTCAAGCAAGTTAGAGTTATTAAAACTTATTGAAGATCCTAAGAGTCCAATTACAACAGCTAAAGTAGAACTAGGTAAAAAATTATTTTTTGAACCACGGTTATCAAAAAGTGGATTAATTTCATGTAATACATGTCACAATTTAGGTATGGGTGGTGCTGATGGAGTAGCAGCTGCAGTTGGTCATAAATGGACAGCAAATCCTGCGCATTTAAATTCACCTACAGTATACAATGCAGTATTTAATGAATCACAATTTTGGGATGGTAGAGATCCTCACTTAGAGGCTCAAGCTCAAGGTCCAATGCAAGCAGGTCCAGAAATGGCAGCACCTAAATCTCTTGTAGAAGCTCGTGTAAATACAATGCCAGCTTATGTAGAAGAGTTTAAATTAGCATATGGAAATGATGTAAATATTGATTTTGAACTTGTTACAGCTACTATTGGATTATTTGAAAGAACATTAGTAACTCCATCAAGATTTGATGAATTTATGGAAGGAAATACTAATGCACTAAACAATGATGAAAAAACTGGTCTTAATATATTTATTGATAAAGGTTGTGCATCATGTCATAATGGCGTTGGTATTGGTGGAACAATGCAACCATTCCAAGTGGCTGCAAAATATAAATTTGCAAGTTTAGGTGGATTTCAAGGTGATAAAAATGGTATGGTAAAAACACCAACATTAAGAAATATTGAAGAAACAGCTCCATACTTTCATAATGGTGGAATTTGGTCTTTAGCAGAAGCAGTTCAAGAGATGGGTTCAACTCAACTTGGAATTAATATCAATGATAAAGAAGCAGCACAAATTACTACATTTTTAAAATCATTAACAGGTGATAAAGGTGATATTTCATATCCACAACTTCCTGTAATAACAAACAAAACTCCAAAACCTGATATGAACTAATATCATAAAAAGAAGAGATTAACCTCTTCTTTTTAAAGAAAGATAAAAATGAAAAGATTACCATTAAATACAATTTTACTTTTATGTATAAGTATAGATATATTTGCATCTAGCGATATCGAATTAATTAATAGAACTAAAAAAGCAAATATGATGCCTATACCTCAGAGTAAACTAAAACTTTTAGAAATTATTGACGACAAAACAAATCCAATAACAAATAGAAAAATAGAATTAGGTAAAAAATTATTTTTTGAACCACGATTATCAAAGAGTGGACTAATCTCATGTAACACTTGTCATCATTTAGGAAAGGGTGGTGTTGATGGATTAAGTGTAGCTATAGGAGATCAATGGTTAGAAAATCCTTTGCATCTTAACTCTCCTACTGTATATAACGCAGTTTTTAACTTTATTCAATTTTGGGATGGTAGAAGTCCACACCTTGCTGACCAAGCACAAGGTCCTATACAAGCTCTATTTGAAATGGCATCATCACAAGAACTTGTTTTAAAAAGAATACTTTCAATACCAAAATATGTTAAAGAATTTAAAAAAGCATATAGTATTGATATAGAAATCACTTTTAAACTTATAGCTGATACTATTGCAATTTTTGAAAAAACTTTAATAACACCATCAAGATTTGATAATTTTTTGCATGGAGATACAAATGCACTAAATAAAGAAGAGAAAGAAGGTTTATCTATTTTTTTAGATTTAGGATGTGCAAGATGCCATAAAAATATTGCATTAGGTGGTTCAATGCAACCTTTTGATACTGGCAAAAGATATAAATTTAGAAATTTAGGTAACTTTACTGGTAATGAAAATAGATTAGTTAAAACACCAACACTAAGAAATATTGAAGAGACGGCTCCATATTTTCATAATGGTGCAATATGGGATTTAAAAGAAGCAGTTAAGGAGATGGGTAAAATTCAACTTCTTTTAGGAATAAGTGATGAAGATGCTAGCAAAGTAGTGATATTTTTAAAATCACTTACTGGAAAAAAGCCTAAGGTTATATATCCCAAACTACCTGTAAGTAGTGAATTAACTCCAAAACCTATATTAGATTAACTTAAAATTATTGTTACAATGGTTTTAAGTATTCAATAATTTAGAACAAATAAAATAACTATTAACAAACTATATAACTTTTCATCTACATAGTTTTAAAAAAATCATAGATGTCATAATAGCATCATTTACAGCATCGTGTTTTGGCAATATTGGAAGTTCAAGCTTTTTCATAATAGTATCAAATTTTAAATCTACATTCCCAGCAGGTATTGTACCAACAACCTTATCATAATAAAGTGCCGATACTTCTATTTGCTTATTTGGTAGTGTAATACCAAGCTTTGGTTTGATATATTTGTTTATCATAGCTACATCAAACTCTAAATAGTAGCCTACGAGCGGACGATTTTTTATAAACTCTAAAAACTCAACTATCACATCATCTATATTTTGAGCATTTTCCAAATCACACTCTCTAATTTGGTGTATTTTTATAGATTCCTCTTGTAATGCAGTTTTAGGTTTTATAAATTTTTCAAATTTTTGGCTTGTTAAAATTTTATTATTTTTTATAACAACTGCACCAATTGAGATAATATCATCTATTTTAGGGTTTAGTCCTGTAGTTTCACAATCAAAACATATATATTCATCTCCCAAGTATGGTTCAAAAAGAGATGTATACCTATCATCTTTTAAACCTTTTTTATTAATATAGTTTTTTATAGATCTAAACATATTAGCCCAACATATTTAGTTTGTAGTGATATATTAAAAACTTTTTAAACTGATCAACTATTTTAAAACTATCTCTTAATAGATCTTTTTCTAAAGTATTCAATTTACTTGGATTTATATAGTTATCTACATCTATTCCAGAGTCAATCTTATCTAGCCTTGCTTTTAATCTAAGAGTTAAAAGAAAATTAAAAGCCTCTATTAGTTCACTTGTAGTTTCCCTATCTAGTACCTCTTGATTATTTAGCTCTTTTAGTCTCTCTACCGTGTTAGTTTGTGATATATCATACTCTAAACTAAGTGCTCTTACACCATGAACTATAGCAAATATCCCGCCTTTTTTTATATCAAGTTCATTTTTATGATTATTTTTATCTACAATAAAAGATGCAAACATATTCAATGGTGTCTCAAAGTTTAAAATAGGTTTTGCGAAAAATGAGTGAAACGATGGTGTATGTGTACATATATTGTGCAGATATATTTTAAGTTCATCTAAAAGCTTCTCATCTCCACAAACAGCAACTGCATCATAAAATATAGCTAGATTTATATAATCTTCAAGTTTATTTGAGTGTACCCATTTATGAATTCTTATTTTAAAGTCACTAAACTTCACTCTCCAATAAGAGTTGTTTATCATGATATTTCCATCACAAGGTGGATAACCAAAATCAAGTAAATGGGCAGAGAACTGTTTGGAAAAACTTTCTATTACCGCTTCATCTATACAACAATCATCACTAAGTATCAAACCATTATCTTGATCAGTTCGTAGTATCTGTTCACCTCTACCCTCACTTCCCATAATTATTAAAGTTGACTGTTCTATAAGTTCTAATGGCGCTGTTAGTTCAAATAGTTTAGAAAAAAGCTTTTTATTTAACTGTTCAACTAGTTTAGATATATATCGTACCTTTACACCTTTTGCATAAAGTGTACGTATAACATTTATAAAGTTATCACTTGCACTTTTAAGCTCATCTACACTTGAAGAATTTTCAATCTCTAAAGTTACAGCATAGGTATGTGAAGCAAAGAAACTAGTAAGTGCCACAATATCTAAAATACCAACTATATCTTTAGTATCATCATCTTGAACTATCAATCTTTTTATACCATGCTTATTCATTGTAAGTTGGGCATTAAACAAAAACTCTTCACTACTTATATATTTTAGTTGATATGTAGCAATTTTCGCAACTTTATCATCAAAGCTAAGACGATTTAAAATCACTTTATCTCTAAAATCTGTATCGGTGACTATTCCAAATCCATTTTTATCATCTTTTACAAGCAATGATGTGCATTTATTCTTTTTTAAAATTGTTACTGCTTCATATATCGTTTCATTCTCTTCTAAAATAATTGCTTGTTGTAAATAAGCATCTTTTACACGAGAAATCATAAAGTTTACAAACTCTTTATTTTGTTGGTTTGTGATATTTGAATTTAGTTTATTTGATATTGTTTGGAAAAAGTAACGCTCTATATTTTCATGTTCATATACAAAAGATAAAAACAATTCCCTTTTTAGTACATAACATATAGTTTCTTGTGCTACTACAAAGTTATGTTTTACTTTGTTTTCAATCAAACTAATAGGGTCAAAATATTCATTATGTGTATATACAGATAAAACTTCATCTTCATCTATCTCTTGAACCACACCTTTTATGATAAAGTATAGGTATTGAGGTTTTTCTTTATTATTTAAAATCACCTCATCTTTTTTAAAATAAACAATATCAAGATGATGGGTTAGTTTTTCTAAACTATAATCATCTAAGCTATCAAAAGGGATTATCCTTTTAATAAAGCTTTTTTGTTCCAATAAACTCATAAACAACCTTTTTGAAAGTTTTTAGAATTATTATATATTTTTAATGTAGCATTAGTGTAGCATTTATAGAATAGTGAGTAAAAATATTTAAATTATATTTTTACTTTTCTATTGATATATAAATCTCAATCTCATCTTCTGCAGTGTATTTTTCAAAGTCTACACTATACTTTCTTGTATATTCATCATTATTTTCAAAGTATGCCCATATTTCATCCCAAGTATCAAAAATAATTCCTGGAAGTTCCCCTTTTTTTGAAAATACTAAATACCTTTCATTTTCTATTACAATTGCATTTTTTGCTTTTGTAACTTCAATTCCAACAGTCACATCAAAATCTCCATTGTGGTCAGAAACATAGTTTGAATACACCCCATACATTAATGCTTCTTTTGTTTTATTTAATGTTTTTGTATAGATATTATTTTGTGTATACTCTTCCCATAGTGGAGCTATCTTTGCTTTATCTTCACTCATCTCATTTTCGTTGTTTGTAGTGATACTTATACCTGAAATTATCATTTTTTTTATTTGTTTTATTTTCATTATTTTCTCCATTTTTTGAATTATAATATAATTTTACTAATTAATACTTCGATATACAACCACACCATCTTTTTTATCTATATATTGAACAAACAAACTATCAATAACTTTCATCTTTTTTGAACTTGCATGTCGTAAATATACCATACTATTCTTTATAACAATGACTCCAGTATGTGTCACATCAAGACCTTTAAAGTTAGTATATATCCCTATATAATCCCCTACTTTTAGTTTAGATATATCTATATCTTTACTTGATATATGATAAATATCTCTTTTTACTATAGGTATACTTTTTAAATAAACTTTATCATTTGATTTTTGGTTTAAGTATTTTGTAGTTTTTTTACATTTTCCTATTTTACAAGTTATATCTTTAATATTTTTGTTATAAGTCACCCAATCACTAAAAAAATGTTTTCTATTCTTATATGAGATTTTGCCATTTTTATATCTTGTATCTATTAGCTTTGATTTAAATTTATCAAAACTATTTGAACCTTTTAATGCTTCAATTGTATCTATAAAAGTAAAACAGTCAAAAGCAGTAAAATCTATAACCAACTTCTCTTTACTATTTGCATCTCCTATTAAACTATTTGATTTATATGCAGTACCTAAAAAAGAGTTTGAAAGTTGTTCTATAGTTTTAGTTTGTTTAAAATCTATATCTTTATATGCACCTAAGTTTATATTAGATGATGCAATCATGTAAGATACTAAGCCAAGATACAAAAATATATGTTTTTTCATAACTCAATATTATCAAAATAAACTAATATATTTATAAATAAATATTTAACATCTAAAGGGATATAATTCTGCTAAATTTAACCCAAGGAAATGGTTGTGAAAAATTGTGTTACTAGTATAGATTTAGGTTCTAATTCATTTAGAGTTTTAAAACTTGATTGTATATCAAGAGAAACAATAGCAGAGTTTGAAACTACAGTTGGTACAGCTGATGGATTATCAAAAAGTGATGACATATCTTTAGAAGCATTAAACAGAATAATAATAGCTATTAAAAAAAGTATTGAAGTAGTTAACTACAATTCAAGTGATGCCATTGCAGTTACTACACAAGCATTAAGAGTTGCAAATAACGCAACATTTATCTTACAAAATATTAAAGAGAATACAGGTGTGTCATTTACCATAATTGATGGAGTTAAAGAAGCAAATCTAACACTTTTAGCTATGCAACACGCCTTAAAAAGGGAAAACTTAAAAGATGATGATTTTGTTTTACTAGATATTGGTGGTGGTTCAACAGAACTTATCATATATCAAGATAAAAAAAGTGATATAAAAAGCTTTCCTTTTGGAATAGTAACTTTAAGTCAATCAGAGAATAAAAAAGAAGATTTTTTAAAGTTTAAAAAAGAGGTTCAAATATTTTTAGAAAACTCAAAACATGATATATCAAACTCAACTTTTATAAGCACAGCAGGCACTCCCACAACTGTAGCAGCACTTAAACTTGGACTTAACTATGAAACATATGATAAACAAAAAGTAAACGGAACTACACTAAGTATAGATGAAGTGATAGCTATACAAAAGAAACTAAAAAGCTGTTCGAAAAATGAACTTATAAACGAAGTAGGAACAGGAAGAGAAGATTATATAAATACGGGAATGTCAATCTACCAACTCTTTTTTAATACTCTAAAAAAAGATATCTCAATAGTATTTGATGATGGTTTAAGAGAAGGTGTTGCTTTGGAGCAATGTAGTCGTATAATGATAAAATAAAATATATTTAATCGTTAAAAGATATAATCTAGTCAATTGTAAAAGTTCCAAAGGAAATCAATGGCTAAAGATAACAAAAACATACAAATAATTGAAGATACTTTTTATAACAATATAAAAAATATACTTAAAACTGCTAGAAATAAAGCATATAAGCAAATCAACTTCATTATGGTAGAAGCATATTGGAATATAGGTGAAAGAATAGTCAACCAAGAACAAAATGGAGAAGATAAAGCAAATAGTCACACACTGTGTGACCAATTGAGCTGGAGTCATTATCGTCTTATAATTAGGCTAAAAGATGACAAATCTAGACTTTTGTATACTGTAGTAAAATATTAAAATATAAATGATAAAGATAATTTATTTACCTAGTGAGGAAGTGTTGAAGAAAGAAGTTGAAAGTTTTAATTTAGTTTTTAATTAAAAATTCGATATTCTACGATAAAAGATTTAACAAGTTATGTTAAAGGAACAAATTATGTATATAGAAAGTATCAAGTTTTCAAAAAAACCAATTGATGGATTTGGTTGGCAAATTGAAGAATGTAAATTAGAAAAGATAAATTTAATTACTGGTAAAAATGCTTCTGGTAAAACAAGATTAATAAAATCTATTTATACTTTATCAGAAATTTTATTTGATGGAGAAGGAAGTTTAAAAAATGGATTTATTTATCATTGGAAAATAAAATTAACTAATAATAATCAACAGTTTATATATGAATTAAAATTTATTGATAATAAAGTTGAAAAAGAAGAATTAACAATAAATAAAAAAATCTATTTTACCAGAAACAATGAAGGTAAAGGTACAATCACATATGAATCTTTAAATAATCAAGATATAGAATTTGAAATAGAAGATGATAAATTAGTCTTAAAAACAAAAAGGGATAAGAAGCAACATCCATCAATAGAAGAACTTTTTCTTTGGGTAAAGAGTGTATATCTATATAAATTTGGAAGTAAACTAGGTAGAGACTCTGTAATGTCACCTAAAATGTTAGATTTAGATGATAAGTTTTTAAGCGAAATTTCAAAAGATGATGATGCAGTTGTATTAAAATATGAAGATGGACTAAAGAAAGGTAGTAGTAAATTTAAAGAAGATATTATTGAAGATATTAATAGTATAGGTTATAATTTGATTGATATTGGCACTACAAAAGAAAATGAATTTAAAGAGTTGTTAAATAATTCATCTATTCCTATTCCCTCATTACTTTATATTAAAGAAAACGGTGTAGATGATAAAATATTTCAAGGAGAAATATCGCAAGGAATGTTTAGAGTTTTATCTTTAATTATTCAAATTAGATATTTAGAATATAGTGACTCTTCATCGCCTTGTATTCTTATTGATGACATTGGTGAAGGTTTAGACTATGAACGGTCAACAAAGTTAATTAAATATGTAATTGAAAAAGCAAAAGCTTTTGAAGATCAAATTCAATTAATAATGACTACAAACGATAGATTTGTGATGAACATTATAGATTTAAAATATTGGATAATTATTGATAGAGAAGAGAATAAAATTAATTTTTATAGTGAAAGAAATAATAAGGAAATATTTACAAAATTTAAAAAGTATGGTTTAAATAATTTCGACTTTTTTACTGGTGAATATTATAAAGATATATAATAAGGATTTAATTTGTCTCTAAAAAAATTAGCAATTTTTGTTGAAGGTTATACTGAATCAAAATTTGTATTAAAATTATTACAAGAATTTTTTAATAAAAATAGTATTTCAATTATTATTAATGAATTTTCAAATAGAACAGAATGTCCAATTATTAAGGAGATAATATCATCAGGTGATGATACAAAATTTGAAATACTGATTTTTAATTCATGTACTGATAATCAGGTCTTATCAGATTTAAAAGAGAGATACACTGGATTGAAAGATGCTGGATATACTCAATTTATTGGTCTAAGAGATTTATACCCTTATAAATATAATGAAAAAGATGAATTGATTTCAATAAATAAAGAGATTTTGAGAAAAGAGAATATAGATAATACAAGATTTATTTTTGCTACAATGGAAGTGGAAACTTGGTTTATTGCAGAATGTAATCATTACTTAAAAGTTCATGATGATTTAACATCAGTTAATATAAAAGACAACTGTATAGATTTAGAAAATATTGGTTCTTTTGAAAAAGATATTGAAGAACCTGCGAAAACTTTAAATAAAATATATAAATTAGTTGATTTTGCTTATTTAAAAACTGATAAACAAACAACAAGAACCATAGACAACTTAGATTATGAGAATTTATATTTAAATGTAAGGAATAAAATACCAAGTTTGAATAAATTATTTGAAGTAATTGAAGAATTTATTCAATAAATTAACTTTATAATAACAATACTTTATTAAATATAATATGTTAAGAAGTTAACATTACTAAAAGTTTAAATTTGTAAGAAATACTTAGGGTTGCTTTCTCTTCTAGTGCAATTTGATTTTGTGGATTAAGAGTTATTTATATATTTACGTTAAGAAAATTGAACTGTTTGACCAAAGGGAGTTTTCAATTTTTAGTAAAGGTACAATAAGACTCCCATAAAATATCAACTCTTGCACCGATTTTTTTATAGAAACTTTTTGCTAGGCTATGCAAAACCTCTATCGTTAGTTTTGTTTCGTTTTTTTCTAAAAAAATCAAAAGTACCACTATGATAGTTTAAAGTAAATTAAAATCTGCATATAAATCCGCATTTAATTTATTTAAATATATTTTACAAAGCTCATAAAGCCAATAAGTAAGGTAAATCTACTATTAACATATCTGCAAAAATATCCGCATTTATTAAACTAATATTGTTATATTAAAGGATACCTACAAAGAGTTGTGATAAAATTTATGAATATCTAAAAAAGAGAACAAAAACATTGACAAACCAAAAATACTACGCATACGATATAGAAACATTCCCAAATATATTTTCGTGTGTGATACAAAATATTGAGACACAAGATATAAGAGTATTTGAGATAAGTTCAAGAAATAATGATACTGTTAAGTTCTATAAGACTCTTTTATGGTTAAGTAAAACTCAAAAAACTATGGTAGGTTATAACAACCTTGGGTTTGATTATCCTGTACTGCAACACTTTATATCTATTCAAAATCAAAATCTTGACGGTGAAACTCTAGCATATGAACTATATAAGTATGCAAATGAAACTATAAAAAATAGGTCTATATTCACTAATACTAAAAAAACTATTCATATTTCTCAGCTTGACTTAATGAAACTACATCATTTTGATAACAAAGCCAAAATGGTAAGTCTTAAAATACTTGAATTTAATATGAGGTCAAAAAATATTGAGGACTTACCTTTTAAGCCAGGGACAACTATAGAACTAAATCAAATAGATACACTTTTAAAATACAACACTCACGATGTACTTGAAACTGTTAAGTTTTTTCATCACTCAAAAGATGCTATAAAGTTCAGAGAAGAACTAAGTATAAAATATAAAGAAAACATGATGAACTATAGTGATATGAAAATTGGTAAGCAGTTTTTCATACGAAACTTAGAGGAAAAACTAGGAAAAGATATATGTTTTAAAGATGGTAAGCCTAGGCAGACTATACGTAACTATATTGATTTTTCTAAGATTATATTTGATTGTGTTGAGTTTAAAACGCAAGAGTTTACTGCACTTAAAGATTATTTGATGAAGCAGTATACAAATGATATGAAAAAAGTGTTTGGAACTATTCCTAAAGATGAGTTAGGTGTGTTGGCTGATTCAATGCAAATATCTCAAAATGGTATTGCTCATGGGCTTCATATCATATATAAAGATTTTACATTTTATTTAGGGACTGGTGGACTTCATGGTAGTGTTGAGAGTTGTTTTTATGAACAAGATGATGAATATGTTATATATGATGTGGATGTTGCTAGTTACTACCCTAGCATAGTGGTGCAAAATAAACTTTATCCTGAACATTTAGGTGTTGAGTTTGCTGATATTTATAATGATATACGAAAACTTAGATTTTCTTATCCTAAAGGAACACCTGAAAATAAGATGTTAAAACTAGCTTTAAATGCAGCTGGATTTGGTGATACAAACAATCAGTATAGCCCTTTTTATGATTCTTTAATGACTATAACTATCACGACAAATGGTCAGTTGATGTTGTGTATGTTAGCTGAGTCTTTGATGCTTGATATTGAGTCACTATATCTAATTCAAGCAAACACAGATGGACTAACAGTAAGGTTTCATAAAAATAGTGAAGATAGATTTTTTACACTTTTAAAATCTTGGGAAGATAAAACAAAAATGGAACTAGAGAAGATAAAGTATACAGATATTTGGATAAGAGATGTAAACAACTACATAGCAAAAACTTCAAATGGAGATATCAAAAAAATAGGTGCATATAAAGATAAACTTGAATGGTATCAAAATCATTCAGCTTTAGTTGTGCCAAAAGCCGTTGAAGCTTACTTAATAGATAAAATTTCTCTTGAAGAGTTTATAACAAAACACAATGAACCATTTGATTTTATGATAAGTTTTAAGTCTCCAAGAGATTCAAGACTAGTTCTTGAAAGTCAAGTTAATGAAAAATATGGGCTAAAAAAAGAGTATGAAAGTTTACAAAGTACCATAAGGTATTATATATCAAAAGATGGAAAAGCTTTAAAAAAAGTGATGCCACCTATAAAAAATAGCAATGAAGATAGAATCATAGGTATAAATGTGGGATATAATATAGATATATGTAACGATGCTTCAAATTTCTCTTTTAGTAACTTAAATTATGAGTGGTATATAAAAGAGGCTCAAAAGTTGATTGATCCACTTTTTCAAACAAAACCGCAAAACTTATTTGACTTTATATAGAACTTTTCAGAATAATTTAATTTAAAAGAGTACTTCAAGATAATATCAAGTTAGTATTACTATAATTTGATTATGAATTTAAGTAAAAAAGCAAAAAATATAGCACAATCAGAAATAAGAGCGATGTCTATCTTGTGTGTACAACACAATGGACTAAATATGGCACAAGGTTTATGTGATTTGGAAGTACCACTTCCAGTTATCCAAGGTAGTAAAGAAGCAATAGATGCAGGTAAAAATATCTACACATCTGCATATGGAAACCATAATTTACGAGAAGCAATTGCAAAAAAACAAAATGACTTTTATAGTCAAGATGTAGAAGCAGACAATGTACTTGTAAGTGCAGGAGCTACTGGGGCTTTTTATACTACAGCTATGACACTTTTAAATGAAGGTGATGAAGTTGTAGTATTTGAGCCATATTATGGTTATCATGTATCTACTTTACAGTCTATTGGGTGTAAAATAAAGTTTATCAAAACTCTACCACCACACTATGATATAGATTTTGATTATCTATCTTCACAAATCACATCAAACACAAAAGCGATACTTATTTGTAACCCATCAAATCCAAGTGGGAAAGTATATACAAAAGATGAACTAAATAAAATAAGTGAAATCATAGTTTCCAATAATATGGTATTATTTAGTGATGAGATGTATGAACACTTTATTTATGATGGTTTAGAGTTCACATCAGCACTTAGTATAGAAAGCCTAAAAAATCATACAGTTGTAATATCAGGCTTTTCTAAAATTTACTCTATAACAGGATGGCGTCTAGGATATGCAATAAGCACAAAAGAGGTAATAGACAGTGCATCAGCACTAAACGACCTTATATATGTATGTCCACCTGCCCCACTTCAATATGGGGTATTAAAAGGTTTACGTGAACTTCCAAAGTCATACTACACAGATGTAGCAATTGAACATCAAGAAAAAAGAGATAAGTTTATAAAAGCTCTAAATGATGAAGGACTAAAAGCAGAGTATATAAAAGGTGCTTACTATGTACTTGCAGATATATCTTCACTAGATGGAGATGATGATAAAGCCAAAGTGATAACGCTTCTAAAGAAAACGGGAATAGCAACAGTTCCAGCACGAGCATTTTATAGTGACTCTAGCGATCTAAATCTAGCTAGATTTTGTTTCTCTAAAAAATCTGATGAGTTAGATGAGGCTATAGAGAGATTGAAGAGGCTTTAAGATTTTAGATTTAAGTTTAATAAAAATACAAACAAAATAGGAATAAAAATGAATGATTTTACATATTACAACCCAACAAAAATAGAGTTTGGAAAAGAGAAAGAAAATAATATTGGTGAATACTTAGAACAATCTGGTATTAAAAAAGTATTATTGCATTATGGTGAAGGAAGTATTAAAAAAAATGGTCTTTATGAGAAAATCATCACTTCACTTAAAAAAAATAATATTGATTTTGTTGAACTTTCAGGTGTTGTAAGTAATCCACTTCTTAGTAAAGTAAATGAAGGTATACAGTTATCAAAAGATAATAGTATTGAATCTATTTTAGCAGTTGGTGGCGGTTCAGTTGCTGATAGTGCAAAAGCTATTGCAGCTGGAGCAAAATACGATGGTGATGTTTGGGACTTTTTTATCCATAAAGCACAGATTACTAAAGCACTACCAGTATTTACTGTTATGACACTAAGTGCCACTGCTAGTGAGATGAATGGAAACTCTGTAATCATAAATGATGATACAAAACAAAAATACTCTATAGCAAGTGTTTTACTAAATCCTGTAGTTTCAGTAATCAACCCAGAATTAATGACAACAGTAAGTAAAGAATACTTAGCTTATTCTGCTGTTGATGTTATTTCTCATTGTATAGAAGTATATTTTACAGCTAGCACTCAACCTCACTTTAACTCAAGAATAGTTGAGTCTATTATTAAAACTATTATAGAAACAACTGAAATATTATTAGAAAATCCAAATAATTATGATGCAAGAGCCGAATTTGCATGGGCAGCTATTCAAGGGCTAAATGGTTTGACTCCAGCAGGAACTGCAGGTGGAAACTTTCCAAATCATATGATAGAGCATTCTTTATCTGCATTGTTTAATGTAGCTCATGGAGCAGGATTAGCAGTTGTGATTCCAGCATGGATGAAATGGTACAAAGAGCAAAATATAGCTCAATTTAAAAGGTTCTCAAAAGAGATTTTTAATAGTGATGATGAAAATGTAGGGATAGAAAAACTAGAAAACTGGTTTGCAAAAATTGGAGCACCAATTACATTAGAAGAGGCAAATATTCCTAGAACTTCTATAGAAGAGTTAGCAATAAATGCAAATGGATTAGCAAATGTTTGGGGCATTGGAGAAATATATTCAAAAAATACTATAATGGAAATATTAGAAAAAGCATAAAAGGGAAGTTATGAAAAATGTACTAATAATAAATGGACATCAAAAATATGACGAAGTTGCAGAAGGTAATCTAACAAGAAGCTATATAAACTCTGCATCTGAATTCTTTAAAAAAAACAACTTTAATCTCAAACATAGTGTAGTTGAAAGTGATTATAATATTATAGAAGAGGTTGAGAAGTTTGTTTGGGCTGATTATATCCTAATACAATATCCTGTTTACTGGATGGGTGTTCCTTGGATTACAAAAAAATATATTGATGAAGTTTTTTCTGCTGGTGATCATAATGGCTTATATATAAATGATGGTAGAAGTAGAGATGATGCAACAAAACGCTATGGTAGTGGAGGTCTTATGCAAGGTACAAAGTATATGATTTCACTCACTTACAATTGCCCAACTAGTGAGTTTTCTTCAAAGAGTGGTTTTTTTGACGGATTATCATTAGATGAAGCAAATATAGCTACACATAAAACATTTCAGTTTTGTGGAGCAGAGCCTTTAGAGACATACTCTGTACATGATATATTTAAAGGTGATTTAAATCTTGAAAAAGAGCTATCAATTTTTGAAGAAACTTTAAAGAGAAACTTTATAAATAACTAAATTAGAAAATAAAAGGAAAAATATGAAAAATGAATTTATGGGTGCGATGGACTTTAGACATGCGTGTAAAGTATTTGATGATACAAAAAATATTTCAGATGAAGATATAAGATATATTCTAGAAGCTGGTAGAAAATCACCATCATCTTTTGGTATGGAAGCATGGAAGTTTTTAGTTATCACAAATGATGAATTAAAATCAAAAATAAGACCAGTTTGTTGGGATCAAGTACAAATTACATCTTGTTCTCATCTTGTGATTGTTTTAGCAGGAATACATAGTGCAAAAGTAGAATCTGGTGAAGTTAAAAAAAGATTTAACAGAAGAGAGATGCCACAAGATAAATTGGATTTTTATATGGATCTTTATGCAGGGCATTTAAAAGATACATTAAGTAGTGATGAAAATATCTATTCATGGACTTCAAAACAATCATACATTGCAGCTGGAAATATGATGACAGCAGCAGCATCTGTAGGTATTGATTCTTGTCCTATTGAAGGGTTTGACAAAAATTTAGTAGAAGAGATATTAGAACTTGACACTACAAAATATCAACTTTCTATGGTACTACCATTTGGTTATAGAATCAACGAACAAAGTTCTCAACTAAGACTTGATTTTGATGATGTTGTTGAATTTATAAACTAGAAAGAAGTGTTAAAATAAAAAAGCCCCTTAGAAATAAGGGACTTTTTTTATAATTGCAGTTTAATATTTTAGAACGGCCTAAAAAGACTCACTAAATATTATCCAAGTGAATCTTTAAAGTTATCTCATTTACCATTATATCAGTTTGTAAATATTTTTTGTATTCTTCTAGTTTCTGAGATATATCAAATATCTCTTTTGAAAATATATCAGAATCTATTTTTTTTATAGAATTTATAATTTTTATTTCATCTTCTTTAATTAGTATATGATTAAAATATATATTATTATCTAGTGACAATACTGCTTTTAATTCACTAATAAGTAACTCATTCATTCTATCTCCTATTTTAATTCAAGATACACATATATTATTAATAATAATAAGCAATAAGAATTTTAATTTAAATCTATTTAATAGGAGTATTTCACATGGTTCTTATCACTTAATATAGTGAATTATAACTTTATTATATAGCATTTATATAGCAAATACTATATTTCTAATTTTTTCCTCTTTGCCCAAAGAGTTTTTCTACTAATACCTAGTTTTTTACTTATCTCAGTATCTGTAAGTTTATTTTGAAAAACTATTATTATATTTTTAACATAATTGTCAATTGTAATAAGTTCAAATTGTTGCTGTTCATTATATTTCAATATTTTTAAGGATTGTTTATTTATAAAATTTTTATATTCATCAAGTATTTTATTACTTTTATTTAAATTGCTAAATTCATAATGATGGTATATTTTCCTAATCAATTCATTTATTACAAATGGTTTTGATATATAATCACTTACTATATTTGTACTTATATATTTAATATATGTATGTTCATTACAATTACCAAGAAATATGATAACACTAGAATAATAAAGTTTAATAATTCTATTAATATCTTTTTCATCATAATCTAGTGATAATAAAACAATATCAAACTTATCACATATATCATGTTTAGCTATATTGGAACAATAAATACAGTTATGACCTATTTCAAATATCTTTTCCATAATCTTCTGACTCAAATATTTATTTTCTTCTAATATTAATATATTCATTATTATGTCAAAGAAGATGTTTGATATAGATTCATCAATCCTTCATAGAAGTCTTCACTTTTAAATTTATCTATAATACCAGAAGAAGTTGATAAATTTTGGTGTATATCCTTTAATGTATCCTTTTTTTCATAATAAAGTGTACTTAAAATCATTGCAGATATCTCTTTTCTAACTAATAATGAAGGGGGAATCATACCTAATTTAAATAATTCCATAATTGAATTATTATGATATTTTATATGATGGTGACTTCCATGAGGACAACTATTTGTATTTACAAGTGTAGTACATCTATCACAATAAACAAATTCACCTATAATATCAATATCTAAGTTTATTTGTTTAATTGTATCTACAATAGATATAAGTTTTTTTTCTTCCCAATATGCCCCTAGTCCTGATTGTTTTTGACTTATTATTAATTTTTTTATACCATAATTTTTCACGACTATTGCATTTAGAATTAGTTCATTTTTTCCACCAAATATATATGTATTTTCAAATGGCACAATTAATACCCTATCTTTTGGTAAAAAGTTATTATGAAAATAATCTAAGATTTTAAATCTAACATCATAATTTAGATATTCTTTTTTATATGATTTCCTTAAAAATATAACTAGAAAATCACTTTTAACTAGTGCAGTTCTTATAATCCGTTCATGGACTCTATGAAATGGCTTACCTGATAATATTATTGTAGATATATTTGTTGTATTTAAATTTTTTGCAGTTGTTTTTATCTTATTAATATTCTCTTTAATTTTATTAAATTCTATTTCATATTTACCACAAATAGCTAAATTTCCCAATCTTTTATATGTATCTTTAACACCTTTATGCTCAGGATTATTTGTTCCATATATTTGTGATATACGCTTGTCTTTATCTATTAAGAACACTTCATCAACTATTATAAAACCTATACATTTGTTTTCACAAATCAATTTTAATTTTTCACCCTTATGGCTTGATTTTAAAACTTCATTATTTCTTTTACCTGCAGGTGATAAAATAAATGAAAATGGGAATATAGAGTTATTAAACATACCTGTTTTATCTACATCTTGTGCTTCTTTTTGTGTCATTAGAGAAGTTACTGGATATAACAATCCATCTCTAGCCATAGCTAGTGTTGCTAAGGCTTCTTTATCTATATATAATTCTTTCAACTTTAGTTATATTCTACTTTTAATATAATCATTCATATCTTTAACTATCTCTTCAATAGATCTTTCACCATCTATTTTTTTTAATAATTCTCTTTCTTCATAAAATGATTGAATTTGATTTAAAGGCGTTGTATAAATTTTCATTCTATTATCAAAAACTTTATTATTATCATCTGCCCCTCTTGCACGTCCAAGAACTCTATCTCTTGCTATATCCTCAGATACAACAACTTCAATCACATTTACAAGCTTAACTTCTTGTTCCTCTTTCAAAAATTTATCTAACTCATTCATTTGCTCAAAACTTCTAGGATAACCATCAATTAAAATAGTTTGCGTTGGTGCTTTTTTAATAGCTGTAACAATAGTATCAATAACAATATCAATAGGTACTAAATTTCCTTCAGTTATATATTTATTTATTACAGCACCAAGTTCACTTTTACTTTCAACTTCTGATCTAAACATATCTCCTGTACTATAATGTGTTATATTATCATTATTTTCTGCAATAATCTCAGCATCAGTGGTTTTTCCACTACCTGGTGCTCCAATTATTAAAAAAAGTTTTTTCATTATTTATCCCTTTTATTAAATTCTAATTTATTTACAATAGATGTATCCTTTGTGATTTTCACACTTTAAAATTTTTCTAATGCTTCTTCGTAGTCAGTATCAACTTTTGATATTATAAATTTAAATTATAGCATTGCAATAGCATTGTTATTTTTAATATAACTAATCAATAAATAAATAGAAATAATTACATTTTGTAACTATTTAAAATCAAAATATATTAATAGTATATTAAAACAATATACTAAATAAGAAACTTTTCTACATACTTAATAGATAATAGATAATAAATCTAAAATATTGGTACTAATTTATATCCTTGAGTTTGCCACCCAATTAAAGAGATAAATCCATCAGCTATTATATTCATATGTTTTGGAATAGTATTATTATCTACTTTAAATACCTTTGTTGCAACTGCGCATACTTCCATTCTGACTCCTAATTCTGAAAACTTTTTTATTGAATTCTGAATAGATATAAGTTCATCTTCATATTCCATTTCATATTCTTCATCTTGTTTTGTACTTAAAAACTTTACAGTTTTTCCAATAAAAACTAAAACCATTTTAGGTTCTACACCTTGTTTTACAAAACCATCATATGTACCTTCAATAATCTTAAGATAAAAAGCTGTAGTTTTTATATCTGTAAAATCAATCAAAAAAACACTTTTTGCTGTTTTAATTCCATTTAATGAAACAGAATCATTTATCTCTTGTGCATTACCTATTGTTAGTGAGCTTATTGTTATAAATAGAGCTACTACTAGTTTATGTATACTTTTCATTACTTTCCTTAATTATGTTTAAACTATTCTAACAAAAATTAAAAAGGTAATAATAAGCAATTAATAAGGTTTAGATAAGATTTTATATTTTTAGCTTATATCCTAAACCTTTAATATTCTCAATAAACTCAGGATAAAGTTTTTTTCTTAATCCAACAACAACCATTCTAATAGCATCTAAAGATGTAGGCTCTTCCCAAATAAGTGACTCTATCTCTTCTATAGGTACAACTCTATCTCTATTTTTTAATAACAATTCAATAAATAACACCTCTTTTTTTGTGAGTTTTATAAGTTTCTCATTTTTTCTTACTATTTTCTGTAAATTATCATAAATATATCCATCACCTAAAGAGTTGTTTAATATTTTTTCTTCATTTTTATCAATATTTAATGCTATAGTTAAAAGTAAGTTATCTATATCTATTGGTTTTTTTAAATAAAAATTTACTTCAGATTCTATTGCTCTATTTACATATGTTGGGTTATTAAATGCAGTCATAACAATTCTAATGGTTTTAGAATTAAGTGTCATTATTTTTTGTAAAAAACTTAAGCCATCAACTTCTGGCATCTGAATATCAGATAATACGATTGTTGTTGGAGTTTTTGAAAAGATCTCTAAAGCTTCCATAGCATTTATCGCTGTATAAACATCTTTAAAATATATAGATAAAACTCTACTTAACCATTTTAAGGTTGTAGGATCATCCTCAGCAATTAAAATTGTGTGATGTTGTAGTTTTTTATTTAATACCTCCATTTTATATCCTTATTGTTTTAATTCTATGGTGAAAATTGCACCACTTTTTAAATTTTTGACTGTTAGATTACCTTGCATATGATGTTCGATAATTATTTTTGACATATAAAGCCCTATTCCACTCCCTTTATCTTTTGTTGTAAAGTATGGATTAAATATTTTTTCTAGATATTCTTTTTTTATTCCAGTACCATTATCTGATATTTCAATAGTAATTTTATTTTTGTTTGATGATATTGATATATTTATTAAACCATCTTTCTTGTCTGAATCTACAATAGCTGTCATTGCATTATGTATTATATTTAAAATAACTTGTCTAAATTCATTTGCAAAACCTAAGACTTCTAGATTTATATTATTTTGTATATTTGTTTTTATTTTTATTTTATTGTGATTTAATTGGACATCAATTAATCTAATTGAATCTTGAATACTTTTTAAAATATTAAAATATTCTTGTTTTTTTGATATAAGAAAAAATGTACTAAAATCATCAATTGTTTGTGACATATATATTATTTTTTCTACTATCTCCTCTTCTATCTCTTTTAACAATTCACTATTCAATTCATTGTTGTTCGATAGATGTTTTAATCCTTGAATTATTATCCCCATACTATTTAAAGGTTGTCTCCATTGGTGAGCAATAGAATCTATCATCTCTCCCATTGCAGCAAGTCTTGATTGATGGCAAAGAACTTCATACTGTTCAGTTCTTTTTGATACTTCTAGTTCCACTTGCTTTTTTAATTTCTCTTGATATTTCATATCATTTGTGATATCTGATGTAATCATAATAATTTCATTACGATTTTTTAGATAACTTAAAGACATACTTGCATTAAGTTTGACACCATTTTTAGTTATGCATATTTTTCTGAAGTTTTGAATTGATCCATATTTTATAGCTTTTTCTACAGCTACTTCAGATGATTCTCTATATTCTTCAGATGATAAGGAGATACATGATTTTGAATATAGCTCATTCATTGTGTAACCTATCATATCTTGAAAGAATTTATTTGCATATAAAAATAAACCATTTTTATCTAAAATAGATATCCCATTTCCTGCAAGATCAAACAGTGCTTGTAGTTCCTCTTTTTTACAGGTAAGTTCACTTAAACTTTGTTTTAGTTGTACCTCGACATCATGATATTTTGTTATATCATAAAAATAAAATATATATGTGTCATTTAAAATATTTTTTAATGTAACCTCATACTCTTTATTAAAACAATTAACTGTAACTATTTGTTTTGAGCTGTTCTTTAATAGTTGAATTTTTTCATTATTTTCTTTATCTATTAAACTATTTAGTTTTATATTATTATCTATTTTAATATTTGAAGTATCACCATAGTGATTTTTTATAGTATCATTTATATCAAGCTCTAAAATTATCATTTTAGGTATGCTGTTTAGTATATTTATTTCTCTATTGTTTTCTAGTGTCATTTTTATCTCCTAATCAAATCATATAACAATGATAAGAGGTATTATAATTTATTCTTTTTCTTTATCAACCAAAAGATGGTGGGGAATTAAAACCCCTCCTAGATTAATACTAATTTATAATTCCATTAAATAAGGTAAGAAAAATACAAAAACACAAAGCACAGAGATAATAACTCCATAATAAAACTGAGTTATACTTGTCTTATCTTTATCTTGTTTCATCTTATCATATGTGTCATGAACGGCATATGCTTTGATAAATGCTTGTACAGTTTTCATCATACCAAAAATCATAACAAACCAAGTTACTATACTCATTGAATCATAACAAAAAGCAACTATCTCTAATATATCCGTATTTGATGACATCTTATTCTCCATTTATTTTATAATTTAGGATTATATACCATACTACCTAAATTAAAAAAGCTTCTTCTAGTAAATAAGAAGAAGCTTTTTTTAGTAATTTTTGAACTTTATTTAAAAAGTAGTGTTTTTAGTGACTAACTGCACCTTCTGAACCGATACCAGTTTGACATCTAATATCTTGAGCATCAAATTCATCTTTACATCTTTGTGCATCTTCACTATTATCAGTAATAGACAAGAACCAAATTGCAATAAATGCTAAAGGTACAGAGAATACTGCTGGGAATTTATAAGGTACAATTGCCTCAGCATTTCCAAGAATACTTGTCCAAACAACAGGACCTAATATTACAAGGATAAGTGCAGATGAAAGACCAATATATCCACCAATAACAGCACCTCTAGTAGTTAATCCCTTCCAGAATATTGACATAAACAATACTGGGAAGTTAGCAGAAGCTGCAATTGTAAATGCAAGAGCAACAACAAACGCAATGTTTTGTTCTTCAAATGCAATACCAAATAAAATTGCAGCAACACCTATACCAAGAGTTGCATATCTAGATACCATCATCTCTTTTTTCTCATCAACTTTTTTACCATCAGCAAAAGCATTTGCATAAAGGTCATGTGATACAGCAGATGCACCAGCAAGTGTAAGACCAGATACAACCGCTAAGATTGTAGCAAAAGCAACAGCAGAAATAAATCCTAAGAAGTAATCACCACCAACAGCATGTGCAAGCCAAATAGCAGCCATATTGTTCATACCTTTAAGGGTAACACCATCTTCAGCTAAATAAGCACCACCTTCAGCTCCAAGTACAAATACAATAGCCCCGAATCCCATGATAAATGTAAGGATATAGAAGTAACCAATTAAACCAGTTGCTACAAATACAGACTTTCTAGCTTCTTTTGCATCAGCTACAGTAAAGAATCTCATAAGAATATGAGGAAGACCAGCTGTACCAAACATTAAAGCTATACCTAAAGAAATTGCAGAAATAGGATCAGATACAAGTCCACCTGGGCTCATAATTGCTTCACCTTTAGAGTGAATCTCTGTAGCTGTTCTAAATAACTCATCAAATGAGAATCCAAATTGTGCCATAACCATAATAGCCATAAATGTAGAACCAAGTAATAATAAAATAGCTTTAATAATTTGTACCCATGTAGTTGCAAGCATACCACCAAAAGCTACATACATAACCATTAATGCACCTACAAGAACAACTGCAAACTCATAATCTAAACCGAATAAAATTTCGATAAGTTTACCAGAACCAACCATTTGAGCAATAAGGTATAAAATAACAACAGCTATAGAACCTAAAGCCGCCAAAATTCTAACTGGCTTTTGTTGTAATCTATAAGAAGTAACATCAGCAAATGTATATTTACCTAAGTTTCTAAGTTGCTCAGAAATCATAAATAAAATTACAGGCCAACCTACAAGGAAACCTATAGAGAAAATAAGTCCATCATAACCTTTTAAATAAACCATACCAGTAATACCAAGAAATGATGCAGCTGACATATAATCACCAGCAATAGCTATACCATTTTGAGTACCTGTTATCCCACCACCAGCAGTATAGAAATCACTTGCAGACTTTGTTTTCTTAGAAGCCCAATAAGTGATACCTAAAGTAGCTGCCACAAATATAAAGAACATAATAATAGCTGGTACATTTAACTCATCAGCTTTTGTTCCAGCACCTAAATCAGCACCTGCAGCAAATACAGCTACAACACTTAATAATAATAAAGATAATACTTTAAACATTATTTCATCTCCTTTGCTACATCTTCTTTAACTTGCTCTAATAGCCCGTCAAATTCAGTATTTGCTCTTTTTACATAAATACCTGTTAAAATGAATGCAAATACAATAATTGCAACACCAACTGGAATACCTACAGTTGCCATTCCTCCAGCTACCAATTTAGCACCTAATGTTTCTGGGCTAAATGCAATTAATAATATAAATGCATAATACACAACAAGTATAGTGATTGTTAATTTCCAAGCAAACGAACTTCTTTCAGTAACAAGTTTCTGATACGAAGGGTTTGCTTTAATTTTTTCTACCATGTTTTTATCCACAATAATCTCCTTTTTTAGATTAAGACCAATTGTAGGTGTGTAAAATAGCATTAAAATAGCATTAGTGTTTAATGGTAATTATTTGAAGATTTATTTTTTATGATGTTACTATAAGGAACAGTTATAAAGGGGTATTGAAAACTATCTTTTATTACCTCATCATTTATCTTGATTGTTCCATATAATATAACTTATGATTATGAAGATAAACAGATTCTATCTATTATATACCCTACCCCTTTTATATTTTTTATAAACTCTTCATGTAGTATCTTTTTTAGTCTACTTACTTCTGTTCTTATTGTAGCATCACTTACTGGTTCATTGTTCCATATGTACTCTCTTAAAATATCTATGGTTATTACTACCCCTATATTTAGAGCTAGGTATCTTATGATTTGAAGTTTTTTGTTTGTTAGTTGTTGAGCCTCTTTATTATAGTATAGGGTATTTGTCTCTAAATCTATTGCATAGTTCCGACTTAGAGTTATATGTTTACTTTTATCATTTTTTATATTTAACATCTCTTTTTGTATTCTAAACTCTAACTCTTTTAAATGAAATGGCTTTTTTAGATAATCCACAGCACCTAGTTCAAAGGCAGTTGAGATTGTATCTATATCAACTGCTGCACTTATAAAGATAGTTGGTGTAAATGTTTTATTTTGATGTAGATTCTTTATGATATTTAGTCCATCTATATTTGGTACATTTATATCTAAAATTAATAGGTCGTACTCATTACACTGTAACTCATCATTTGCATCTTTTCCATCACTAAAACAGTTTACTTTATATCCTAATGTATCTAGGTACTCATATATAGAACTTTGTAACATAAGCTCATCTTCTAGTAAAAGTATTTTCATATTATCCTCTTTTTAAATATATATCTAAAAGTGCTTATATCATCTTTTGAGATAACTTCCATCTTTACTTCGTTCTTATCACATATCTCTTTTATGATATTTAACCCTATCCCAAATCCACCACGAGAGCTATTCTCTCTATAGAATCTATCAAATAGCTTTGTAGTATCTTGTATAGTATCACCTCTATTTAATACTTCAAACACTATAGTATCTTTTATAGTATATAGATTTATATCTATTGTTGTATTTTCATAACTGTATTTTATAGCATTAGATAGTGTATTGTCACATACTCTTTGTAGTAAAGTTGAATTGAAACTTATATCTATATTATCTTGTATGGTTTGATTAAACATAAGATTGTTTCCTATTGCAATTTCATTAAAGAACTCTACTCTATCTTTTATAAATAATGATAGCTCTATATCTTGTGATGTATAGTTTATTCTGTCTTTTTTTACCATAAACTCTAAATCGTTGTATATGTTGTGTATGATTTTTGAACCAGCTTCTATCTTACTTAGGTATTTGTTTGTTGAGTGCTTTAGCTTATATAAATCAATATTTGTAATAATGATACTAAGTGGTGTATTTATCTCATGTATAGCATCTTTTATAAACCTATCTTGCTGGTGTAGTAAATCTACTGCGTATTGTTTTGATACTTCTAGCTCATTGGTTCTTAAGTTCACTTTTTCTTCAAGGTTCTTATTTAAATCTTTTAGTTTATCATTCATAATATTTATGTGATACGCTACTTGCTTAAACTCTTTAAATGATATATCTTTAGTATTTATATGCTCTAACTCTTTTGAGGCTTTTTTTATAAACTTTATATCATTTTGTATGATTGACATCAGGTATTTATATATTAAACTACCAATAATAAACAAAATAAGTATCAAAAGTAAAGTTTGTAATAAATATTGTGATATTTTTTTATAGTATTCATCTTTTTTCTTTTTTAGAACAATATCTATATCATCAAGATATATGCCACTTCCTATCATCCAGTTCCATGGCTCATATGATATAGCATAAGATACTTTAGGTGATAGTTTATTTGTTGTTGGTTTATTCCATACATAGTTTACATATCCACCATCACTATTTTTTGATATATCTATTAGATCTTTTATCACTGTTTTACCATTTGGGTCTTTAAAATCAATAAGATTTTTACCTGCATTTTCTTTTAAAATAGGATCTGCTATATTTATACCATCAAATGTATATATAAAAACATACCCTGTACCATCTCTTTCATCTCTTATATGCTCTATTACATCTACTATCTCATTTTGAAGTTGTAATAGTGGTGTTGAGCCTATATTTTTATGTTTGTATTTTATATAGTTCAAAACCCTTTTTGTCTCTTGCTTTATAAATTTTTTTTGTGATTTTATATATTCTGATTCTTGTAGTTTTACATCATTTTTGTATTGTGTGTAACTATTGATTATAGCTATGATTATAAATATTGTTAAAAGTAAACTAGCAAATGTAATACTTATCAAATTTAGTTTATTTATACTTTTATTGTTGAATAATCTTTTATGAAATATATTTTTTGAGTATGCCATTTTTAACCAACTTTTATTTATATTCTCAATTATACATAAGTAATAAGAATACTTTATTAAACTTGATAATATTTTTTTAGAAGGAGAAGTATTAGAACTACTTAAATGTATATACTATTGTACTACATTTCTATAGCATTAAAGTAGCATTTAAAATAATTCTACTTTTTTACCCTTTTAGCATATAGTAAAAACAGTATCCCTAAAAATACGATAGATGCCGTTAGATAAAGTGTACTGTTATAGTTTCCAAAGTGTTCTATAAGTGCTACACTATAAAGTGGTGCTGTTACTTGCCCTATTCCATAAGCAGCAGTCATAGAACCCATAAGCACAACTGGGTTTTTACCTGCAAGTTGTCCACCTAGATTCATAAAAAGTGCAACAAGCCCTATAAATGTACTTCCATACAATGCACCACTTAAAAGGTTTAAGTATATATCATTTGTAAATGCAGGTATAAGTATACCTACTATTTGTAAACTCATAGCCCATATAATAACATCAACACTTCCATATCTATGAGCCAATCTCATCCAAATAATAGATGATGGAATACCAGCAATTCCAACTATTAACCAGCTTGCGTTTCCATACCCATCAAGACCATCAAGTGAGTTTATAATATCTGGTAAAAAAGTACCTTGAACTACAAACCCTACCCCTTCAGTAAAATAAGCCAAAATAAGAAGTATCACATATGTTGAAAATATAGATTTAGAAAGTTTATGCTTAACTGATGCTTTTTTCGTCTCTTTATCAAAAGATAAGATATATATTGAATAAAAAGTTACAACAAAAGCAAATAAAGCAAGAGCAAACCAAGCATCACTCCAACTACCATCTTTAAGTATATATTGACTTATAAGTTCACTAATAGCAATAGCAAAACCAATGCCGCTAAAGTGTATACCCATAGCTTTTGTTTTATCTTCAAAGTTAAGCTTCACCATCACTATAGCGCCTCCAACTATTAAAACCATAGCAGAACCAAATCCAGCAATAACCCTAGAGATTAACCATAATATCTCATTTGTAGTTGTTGCAAGTATTAAAGTAGTTAAGATACTTAAAATCATACCAATTCTAAAAAATCTAACTTTTGTATTTATATCTTTTATAAATATAGCAAAAATAGCTCCACTTAAATAACCAACAAAATTAAAAGATGCCAAAATTCCTGCATTTGTAACAGTCAAAAAATCATCTAGCATAGAAGGAAGTAGCGAAGTAAAAGCAAATCTAGCAACACCTACACCAACTATGATAGCAAGTATTCCTGCTAGTAGTATTGCTGTGTTGTTGTTTTTATTTAATAGATTCATGTTTATAATCTTCCAAATCACTATCATCTAACATCTCATCTAAATATGCGTCATCCTCTATATCTTTATTTTTTAACAATACCTGCTTAATATTTTCTTTCCAATTATCTCTTGGTTTCTCTAATATTGAATATTCTTTTAAAACCAAATTCTTAGCATTAACACACTCATCATACAAACCTTTAGCTTCACTATTACTCAAATCACATACTTCAATACCAAATTGTAAAAGGTGTTTCTCTTTCCACCATTTTTTGCTACCAAGTAGATGAAGTGCTGGTATATCATTTTTTATATACATTGTGGTCGATACTACATCATATGCAGGGGCTAAGTTTATATTATCTATTCCATCGTATATCAGTCCAAAGTTTTTCAGATGGGCATCTCCATTTTGAACTAAAAAGTTTATAACTGTCATTTTATAAAAGTTTGCTAAAGCTATTTTCTTATGTTTAGCACTTACAAAAGTTTTTATTGTTTTTACTATTTGTTCATAAGTGCCTTCATATTTATCATCTCTATCTTTTGCTTGTAAGACACACATGTCTTCAAAACCTAAATATGAACCATCCTCTTTTATATCAAACCTTTTCATAATAAAAAGTTTTTTATCATCAGATATATAAAACTCTGGTACTGGTATATTTGCTTTTTTTACTATACTCATACAGATATATTCATTAAGTGCTAGTTGAGGATATTCATCTCCCCATGATTTTACGATATATTCTTCTAATTTTAAAGTAGCTTTATTTTTAATAGTTGCCAAAACTTTTGGTTGTACACCAGAAATAGGAGAATTTAGAGCAAATCGATCTACAAGTTCATCAAAAAGTTTTTCATTTGTAGAGTGTAAAATATCATCTAATATTAAAGGTTTATTATCATCCTTATTAGTTGTTTCATAAGACACTCTACCTTTAATAGATGGAGACATAAGTTTCAGCAGTCCAAAATCATCTGTTTTTGTAAACTTAGAAAAATGCTTTTTTATAATAGAGAGTAAATATCCCTCTGGTAAATGCATCTCAAATATTGGATGAAGTAGTTTACTATCCCATGATTTATTTCTAACTGGCATTGTTAAAGATATAAAAGAATGATTATCTTCGGTATCATAAGAGAAAATATATTCATTATTTTCAAAAGACAATGTTCCACTTTGTTTATTATCTATTTTTACTAATAAATTATCTTTCATTTCTTAACTCCTCTAGTGTAGGAAAAGGACTTTTTTCTTTTAAAGATATTTGATAGCCTAGATAATCTAGTATTTGCATAACTTTTTTTATCCCTATATCTACACCTCTACCATTTTCTAGTGATGATAGTGTAGCTCTTGATATTTTCAAGTCTTCACAAAGTGTAGTTTGAGATAATTTTTTATCTTTTCTATAACTTTTTATCTTTTGTCCTAACTCTTTTAAATCCATATTATTCTCTTTTTTTGTAAAGTATATTAGACATTATATATATTTATTTATATTTTGTCAAATATATCATACATTTTTATAATATTATTTTAAATATCCTCTTTCAAAAAGCACCCTTCCCCATAAGGCTTTTTTGAGTAAAACTTCTTTGAGTGTTCAACTATAAGAGCATGGTACTCTTGGTAAAGTATAACTAACTCTTTTTCATCTTTAATAATATTTTTTAATGAGTTTTGCATCAATTCTTTTATATCTTTGTATTTTGCTTTTTGATTAATAATACTTAACTCTATTAATACTCGTCTCGTATATGCATCTACTACAAATTGAGGCTTATTATATCCATATAGTAAAATTGAGTCTGCTGTCTCTTTCCCAATCCCCACAACTTTTAAAAGTTCCTCTCTGTTGGGAATAGTTCCATTTAAGTTATGGAAAAACTTTATAAACTCTAAAATATATCTTGCTTTTTGATTAAAATAACCAGATGGTCTAATAGCCTCTTTTAAAGCTTCTATATCCATAGACTCAATAGCTTTTGAATTTAAACAGTTTAAATCATTTAAGTTTTGGAGTGATTTTACTACTGATTTGAAAGTTGTATTTTGTGTTAATATAGAACCTAAACAAACTTCAAAAACTTCATTTTTATTTCGTGGGAAACTATAGTTTAGTTTATGATAACCATTATTTGTTTTATCATAATTTATAAAAGGCCACCAGCCCTGAGCTCCATAATTTTTGTATAGTATTTGATATATGTTGTAAATTTTATCCATATTCCCTATTTTGTACTAGTTTATTTACATTTTACCAATATTTTATTTATCATTATATTAGTTTCTTTTTAAAATTAAAATATACTATTAATCAACAAATTAATAAAGTTTAAATTTGTTTATGCTAGTATTCGCACCAAATATTCAATCAAGAGGCAAATATGAAAAATTTAGTTATCGTGGAGTCACCTGCAAAAGCTAGAACTATCTCAAAATTTCTAGGTTCTGACTATAAAGTTATGGCATCTATGGGACATGTAAGAGACTTACCAAAATCAAAACTAGGTTTTGACCCTGAAAATAACTTTGAACCACAATATATGGTTTCACGAGATAAAACAAAAGTAATTGCTGATTTAAAAAAACAGATAAATAAAGATACAGTTATCTACCTCGCGGCCGATGAAGATAGGGAGGGAGAAGCTATAGCCTGGCATCTTATCCCTGCACTTAAAATTCAAAAAAACCCTCTAAAAAGAATTGTATTTCACGAAATTACAAAAACTGCTATCCTTGAAGCCTTAGAAAATCCAAGAGATGTTGATCAACATTTAGTTGATGCTCAACAAGCAAGAAGAATTTTAGATAGAGCCGTTGGATATAAACTTTCACCATTAATTTGGAAAAAAGTAAGATATGGTTTAAGTGCTGGTCGTGTTCAATCAGTTGCTGTTAGAATCATAGTTGATAAAGAAAAAGAGATTGAAGCTTTTGAACCTGTAGAGTTTTGGAAAGTTAAAGCTGATTTTAATACACCAGAACTTAGAGCCGATTTAGCAAAAATCAATGGAAAAACTCAAAAAGTAAGAAATGAAGCAGAAGCAAAAGCTATTGAACTTTCTTGTAACGCTTCAAACTATCTACTTGAAGATATTGAAGAGAAAGAATCAAAAAGAAATCCAGCACCACCTTTTACAACTTCAACTTTACAACAAGAGGCAAGTAGAAAAGCTGGTTTTGGTGTAAAACAAACTATGGTAGTAGCACAACAACTTTATGAAGGCGGAGTAAATATCCCTGGTCATACTGGTGGTCTTATTACATATATGAGAACAGATAGTGTAAACTTATCTTCATTTGCTACATCTATGGCTAAAGAGGTTATAGAATCAGAATATGGAGCTACTTACGCTTTAGATAAACCCAGACATTATAAAAGTAAAGCAAAAGGTGCTCAAGAAGCCCATGAAGCGATTCGTCCAGTTAATCTTGCCCTTAAACCAAGCGATGTTAGACCATACTTAGATAGCGGTCAATATAGACTATATAGTTTAATCTGGAAAAGAACTATAGCTACACAAATGGCACAAGCAGTTGTTGCAAATACAACATATAAAATCCGTGCTGGTAAAGATGGAGAGTATGAGTTCCAATCAAAGGGAACAAGAATAGTATTTGCAGGATTTATGAAAGCATATACAGAAGGGTCTGATGATCCAGATGCAGCTTTAGATAATACAGAGAAGATTTTACCTACAATTGCAAAAGGGACAGTTTTAGATCTTGAACTTTTAACAACTGAGCAAAATTTTACAAAACCACCTGCTAGATATACAGAAGCTTCACTTGTTAAAAAGATGGAAGCTGAGGGTATTGGACGACCTTCTACATATGCACCAACAATTGCTACAATTCAAGCACGTGAATATGTTATAAAAACAGAAGATAAAAAACTAAAACCAACTTTAATAGGTACAGTAGTAAATGACTTTTTAGTTGAACACTTTGAACATATTGTATCTCTAGGATTTACAGCTCACGTTGAAGAGGAGTTTGATAAAATTGCTGAAGGTAAAGTTGCTTGGAATGAAGTGATGAAAGAGTTTTATGAACCATTTGTTAAAAATGTAGATGATAAAACAGAAAATGCACCTAGAGCAAAATTCTCAGATATTAGAGAGTTAGGGATTGATGAAAAAACACAAAAACCTATAACTGCAAGAGTTGGAATGTATGGTCCGTATGTACAATTAGGTACAAAAGAGGATGAAGATAAACCAAAAATTGCTTCTATACCAAATACAATAAGTGTAAATAATATAACTATAGAAGAGGCACTTGTACTTTTACAACTTCCAAAAGTTTTAGGTAGTGACGAGAATGGGAATGATGTAAAAGTAGCAATAGGAAGATTTGGTCCATATATTCAAATTAAATCTGAATATTTTAGTTTAAAAGATGATGATCCATATACTGTTGAGTTTCCTCGTGCTATGGAAGTAGTAAAAGAGTTAAAAGAGATAAAAGCAAAAGCTTTAATAAAAGACTTTCCAGATGATGAAACACAGATTATTATTGGAAGATATGGTCCATATATTAAATCAAAAAAGAAAAACTATAAATTACCTAAAGAGTTAGATGAGCAAGATATAAAAGCTTTATCTATTAAAGAGGTAAAAGAGATTATTAAAAATCAACCTGCAAAAGGTAGAAGAGGTGCTGCTGCAAAAAAAGCACCAGCAAAGAAAACTACAACAAAAAAAGCACCAGCTAAAAAAACAGCTGTGAAAAAACCTGCAGAAAAAAAAGCTCCTGTAAAGAAGCCAGCTATTAAAAAAGCACCAGCTAAAAAAACTGTGGCAAAAAAAACAACTACTAAAAAAGAAGATTAATAATTTAATTTTTAATACCAAATAAGATGATGAATATTCTTTAAATGTGAATATTCATCACTTCAAAACATAAAGCCTCTATTAACAATAAATATAGTATTATCAGCAATAAAATCAACCTATAAACAAGGGAAATAGTAATAATATAATGGCACTAATAGACTTACAAAAAATCAATAAACAATACGATATAAAAGTTATACTAAAAAATGTAAACTTTACTTTACAAGAGAAACAAAGAGTTGCTATCATTGGTCAAAATGGTCAAGGTAAATCTACTTTAATGAAAATCATCACAGGAGCGGAAGAAGCTGATAGTGGTGAAATAGCTATAGATAAAAAGCTTAAAATTGAGATGCTAGACCAGCAACCAAAGTTTAAAAGTGGACAAACTGTAAGAGATGCTATTGAGGAGCAGTTGGTTGAACTTAAAGCTGCACAAAAAGAGTATGATGAGATTTCACTTCTACTGGCAGAAGATTGGGAAAATGAAGAGTTACTAGAAAAACAAGCTCACCTTACAACATATTTAGATCATCATAACGCTTGGGATTTAGATAACAAAATCCAAAGAGTTCTAATGGAATTTGATCTAAAACATTATGAGTTTAAAGATGTAAATATCTTAAGTGGAGGGGAACAGCGTCGTGTAGGATTAGCTGGACTGATTCTAAAGAAGCCTGATATACTACTACTAGATGAGCCAACAAATCACCTTGATGTTTATATGGTTGAATTCTTAGAAACTATTCTATTAAAAGAGAGTTTTACTCTTCTATTTATTTCACATGATAGATACTTTTTAGATAATGTTGCTACAAATATTATTGAAATAGAGGGTGGAACTCTTACTAAATATAAAGGTGGATATAAAGACTATCTACTACAAAAAGAACAAAATCTTCACAATATGCAAAAAGAGCATGATAATCTTGTAAGGGAATTAAGAGCTGAAGCTCACTGGATGCAACATGGTGTGACAGCAAGAAGAAAAAGAAATGTTTTAAGAAAAGACAACTATTTTGATTTAAAAGAAAAAGTAAAATCAAATCCAGCAAAAATAAACAAAATGAGACTAGATATTCAAAGGGAGCAAAAAGCTTTCAATGATGGAGATACAAAAAACAAAAAGAAAATGCTTTTTGAACTAGACAATGTAGACTTAACACTTGGTGATAAAGTAATCTTAAAAGACTTTACTGCCAGAATACTTCAAAAAGACAATATAGCAATAGTAGGTCCAAATGGTAGTGGAAAATCTACAATTTTAAAAGTATTTTTAGATAAATTAAAAATAGACAAGGGAACTTTTAAAAAGGGTGAATTTAAAGTTGGGTATTTTGACCAACAAAGAGCTATGCTAGATGAAGATCAAACTATTATGCACAACTTTTGTCCAAATGGTGGAGATAGAGTTATCTTAAGTGATGGTAGAAATATGCATGTATTTGGATACCTAAAAGACTTCCTTTTTCCAAGAGAATATTTAGATAAAAAAGTTGGTGTTTTAAGTGGTGGAGAAAAAAATAGAATCGCTCTAGCCCTACTTTTTACAAAACAATTTGATGTTTTAATTATGGATGAGCCTACCAATGATTTGGATATTCCAACTATTAATATTCTTGAACAATATCTTGCTAACTTTCAAGGTGCACTTATATTTGTAAGTCACGATAGATATTTTGTAGATAAGATTGCAAAAAAACTATATATATTTAAAGGTGACGGACTACTTGAAGAGAGTTATCAAAAATATAGTGAATACTTAGAAGATGAAAAAGATGCTAAGTTTGTAGCAACTATGGAACAACAGAATAATCAAACAACTCAAAAACAGTTACTCAAAAAAGAGGAAACTAAAACAGTAGAAGTTGTAAAACAAAAAACTAAACTGACATTTAATGATAAAAGAGACTATGAAAACTTACCAAAAGAGATAGAAGAGTTAGAGAAAAAGATAGAAGAGTTAAGTACATGTAGTATGAATCCAACATGTTATGAACAAAAAGGTTTACTAGTAGTTACACAAGAATTAGATGAAGTAACTAAGACATATGAGGCTAAAGTTGAAAGATTTTTAGAACTTGAAGAGATAGTTGAAGGGTTTTAGAGAAAAAGTTGATTTATTAAACTAAATCAATAAATACATATCATTTTTGATACGAATATTTTATTATTCCATATCATTTATTTAAATTGAGCTATAAGTGATAGTAAAATAGTAGATATTTTAAAAGCAAATGATTTATAAATATATGGTTTTTAAAACAACTTAGTTATAATAAGTGAAATAAAATTAAAATATTAATAGGAATAACAAAATGACATTAAAAGAGCAATTAAAATCAGATTTAAAAGATGCGATGAGAGCAAAAGAGATTATGAAAAGAGATTCTATTAGAAGTATCAATACTATGATTAAACAGATTGAAGTAGATGAAAGAATAGAATTAACTGATGATGCAATTATTAAGCTTATTCAAAAAGGGATTAAACAAAGAGAAGAAGCTATTGTTCAGTATACTGAAGCTAAAAGAGATGATTTAATTCAAAAAGAACAAGAACAAATTGATATTTTTTCGTTATACTTACCTAAACAACTTGATGATAACGAACTAGAAGCTATTATTCAAGCTATTATTGATGAAGTTGGTGCTACATCTATGAAAGATATGGGTAAAATTATGAACCCTGCTAAGACAAAAATTGGTGGTTCTGCTGATGGAAAAAGAATCAATGAGATGGTTAAAAAACTTTTAGGATAAATCGTGGGAAAAATTTCTAATATTACAAAACAAACCTTAGTAAACTTATCAAAAAGCAATATAGATGCAACGCCCAAAGCATATACAAAAGAATTCTGTAAGATTTCAAAAGGTATGGATTTAAATATTGAAGAGTGTGAATACTTTAATACTATTTTATCAAAGTTAACTAAAAATGAATTAGAAAATAATAAAAACAAAAATATTGAAACTGTATATGATGTTATAGATATTTTACTTCAAAGAGTTGAGAGTAAAAATATTGATAAGATGTCTCAACTTTTACAACAATCTTTGAAACCATCTATATCTTTAAGTTTTAGTGATGATTTACAAGCCTTCTCAATAAAAATTGGAGACTCACCATCTTTAATTTTTGAAGAATCTATACAGCAAGAGATGGAAAGATTTATTGAAAATAGATTTGAGGTTGATAAAAAAATTGTTGCACAAAAAACTGCTGATATAGCTAGACTAATTACCCTTATGAGTAAATACTTAGGGGATGCTATAGATAGTAGTAAAAATGGTTCTTCAAATGTTTCTAGCATAAAAAATGAGATTCAATCTATAAGTGTGGCAGGTTCAACTAAAGAGGAGTTAAATAAACTTCAAGCAAAACTTGTACAAGCAGCAATTACAATTGAAAATGAGATGACTGCTGTAAATGAAAATCTTTCTACTGGTAAAAATGAAGTTAAAAAACTTGAAAGCCGTATAAAAGAGCTGGAAAGTGAACTAAGTGAAACTAAAGAGAAAAGTTCTAAAGATCATTTAACAGGTGCATTAGTAAGAAGTGCTTATGAAACAGAGATAGAAAAGTTAGATAAAATATATAAAAGAGCTGGTCAAGACTTTGCTATTGTATTCTTTGATATTGATCACTTTAAAAAAGTAAATGATGTTTATGGTCATGATGGTGGGGACATTGTTCTTAAAACATTTGCATCACTTTTACTGAAACTAACTAGAGATACAGATATTATTGGTAGATATGGGGGAGAAGAGTTTGTAGCTGCTTTACACTATAAAAATATTGAAGAGCTTGAAACATATGTAAAAAGAATAAAAAATGTTGTTTGTAAAAATAAATTTTTATTTAATAGTCATAAAATTCAAATAACATTTAGTGCTGGAGTTGAACTAAGATCAAATAATGAATCAGCTAGTCAAACTATATCAAATGCTGATAAGTCTTTATATAAAGCAAAAAATTCAGGTAGAAATAAAATAGTTTTTTGGAATGGAAAAGAGCTATAGAGTAGTTGAAACTACTCTTTATCTAACTCGTCTTTATTAAAAAATGTATTTGGATGAAAGTTTTTAAATGCTGCTTTCATCGATACAAAAATTTGGGGGTTTTGTTCTTCTAGTTTAGCTAAAAGTTCTTTTGTATTTGCTCTTGCATGTGGCATTTTTATATCCATTCTCATTGCAGGACAAGATTCATCACCTATTACATCTACACAATTTGTTTCGGCAAATGCACGTAACTGTCTCTCTCTACACATAATCAAAGGTCGTATTACCATAAGTCCATTTTCCGCTTTATAAACTGGTGGCATACTTCTCATACTTCCATTGTAAAAAAAGTTCATAAAAAAACTCTCCATAGCATCATCAAGATGATGACCCAGAGCTAGTTTATTGTATCCACCTTCTAAAGCATGAGTATATAAATACCCTCTTCTCATACGACTTACAAAAGAACAAAATGAACTATTTTTTCTAATCTTTTCTTTTGATATTTCAAATATTTGAGTGTCTACTATCTCATGAGGAATATCGTGTTTTTTACAATGATCTGCTAAAAACTGAACTTGTTCACCCATTCCATATGTAATAGTAACTGCTTTAAATTCAAATTTAAATGGGGCTTTACTTTGCATTCTTTTAAGTGCATGAATAAGTGTTAAAGAATCTTTTCCACCACTGAAACCAACAAGAATCTTATCACCCTCTTTTATCAACTCATATTCTGCATTTGTTCTACCAACTAATGTTGTTATTTTTTTACTTATTTCTAACACTTATACCTTACCTTTTGCACTTTGTATTTTGTTTACATATTCATAATTTATCTGTATATATTTATCTTTTGGTAAACTTTTAACTAAACTATTTATAACATTATTAAAGTCATCAAACAGATAGTTTGACATACTTCCTGGGATTGGGTTGATTTCATTCAGATACACTTCACCATCAACTACAAAAAAATCACATCTTATCAAAGAGCCTTCAAAAGTTGTATTATATATCTTTTTAAAACTCTCTTTTAATTTTTCTTCTAATTGAACTGATATATGCGCTTTTGAAACTTGTTCTGTTCTATTGAAATCTAAATATTTTTTATCAAAATCTAAAAACTCCTCTTTTTGTGGCTCTTCCACTATTGAGAATTTAAACTCACCATTATATTTACAACCTGCAAGATTATACTCTTTTACATTGTTTATAAATGGCTCAATGATAATTTCATCATCAAACTCAAACGCAACATCTAAAGCATAGTTTAAATCACTTTGAGACTTTACAATTGATACGCCAATACTACTACCTAATCTAATTGGTTTTATAATAACTGGAAAAGTATCAACTTCTATCTTTTGATTTTTATTATAATATTTAAAATCTACAGTTTTCACCCCACAAGCATCAGAATAACCTTTTGAAAGATATTTGTTACAACTTACAACACTGGCTTCAACTCTTGGACCTATAAATGGGATATTGAAAAATTTAAATAAACCAGCCAATACACCATCTTCACCATCTCCCCCATGTGTAAGATTTAATACAACATCAAAATCTAAAGTTTTATTTGAAAATAAACCTTTTTTTGTAAAACCATCTTGGCTTAGTTGTAACTTATCACATTTTTTATACTCACCACTACTAAAAATACTTGATTTTATTGTTTGCGTTGGGATATGATAAAAATCTCTATTTTTATCAATAAATATATATGAAAGTTCATTTCTTATAACTTTTTTCATAGCTATAGCACTTACTATGCTTATCTCATGTTCAAAGCTTTGACTTCCAAATACAATTGCTATTTTCATCTACACTATTCCTATCTCTGTAATTTTTTAAGTGCCTCTTTTACTAAGCCTGAAACATCACTAGATGTACAGTTTAAAAGTGCATTATTTATCTGGTCTTTTTTAAATCCTAATGATTCTAGCGCTTGAACTGCTGCACTTGCACTTTGGTTTAAGTTTGTAGATTCATCTCTAAAATCAATAACAAAACCACTTAGTTCTACTAAAATTCTACTTGCCCCTTTTGGACCAATTCCTGGAACTCTTTTAAGCATACTAACATCAGAAGTTTCTACAATTTGAGCAAAACTTGATGGTGTAAAAGTACTACAAATAGCAAGTGCTACTTTAGGACCTACCCCATTTATTTTTATAACTGTATCAAACAGTTTTTTTTCATTTAAATCTAAAAAACCATAAAGATTGTTGCTCTCTTCTTTAATAATTTGGGTAGTATGTAACTTTACATTTTTATCGATAATAGCAGAACTACAATTAATAGATATAAAAACCTCATAAATAAGCCCTCTTACATTTATATGAACCTTTGTGGGTTCCTTTAACTCTACTGTTCCATCTATTCCTACTATCATTTATCAACTCTTCATATTTAAAATTATTGAATTATATTATATACAAACTTTACATCTATTGAAAATTATTTAGAGATTTAATAATAAAAACAATATAATAAAGAAGTAAGTATTAATTTAATTATTTAAGGTTATAAATGTTTAAAAATTTAACAGCATTATATGTAGAAGATGAAGAACAGTTAAGAGATGTAGTTTATTCTCTTATAAGTGTACTATTTAAAAATTGTTATTTAGGTGAAGACGGTGAAGAGGGATTAAATATATTTAAAAAATATAAAGATGATATTAATATTATTATTACAGATGTAAGTATGCCAAAAATGAATGGTCTTGATATGAGTAAAGAGATTAGAAAAATAAATCCAAAAATACCAATCATAATAACCACTGCACATAATGATAAAGATTTTTTACATAAAGCTATTGATATTGGTGTCTCAAAATTTGTTACAAAACCTTTAGATATGCATTTTTTATTAAAAAGCATATCTGAAACTCTAGAACCTATTTTATTACAAGTAAAATATGATGAAGAGGTAAAATCATATCAAGAGGAGAGAATTTTAAATGCTAAATTTAGTGCAACAGGACAGTTAGCAGCAGGAATTACTCACGAAATAAATACACCACTTACATACATAAAAGCAAATATTGAAATGTTAGGATATGATATTGAAGATTTAGATAATTCAAATATGAAATCTAACATGGAAGAAAGTTTATTAAAAATTAATGATGGGCTAAATAGAATTGAAACTATTGTTGGTTCTATGAAAGAGATTTCGCAACAATCTGTAAGAGAAAAAGAGAATATAAATATATACTCAACAATTATAACTTCTGCAATTTTAGCTTACAATAAAATCAAACATGCATCTCTTCTATATATTAACAATAAAAAATTTAGTATAGATATGGATAAAAATGAATTTGAATATTTTGCCACAGTTGAATTACAAAGAATAGAACAGGTTTGGATTATTATTATTAATAACGCAATGGATGAATTAATGAAAGTAGAAAGCTTTGAGGATAGAAGACTAGATATAAATATTACAGAAAATGACAATAAAATAATAATAGAATTTAAAGATAATGCAGGGGGGATAAACCCTGATGTTATTGAACATCTATTTGAACCTTTTAAAGGGACAAAAAAATCGTCAGGGATGGGTATAGGACTTAGTATTGCTAAAAAAATAATAGATGATCAAAATGATGCAACAATAGAAGCATACAATGAAGACAAAGGTGCAGTTTTTAAAGTAACATTAACTAACTAATCATATTTTAATAACAATTGTATTAAACTAAAGTAATAAAATTGTAGGATTTATAATGAATAAAATACAGTCTCTAAACTTTAGGAATCTAAAATGTTACCAGAATTTATAACTAAAAAAGTTGGAAATAAAATTATATTTTCAATGTTTCTACTAATGACTATGAGTAGTATAGCTGTTTTAATATCTACTGTTTCAAAAGTAAATAGTAACAATATTGAAACAACAAAGAAAAATCTTGATATGTTAAATACTGCAATATTTCAAAGTTTAAGAAATGCCATGAATACAGGTGATCCTGCACAGATAAAAAAAGCCGAGAAAGAAGCAAGCGGTATTACGGGGGTGGAGAAGTTAACAATTGCAAAAAGTAAATCATTAATTGAGATGTATTCTCCAGATACTAAATTTACAAATGACTCTGTAATATTAGAGTCTTTTAAAACCAAATCAAATCAAATGATTGAGATGGATGATGAGAAAGGTCACATCTTAAGAATGATTAAACCAATGATTGCAACATCAGAGTGTTTAATGTGTCATGCAAATCAATCTGAAGGTGATATTATTGGGGTGATGGATCTTACTTTTTCTCTTGAAAGCTCTGACAATGATTTAAAAAGTATCACTTTGGCTATTTTAATTTGGTCTACAGTTTTAGGTTGGATTACAATTGCTATTATTTTTTATGTAGTTAGAACTACTATCAAACCTTTAGATGGATTAAAAAAAGGTTTTGAAAATCTGATTGAATCAAATGATACAAGTATTAAGCTAGAAGCACAAACAAATGATGAAATAGGTGAAGTGGCAAATCTATTTAACTCATATATGGATCAAGTAAATGAAGGTTTAAAACGTGATGAACTTGTAATATCAGAAACAAATGATGTATTAGAAAAAACTGCAAATGGTTTTTTTGTATATGAAGTTACATCAAGTGCATCAAACCCTCATGTAGAAACTATGAGAAAAAATCTTAATTTTATGATTAAAAGTGTAAAAACAACTTTAGATAAAATCAATATCACTCTAAGAAACTATAGCCAATCAAAATACGACTATAAAATAGATGATAGAGATATTTATGGTGATTTAGGAGCAGTAACTGCTGGTATAAAATTAGTTGGAAACAATACATCAGAGATATTAGCAATGATATTAAATACAGGGGATCAGTTAAATAACAATACTCATATACTAACAAAATCTGCTTCAAATTTATCTAGCTCTGTTGATGCACAAGCTGAATCAGGTAGAAATACAACTGATTCACTAGATAAAATAACTAAAATAATACATGAAAATACTGAAAATACTGGTGAGATGTCAAGCTTAGCAAAAGATGTTACAGTATCTGCACAAAATGGTAAAGAATTAGCAAAATCAACAGCATCTGCTATGGACGAAATTGCACTAAAAGTTAACTCAATAAATGAAGCCATAACAGTAATAGATCAAATTGCATTCCAAACAAATATCTTATCACTTAATGCAGCAGTAGAAGCAGCAACAGCAGGTGAAGCTGGAAAAGGTTTTGCAGTAGTTGCTCAAGAGGTTAGAAATCTTGCTAGTAGATCAGCAGAAGCAGCAAAAGACATTAAAAAGATTGTTGAAAATGCAACAGCAAAAGCAAACAATGGAAAAATAATTGCAGATAATATGATAAATGGTTATGAACAGTTAAGTGATAATATTAACGATACAATCAACTTAATAGAAAATGTATCTAATTCTTCAAAACAACAAGAGCAATCAATTTTAAAAATAAATACTGCAGTAGTTAAGATGGAGCATTCTACAAATGATAATGCTAACGTCTCAAAAGAAATTTCAACTATATCCCATGAGATTGAAACTATGTCAGATAGATTGGTAAATGCAGCTTCAAAAGCTAGTTTTATACAAGAGACAAGAGCGCAAGTTTGTGATATAGACTTAATTTACGATATAGCAAATTTAAAAGTAGCACTGTTTAATTATAAAGATAATGTATACTCAAGATTAGCAGACAAAAATGACAATAGTGTTAAAAAATTTGATCAATTAGATGTTTGGTTAAATGATTATCAAAGAGATAATAATGACATAAATAAAGAAATTATGACACAACTACATGAAATGAATAACAATTTGTATCAATACTTAACAAATTTAATGAATTCGAGTACAAATAATGAGGATAACAATACAATTAATCATTATGCAAAACAAGTTGAGATAGAATCTATGAGATTGTTTGGTACATTAAATCAAATAAAAGAATATAGATGTAAAGGTAAATAAATATGTCAACTAAAATAGAAAATATAAATGTAGTATCTCAACTATGTGAAGTTATAGAAGAATCAGAAAAAATGTCTTTAGAGGTTATGGATCATATTGATGTAGTTTTAAATAAATTAGATGAATTAAAATATAGTAAAAACATAGAAAATGATATTGATGGTATCAGAAACAATCTATTTATCACTTTAGAGTCAATGCAAGCACAAGATGCAAGTAGACAAAAAATTGAAAGAGTTGTAAACGAATTAGATCCTGAAAATGGAAAGTTTGCTTCTAGTGCAAAACACTTAGCGGGTGATGATAATGCGGATGTAGTAGATAATGATGAATTAGCAGCGCTTATTGCATCAATGGGAGCAGGAAACTAAACTTTCCTACACCACTTTAATAAAATTGATTATCTTAAATCAATATGCAATAGTTCTGATATAACTTCTGTTGCATAACTACCTTTTGGTAGTTCAAAACTCAATTCAAACCAAGCCTTAACTTCTTTGTACTCACTAGAAATTTCAGATGGAAATACCCATGCAAATCTTCTTGCACCATTTTCTTTAGTATCTTCGATGAACTCTTCTTCAAATTTTAAAGCATCATCAATAGCAAACTTTGCTTTAGACCCTGCTAATAGTCCTGTAGGAACTCTATCTCTATTATAGAATTTTTCAGCTTCTTCTTCCATATTTTCAACATAAAAAAGTCTTCCATAAGGATAGTGACTAAATACATCACCTTTTAATATCTTTAATGGATGTTTTTGTTTTTGTATCTCTTTTATAGTATCAACATCTAAACCTACTTTAGAAGCTATCTCATTAGCTTTAAATCCATCTATTAGTTTACTTACCTCTATTCTTTTTGATAACCAAGAGTTAAATAGATATGATTGATAAGCATTTATATACATCTGTTTTAGTTTTCTTTTTTTCTCTTTTAATTTACCATCAATAATGTCTTTACCTTTTAGGTAATTATCTCCATCATTTCCAAATCTTTGAAAACCAAAATAGTTAGGAATACCATGAGTTGCAATTTGCGCTAGTGCAGCTTCTATTTTCATTTTATGCATTGGTTGAACTCTTTTAAGTCTGATAAAAAACTTATTACCTTTTAGGTGTCCTGTCTTTATTTTATTGTTATGATATGTTTTTTCTAAAATTTTAATTTGTGGATGTTCAAAAGTATCTATTTTATCCTCAAATTTTTTAAGTATTGATATATATTGTACTGTCATCGCATTTTTATCTTTTAGACCAGCATATCCAATATCTCTACTTCTACACCCTACTTTTGATGCAATTATCTCTAAAGCATCCCAAGTAGTTAAATCTTTTTTTCGTATTTTTAGAATAACATGTTCACCCTCACCAGTAAACTCATAAAGTGGTATCTCTGTTACAACAAAGTCATCTTTACTTTGTTTAAAATATACGTCTATTTGACTATGATTTAAATAGTATTGTTTTCTCATTTAGGTTTTTACCTTTACTTTTTTATTTATTTGCAAGGGTAACATAATTTAACAATGATTTTGATTTAGTAAACTAAAACTTTATGCTGTTGCTTTTAACTTAATAGCAAGTGAATTTATCACGCGCATAACCGTATCAAACTTTGGTTGTGAACCTTTAGAAAATGTTTTATATAAACTTTCACGACCAAGTCCAGTATCTTTTGCAATTTGACTCATCCCTTTTGCTTTTGCAATATTTCCAATTGCACTTAAAAACTCATTCATATCTCCATCAGCTAATACTTGAGATAAATATTCTGCAATTATCTCTTTACTATCTAAATATTGTGCTATATCAAAATCTTTAATCATTTTCGTACCTCTTTTGCTACTATTTTTGCTTTTTTTATATCATCTTTTTGAGTTGATTTATCACCACCAACTAATAAAATAACAATTTCATTATCTTGTTTTGTATAGTATACTCTATAACCAGCACCAACAGTAATCTTTAGTTCAGATATATTATCTCCAAGACCTTTATAGTCTCCAAAATTACCATTCTTCATTCTGTCTATTCTTCTAAGTATAAAACTTTACCTTTGATGTCTTTTAGTTTAAACAACCACTTAGAAAACATATCTGTCTCTTTAATTAAATATATCATAAGTGTATCCTAAAGGATACATAAAAGTCAAGTTTAATAAAACGATTATTATGTACTCTCGTATAATTTCTTTTATGAATAATATTAACATTAAAAAATCATATATTTGAAAAATATGTCAGTTTGCAATATTTTATTTAATTGAGTATTGATGTATGTTCGAATAATAACATGGAAACCTAATTTTTTAAAAGTTCCTATGACATGTTTCAAATACATCCATCAAAAAAAAGGCAAAGCTAAAGCTCTGCCTTTTTAAACTTAAATAATTTAAGAGTAACTAATTCTTAAAATTTAGATTTCCGTGTTTCAAAATAATTGTACAAAAATAAAATATTAATGTCAAGAATTATTTAATACCTGTTTATTACAAATATAAGACATAAGCATTTTTTAGATATAATCGCGTATTAATATTAAACACTCAAGGGAATTCAATGTCAGAATCATGTAAAAAAGTATATATAACAACTCCAATCTATTATGTTAACGATATAGCACATATAGGTCACGCTTACACAACTATCATTGCAGATGTATTAGCTAGATATTCACGGCTTGTTGGATACGATACATTCTTTTTAACTGGAACTGATGAGCATGGTCAAAAGATTGCTGATAGTGCTGCTTTAAGAGGTAAAACACCAAAAGAATATGCAGATGAGATAAGTGGTAAGTTTAGAACTTTATGGGATGACTTCGATATATCTTATGATAAATTTATCAGAACTACTGATGAGGATCACAAGCTTGGTGTTCAAAAAGCATTTCAAAAGATGTTTGATAAAGGTGATATATACAAAGGTAACTACGAGGGTAACTATTGTGTAGGTTGTGAGACATTTTTTACTGATGCTCAACTTATCAACGATGAAGGTTGTCCTGATTGTGGAAGACCAACTACTATAGTAAAAGAGGAAAGTTACTTTTTCAAACTTTCTAACTATGAAGATAAACTTTTAGCACTTTATGAAAATAACCCTGAGTTTATATTACCAAAGTCAAAAGCAAAAGAGATAGTAAACTTTGTAAAAGGTGGTCTACATGATTTATCAATATCTAGAACATCTTTTGATTGGGGTATAAAACTTCCAGCATCTATGGGTGAAGATAAGCATGTAATGTATGTATGGCTTGATGCACTTATGAACTATATCACTGCGTTAGGTTATGGTAAAGATGAAGAAAACATGAAATATTGGCATGCAAAAGTTCATTTAGTTGGTAAAGATATATTAAGATTTCATGCTATTTTTTGGCCAGCATTTTTAATGTCTCTTGACTTACCACTTCCAGATCATATTGCTGCTCATGGTTGGTGGACTAGAGATGGTGAAAAAATGTCAAAATCTAAAGGAAATGTTGTAAATCCTAAAGAGGTTGCAGATGCTTATGGCTTAGATGCATTTAGATACTTTATGCTTAGAGAAGTACCATTTGGTCAAGATGGTGACTTTTCACAAAGAGCTTTAATGGACAGAATCAACTCTGATTTAGGAAATGACTTAGGAAATCTTTTAAATAGAATTCAAGGTATGAGTGGAAAATATTTTGACTTTAAAGTAACTTCAAAAGATGTAGCTAAGTATCATCAAAAAGAGTTAGATGAAGCACATGCTATTTTAGAAAATGCAGAACCACTTATTTACAATATGCAACTAAATAGATACCTTGAAGAGTTATGGAAAGTTTTAACTATTGGAAATAAAGCTATTGGTGACTATGAACCATGGAATATGATGAAAGATGGAAGAGAAGAACAAGCTATGGCTTTAGTTGCTTTAATAGTAAATATCATGGCAAAAGTTTCAGTTATGTTAGAGTGTGTTATGCCAGAAAAAATCTCTAAAATAGCACAATCTTTAGGGATAAATGTAAATAATGATTCTTACAAAAGTTTAATTATAAACAAAGAACTTGTAGCAGATACAACTATTACTAAAATAGATGCCCTATTCCCTAGAATCGAGGCTGAACTATTAGTAACTGCTGATGTTCAAAAAGCTGAAGAGAAAGTTGAAAAACCTAGAAAAGAATCTATGAAAAAAGAAGTGTCTACTTCTGAAGAGGACAACATCATAACGATAGATCAATTTTTTGAAACAACTCTTAGAATAGGAACTATTTTAGAAGCCGAAGAGGTTCCAAAGTCTAAAAAACTATTAAAACTACAAGTTGATGTAGGGGAAGAACACCCAAGACAAATACTTGCAGGTATAAAAGAGTTTTATAGTGCCCAAGAACTTGTAGGAACTCAAGCTTGTGTAGTAGCAAACTTAAAACCTGCAAAACTTATGGGTATGTTATCAGAAGGTATGCTACTAGCCGCAAAAGACGAAAATGGATTATGTCTAATAAGACCAGAGAAAAATAAAACTGCTGGTACAAAAGTAAGCTAACTAAAAGAGAAAATAGTATGAAAATTTCTGCATTAAAAGATATAGTAGGTGGTAAACTTTTAAATATCCCTGCTATATCATTTGTAACTCAAATACATACAGACTTAAGAAAAGTTAATGATGGAGATGCATTTTTTACTGATAATCAAGCTGATTTAAATAAAGCTATTAGTAAAGGGATATTCGCAATTATTGTGGATTTTATCCCTGAGATTAGTGATAGTGAGATAGCTTGGATAAAAGTTGAGAACTTAGAAAAAGCAAAAACAAATATTTTAAGATATTATCTTCTTCAAAAAAACACATCATTTATCCATATTGATGATGTATTTTATCAGTTTCTAAATCTTTTTAAAACTAAAGAACTAATAGAAAAGACATTAATTTTAACAAATGACATTACAAAAGATTTTGAAACATTATATAATTATGAAAATAATAAAACAATATTTTGTACTAATTTAAAATTTCTACAAGCTATATCTCCAAATGTAAATAGATTGACATATAAAGATTATGATATTAAAAACTTAACTATCCACTCTTTATTTGAAGTATCATTTTCTTATAAAGATAGATTTTTTGAGCATATTAGATTACCAAAAGTTTATCTTGATCATTTTTTACAAATTGCAGAGTTATTTGAATATAAAATTGATTTAAAACGTTTAAATGGATTTGAACTGTTTAAACCTATATTTATAAACAAAAGTACACAAGCGGTACCTATGGGTCAAACTAATAAATTTATTTTAGCAAACACAAATTATGATATTTGTAACAAAGAGATAAATTTTTTAAAACAATTTTACAGCTATGCAGTATTGATTGTTATAGATATTACATCATTTAGTGATGACGAGATATTTTCTCAAATCAAGAGGTTAAATTTCAATGCTTTATATCTAAAAGGTAAAGATATAAAACATATAAATAAGATATTAGAACAAAATAATAGTTTAGAAAAGTTATTCTAAACTATTACCACTATAGATAAGGGTTTAACCCTCTATAGCAATCTCTTCTTTGATTTCCAGACCAAAACCTGTTATACCTACAAAAGAGTGTTTCCCACCGCTAGAAAGAAGTTTAATAACTTCAATACCAAGATTACTTAAGATTTGAGCTCCAACACCAAAATCCTTTATAGCATCTCTATTTTCATGATTGCTGTCTAAAAATACTAAAACTCCACCTTTTGATTGAAGTAAATTTATAGCTTTTAACATAGACTGTAATTTATCATCATTTAAAAATAAGTTTATATCAGATTCAACATTGTGAAACTTAACTAAAGATGTTTTTGTTATATTTCCAAATTGAATTACAGTATGGTTATTTCCAAGGTGATCAGAATAAACTTTTTTTATAGCTTTTGTATTAAAAAACTCAACATCTTCACTACTTACCTCTTCTACAAGTGATTCATTTGCCATTCTATACTCAATGATGTCAGAGATATAAACTTGCTTCATATCATGTTTATCAGCAAATATGTCAAGATCATCACGTCTTGCCATTGTACCATCCTCTTTCATAATCTCACAAATAACAGCTTCACCAGCAAGACCTGCTAACTTACATAAATCAATAGAACCTTCTGTATGACCAGTTCTTACTAGTGTACCACCATCTTTTGCAATAAGTGGAAAGATATGACCAGGACGAACAAGCTCAACAGCTTTACTAATAGGATTTGCTAATATTCTAATAGTATCGTCTCTCTCACCAGCACTTATACCTGTACTAGCCTTTGCACAATCTACAGAAACTGTAAAAGCTGTCTCATAAGATGATGTATTTGAAGCTACCATTGGATTAAGTTCAAGTCTATTTGCAGTTTTATTAGATACGGCAACACAAATAAGACCTTTAGCATGAGTAGCCATAAAGTTTACTTTTTGATCATCACTTAATGCTGCAGCATAAACCAAGTCACCTTCGTTCTCTCTATCCTCATCATCAAGCATGATAACCATGTTACCTTTCTTAATCTCTTCTATTGCTTCTTTTACTCTTTGTATAGCTGACATCTTATATGTCCTTTTTAAAATTTTTTATAATTATTTAAACGATTTTATAAGCTACCTGAAAAATTTTAAAATTTATACTTAAAATGCTTGACAAATAAAAAAAATTTAACTATAATTCCGCCAGTTAAAAAGATATACAATTTTGTATATATAGATTAGGTATCGCATTATTTTTTGTGTAAAGATTCTAATTCAGTTCGCGGAATAGAGCAGCACGGTAGCTCGACGGGCTCATAACCCGTAGGTCGCTGGTTCAAATCCAGCTTCCGCAACCAATTTAACAACATATTGGGGTATCGCCAAGCGGTAAGGCACTAGCTTTTGGTGCTAGCATTCCTAGGTTCGAATCCTAGTACCCCATCCACTTACAGTTCGCGGAATAGAGCAGCACGGTAGCTCGACGGGCTCATAACCCGTAGGTCGCTGGTTCAAATCCAGCTTCCGCAACCAATTTAAACTACTTAACAATCGGCTTCATAGCACTTTTTTAACCAAAAATTATTTTATTGTAAAATCACACTAAAGAGTATTTCGAAAACCAAAAAAAGATAAGAATTATAAATATTCCTATTTAATAACTAAAGCCAGATGTTGAGATATGAAAGGAAAATCATGTCAATAATGAACATAACTAAAATTGAAAAAGTAAAAGTACTTTTAAGATTATTAGACAACAATGAAAACATTGAAACTGCTTGTAGCAAATCAGGATTAAATGTAACAGATATTAAAAAAATACTAGAAATAGTATAATTTAAATCTAACAGTTAGAACTACACTAGTTCTAACTTCAATTAAATATAAGCAGGATTTAATTTATGAAAAAAATATATGCTATTTCTGTTACAATTACCATTATAATAATATCATCAACTATTTTTCAATTTCTAAAAAGTACATTTGATAATAATTTCATTTAAACAATAACTAGTTTTCTTTAAAGATATGTTATAATTATCTAAATTTTAAAGGAATTTTTATGAAACATTTATTTTTAATTTTTATATTTTTAGCTTCTTTTGTAAATGCTAATATTATAGAAGACAGATCACTCTCATTGAACAGTTTTAATTATAATACTTTAGGAACAGAAAAATATGTTGATACAATCAATAATTTTTTAAACTTTATCAATGTAAATTCAAGTACTATCATTACAACTGAAGATCAACAGATACATGAACTTTTAGATATGTTAAAACTTATTGTAAAAGCTTTAGCAGTATTATCTATTGTATTGATATTATTACTAATATACTTTATTTATGATAATATTAAATTTAAGAATAAACTAAAAACTACTAAAAAAGAACTTGAAAACTCGACAATAACGGATTCTCTTACAGGACTTTTTAATAAAAAATACTTTGAAGATATTTTTAATATTCAATGCAGTATCTCAATGAGGGAGAAAACACATTTGAGTTTCTTCATTTTAGAGATAGATGATTTTGAAAAATATTGTCAAAATAAAACTCATACTGAAATTGAAAATTCAATGAATAAAATCACTAATTTAATAAAATTGCATTTTAAACGTGCTACAGACTTGATATTTATATTAGAAGATAGGACTTTTGCTGGAATAATACTTTCAAAAGAGGAAAATGATACAAAATCACAACTGGAAAAGTTAATAGACAAAATCAAAGAAGCGAAGGAAGATATAACAGTATCAATAGGTTTTAAGACCAATCATAGAGATGACAAACTAAGTAAGGAGTCAATTTATACTATGGCAAATCATGCCTTATTGAAAGCTAAAGAAAGTAAAGATAACAGTATATTAGAATTTGATGACATTCTAAAATAATAGTATACACACTATATTATTTTAATCCGTTGATTCTTCAATTGTCTCTTGAATTACTTCATCAATTACATTTGCAGATCTATTTTTAAGGGCATCTTCTTGGTCACTAATCCAAGTTTGTAAACCTATTAACCCACCTACTGCAATAATCACAAGTAACAAGGTTACAAGAATTTTATCCATTGCACCTTTCTGGTTTTTTAATATTTTATCTAAAAAAATACGTCTCATAATATACCCCTTAGTTACTTATGATATTTAATATTAGCTTAAGAACTATTTATATTACAATTTAGTGTGAGATAAACTAGGTCAATCCGACCAAATTCCCAAAACAAACCAAGTAAACCTTAAGAATAATATTATTTAACATAGTGTTCTAAAATAATACAGCTATTTAATACTAAAATTATATTAAAATAACCGATAA
>Ga0114922_10000014_pt1 | contig 177055 bp, 166 predicted proteins | sample AartaG_FD_100975 | JGI IMG/M metagenome (GOLD analysis project Ga0114922, IMG submission 100975) | Deep subsurface microbial communities from Aarhus Bay to uncover new lineages of life (NeLLi) - Aarhus_00045 metaG | ecosystem: Environmental > Aquatic > Marine > Oceanic > Sediment | place...
TAATTTAAAAGCAGAGAAAAGGGCGGATGCAATAAAGCTTATGCTTGAAGATTTTGGTATAGAAGATGAAAGGTTTAGATTGGAATGGGTATCGGCTTCAGAAGGTCCAAAGTTTGCCCAGGTTATGAATGAATTTACGGAAACAATAAAAAAATTGGGCCCGAGCCCATTTAAAACATGAGAGGTTAAAAATGAAGTTAGCAAAAATAATTGACGGGAAGAAATATATGTGGGATAAGGGAAGTTATTCAACCGATGCTGAAGCTAATGAGAAAATAAAAAAATATAAAAAAGAAGGGTTTGAAACGCAGCTTGTTAAAGATGGGGGAAAATATTTTATTTACAGCAGGCGAGTAGTGACTGAAATAGTTCTTGAAGGAGATGCGCCGCCGGGATAAAGCCAAAGTATCTGCAGATCAAACCTGGTAAACTTAATTTATATGTAAATATACGTTAAAAATAAATATATGAGAGTGAGGTAAAATATTATGAAAGGATCTGTACTTATTGTTGGAGCAGGTCCTGCAGGTATGCGGGCAAGCGCTGAATTATTAAACCAGGGGTTTAAGGTTATTCTTGTTGAAGAAAAGCCTACGATTGGCGGTAAAATGGCGCAAATAGATAAAATGTTTCCTTCAAATGAGTGTTCTACATGTACAATACTGCCGCGAATGCTTGAACTTACAAGTAACCCTAATATAACAATTGTTTCCTTTGCGGAAGTCAAAAGTATTGATGGAAAAGCAGGTGATTTCAGGGTAAAAGTAGTCAAAAACCCAAGATATGTTGATCCAACGAAGTGCACTGCCTGCACAGATTGTTTCCCTGTTTGTCCTGTTGGAGGGATCCCCACTGAATTTAATTTTGGAAGGGGTACTTCCAAGGCAATTTCTTTTTATTCACCTTTCCCGCCAAGGAAAGCATTGATTAATCCTGAAAAATGTAGTTATATTCTTGAGGGTAAATGCGGCGATAAAGAAACTCCTCCGTGTGTTGAAGCATGTAAGCCTGAGGCAATTGTTTTTGACCAGAAACCTGCAGAGGTAGAATTTAATGTAGGGGCTATTATTTTAGCCACAGGAATGGATGAAATGAAAACGAAATCATTGGAAAGATTTGGATATGGAAAATTTCCGAATATACTTACCGCACTTGAGTTTGAACGCCTGCTTTCAGGTCTTGGTCCGACCGGCGGAGTTATAAAACGCGATGATAAAAAAGAACCGCAATATATTGCGTGGTATGTTCTTAATAATCCTTCACCTGTTGGTTTTATGACTGCTGCTGCAGAGGCTATGGGTACTATTGAAAGAAATCCAAATGCTTCTGTTGCTGTTTTTTACGAAGGCATTGATCTGGAAAGGGACGATTATAAAGATTTTTACCAGAAAGCAGTAGAATCTAAAATCAATTTTATCAAAGCAGACTCTTTAAAAGTTACTGAAGGAAAAGACGGAAATATTGAGATTTCTTATGATAAGGAAGTTTTTAATGCGGAGATGTTCGTTATTGTCCCGCCTTATGCTCCTACCAAGAGTACGCGTTCTCTTGCAGAGAAAGTAGGTTTAGAACTTGATCAATGGGGGTTTTTTAGTAAAAAATCAGATAATTCACATCCGATCTATACATCAAAAGAAGGGATTTTTATATGCGGGAGTGCACAGGAACCAAAAGGGATAGATGATGCAATCATTCAAGCATGTTCAGCGGCATCGCATGCAGCTGCACTGCTAGCTGCTTCACGCGGTAAGGAAATGACGGCTTTGCCTGAAAAGGATATTTTACCTGTAAAAATTGGTGAAGAACCGTCAATTTTAGCAGTCCTATGCCGCTGCGGCATGAACATAGCAGGACTTCTCGATATAGATGAACTTATAAGCTATACAGCATCACTTCCTTATGTGAAACATGTAGAACTGACCCCTTTTGGATGTGATGGTGTAAAAGTAAGAGAACTATTAAAAACAAAAGAATTCAATAGAGTTGTAATAGGTGCATGTTCGCCAAAGACACATGAAGACCTATTTTCACTTCATACGGAAATGGGGGGATTAAACCGTCATTTAATGGAAATAGTAAACTTGCGCAACCAATGCACCTGGGTACATTCAAATAATAAGGAAAAGGCCACGGAAAAAGCAAAAATACTTATGAGAATGGGAATAAAACGTGCTGCATTGCTGGAGTCTTTAGATGATATTCACGTTCCGGTAACGTCTGCCTGTCTTGTAATAGGAGGTACTCCGGGTGGTATTGCCTGTGCTTTAAAACTTGGACAGGCCGGGCTTGATGTTTATTTGGTTGAGAAGGAATCAGATCTTGAAAAAATAAAGGAAAATGATAATAAATTTGTGAAAAACCTGATATATGAATTAAATAAAAATAAGAAAGTAAAAATTTATACCGAAACTAAAGTAGGAAGAATAAGAGGTTTTGTAGGGAATTTCAGTGCTGAAATTGTAAGTTCAGAAGGGAAGGAAGATATAGAAATCGGCTGTGTTGTCATTGCAACAAGTAATGATATGAAAGTAGAATCAGAAAACGGTGATCTTGAGAGTGACTTACTTCTTCAGAGAGATGAAAAGAAATTCTTTATTGGAATGCTTGGTATTTTAAACCCCCTTGATTTTAATACTGATGGAGTGTTTAAATGCGGGACTGCACGGAAGAAAATGAGCATTCCCGAATCTATTATAGACGGTGAAGGTGCCGCAGCAAGGGCCGCAGGAATTATTTCAAAAAAAGAACTGGTTAAATCTCCAGCAATCTCATTTGTGGTGGACGAGTATTGCGACGGCTGCGCATATTGTATAGATCCGTGTCCTGCAAAAGCAATAACGCTTATTGAATATATGCAGGAGGATGGCAGTATAAAAAAGACAGTAGAAGTAAATGAAGCAATCTGCCGCGGGTGCGGTGTCTGTATGGCAACATGCCCTAAAAGAGGTATTTATGTCAAACATTTTAAAACTGAATATTTTGAAGAAATGATCAAATCTGTCGTGGAGGTATCATAAAATGTCAAACGATTATGAACCGGTAATCATAGCATTTTGCTGCAACTGGTGTTCTTATGCAGCTGCGGATTCTGCAGGTACTGCACGGATACAATATCCGCCGAATATTTACATAATACGTTGTATGTGCTCTGGCATGGTGCATCCTAATTATGTAATTGATACATTGACACAGGGACGTGCTGATGGAATTTTAATCTGCGGATGTCATATCGGTGACTGTCATTATCAGGATGGTAACAAAAGAGCGGAAGCGAGAGCAGAAGCAATAAAACTGATGCTCGAAGATTTTGGTCTGGAAGAGGAGCGCTTCAGATTGGAATGGATTTCAGCTTCGGAAGGGCCTAAATTTGCAAAAATTGTAGAAGATATGACGCAGACACTTAAAAAGCTGGGTCCAAGCCCGTTTAAAACATGAGAGGTAAGAATGCAGTTAGCGAAAACAATTAATAAAAAAAAGTTTATGTGGGATGGGAAAGATTATCCTGATAAAAAAAGTGCTTTAGATGTAGCTCAAAAATATAAAAAAGACGGTTTTGAAACGGAGGTGTTTGAGGAGGAAAAGAAATATTATATTTTTACGCGTAGAGTTGTAGAAGAAGTTGTAGTTGAAGGTCAACCTACTATTTAAAGAGAGGAGAGAAATTATGCCAGTAAAAGTTGCTGAAGAGTGGTTAAACATCTGCGGCGGGTGTGAAGTGACTATCTTAGACATAGGAGAACCACTGCTTGATCTATTGCCCAAGCTTGAGTTTGTGCATATGCCTGTACTTATGGATCATAAGTATTTTGGTCAAACAGGTGAGAAAACAGAAATGGATATTCCGGAAGCGGATATCGGGATCATATCAGGCGGGATAAGAAATGAAAAAGAAAAACATGTCACTGAGGAAATGAGAAAAAAATGCAAGACACTTATATCACTTGGCTCATGTGCATGTTTCGGAGGGATTCCTGCTCTGGCTAATCAATATCCGCTGGAAGAGCTTTATGATAAAGTTTTCAGGCAGTCAAAGACTACTGATTCGGCTGATACACCTGCGACAGATATTCCACCACTGACCGATAGGGTTTACGCTATTGATGAAGTAGTCAAAGTAGATGTCTATATTCCCGGATGCCCGACTACACCCGAGCTTATTGTCCAGGCGTTGACTGCGCTGCTTGAAGGAAAGACATTTGAAATACCGGAACGAAGTGTTTGTGATGACTGTCCTGCAAAAAGGGAGAAAAAGGCGATTACAGCAATTAAGAGACCGCTTGAGTCGATAGTGCCGCCAGGTCAGAAACTGGAAGATTCAAGATGTTTTATGGAACTCGGATATCTGTGTCTTGGTCCTATAACGAGGTCCGGCTGCGGAGGCAGTGAAAAAGTCCCGAGATGTATTAAGGGATTTATGCCCTGCAGGGGCTGTTTTGGTCCGATAAGAAAAGGAGCTAATCCGATGGTAGAGATGATGGGAGCACTTTCAAGTATCGGCCTTGACCCCAAGTTGATCCTTGACAGGCGTTCTACATTTCAGAGGTACATCGGCGCACAGGGCAGGCTGAGACCACTGCCAAAAAGGCCATAGAGATTTATTAGATGATTTCGGTGCAATGTTGAATAAGCACATAAGAAGTACCGATAAGTAAAATTAAGAGGAGGTAAAATGGGTAAAAAGATTGTTATTCAACCCGTGACAAGGCTTGAAGGTCACGCAAAGGTCACCATAATGCTTGATGATAACGGTAATGTGGAAGATACCATGGTACATATTGTCGAGCTCCGGGGATTTGAAAAGTTCTGTATAGGAAGACCCATAGAGGAGCTTCCAAGAATTACGACAAGCATTTGTGGTGTATGCCCGTGGTCACATCACCTTGCAAGCGCAAAGGCATGCGATGCTGTTTTTGGAGTAGAGATCCCGCCGGCAGGTAAAAAACTCAGGGAACTCTGCAATTCTATTGCTTTTACCGAAGAACATATACTGCATTTTTATTTTTTGGCAGGGGCTGATTTTGTTATGGGTCCTGATGCAGATTATTCTGTAAGGAACATAATAGGCATTGCTCAGAAATTTCCTGAAATAGGAAAGAAAGTTATAAGAAACAGGCACCTGGGTGCAAAGATGCTGGAAATAATTTCAGGAAAATCAATACATCCTGTTACTGCGGTTCCAGGAGGATACAGCAAGGTCTTGACTTCCGAAGAAAGAGATAAAGCATTGGAAATGGCAAAAGAAGTTCTTGAGTTTGCAAAATTTTCGATGGATTATGCCAAGAATAATATATTCCCCCCTTATATTGAAGCAGTCAAGACACTTGGTGTCATAAAAACAGGGTTTTTAGGAACAGTGACAAAAGACGGTACACTCGATCTTTATGATGGTATCTTAAGGATGATGCAGGCTGACGGCAGTTTTGAGGATTTTGAATATGAGAAGTATACAGATTATATAGCAGAGCATGTTGAGCCCTGGACATACCTGAAGTTTCCTTATATGAAGAAAGCAGGTAAGCTTTCAATGGATCTTGACAATCCCGTAGGTGTATACAGGACCAATACGCTTGCAAGAATGAATGTATGTGAAAAGATAAATACGCCGCTTGCACAGAAGGAACTTGAAGAGTTCCGTAAAGAATTCGGAAGGCCTGTACAGCTGACGCTTCTATATAACTGGGCAAGATTGATTGAACTGCTGTACAATGCCGAATATGCCGTACAGCTGCTTGAGGATCCCGATATTACTTCAAAGGAAATAAGGGTTCCTGTCAAACCGCGTGCTGCAAGAGGAATCGGTTGTACAGAAGCACCTAGAGGTACACTGATACATGATTATGAGACAGATGAAAATGGGATAGCTACAAATGTAAATCTGATTGTAGGTACCACACATAACAACGCACCGATCAATATGTCGGTAAAAAAGACAGCAATGGATCTGATAAAAGACGGAAAATATGACCAGGGTATTTTAAACAGGGTGGAGATGGCAATTCGTGCATACGATCCGTGCCTGTCATGTGCAACTCATAATTTGGACGGCAGTATTGCAGTAAAGGTAGAGATTGTGGACGCTTCTGGTAAGGTGGTAAAAACTTTTAAAAACTAAATAATGCAAAGAGATATACCTGACCGTTACAGAAAACCGGTTCTTGTAATAGGATGCGGAAATGTTCTATTCGGAGATGATGGCTTTGGCCCTGAAGTAGTAGAATATTTAAAAAAGAATTACTCTATTCCAGAAGATGTAGAAGTAATGAATGCTGGTACAAGCATCAGAAATATACTGTTTGATATAGCCCTTGCCGGCAGGAAGCCGGATAAGATAATTATAATAGACGCTCTTGATGTAAGAAAAAAGCCGGGTGATATCTTTGAGATAGAGGTTGAAGACATTCCGGAAAACAAGATAGATGATTTCTCAATGCATCAGATGCCTACTTCTAATCTGCTGAAGGAACTGAAAGAACACTGCAATGTCTATATAAAAATATTTTCTTGTCAGGTAGAAAACATCCCCGAAAGTGTCTTCATAGGCCTTTCAAAAAGGCTTCTTGATTCGGTTCCAAAGATATGTGATATGATAATCAAGGAGATAAAAAAAGAATAGTAAATTTATATGTAACTAGATATGCATGAATATTCCATTACCTGTTCGATAATAAATATATTAGATAAAATAGTAAAAGAAAACAAAGTAAAAAAAATAAAAAGAATCGATTTTGAGATCAGTTCAATTGCGCATATCGAACCGGACTCGATCGAGTTTTATTATAATTTCCTGACTAAGGACAACAGTATCCTTAAAAATGCCAGCCTTAAATTTAAAAAGAAAAAAGCACAGATCGAGTGCGAGGATTGTAAAAAGATATCTGAAATAGAAGATTATTTTATTGCTGAATGCCCCAAATGCTCAAGCAGAAAGATAAAAATCGTTGATTTTGATGAGATTAGAATAGTTTCAGTAGAAGCATAATACAGGATTGTCGATACTAACAAATTCTTGGGAGTTGTGCGCTGTAATGCAGGTCCAGCATCCTTCTGGTTCCCAGTTCCGTATTTAAAATAATAAGGCCTTCACCTTTTTCAGTCACTTCTCCTATGAGCTGGCTGTCCCTGCCGTATTTGTTTTTCTTCATACGCTGAAGTACTTTAGGTGCATCTTCTTTATCTACTATTGCTACCATTTTTCCTTCATTTGCGATATAGAGGGGATCTAACCCAAGGAACCGGCAGATTCCAAGTACTTCTTTTTTTATGGGTATTTTATCCTCATATATATTGATATTGGTCCTGGAAGTCCGGGCCATTTCAAAGAGTACAGAAGCCAGGCCCCCTCTGGTGGGATCCCTTAATGCATGTATTTTTATTGACGTATCCAGCATATCTCCGACAAGTGAATTTAAGGGGGCACAGTCGCTTTTAATACTGGTTTTAAAATCAAATTCCTTTCTCAGGCTAAGTATGGCTGTTCCATGTTCGGCGATGCTTCCATTTAGAAGTATCTTATCTCCGACTTTTATTTTTAACGGGGATATGTCTATACCGCTTTTAACAGAACCTATTCCGGATGTATTTATAAATATTTTATCAGCACTTCCTTTTCCCACGACTTTTGTGTCTCCCGTGACTATTTTTATACCGGTGTCACCCGTTACTTTTTTTATGGAACCAAGTATTTTTTCAAAATCAGAAACTAAAAAACCTTCTTCTATAATAAAAGAAAGGCTCAAGGCCAGGGGGGTGCACCCGGCGGTTGCAAGATCGTTTATTGTGCCGCATATACTCAGCTTCCCGATATCTCCGCCCGGGAAAAAAATCGGGTCTACCACAAAGCTGTCTGTGGTAAAGGCTATCCTTCCGCTTGCGGGTTTAAGTATCGCGCTGTCTTCAAGCTTATTTAAGACCTCATTCCCGAAATATTCAAGAAGAAGGTTGTTTATAAGCTCGCCTGTCTTGATCCCGCCATCTCCATGGGAAAGCTGGATGATCTTATCTTTAAACTTCTTATGATTTGCCATATTAAAAACCCTTTTAGTGCTATATTTTCAATCTTTCATACTTATAATATGCTGCACAGGAACCTTCACTGGAGACCATGCAGGGACCCACTGGATTTTCAGGCCTGCATATCTTTGAAAAAAGCCTGCATTCCGTTGGTTTTTTGATTCCCTTAAGTACATCTCCGCACTTGCAGCCTGCAGGTTCTCTGGAATTTATTTTTTTTACCGGAAAATGAGTCTTTGCGTCAAACTGCTTGTATTTTTCCTTTAATTTAAGGCCGCTTCCGGGAATGTTTCCAAGTCCGCGCCACAATGAATCAGATTTATCAAATACTTCATAAATTGATTTTACCGCTGTAGGATTTCCCTGCTCTCTTACCACCTGGCTGTACTGTATTTCCACCTCTGATACCCCTTTTCTTATTTGCTCTGCTATCATCACAATTGACTTGATGATATCAAGGGGTTCAAATCCGCTTATAACGCAGGGTACATTATAGTCACGTGCTATAAAGCTGTAGGGAATACTTCCGATAATGACAGATACATGCCCGGGGCAAAGAAATGCATCGATTCTTATCTCCTTGTCCATTAGGAGGAGTTCCAGTGCTTCAGGAATAAGTTTATGGGTATTATATATATAGAAATTATTGATATTTTCTTTGTATGCTCTTTTAATAATAATAGAAGTAAGAGGAATTGTGGTCTCAAAACCAATCGCTATAAAAATAACTTTTTTTTCAGGATTGTTTTTGGCAAAATCCAGCGCATCGGCAGGAGAGTAGCAAACCTTTATATCTCTTCCCTTTGACTTTTCGTTATAAAGGCTTGATCCGGTTCCCGGAACCCTGATCATATCCCCGAAGGTGAATATTGACGAATTATATTGCCCGGCGATCTCCATTATCCAGTCAATATCATTTGCAGAGGTAACACAGACGGGACATCCCGGTCCGCTTATAAGGTTTATATTTTCAGGGATAAGCTGTCTTAATCCGTACCTGGATATGGCCATGGTGTGGGTCCCGCAGACTTCCATTATATTTATTTTATGGTCAGGCCCGTTTTTATTTAAAAGCTTTACCAGCCTGCTAATTTCTTTCTTTATCAAGGTATTCCTTCCAGTAACCCTGTGATATAAGTGCGTCTTCCTCATCTATAAGCTGTATGGCAAACCCGGCGTGTACTATAACGTAATCTCCTACCTTAACACCCGGGATAAGGGAAATATCGACTTCTTTTTTTACTCCAAGACTTTCGACTTCTGCAATATTTTTATTTATCTTTGTTATCCTGGCAGGTATGGCTAAACACATAACTTAAGCTCTCCTTTCTTTGAAGATAAGAATTTCAATGCGGCTATATATGCCTGCCCCAGGGAAATACCCCCGTCATTTACAGGGACTTTAAAATTTGAGTATACATTGAAATTGTAATTTTTCAATGTATCATAACATTTTCCCAAAAGGTAATTGTTTTGAAAAACCCCGCCGCTTAATGCGACTTTATTAATATTGTAAGTCTTTCTTGCAATACTGCTGATTTTAAGTACGGCATCTGCCAGAGTGTTATGGAATATGGCAGATATTTCACTTTTCTTTTTTCCATCCCGTATATCTTTGATTATCCGGTCAAATATATACAGGTCATCAACTACATATTTACCATCCACGTTATCAATTTTAATATCATACTTTGACTTTTCGCTATCTGCTGCTGTCATTTCCAGATGTATTGCTGCTTCGCCTTCAAAACTGGCTGAATGGGTGAGGTCAAGTATGGAGCTTACTGCATCAAAGAATCTCCCCATACTTGTGGTTGACGGGCTGTTAAATCCTGTCTTAATCTGTTTTACAATAGTGTCCATTTCAAGCTTGGATATTATTTTTTTGTAAAAAGGAAACCTGTGGTAGACAAAATCCGGAAATTTTTCTTTTACTTGCTTTTGCCCGGACCATAAATAATAAAGGTAAGTCAGGGCCATCCTGTATGGATTTTTAATGGTGGCTTCGCCGCCGGGTATCAATTTTTCTTTAAGGTGCGCTATTCTTTTATAGTTAAGCCCGTCAACGGTTACAAATGTCTCACTGCCCCAGATCTTTTTATCATCCCCGTAACCGGTACCGTCCCAGGCAAAGCCGATGACACTGTCATTTATGTTGTTTTCAGCCATTACACTTGCAATGTGCGCCTTATGGTGCTGCACTTCAATCTTATTTTTTACATCTAACTTTTTGGCAAATTTTGTAGAACTGTAGCCGGGGTGTTTGTCGTAAACTACAAGATCGATTTTATCGATATTAAACAAATCTCTGTAGTTTTTAAATGTAGAAGTCAAAAACTCCATAGATTCCATATCATCAAGGTCCCCTATATGCTGGCTTATGATCCCGTAGTTTTTTACCAGGAAGCAGAAGGTATTTTTTTCGTGTGCTCCTGCTGCCAGTATGATATGTTTTCCGATATCCTTTCTCAGTTTTACCGGGTAAGGGGAGTACCCCCTGGCCCTCCTTAAGATCATTTCCCTGTCATCAAATATCTTTATCACTGAATCGTCATACCTGGAGTAGATATCCCTGTTGTGGATCAGGAAGTAATCACAGATATTTCCAAGCCTGCCAAAAGCTTCAGGATTTTCGGAAGCAATAGGTTCTTCGGATATGTTCCCGCTTGTCATGACAAGCGGGATATCGATATGGTTAAAAAGCAGGTGATGGATGGGAGTATAGGGAAGCATCACTCCTTCATATCTGTTATATAGAGAAACATATTTCGAGATTGTATTTTTCCCGAGTTTCTTTCTTAAAAGTACAATCGGTGCTCTTGATGAGGTAAGGCTTTCTATTTGCTTTTTATTTATATGGCAGTATTTTTCCGCAGAGGCGGTATTCTTTATCATCACTGCAAAAGGCTTTACAGGCCTTTTTTTTCTTTTTCTAAGCTTTAAAACAGCGCCATCTGAAGCCGCATCACATGCTATCTGGAATCCGCCGAGGCTCTTTATGGCAATGATTTTTCCTTTCTTTAGAAGATCAGCTGCTGCAGTTATAGGGTTTTTAAGATCTATTTTTTTACCGCTTCTGTCTACCAGCATAAGCTCAGGACCGCATATGCTGCAGGCATTTGGCTGTGCATGGAATCTTCTGTCATATGGGTCATTGTATTCTTTGGCGCAGTTTTTACATAAACTGAATTTATGCATTGTTGTATTGGGCCTGTCGTAAGGCATCTTCTTTATAATAGTAAATCTGGGCCCGCAGTTGGTGCAGTTTGTAAAAGGATAGTAATATCTACGGCTATTTTCTTTGTTATTAATATCTTCAAGGCACAGGTCACAGGTAGCAATATCGGGGGATATAAGCTGGAATTTTTCATCTGTCTCCCTGCTTTTTTCTATTTTAAAATCCGTAAAGCCTTTAAGGGATAATTCTTTGACTTCTATTTTTTCAATAAAGGATGCAGGAGGTCTTTGCGACCTGATATCTTTGGTAAAGCTTTCAACCTCAGCACTGCACGGAGCATTGATATATATAAACACTCCTTCTGTAGTGTTGGTGACAGATCCATTTAGCTTATGTTTTTTAGCAAGTCTGTATATAAAAGGCCTGAATCCCACGCCCTGTACAATACCGGAGATGTTTATCTTGTATGTTTTTAAGTTATTATTTTTATTATTCATTCTATAGAAATTAACCGTTGATATTTTAACAGCAATATAAAAGTAAAGCTAATTAAATCCAAGAGTCATTTTTAAAAATTACATTAGCCATATTAATATAGTATTATATAAGTACCGGTGAGTATTATGAAAAAAAACTTATTATATATATGTCTTGTTTTTTTATTATTTATATTCTTTTTTACTATTTCTGCAACATGTGGCCAGTGCGGGATCTCATCCGAGGAAGATGCATATCCGGAAGAAGATGAAGAGGAAGACTTAGATACGGCAGATGCCGGTGATACTATAATAACCTATATAAATTCCTCCGGGATAGGGGAGATTGCTGTTATGATAGCAGTACCAAAAACACCGAGATACAGTGATGGAGCTCCGATTGTTTTTGATGTTTCAACCTGGTTTGTACCCATTGCAAGATTCCACATGAAATTTGATGCAACAAAGATCGGAGCTATAAATATATTTCATCTCTGGCCGGGTAAAGAGGATCCTGATACTGGAGCCAGAAGCGAGGGAGTAAATGATTTTGGAGGTCCGGATGCGCTGGCTTCTCTGCGGGATGCCGTACTTTTTGCATCCGGAGAGATCCCGGACGTAAACGGCCGCTACCTTGATGAACTTATCTCAATAAACCCTTTATTTGGCAATATAGGACTTTATGCTTCTTCTCATTCCGGAGTGGCGGCTACCAATGCACTGGCCTATTTTGGGAAGGACCTCGATCCGGTCAAATATTTGATAGGAAGGGAAAATCCTACTATTCCAGAGATGTACCCTCTGGAGATAGGGCATTTTAATGAAAGAAGGAATCCGGTCTATAATCCTTTTTATGATCCATCGGGTTATTCTCCAATATCAATAAAGGTTGATTACTCGACTTTAAGCTGGATCCAGAATGAGGATTATCCCGAAGGGAGGCCTTACCATATGGTACCAAACGGCAGTGATTATATTCAGGATGGAAAAGGCCCCACAATGTGGGATAAAAGATACTTTTCAACACCCCTGACGCAGGCTCTTCTGGACAACGGCGTCTTTACTCCGGAGACATGGCCTGAAGATGTAGCCACTCCCCAGGAGACTATGGATGTCTGGCCATACCGCACGACTGTTTACAATTATCAAACGATCAAAGAAAAGCTTCCTGAACTTAAAATAATGCTTGTATTTGCCAGTGATGACCATGTCCAGGCAGCTATTGATAAACCGCATATACACCAGGCCTATGATGGATTTTGCAAAACAGCCGGCCTGTGGACAAGGCTTAATCCTGATATGGCCTATGCCCAGGCGATGGATGAAGGCTTTATTGAAAAATTCTCTGATAATCCTGCCAATGAAGAACCGGATGATTGGGGTAAGTCAAGATTCTGGGGGCATCCTTACAGCAACCAGACAATAGAGGCCATGTCACTGGCAGCCATGGCAGAGATGGCAGATAGGACCCAGGCAGATCAATGGTCTTCAAACTTGGAAAAGACTTTGTTTGATTATTGATGATATAGTGTAACAGAAAAGGGGATTATAGTTTATTTAGTACAGTACCCGGCTTATGGGCTAACTCCGCAAATTCAATACCATAGATTTGAATCACTTAAGGTTATACTATATGATAGATTTTAAATAATTGATTGGAATAAAAATTAGCTTTTTTAAAATAGCTAATGGATAGAATTTTGTGTTTTTAACAAAAATAGATAGGAAATGTGTATAATAAATATCTGTCATATATATTTAAAAGGGGAGTTTTTACATGAAAGCTGTGGTTATTGACAAACCCGGTAAGGTTTCTGTTAAGGAAATACAATATCCTAAACCAGGAAAAGATGAAATTATTATTAAGGTAAAGAATTGCGGTATATGTGCTACAGATTTTCATATCTATAATGGTGACTTTGTAGGGTCTTATCCAATTGTTCCCGGGCATGAAGTTTCTGGTACTGTAGCTGAGTTAGGCTCAGAAGTTTCTGGACTAAAAGTTGGAACAAGGATTACTGTTGAACCAATTATCTATTGCGGTACATGTTACTTCTGCAGAACTAATCGTGGTAATCATTGTCTAAATTGGCAGGCATTAGGTGTTACCAGAAATGGCGGTTTTGCTGAATACATGGCAGTACCTTATAAGAATGTTTATAAGATTCCCGGCAGCATGTCTTTTATTGAAGCTGCTTTTGTTGAACCAGTGTCTTGTATAGTTTATGGCTTACGAAGGTTAAAAATAGTTAATGGTGACAATGTGTTGATATTTGGAGCCGGCCCGATTGGGTTACAAATGGCACAATTAATCAGACATGGCAATGCAGCATCTGTTACTATAACAGATCTAAAGCCAGAACGTTTAGAGCTGGCTAAGACATTGGGTATAAGCAAAGTAATTTTATCCGATTATAAACTGTCTCAAGTTTTAAAAGATATTGCACCATTTGGATTTGATGTTGTTGTAGATACAACAGGTGTAGCTAAAGTATCAGAGACAGCTATTAACTACGCCAAAAATACTGGTAAAATTATGTTCTTCGGGGTTTGTCCATCAAAAGATAAGATTATGATCAGCCCATATGAAGTTTACAAACGTGACCTTGAAATCTATGGTTCTTTTGCATTGTACCATACGTTTCATCCTGCAATTGCTCTGATTAATAATAAGGTGTTGAATGTGAAACCACTTGTTTCTGACTGTATTTGTTTAGACGATTTGCCGATGGTATTTAAATCAAAGAAATTTAAAAAAGACAGTATGAAAATAATGTTAGAAATTTAATATTCTTTTTTATTTTATACCGGCAAGAGTATTGTAAAAATAATTAGAATTAAAAAAACTACAAACAAACAAAATCACATTATTGATACCCGGCTTAAAGAGTATTTAAACTAAGAAGTGTATTATTCACTACCCTCATCATTATCTTCTCCAATATCAGCCTCTTCCTCCTCAACGTTCTGTATATCACCGGCATCTATAAGTACAATAGCGCCTAATGTTGCGGTATTGATAGGATCAAATTCTTTAGAAGAAGAGATTACAAGTTCTGTCGATTCGAGATTGTCAGTATCAAATATAGAGAGTGTAAAACCGAGTACATCTTCATCACTGGGAGTATAGTTAAGATTATACCAGGGAATGCTTGCTTCTATTATGTATTCGCTTGTCTGCCTGGTAGAACCAATGATTACGCCTCTGGGAACTGCGGAAGGATAGCTTATAAAAGATTCAGTAAATGTACTGGAAAAATTACCCGGTGAAAAATTAATCAAAAAGTCATCACCGGTATAGAATTGAATATACATATCTTCTTCGAGTTCTGTATCAAAAGCAATGGTTATGCTATCTCCTTTACTTAATTGATTTCCGGTATAATTCTGGCTGAACACGTCATCTGTTACCTGTACTGCAAAATAGAAATTATCATCATCCCAGCAGGAATAAAATGTGCCTGAAATATCTGTATGAGAGGTATAGTTTTCTTTTTTAATGGTAGGCTCAAAAGCCGAAAAACTCCCGAAATTTTCCCATTCCTGAAGACTGCCATCCATTACCGGAGGGATATAGCATTTGTAGGAAAACAGGGGTAATCCTGTAGGTATTGTATTAAGAGTCCTGAAATTAGATTGGCTGAGGATTTTACTTTTCTTTTCCTCAATATCAATACTTATAATAGCTACTTCTTCAGGTTCAGATTCATATTGGACAGTGAAATTAACTGTATTTGAGTTTTCAAGTATATTACCATTCTCATCTAAAAGCTGGGCTGTCATTTCATAATCACCGGAACTGCCCGGGTTCCAGTTCAGTTCGTACGGGGGAGAACTGAATGTCTTTATCTCATCATCATTTATAAAAAGTTTTATGACATAACCTGTATTTTCTGCTTCTTTTGCCTTTATTTCTATGGATACGGTCTCATTCTGGTTGATAAAACTAAAGACCTTATCGTTTACAGGGGAAGCTATGTACAGGGTATAGTCGGTCTCTTCTCCAGTCTCTTCGGTTACTCCTGAAAAGAAGCCGACCGGAAGGCAGCTTCTTACTGAAAAGAATATTATTATTGATACTATAAAAATTATGCCAAACAGGATATAAGGGACTTTGTCCAGTATGAATTTACTTCTTTTGGGGATTTTTTTATTCATCCTTTTCGCTTTTCCTTTCATCCATTACTTTCTGAGCCAGATTCGGAGGAAGTTCTTCATAACTTAAGAATTTCTGGATAAATCGCCCTCTACCCTGGGTAAGAGATGTCAGGTCGATAGTGTAGTTAAAAGTCTCTGATCGGGGCAAAGAAGCCTTAATAAGCTGCTTTTTGTTTCCGGTAGGAGTCATTGTAATTATCTTTCCTCTTTTTGCGTTTATGTCTCCGATTATATCTCCCATATACTTTTCAGGTACTATTATCTCCATTTCCATAATAGGTTCCAGGATAACAGGCGAGGCTTCCTGCATTGCTTTTTTAAAGGCCATGGACCCTGCTATTTTAAAGGCCATTTCGGACGAGTCTACATTGTGAAATGAACCGTCGTATAAGTTTACACTGACATCCACTACCAGGCATCCTGCAAGGATACCTTTTTGAAGGGCTTCTCTTACACCTTTTTCCACTCCAGGTATGTAACCCTTGGGGATCGCTCCGCCGAATATGCTGTTCTTAAACTCAAAACCACCTCCGCTTTCCATTGGCTTGATCTCAAGGAAAACATGTCCATACTGGCCCCTGCCGCCGGATTGCTTCTTATGTTTATATTCAGCCTTTGCGTCTTTTCTTATGGTCTCCTTGTAGGCGACATCGGGAGTGACCATATCAACGTCTACATCAAATTTTTCCTTTAGTTTCTCTTTTATAATGGTATGATGTAGGTCTCCAATTCCCCATACAATATTTTGATGCACTTCCAGATCCAATTCCTGTTTGATGGTGGAATCCTCCTGCATTAATTTGGATATGCCGTGACTGATCTTCTCTTCATCACCCTTGCTCTTGGGTGTGACTGCTTTGGGCAGGGTAGGGGAGAAATATTCGACCTCAGGTATTTTTAGCGGCTTATCCTGGGTTGAGATGGTATCATCATTGGAGATGTCCATAATCTTTGATACAGCCATAATATCCCCGCAGGAAGCTTCGCTGATATCATTCTGTTCTTTTCCCTGAAGGTTGAAAAGATTTGCAAATTTATATGTTTTCTTTGAACTTGAAAGGTAGTAATTTGAATTTACCTTGATTGTTCCGGAAAATATCCTGAAAATAGATAACTTACCGATGTATGGGTCTGCCATTGTCTTAAAAACATAAGCAAGGACAGGACCGTCAGCTGAAGGTTTTATTTCTGTCTCTGAATCTTTATCCAGCTCTTTTACTTTTACAGGCGGTATGTCAAGAGCAGAGGGAAGAAGAGCATTTATATAATCCATCAGTACATCTACTCCGATATTCTTTCCTGATGATACAGCAAATACAGGTATTACCTGTCTTGCCACCACTGCTTTTTTAAAGATCTCATTGATCGTCTTGTCGTCTATCTTTTCGCCTTCCAGGTATTTACCGAGAAGCTCGTCGTCTGTTTCCACTATTGATTCGACAAGTTCGTTGTGATGACTTTCAATCTTTTCTTTAATGTTTTCATCTACAGAGGTTTTATTGCCTTTAAAGTCTTTATCCTTGTATTCATATGCCTGGTTCTGGAGAAGATCTATGATCTTTGAAAAACCCTCTCCGCTTTTTGCAGGAACTGTTATGGGAACAAGATTTAAACCGTATTTGCTTTTTATGCTTTCTACTACTTTAAAGTAATCTATATTTTCCAGGTCCAGCTTATTGAGTATGCAGAAAATCGGTTTGGGATTGCTGCCAAGAAGTTCCATGACTAATTCTGTAGGAGCCTGTACTCCCGATTTTGCATCAATGACCAGCAGTGCACTGTCTATTACTTTAACGGCAGCCTGGGTCTGGCCAATGAAATCCATATATCCGGGGCAATCAATGAGATTTATATTGAAATCCTTCCACTTGTAGTTAAGTATGCTTGAATTAATACTGAATCCTTTTTTGGTTTCAAGAGGGGAAAAGTCAGATACAGTGTTTTTTGATTCTATCGTTCCCAGCCTGTCGGTGGATTTGGAATTATATAAAAAACATTCTGCGAGTGAGGTTTTTCCGGCTCCGTTTCCTGAGACAAGACCGATGACTTTATTGTTCATTAAATTCCTCCCAAAAGTGTATGGTTTTGTTTGAAAGCATTAAAAGCGATCAAGGCAATAGAAGAAATATACCATAAAACTTTTTTTGTGTAAAAACAATAATGCCTGTTTCAAAGAGGTGGAATCAGCTGGAAATACAATAATATTGGTTGTATGATATAATCTTAAGTTGTTTGATTTTGACGGGAAAAAATGTAAAATATTAAACTTTTACAGCAAGTAAATTATAAGGAAAATGAGTAGGAGGTCATTATGCTGACAGGTGTTACAATTCTCCTGGTAGTAATCGGAGCAATAGTGTTAATAATGATTTTTGCGGTCATAGGTATCTATAATTCCATGGTATCTCTAAGGAATAAGGTCAACAATTCATGGCATCAGATCGATGTACAGCTTAGAAAAAGATATGACCTTATACCGAATCTGGTAGAGACCGTAAAAGGCTACGCAAAGCATGAAAGGGAGACACTTCAGAATGTTATTAATGCAAGAAAACTGGGTATTGATGCCAAGGATGTAAAAGACCAGGCAAAAGCTGAAAATATGATATCAGGTGCCTTAAAATCATTATTTGCAGTTTCGGAAAATTATCCCAATCTAAAAGCAGATCAGCATTTTACAAAATTGATGGAGCAGCTTAACGGGATCGAGAGTAATATTGCCTTTGCAAGGCAGTTTTACAATGATATGGTTATGCAGTTTAATACCAGAATACAGACATTTCCCGGAAATATGTTTGCAAGGATATTTAATTTCACTGCAAAGGATTATTTTGAAATAGAAGAAGCTACGGCAAGAGGTCCGGTTAAAGTAAAGTTTTAAAAAAGGTGTTATTAAGTAATGTATGAGAATATTGCCCAGAACAAGGCAAAGACTGTCGCCATAATGATAGGGTTTATAGCATTTATTACTCTGGTAGGACTGGCAATCGGCTATTATATTGACTGGCGTTATGGCGTAAGCAACAATTATTCTATATTGATAATGGTTATAGCGTTTATTCTGGCGATTATTATGAGTTTTTCAAGTTACTATTATAGTGACAGGATCGTACTTGGCCTTACAAAAGCTATGCCCCTGTCGCGTGCGGAAAATCCGAGAGTATATTATATGACAGAGGGGCTGTCGATAGCTGCCGGAATACCCATGCCAAAGATCTATGTAGTAAGAGATACAGGAATGAATGCTTTTACAACCGGGAGAAATCCTCAAAAAAGCATACTGGTCTTTACACAGGGGATACTTGACAATCTTAATGACGAGGAGCTAAAAGGGGTCATCTCGCACGAGCTGTCCCATATAAAGAATTACGACATACTGCTGGGGACAGTAATAGTCGTTCTGGTAGGGATGGTTTCAATAATAAGCAATATTATGTTCAGATCTATGATATTCGGCGGTGGCAGAAGAAGGTCATCTAAAAGTTCCGGCGGAGGAATATTGTCTCTTATCTTGCTGATAGTGGGAATACTGCTTATATTATTATCACCTATAATCGCCACACTGATAAGGCTGGCTGTAAGCAGAAACAGAGAATATCTGGCAGATTCGACCGGAGCTTTGATTTCCAGATATCCGGCAGGCCTGGCAAATGCACTTAAAAAGATAAGCGTGAACAGCGAGGTACAGACTGCCAACAGTGCGACTGCACATTTATTTATTGCAAATCCGATCGGTAGTAAATCAAAAGCTATTTTTAAAGGCTTATTTAATACCCATCCTCCGACAGAAGAAAGGATCAGAAGACTCGAAAATATGTCGCTGGGAATAGGAGTAAAATAACTGGAGGTGTTTTAATAGATGGATAAAGGAACATTCAAGGTAAAAGCAGGGCTTGCTCAGATGCTTAAGGGCGGTGTAATAATGGATGTGACTTCACCGCAGCAGGCTAAAGTAGCTGAGGAAGCTGGAGCAGTATCGGTAATGGCACTTGAAAGAATACCTGCTGATATAAGGGAAGCAGGAGGTGTGGCCAGAATGACCGATCCTGAGATCATACTAAAAATAATGGATGCCGTCTCCATCCCGGTTATGGCCAAAGCTAGAATAGGTCATTTTGCTGAAGCGCAGATACTGGAAGCCATAGGGATAGACTATATAGATGAAAGCGAAGTTTTGACTCCGGCTGATAAAAAATACCATATAAATAAATGGAATTTTAAAGTCCCGTTTGTCTGCGGCGCTACGGATCTTGGAGAGGCCTTAAGAAGAATAGGTGAGGGTGCCGCAATGATAAGAACCAAAGGAGAAGCCGGAACCGGAGATGTTGTTGAAGCAGTAAAGCATATGAGATGTATAAAGGATGAGATAGCCAGGATCGTCTCACTGCCGAAAGAAGAGCTTATGACTGTGTCCAAAGAGTTAGGCGCCCCCTATGAGCTGGTTCTATCTGTATATGATAATAAAAAATTACCGGTTGTTAATTTCTCTGCCGGTGGGATATCTACTCCTGCTGATGCAGCTATGATAATGCAGCTCGGAGCCGAAGGCGTATTTGTAGGTTCCGGGATATTTAAATCAGAAAATCCCTTAAAAATGGCAAAGGCAATTGTGGAAGCAACGACTCATTTTAATGATCCTGAAGTCCTTGCAAAAGTCTCCAGGGGTCTGGGAAGGCCAATGAGCGGGACTGCTGTATCCGAACTTACAAAAGAAAAAATAATTTCCAACAGAGGATGGTAAAAATTTTAAAATGGGCATTAAGGTAGGTGTGCTTTCACTTCAGGGAGCATTCAGGGAGCATATAGACAGGTTAAAAGAATGCGGAGTCTCTTCGGTGGAGATAAGATTTCCGGAAAAGCTTGATGATATTGATGCGCTTATAATACCCGGCGGTGAGAGTACCACCATAAACAAGCTGATGAAAAAATATAAATTTAAAAGCTGCCTGGATAAATTTTATAAGGACGGGAAACCGATGTTTGCTACCTGTGCGGGCCTGATACTTATCGCAAAGAACATTAAAGAAGAGGGTCAGGGTCTGGGCTATATAGATGTTGATGTAAAGAGAAATGCCTACGGGAGGCAGATTGAAAGTTTTGAAGAGCTATTGAATATAAACCTTGACGGCAGTCAAAACGGCAGGAAATTCAAATCTATTTTTATAAGAGCGCCGAAGATCTTAAGTGTCGGAGGAGAAGTAAAGGTACTGGGAAAACTTGGACAGGATGTGGTTTTGATAAGGGATAATAACATTATAGCCTGCACCTTTCATCCTGAGCTGACCAGCGACTTAAGGATACATAGGTATTTTATAAATATGATTAAAAATAATAAAGGAGAGAACTAGCATGTCCGGTCATTCAAAATGGCATTCAATTAAACATAAAAAAGCCAAAGAGGATGCAAAAAGAGGGAATATCTTTGGGAAGCTCAGCAGAAATATCATAGTAGCAGTAAGAGAAGGAGGGGGAAGTGATCCCAGAGATAACATTGCTCTTGCCAATGCTATTGCCAAGGCCAAGGAATATAATATGCCCCAGAGTAATATAGAGAGGGCTACTAAAAGGGGAACCGGCGAAATAGAGGGAGAAAACTATGTAAGCATACTTTACGAGGGATATGGTCCCGGAGGTATTGCTATAATAGTTGAAGTCATGACTGAGAATAGAAATAGAAGTACTTCTGATATTAGAAACATTTTAGGCAGATATAACGGTACTCTTGGTGAAAGCGGAAGCGTAAACTGGCAGTTTGAAAGAAAAGGCCTGATAATAGTGGACAGCAGTGAGGTCAAAAACGGAGAAGAGTTCATGCTTGATATGATCGATACAGGTGCTGAGGACATTGACGAAGATGAAGGTGAATACGAGATAAATGTCTCTCCCGCAGATTTTATAAAAATCAAACAGGTTATTGAAAAAAAGAATATAAAGATAAAATCAAGTGAAATTGGACTCATACCCAAATCTACAGTAAAACTATCAAAGGAAGAAGGCGTTAAGGCTCTAAAGCTGATAAATGCACTGGATGAAAACGATGATGTCCAGAATGTAAATTCAAATCTTGAGATCTCAGATGAGATATTGAGTGAAGTGTAAAGATTTAAAAATAATGACTGATAAAGTAAGAATATTGGGTATAGATCCCGGACTTGAAACTACAGGAGTGAGCATACTGGATGTTGAAAAAGGAGAGTATCACCCTATTTATTCAGACTGTATTGTTACCAGAAAAACAAAACCGGTCTGCGAGAGATTAGAAGAAATCTATACAGAGATAAACCGGATAATCAAAAAATACACTCCTGATTGCCTGGCAATTGAAGAGATCTTTTTCAGCGTGAATGCAAAGACGGCTCTGGATATAGGGCAGGCAAGAGGGGTATCCATCTTGGCCGGAAGCATTAATAATCTAAAAATATTTGAATATACACCGCTTGAGGTAAAGCAGGCCGTAGTAGGATATGGAAGAGCGACAAAGAAGCAGATAAAATATATGCTGACAGCTATACTTAAGGTCGGGGATGATTTTTTCCCCAGGAAGGATGATGCGTGGGACGCGATGGCCATATCCTTATGCCATGCTAATAATAAAAAGCTTCAAGATAAGGTTAAAACTTATAAATAGAAAATGTAATTTTTTATGATAACAAAGATATTTGGGAAAATAATAAAAAAATCGCCGTCAAGTATTATAGTCCGGACAGGCGGGATAGGTTTTGAGGTATTGATATCCAGCAGGACTTTTGAAAGGATACCGGAAGAGAATTCGGAAATAGAACTTGATGTATACACACATGTCAGGGAAGATGATCTGAGATTGGTGGGTTTTCTTGATCCAGGGGAAAAGGATTTTTTTTTAAAAATGCTTGGAGTTTCAGGCATATCGATTAAAATAGCTTTGAGTGCTTTATCCATTTACAGCAGCCAGGAGCTTAAAAGAATAATTGCAGATAAGGAAGTTGATTTAATAAGAAGGACACCGGGGATAGGCCGGAAACTTGCTGAAAGAATGATTTTGGAACTGAGAGATAAAATAGAAGAGGAAGAAATAGGAGGAGTAAGGCTTGAAGGGTTATCAGAAAATAAAAAGGTATATGAGGTAAAACAGGCATTAAAGACTCTTGGTTATAGTTCCAGGGAAATCAATAATGCAATATTAAAATTAAATGCCGAATTCATTGAAAAGGAGAAAGTCGAAAACATATTAAAAATGACTCTTAGGGAAATCTAAAAGAAACGTACAGGCAGGAAAGATTATGAAAGAGAATCAGGAAAACAGCGACATAAATCCCAAACATATAAAGGTAGACACCGAACTGGATAAAAGCCTGCGCCCCAGGTTTATATCAGAATTTATAGGCCAGGAAAAATTAGTAGAAAACCTTCTGGTATTTATTAAATCTGCAAAAAAGAGAAAAGAGCCGCTGGATCATGTAATCCTATCCGGCCCGCCGGGTCTTGGGAAGACATGCCTTGCAGAAGTGATTGCAAATGAGCTGGAAGTAGGTTTTAGGATAACTTCGGGTCCGGCTATTGAAAGAACAGGTGATCTGGCTGCCATACTGACAAATCTGGAGGATTTTGACGTTTTATTTGTTGATGAGATCCACAGGCTGAGCAGAAGCGTGGAGGAAATACTGTATCCCGCAATGGAAGACTATAAGCTTGACATAATAATAGGGAAGGGTCCATCTGCAAAATCTATTAGAATTGATATAGCACCCTTTACCATCATAGGCGCCACTACAAGGATCGGCCTGGTGGCTTCGCCGCTGAGGGAAAGATTTGGGGTGAATCTAAGATTAGATTATTATGATGAAAAAAGCATAGTAAGGATCATTAAAAGATCAGCCGGTATATTTGGAATTGAAATAACCGATGAAGGCTCAAAAGTCATTGCAGGCAGAAGCAGGGGCACGCCGAGGATCGCTAACAGGCTGCTCCGCAGGGTCCGTGACTATGCTATGATGTACAGCAACGACCAGATAGATGAAGAGATATCGGAAAAAGCTCTTGCCAGGCTGGATATAGATAGATTAGGCCTGGATGTAGTCGATAAGAAAATTTTAAACACTCTTGTAGTCAAGTTTGACGGAGGACCCGTAGGCATCGGGACCATAGCTGCATCTATTGGAGAAGAGACAGATACCATTGAAGATGTTTATGAACCATATCTGCTGCAGCTTGGTTTTGTAAAAAGGACTTCAAAAGGGAGGATGGCCACAAATCTTGCTTTTAAATATATGGGAGTAAAAAAGGAAACCGACCCCAAACTGTTTGAATAGTTTGTTCGATTATGAAAGTTGAATTATTTGACTATACGCTTCCCCAAAAATATATAGCCCAAAAACCGCTTCCGAAGAGAGATGATTCCAGACTTCTGATACTGGACAGGCGGACAGGTGATATAAAGCATGATGTTTTCCATAATATTTCCAGTTATGTTAAAAAAGAAGATGTGCTGGTGGTAAATGAAAGCAAAGTCGCCAGCTGCAGGCTGATGGGGATAAAGGAAAAAACAGGGGCAAAAATAGAGTGTTTTGTTTTAAAAAAAGTAGAGAAAAATGAATGTCTGGTATTGCTGAAGCCTTCAAAAAGACTGAAAACAACCAACAGAGTATTTATAGGCGAGTATTATTTTACTGTCAGGTCAAAACTTGATTACGGAAGGGCTGTAGTGGAATTTAATGAACGTCCGGAAATAATTTTTAAAAAATACGGCATGGTACCTCTTCCTCCCTATATAAAAAATAATAATATAGACCGGTTGCGCTATCAGACCGTATATGCAAAAGAAGAAGGCTCCTCAGCAGCACCTACCGCAGGCCTTCATTTTTCTAAAAAGTTGATTAAAAAAATAGAGGAAATGGGTGCGGTTATTGCAAAAGTAAGCCTGGATATAGGACTTGATACATTCAGGCCCATTTCATCAGATGAAATTGAAAAACATAAGATGCACAGCGAAAGTTATTGTATACGGGACACTGAAGCAAGAAAGATCAACCGGTCAAAAAGGATGGGCGGCAAGGTCATTGCGGTAGGGACGACTGCAGTGAGAGTTCTTGAAACATTGATGGCCAGATACGGAAAAATAAAAGCAGACAGAGGGATTACTGATATCTATATATACCCCGGCTATGATTTCAAGATTGTAGATGGAATGATCACCAATTTTCACCTGCCGAGATCGACTTTACTTGTAATGGTGGCTGCTTTTGCAGGAAGAGAAAATATTTTAAATGCATACAGGCAGGCAAAGAAAAAAAATTACAGGTTTTACAGTTTTGGTGATTGCATGCTGGTAAAATAGCCGGGATGACAAAACTGAAGATTACTTATTTCGCTTTAAGGAAAATTTACAGTTCTATTTCTTCTTTTTCGACCGTCACTTTCTTATAGTGGTAGAATTTAAATTTATAGAAAATAATCAGTATTGCCCAGCATAAAAAGGCATACAGGAAATTTAAGATCATAAACGAGACCTGTATCAGCCCAAACAGGAATATTGAGGGAAGTATTAAGATAAGATTTCTGATAACTGGAGATATCTGGTTTATCTTGCTGTTTGTAAGCTTTGTAAATACCGCTCCCATTTTTTCATCAGGATCTATTTTAATTCCCCAGTTTTCAGACAGGTTTTTGCGGTATTCAAGTAAAAGGAATGGGTCTGCTTCGGATGCCAGTTCTTTTATTGCTTCCAGCAATATAGTCCTGAACTCCTCATCTTCCTGGAGTAATTCAACAAAGTTTACTTCCTCCAAGTTATATATCCCTTTACTTTCAAGATAATCAATGACTTCCCGTGGAGGATCTTCTATGTTGATGAGTGACTCCATTTCAACATCTTCTTTTTGTGTAAAGGGCAGCCCCATCATTGCGGTGAGCACTATAAATTCGTTTACACTCATATCAAAGTCGTAAATGGGTATAAAATTGTTTATAAGGCTTCCAAAAGGTCTGGATACTATTTCTACTATCGATTCTTCTATCTCTATCTCGCCTTTGCTGTTTACAAGCGGAAAATTAAAATAGAAAATAACTGACATCAGAAGGGCAAATATTAACAGAAGCATAGGCCCTGCCTTAAGAACAGAATTTCCGGCATGAAACACTATACTGTTTTTTCTGTCATTTAAAATGTTTTTATTGGTCATATTGTAGACTGCATAAATAATAAGTGTAGAGGCCGTATAAGCAAGGGTGGCGGGTATTACTACCCACATGCCGTCTCTTCTCAAGAGAAATATAAGAGAGCTGAAGACAATAAAAAATGAAGAAATCATAACGATTTTTCTATTATCTATCAGCAGAAGATATATCATTGAAAATATGAAAAAGATGCTGAAAAATACAAAGGCAAGTATTAAATCGGTAATAACACTGCCTTCTCTCCATAGAAAGAGATTGTTAAGCATATACCAGAATAGTACTGCAAAAATCAGACAGAAAAACGAAAAGCAGGCTGATTTTATGATTTTTGTTTTACCTGTCATGATTAAAATTTTCTTATACTATCTTTACAATTTTATAATTTTTTTATTATTTTTCATACTCTTTTTTTAAGATGCTCCATACGGACAGTATGTTGTTAATATATTTTTATAGTCTGGTACAATAAGAATGAATTGTTTTTAAATTATTAATAAAGGATATCAAATGGAAAGGAAAAAAGTATTAAAATGGGAAATGTTCGGAATACTGGCTATATCGCTGGTGGGGTCTCTTCTTCATTTTACATTTGAACTGGGAGAATTCTGGAAGCCGCTGGCTGTTATCAGTGCTGTAAATGAAAGTGTATGGGAGCATCTGAAAATTGGTTTTTGGCCGGCATTTATCTGGGGAGTCATTGAATTTTTTGTTTTAGGAAGAAAAATCAAAAATTTCTTTTTTGCTAAAGCGATTACGTTTTTATTTATCCCTTCTATAATAGTCGCCTTATTTTACTCATATACCCTTATCACGGGTACCGAGATCCTGGCAGTGGATATTACCATATTCTTTATTGCAATAGCAGTTGCCCAGATAGTTGGTTACAGGGTAATGCTTATAAGAAAGAAATTTTTATCTTTAAATATTCTCGGCGCAGTGATTATTTTGATAAGTCTTGTATCATTCAGTTTGTTTTCTTATTTTCCACCCAGATATCAGCTATTTGAAGACCCCGTGACCGGAGGGTATGGGATAATTGAAGAGGAACATCATTGATGTTCGATGGTCAAAGGATGATCTTATTGTATCTAAATTAGTAGAACTTTTATTTTTTAATGATAAAATAATTTCTTGATGCAGACTATATATTATAAATATATCTATTTAAAGTGAGGACAAAAAGTTGATTAATATTGCAATATGGGCAGCAATTATATTTGTAGCAAGAATAATCGATGTGAGTCTGGGAACCATTAGAGTAAATATGATAGTAAGAAGGAAAAAGACCTTTGCAGCGATTATTGGGTTTGTCGAAGTGACTATTTTTATATCTGTTATAGTCCGGATAATCAAAGATATTGATAGTATTTACGGAATAATAGCGTACGGAGCCGGATTTGCCGTTGGAACTGTACTAGGAATTATTATATCCGAGAAGTTATCAAGAGATCTTATAAGTACAAATATTATATCCAAAGAACATAATGAAGAGATAAAGAAGCAGCTGTCCAGCGAAGGTTTTGGATTTACCTGTTATAAAGGTGCCGGAAGACAGGGTGAGGTAGAGATTATTAATGTAGTATGCAGTCACTTAAGCCTTAAGAGATTAGACAGATTGATCCATCTAGAGGACCCTTCAGTTTTCGCGGCAAGTTATATGCTTGATAAAATGCGGGGAGGGTTCATAAGAGGACTTAAGAAAAAGTAGCGGAAGCCTGTAAAAAATCAAGTCCTGTATTTTTTTAGGATACAGGACTTTCAATAAAAAACTTTCTACTTTTTTTTCTTACCTTTTTTAGATTTAGTTGCCATTTTTACCTCTTAATTGTCAAATATACATATCTGCTTTTGCAGATATCGCGCTAATAATATTTTAAAAAAAATAAAAAGTCAATAACACATTATTTTACTATTTTTTTTAAAAAAGATAGAATATTTCAGATAATTTATGTGTGGGGTGGAAAGCTGGATAAAAGATATGGATTATAGAAATATTATTGATAAATCTATTACAAATAACTACAGCAATATACTCAGAATATTAAAGAAAAATATTCCGTTATCTTATCTATTTTTCTTTTTAAGGACGGTGCTGTGGCAGAGAAAAGCTATGAGATCAAGGTCGCACTGGAAGAAAAAAGGAGTAAATGTACCGCCGATTATGATTGCCAGCGTGACCAAAAGATGCAACCTGAAGTTGATATCTTCTTTTAATAATATAAATAAAATAAGGATAGAGAAGTCTTGGCTTTTTTTGAAGTTTTAAAAAAGGACACCCGGTCACACTCAAGAGCAGGCATAATAACCACGGAAAGAGGAACTGTAAAAACACCGGTATTTATGCCTGTAGGTACCAAGGCAACAGTCAAAGCAGTTACAAATGAACAGCTTTATAAAGCCGGATGCGAGATCATACTTGGAAATCTTTATCATCTTTATCTCCAGCCGGGGATCGAGGTTATAAAAAGAGCCGGCGGACTTCATAAATTTATGAACTGGAAAAGAAGTATTCTGACTGACAGCGGCGGATTTCAGGTATACAGCCTGAGTAAAATAAAAAAAGTACTTGATAGCGGCGTAGAGTTCAGGTCCATTATAGATGGGTCTAAACATTTTTTTACTCCGGAAAATGTAGTAAAAATGCAGTACCGGATAGGTTCAGATATAATCATGGTTCTTGATGAGTGCATCCCTTTCAACAAGGATTACAATTATACACTGGATGCGGCAAAGAGGACTATAAAATGGGCAGAGATATCGTTGAAAACAAGAGATGAAATAGGTTTTAATAAAAAAACCAGGATGTTTGGCATAGTCCAGGGAGGATTTATAAAAAAATTAAGAAAATTTTGTGCCCGGTCCATATCCGGCATGGGATTTGATGGTATAGCACTGGGAGGCTTAAGCGTGGGTGAAGAAAGAGATCAGACTATTGATATATTAAAATATACCATTGGTTTTTTAGATAACAGCAAACCATTGTATTTTATGGGACTGGGAGATCCGCTGGGGATAATCGAGGCTATAGACAGTGGAGTGGATATGTTTGATTGTGTGATGCCGACAAGGATTTCCAGAAACGGCAGTGCATTTACTTCCGAAGGGAGAATAAATATAAAAAATAAAAAATATTTGTATGATCTTGATCCGCTGGATAAGAGATGCAGATGTTATACCTGTAAAAATTACAGCAGGGCTTACCTCAAACACTTGTTTAAAAGCAGGGAAATATTATCAAGCATACTCTTAACGGTCCATAATCTGCATTTTATTTTTAACCTGGTCAGCCAGGCAAGAGATGCAGTAATATCGGGAGATTTTAAAGATTTCAGATTAGAATTTATAAATAAATATGGCATAAATAAAAAAATAAATACAGCTGCTGAAGAATAAAAGACGGTCCGCTTAAACTAGAATTTCTTTTTTTTCTAAAATCTTGATAAACCTTTTTACGAGGAATGGATCAAACTGGAATCCGGAATTCCTTTTTAACTCTTTAATGGCTTCTTTCTTACTGATTGATTTCCTGTACGGCCTGTCATTGGTCATTGCATCATAAGCGTCAACAATGGATATTATCCGGGATGTAAGCGGTATATTGCCTTCTTTTATACCTTTAGGATATCCTTTTCCATCCCATCTTTCATGATGATAAAGTATTCCTTTGGCAATATCTTTAAATTCTGAAGATGTCTGTGCTATTTGGCAACCTATTTCAGGGTGTCTTCTTATTTCCTTCCATTCTTCCGGATTAAGTTCTCCCGGCTTAAAGATGATAATGTCTGACAGGGCTATTTTGCCGATATCATGCAGGGTTGCAAGCATGCTCAGTTCCTGGATCTTGTCACCGTCCAGATCCAGGGACTTACCCAGTTCTACGGCTCTGTTCCGCATTCTTTTTATATGTTCCGCAGTTTCGTAACCTTTTTTTACTAAATTCTTCTCGAGTGAAGATATAATTAAACTGTGTATATCCTGTCTTTCCGTTAATTTGTGTTTGTACATCTTATCTTCTGCTTCTTTTATTATCATCCCGGTACTCTTTGAATTATCCTTTTTAGTGGAAACTCCCAGGGAAATACTCAATGGCAGATTTTTGGTACTCAATTTTTTACAGATCTCTTTTATTCTCCTGGCGATCTTTAATGCATCGCTCATAGTTGTAGAGGGCAGAATCGTTATAAATTCATCTCCTCCCCATCTTGAAGTGATATCTTCATCTCTGAAGCAGCTTTTTAAAATATCAGCTATTTTTATCAGCAGTTTATCGCCTCTTTCATGACCGTAGGCATCATTTATCATTTTAAGTCCATTTATATCTCCAATGACCAGACTAATAGGTAACTGCCTTTTTGTATCCAGTCTTTTTAATTCCTCTTCAAAATAAGCCCTGTTGTATAAGCCGGTTAATTTGTCATGAAAAGACAGATATTTTATTTCTTCTTCCGCTTCTTTACGTTTTGTAATATCTCTTACTATACCCTGATAGAAGATCGGCTTGTCTCCGTCATAAATAACCTTGGAACTGATTTCTACCCATATAATAGTGCCGTTTTTTTTCTTCAGTCGGGTCTCAAATGGCCTGGTTCTTTTATCCGGAGGCGGCCTGTCTTTTTCGGAAACATATAGTTGTTTTGGTATATTTATAGAAAGAAGTTCTTTCTTATTGTTGTATCCTAATATTTTTATAAGTGCAGGATTTGCGTCAATATATTTTCCATCCATGGTACTTATATAGATCCCGTCCAGGCTGTTGTGGAACAGCGAATAATATTTGATCTCACTCTGTTGTTTTTTTTCTTCAACTTTTTTTATGTTGGTGATATCAATTATTGAGACCAGTGCTTTTGACGATGATGTATTATCGCTGTCCGGCAGGATGATCCATTTCATGAATGTATATATTTTCCTGCCGGTCAGAGTTTGATTTATTATCTCACTTTCAAACTTTTTTTTGCCTTCGGCTATTGTAATGATTACCTTTTTAAAAGATTCATAAGTATCTTTAAGGAAGGTCTTATTTATTCTTTCCTTAAGATCTTTTTTGCTCTTGGCTCTATAAAGGTCTAAGGCGGCTTTATTTATATCGATTACTTTTATAGTTTTTAGGCAATTTACAACAGTGTCTGTATTATTTTCAAGATATTCCCTAAAGTCTTTGACCCCTTTTTCTCTCAGGAAGTTAAAATATTTTCTGATCTCCGAAAAATCTACTTCGCATAGAGCAATGGGAGATTCCTCAAAAATAATCTGGTATTTTTTACTGGTTTTAAGTAAAGTTTTTTCTATATTATTTAAAGCTGTGTTTTGCATCGGTTGTCTTTGCCTATAATTTATTAAATAATATTGTATTTAATAAATTATTAGTAAATATATTTATGTTATTATATATACTTTAAGCAATATATACAATAATTATTTAGTTAACTAATTATTGATTATTTCTATTAATAACAAAACTGATCTTTTTAAAAGCTGCGGTCCGGTTTATACCGATCATTAAAATTTGAAGTCATAAGGTAAATTTTAAAGCTATAGATGTTGTATACTGAAAAAACTTAAGTTAAAATAATTTGTGAATAAACATTTGCAAAATTTTAAAAAAAGTTAATAATAGTAATATTTTAAATCTTTATAATAACAATTATTTCTGAGGAGTGATTATGAAGTTGTCTAAAAGAATTATTAGTATATTGATCGTTGGTATATTAATAATAAGCTTGGGGTCGTTGACTATTGCTTGTTTTCCAACAACAACTGAGGAAGGTGGAACAGCCGAAGGAGCTGAGACAGGAGAAACCAGTACATTTAATAGCCTATTAACGAATTATGGAACATGGATCTGGCTGGTGATTCTGATTGTAGCATTTTATTTCCTTCTGATAAGGCCGCAGAGATTAAGATCAAAGAAGGCTCAGGAATTAATGACCAGTCTTCAAAGAGGTGATGAAGTGGTAACAATAGGCGGATTTCACGGCCGGATCAAGGATATAAGGGATGATACGATAATAGTTACTATTGCCAGTGGTGTAGATGTAAAAGTAAGCAAAAGCGCTGTTTCCAAAAAAACAAGTCAGTAAAAAATATGAGAAGCAAGAAAATTCATATAACTATTATTATAATATTTATAATAATAGTTGGTGTGAGTCTGTACTACATACTTACCGAACCTATTAATCTGGGTCTTGACCTTAAAGGAGGGACCCAGATTATTTTAAAACCTGTCCAGAGCGGTGAAGAAGAGACTATCGCGGAGTCCAAGCTTGAAGAAACCATACATAAAATAATGGACAGAATAGACAGGCTCGGTGTCTCGGAACCGCTGGTCACAAAAGATTACTACAATAATATAGTGATCCAGCTGCCCGGAGTAGAAGATCCTGATACGGCAAAAGAAGTAATAGGTAAGACTGCAGAGCTTGAGTTCAGGCTGGTCGCAGGTACATTTATTTCTATAAGTGAAAATAAATGGGATAAGGTACAGTTTGATTATGAAGGAGGGGGGCTGATAATTGAACCTGATGCCCAGCAGGTTTTATTGATTGATGATATTAATTCACTGCTGGTAGGAGAGCCATACAGCATAATTGCAGAGTTGGTGACTGAAACTGAGACTGGAGAAATGCTGCTTGTTGAATATGAGGCAGGAAATAGTCAGGATGGAGCAGAAGAAGGCGGTAATGGAGAGGAAAACTCTGAGACTGATACTGAAATTGTAACCGATAAAGTAATAGGAAAGATAATATACAACCAGGAGACAAGAGAACTGCAGTTTGTCGATTATGAAAGCGGAGATGTAACAGGAGAAGTACTGGTTGATTCAAGGTACGGTGCGGCGACACTTGTAGAACAGGTACTTTTAACAGGTAATGAACTGGCAAGGGCAGTTGCCGGATATGATAACATGGGGACCATAAGAGTGACCCTTAGTTTTAAAGATGAAGGAGTTGAAAAGTTTGCCGAGATCACTTCGGAAAATATTGGAAGGAATCTTGCAATAGTACTGGATGAAGAAATTGAATCGGCTCCCTATATAAAAGTTGCCATAACTGAAGGAGAAGCAGAGATCACCGGCATCAACAGTATTGAAGAAGCAAGAAATATTGAAATCGTCCTGCAGATCGGAGCTTTGCCAATAACCCTGAAGTCAGAAGAAATCAGTTATGTGGGCCCGACTCTTGGAAGAGATTCATTAAATAAAGGCCTGTATGCAGGAATAGCGGGGTTTGTTTTAATCATCGCATTTATGATCTCTTATTACAGGGGACTTGGATTCATATCCACTATAAGTCTTCTGATCTATATTATATTATTCTGGGGTATTATTGCAGGGATCGGTGCTGCTCTGACACTGCCCGGAATTGCAGGAATAATACTTACAATAGGCATGGCTGTAGATGCCAATGTCATTATTTTTGAAAGAATAAAAGAAGAGATAATAAAAGAAAAGTCTCCAAGAATCGCTATTGGAGACGGATTCAAGAATGCACTCAGAACTATTATAGATTCAAATGTGACCACTTTGATAACTGCTGCTGCACTGTATAGATTCGGTACCGGGCCGATAAGAGGTTTTGCAGTTACATTGAGCCTTGGTGTGGTGATAAGCATGGTGATCAGTCTGCTGTTTACCAGATCTGTCCTGTTTTTAATGTCAGGGGTGCCGAGGATCGTCACTCCCGGATTTTTAGGCGTTAGGATAAGGAGAAGTGAATAATATTTGAGATTCAGGAATTATAATTTTAATTTTATTGGAAAAAGAAAGATATGGTTCATTATATCTCTTGCAGTGATAATAATAGGGGTAGCCGGTTATTTCATCAGAGGCGGTTTTAACCTGGGAATAGATTTTCTCGGCGGCTCTTTGCTTGAAGTAGAGTTTGAAGAGGAGGTAAATGTTGCTGAAGTACGAGAAGTTATGACTGATTCTGGTTATAGCAGTGCAATAATACAGATGGTAAAAACTGAATTGATACAGACAGAATCAAATAGATTTATTATCAGAATAAAAGCAAAAGAGTTAGGTACTACCATATCTACGGAAGAAAAAAATGAAATACTTGATTCCTTAGATGAAAGAATCGGATTGACCGGAGAACTGCTGCAGGACAGAGCTGTAGACCCGGGATTCAGCAGGGTGTTAATCAACAATGCTTTATTGGCTATTGGTATCAGCATAGCTGGAATTCTTATTTATATCTGGATAAGATTTGAATTCAGATTTGGGGCCACCGCAATTCTGGCACTATTTCATGATGTATTGGTCACCTTAGGGGTATATGCGATTTTAAACAGGGAGATCAATACTTCTACCATTGCAGCCGTACTTACAATAATCGGTTATTCACTAAATGATACTATTGTTGTATTTGACAGAATAAGAGAAAACACGCCTAAAACCGGAAAGTTCGGATACAGCAAGGTGGTAAATGATTCAGTAAATGTAACACTGTCCAGATCAATAAATACTTCTCTTACTACATTATTTCCGGTTATCCTGCTTCTAATATTAGGCACTACAGCACTAAAGGATTTTGCACTGGCACTTGCTATTGGAATAATAAGCGGGACATATTCCTCCATGTTTTTTGCAAGTCCTATTTTAGTAGCATGGAATAACAGGTTTCCGAGATATAAAAAATAACAATGACAATTTTCCCCGCCAGCTGGCAATGCAGAAGCATTAAAAAAACTGACAGGAAGTTAATGGACAGTACTGATTACAGCTGGATTTTAATCAATCTCCTTGCCGGCAGGAATATAATCGCCGAAAAAGAAATAAAATCCTTTTTAAATCCGCAGTTAAAACAATTACACGATCCCGGGATGCTTCCCGGTATTAAAAAAGGCATCAGGAGGCTGAATGAAGCAATATACAATAAAGAACATATATTGATATTCGGGGACTATGATGCTGACGGTATCATAAGTACTGCTCTTTTGTATAACTTCTTAGAAAAGTTAAAGATAGATGTGGAAGCTTATATCCCGGACAGGTTTATTGAGGGCTATGATTTAAGCCTTGATTTTTTTAAGAAGATCTCAGCTGAAAATAAGTACAGCCTGCTGATATGTGTGGATTGCGGCACAAACAGTTTAGAGGTCATGGAATTTACCGGCAGAAATCATGGTCCGGATGTCATAGTCTGCGATCATCACAACCAGTCTGTTGACCACGACAGCAGCCGGGAAGATTATATTATAATCAACCCAAGGGTGAAAAAGTCCAAATACCCCTTCAAGCATCTGAGTGGTGCAGGAGTCACTTTTAAATTCATTATAGCTGTTTTAAGAAAGATGGATAATAGATTTAAGGGAAGATTTCAAAAAGACTATCTGACTGCTCTTCTTGATCTGGTCGCTATCTCAACTATTTCGGATATGATGCCTTTGACCGATGAAAACAGGGCAATCGTCAAAAAAGGCCTTAGTCTGATAAAAAAGACTGTAAACCCGGGACTTAGAGAAATGGTAAGGATATTATTAAAAAATAAGGATGATATAAATGAGTATGATGTCGGATTTATTATAGCTCCAAGGCTGAATGCAGCCGGAAGGATCAAGAACGCCAGGAAGGGTTTTGACCTGCTGAGAAGAGGGGGAGACAGTAAGGTAAATATAATAAATGATCTTAACTCTTTTAATGAAGAAAGGCAGCTCACCCAGAGAAAAATATTTGACGGAATAATTGAGAATAATGATTTTGATAGAATCATAAAGGAAAAGAAAATATTCATAGATAAATCAAAAAGCTGGAACGAAGGTGTGCTCGGGATAGTAGCTTCTAATATTGTAAGGAGATTTAATATCCCTGCAATTTTGTTTAAAGAGATTAAAGGTAAACTTAAAGGTTCAGGCAGAAGTACGGATAAATTTGATCTGTATGGAAGCCTGATATCTCTTAATGATCTGTTTGATAGCTTTGGAGGCCACAGGTCAGCATGCGGGATAAGTATGAATATATCAAATTTTGAAACCTTTTATAAAAGGATGCTGGATACAGCTTCAAAAATAATCAGGGATAAAGATATAAAAAAGAAATTTATTTATGACATGGAAATAGATTTTAGCCATATAGACGAAGGGATCCTAAAAGAGTTGGACCTGTTGAGGCCTTACGGAAACGGGAATCCCGAACCATGTTTTATAACCAGAGGATGTAATATTCTAAATTTCAATTATTTATCAGATGATAGACATGTAAAATTAAAATTAGAAAATTCGGGTAAGGTCTTTGATGCAGTGATGTTTGAGATAGATGAATTAATAAAGAAAAAGATAATAGCAGGCAGTAAAATAACTATATTATATAAGATCAGGCGGGATATATGGGACGATCTGACGTATATACAGCTTATAATAACAGACTTATTTTAGAGAAGTTGAAAATGTTTTATAATAATATTATCTTGACTGTAAATATTAAAATAAAATGAATCTAAGGATTAACAATAAAGTAAAAAATATAAATACCGATCTTGTATATAAAAGGCTGGTAAAAAAGATTAAATCTTATAATCCCGGTTTAAATGAAGAGCTGCTGCAAAAGGCTTATCAGGTTTCTAAGAAATACCATAAAGATCAATACAGAAAATCTGGAGAACCTTTTGTGATTCACCCGCTGGAAGTGGCAGAAATACTGGCCGATATTGAACTGGACCAGACATCCATTGTATCTGCAATACTACATGATGTGATAGAAGATACCGAATACAGCCTGGAAATGGCAAAGAAAGAATTTGGCCAAAAAACTGCAAATATAATAAACGGTGTCACAAAACTGGACAAAATAGTATTTGACAGTAAAGAAGAGCGGCAGGTAAGCAATATCAGGAAAATGATAATAGCAATGTCTGAAGATATAAGGATTATATTGGTAAAACTTGCTGACAGGCTTCATAATATGAGGACTTTATATCCTCTTACCAAGGAAAAAAGACTTAAAAATTCAATAGAGACACTGGAAGTATACGCACCTATTGCTCACAGACTTGGGATATATCAGATAAAATCAGAACTGGAAAATTTAAGTTTTAAATATTTATATCCCAAAGAGTATGAAAAAATAAAGGAGATGTTTGATGAGAAAATAGAGGAAAGAAAATCGCTAGTCGACGAGGTAATAAAAGTAGTCAATAAGAAATTAAGAGAAATAAAAATATCAGCAGATATAAGCGGGAGGATCAAAACTTATTACAGTGCCTATAATAAGATCATAAAACAGAATAGAAAATTTGAGGATATTTATGACATAATCGCAATAAGAATAATAGTAAATGATGTGAAAAGCTGTTATGAAGTGCTTGGAATAATACATTCGCTGTGGAAGCCAGTACCGGGAAGGTTTAAGGATTTTATAGCCAACCCTAAATTTAATATGTATCAATCACTGCATACCACAGTTATCGGGGAAAAAGGCAAACCTCTGGAAATACAGATAAGAACATTTGAGATGCATAAATTTGCAGAATACGGTATTGCGGCCCATTATAAGTATAAAGAAGGCAGTCTTAGAAAGGCAAGCGAGTTTGACAAGAGAGTAACATGGATAAGGCAGGTACTGGACTGGCAAAAGGAATTAAAGGATCCCCAGGATTATATGGAGTCTTTAAAGCTTGATCTATTCGAGGAAGAAGTATTTGTATTTACTCCCAAAGGAAAAGTAGTAAATCTGCCGAGAGGTGCGACGACGATTGATTTTGCATATCAGATACATACCGATATTGGACACAATACCATAGGGTCAAAAATCAATGGAAGCATGGTACCCATTGAGACCGTTCTTAAGAACGGCGATATTGTTGAAATAATCGTTTCAAAAACAAAAAAGGGGCCGAGCAGGGACTGGCTTAATGTAGTAAAGACTTCAAGGGCAAGAAATAAGATAAAGCAGTGGTTCAGCAAAGAGAGAAGACAGGAAACCTATAATATCGGCAGAGATATAATGTTAAAAATACTAAGAAAAAACGGCCTTTCTTTTAAAAGTGTACCCACGGAAATCTTTGAAGAGGTAGTAGGAGAAATGAATTTTAAAAAGGTTGATATACTCTTCAGGAGTATCGGTTCACATAAAACCTCGGCACATCAGGTTTTTACAAGAGTAATTAAAAAATTAAGTCAGAAAGAACCAAAGAAAGAGCTGGCTATTGAAGATATACACAGAAAAGAAGCTGAGGAGAAGAAAAGCAGCGGCATAAGGGTAAAAGGAATGGAAGAGATGCTGGTGACTATTGCCAGGTGCTGTAATCCTGTTCCGGGCGATAATATTGTGGGCTATATCACCAGAGGAAAAGGTATTTCAGTACACAGGGAAGACTGCAATAATGTCAATACTTTGATGAGTTCCGAAAAACAGCGGTTCATAGAGGTCGAGTGGGATAAAAAAGCTCCGTATAAATTTAGCGCTGAAATACAGATAGAAGCTCTGGACAGGACCAAGCTGCTGAGGGATATCACCAATGTAATAAGTGAATATGATTTAAATATACTCAGGGCCCATTCGCTAACAATTGATAAAAAAGGACATGCCAAGTTTAGATTTTTAATAGAGATCAGCAATAAATATATTTTGAAAGATGTTATTGACAATATAAAACTGGTAGATTCTGTTTACGATGCTTTTAGAATATTACCAAGAAAGTAATAAAGGATATTGAAGATAAAAAGACTGGAATTAGGGTTTTTTAAGGTCAATTGTTATATATTGTCTCTGGACGGGGTAAATATAATAATAGATCCGGGTGCAGATTTTAATGCTATTCAAAAATATCTTAAGGACGAGAATATAAGGCCGGATTTTATATTAAACACTCACGGTCATTACGACCACATAGGTGCAGTCCCGGATGTGGTGTCCTGTTACGGGATACCCTTCCATATTCATGAATTTGAAGAACCGATTATCACAGACCCGGAAAAGAATATTTCTTCATTTTTTAGTGAAAATGAATTATCATTAAAAACTTATAATCTTATAAAAAATAATGACTATGGCTATTTTTCCGGCCTGGGCATTGAGATCATTAACACTCCGGGACATACTCCGGGAAGCATAATAATAATAGCCGGCAGCAATATTTTTACCGGTGATCTGCTGTTCAGGGGCGCAATAGGACGTACCGATCTGCCGGGCGGAAGTATGAAGCAAATAAAGAAATCACTGGCAGGAATAAAAAAAATGAATAAAGAATCGGTCATATATCCAGGCCACGGCCCGAGCAGCAGTTTAGAGTATGAATTTGAGACAAACTATTATTTGAAGAACTATTTTTTAAAAGAAGATAATTAGAAAAAAGGTGATTTTAATTGAAGTTAAGTTCCCCAAGAGGTACAAGTGATATTTATGGAGAAGATATTGACTATAGAAATTCTGTTATAGGTACTGCCCGCAGGATATTTGAGATTTTTAACTATAAAGAGATAATAACTCCTTCGTTTGAATATACCCAGGTTTTCAGCAGGAGTATTGGCGAAGGCACTGATATAGTACAAAAGGAAATGTATACTTTCCAGGACAGAAAAGGAAGGTCACTGACGCTCCGTCCCGAAGGCACCGCATCAATAGTCAGATCTGTTGTAGAGAATAAATTTTATTCCGGAAACATGCCTCTTAAACTATTTTATATTGGAAATATGTTCAGATACGAACGGCCGCAAAAAGGGAGAATGAGAGAATTCTGGCAGCTTGGAGCGGAATCCATTGGTTCTGATGATCCGGTCATTGATGCCGAAGTCATATGGATATTAAGCTCACTTTATAAAAAGCTGGGATTTAAGAAACTGGTACTGGTGGTAAACAGCATCGGGTGTGCCAAATGCAGAAAAAAGTTTCTTGAAGAATTTAAAAAAAGTTTGAAAAAATCAGATCTGGAAAAACTGTGCAGTGACTGCAGAAAAAGGTTTGTAAAGAACCCTTTGAGGATATTTGACTGCAAGAACAGCAGCTGCATAAAAATTATTTCCAAAGCTCCTGACATTTATTCTTTTTTATGTTCTGAATGCAAAAAAAATTTTAAAGAAGTCCTTAAATGCCTTAAAAGATTTAATATAGAATATAAAACCGATCCCGGGCTGGTAAGAGGTTTTGACTATTATACCGGGACAATATTTGAAATAATATCAGAGGACCTGGAAAGTGCCCAGAATGCTCTCGGCGGCGGGGGCAGGTATGACAATCTGATAAGTCAGTTCGGAGGGCCTGAGATCCCTGCAGTAGGTTTTGCAGCAGGAATTGACAGGACTATTATGCTGATGAAGCAGCTGGGAATAAAGGTAAAGAAATCAGCCGGCAGACCTAAGGTTTATCTGATAATGATGGATGAAAGCTGCCGGGAGTATTCACTGGATATATTAAAATACTTAAGGGAACTGGGAGTGACAAGTGATATTAATTTTAATAATAGAAACATAAAAACAGAAATAAAATGGGCAGAAAAAAGTGGTTATGATTTTATCATTATAATCGGTGAAGACGAGGTCAAAAGCAGGAGCCTGACTGTTAAGGATATAAGAAAATTCAAGCAATATAAAATTGACTGGAAAACGGAGAGGGAAAAAGTCATAGAGATCATAGGAGCAGGTAATTATGGTTAATTCTATTTTTAAGACCAGCATGAGGACAGATCTGTGTGGTGAGATAAATAAAAAATTTAAGGGAAAAGACGTTGTTTTATGCGGATGGGTCAATAAAAGAAGAGACCACGGAAAGCTTATCTTTATAGATCTAAGGGATTTTTCAGGGATATTACAGCTAGTTTTTGACCATAAAAAAGATAAAGACTCTTATGCTGAAGCAAAAGATATACGTAATGAATTTGTCATTAAAATAAGCGGAAAGGTGAGGATGAGGTCAGAAGACACGATAAATAAATCTATTCCGACCGGTGAGGTGGAAGTAGTGGTAAAAGAAATAAAGATCTTCAGCAGGTCAAAGACACCTCCTTTTATGATAGGCAATAGAGAAAAGATAGACGAGAATAAAAGGTTAAAGTATAGATATATTGATCTAAGAGACATGCAGATGCAGGAGAACATAAGATTAAGGCATAATATAACATATGCAGCAAGGCAGTATTTTAATTCCAGGGGTTTTGTGGAAATAGAGACACCGATAATGGCAAAAAGTACTCCTGAAGGAGCAAGGGATTTCCTGGTCCCTTCAAGATTAAATCCAGGAAAATTCTATGCCCTTCCTCAGTCACCCCAGCTTTTTAAACAAATATTGATGTTTTCAGGATTTGACAGGTGCTATCAGATAGCAAGATGTTTCAGAGATGAAGACTTGAGATCAGACAGGCAGCCGGAATTTACCCAGATAGATCTGGAGATGACTTTTATAGAAGCTGATGACGTAATGGAAATAATCGAGGGCCTTTTTTCTCATATATTCAGGAAGATTTTTAAAAAGGAGGTCAAGCTGCCCTTTAAGAGGATCACATGGAAAGAAAGCATGGAAGCTTACGGTACGGATAAACCTGATTTAAGATTCGGTCTTAACATAAAGGACATATCGGAGTTGTTTAAAGAAAGTAAGATCAAGATTTTCAGCGATGTACTTAAGAACAAAGGGTGCATAAAAAGTATTGTGGTCGATGACTTTGGCAATTTTACAAGAAAAGAACTTGACGATCTGGTAGAGATGGCAAAAAAAAGCGGCGCAGGCGGACTGGTATGGATAAAAGTCGGTGAAAATATGAACCTGCAGTCTCCCATATCAAAGTTTTTATCCGATAATGAAAGAGAGGGCTTGATAAAGGACCTGGGTTTAAAGAAAAACAACCTGCTTCTCATAGTCGCCGATGAATTTTTAAAAGCATGCAGCGTGCTTGGAACATTAAGAAAGTATCTTGCCGGCAGGCTGGGCCTGATAAAGAAAAAAGAGTTTAATTTCGTCTGGGTATATGATTTTCCACTGTTTGAATGGGATGAAAATGAAAAAAGGATCTCACCTATGCATCATCCATTTACAAAGCCGGATAAAAAAACAATAAAATTTTTAGACAGTGATCCCCTGAAGGTAAACTCCCTGGCTTATGACATAGTGATTAACGGCGAGGAAATAGGCGGCGGATCTATCAGGATAAATGATATAGATCTACAGAAAAGGATTTTTAAGATACTTGATCTAAACGAAGCAGCAGTAAAGGAAAATTTTGGTTTTTTTATCAGGTCGCTGGAGTATGGTGCGCCCCCGCACGGCGGTATAGCTCTGGGGATGGACAGATTGATAATGGTCCTTGCCGGTCTTGACAGTATAAGAGAAGTAATAGCTTTCCCAAAAACACAATCGGCAGTATGCATGCTTACAGGTTCGCCTTCAGGCGTATCGGAAGAACAGTTAAAGGAAATATTTATTGATATAATAGAAGAGAGTAAAGAATAATAAATATTGAATTTATTGTTATGATTTTCATTTAAAAGCGTAAGGATAATATGGTGTTTCCGGGTATGTCAAGGTTTGTTGAATTAACTATTCAATTATGATAACATCATCCCGGATACTCTGTTTATACCGTAACTAAAGTTAGTTTTTTGTGCCAACACTTTTACATTGGAAGCTCGAACTTTGGCTGCAGCATAAATGCCCGTATATTACGGGACTTATAAAGCAGACAGGAGGGCATCCACCTGCTGAGCGCAGGGCGCAAAAAAACTTCCTATAGTTACGAATAAACGGGGTATCTGTTTTATTATCGATATCAATATGGTTCTTATTATGGATATCAGAAAAAGATTCCTGGATTATTTTGAGAAAAAGGATCATTTGGTCCTGCCTTCATCGGGCTTGATACCGGAAAACGATCCCAGTGTTCTCCTGACAACAGCAGGAATGCAGCAGTTCAAGCCATATTTTCTTGGTATAAAAAAGCCTCCAAAAAATAAGATCGCTACAGTACAAAAATGCTTCAGGACAAGCGATATAGACAGTGTGGGGTACACAAACAAGCACTGCACTTTTTTTGAAATGCTGGGTAATTTTTCATTCGGAGATTATTTTAAGAAAGAGGCAATAGAATATGCTCTGGACTTCGTTCTTAATATCATGAAAATCCCTATGGATAAGATAATTGTCACAGTATTTAAAGGTGATGCCGATATACCAGCAGATACGGAATCAATAAAATACTGGAAAGAAAACAGTATACCGCAAAACAGGATATATAAATTTGGAAAAGAGGAAAATTTCTGGGGACCTGCTGGAGAGACCGGACCCTGCGGACCCTGTACCGAGATACATTATGATTTTGGAAAGCAGTACAGTTGCGGTAAAAAAAACTGCGGTCCTGACTGTGATTGTGAAAGATATACTGAAATATGGAACCTTGTTTTTACCCAGTATAACTATGACGGCGGGAAATATAATGTACTTCCGCAGAAAAATATCGATACAGGGATGGGACTGGAGAGAATAGCATCGGTCCTTGAAGGAGACCCTTCTATTTTTAAAACATTTCTGTTTAAAAAAATAGTAAAAAAGGTTTTAGAGATTTCAAAGAACAATACCGGCAAGAAAGGAAATTCCGGTAATAAATCAAGTGAACAGGATATTGACAAGGCAGTAAAGATAATTGCTGACCATGCCAGGGCTGTTTATTTTTTGATCTCTAACGGAGTAGCGCCTTCAAATGAAGGAAGGGGATATATCTTAAGAAGAATAATAAGAAGAGCGGTAAGGTTCGGAAGACAGCTGGGAATAACAGATTATTTTTTAAACGATATAGGCGAGGCAGTAATAAGCGAGTATTCGGGCGTGTACCCAGAGCTACTAGAGAAAAAAGAATTTTCTTTTAAGCTGGTGGATGATGAAGAGAAAAGATTTACAGAAACATTAAAGGAAGGCAGCAAGGTTTTAATACAGAAAATCAAAGCATTAAAAAAAGACAAAGGCAGGTACCTGGATCCAGTTGATGCTTTTAGACTATATGATACTTACGGTTTCCCCGTTGAGCTGACCGATGAGATACTAAATGAAAATAACCTGGGACTTGATAAGGAAAAATTTGATTTTTATTTAAAAAAACATGTAGAAAAATCCAAAAGTAAAAAATCATTTGATAAAAAAGTCGATAAAGATATAGAGTTTTATCAGAAAATAGGAAGAGACCTGGAAGTGGAATTTACGGGATATCAGGAAAGTTTATCAGAAACTGTAATAGAAAATATAATAAAGACTGATAAGAACTGTAAAAAGAAAATAGTGACGGAATTAGAAAAAGGGGAAAAGGGTGAAATAATTTTAAGAAAAACTCCTTTTTACGGTGAGAAAGGAGGCCAGGTAGGAGATAAGGGGATTATAAAAAACGGCAAAGCTTTATTTGAGGTAAGTGGATGCATGATCCCTGTTGACGGGATCTACACGCATAAGGGGATTTTAAATAAGGGGAGGTTAAAAACAGGTGATAAGGTAAAAGCAGTAGTCGATAATAAACGAAGGATGAATATAAGCAGGAATCATACTGCTACGCATCTGCTCCAATGGGCTCTTAGAAGTGTATTTGGTAATGAAATAAAGCAGGCCGGCTCATTGGTAGAGGATGATAGATTCAGATTTGATTACTCTGTTTACAGTTTGCCAGGCAGGAAGGAACTGGATAAAGTAGAACGGATGATAAACGAGAAAATACAGAATAATGATACTGTGAGGTGTTTTGAGACAACAAGAGAATTTGCCGAGGAAATAGGAGCGGTGTCTTTATTTGAAGAAAAATACGGAAAGTTTGTAAGGGTAGTAGAAATAAATAACTACAGCAGGGAGCTCTGCGGCGGAATTCATGCCAGCAGGACAGGAGATATCGGAATATTTAAAATAACAGCAGAATCGGGTGTAGGGGCCAATTTGAGAAGAATAGAGGGAGTTACAGGCATGCATGCCTACAATTATTTACTGGGGAAAGAGAAGACTATAAATGACGTGTCTTTAAAACTGGAAGTGGATGAAGGCAGGATAGTAAATACTCTTGACAGTATCAAAAAAGACATGAAAGAAAAGGAAGAAGAGCTGGTGCTGCTTAAGATAAGGCTTGTGAAAAAAGAAATAGCCGATAGATTTAAATATGATCAGGGCAGCATGGATTTAAAGATCATTGACCAGGATTTTTCAGAGTCTAAACTTGTTTCCGGTATGGACATTAAAAGTATGGGAGCAGCAGGCGATGAGGTCAGGAAATACTTCAAGCAAAAAAATACCTTTATTATTTTTGGAAATATTCTAAATAAAAAACCGGTGATGATACTGCAGGCCACCGATGATCTTGTAAAAAATGGTATTGATTGTAACAGTATCGCAGTAGAGGTCAGCAAAAAATTAAAAGGCGGGGGAGGCGGCAAGCCGGGATTTGCACAGCTGGGTGGCTCTAAGCCTGATTTTTTAAGCGGTGCTATTGAGTTTGCAAAAGAAAAGGTCCTGGAGATACTGAAGAAAAAAAAATGAGAATAATGGGACTGGACATAGGAGACAAAAGGGTAGGAGTAGCAGTTTCAGACAAACTTGAAATAACATCTTTGCCTCTGGAAGTTTATAAAAACGACAATAAAATAAACCAAAAAATAAAAAGCCTAGTAGATAAATATGACATAAAAAAAATAGTAGTGGGCCTTCCGTATACTTTAAAGGGAGAGATAGGCACTCAGGCTAAAAAGGTGATAAGTTTTGTAAATAATTTAAAGAAGGGCCTGAGTATCGGGGTGGATTATATTGATGAGAGATATACAACAAAAATTCCATTGAGACTTTCGGGAAAGAGTGCCGGAGATAAAAAGATCGACAAGTTTTCTGCAGGAATAATTCTAAGTGATTACTTAATAAAGAGAAAGAGGCAAATTGAAGATATCAAAAAATAAAACCGCGGGAATTAAGATTATATTGGTCATACTGGTAATAATATCATTTCTTATTTTAAGCATGGCTTCATGTGATCTTTTCAAAAGTGACGGGAGTGATGCCGTAACAGCTGGAGCAGAGATTGAATTTGAAATAAAAGAAGGGATGACCTTGAAGGAGGTCGCAGCACTGTTGGAAGAAGAAAGTATAGTAAACAGCGCGTTTCTTTTCAGGCTGTTTGTGGAACAGAAGGGAAAGGAAGGAAGCCTGATACCCGGTACATATATACTAAAAACAGATTCGGAATATGAAGAGGTCTTAAATAAAATAACAGCCGGCCCGCCGGTAATGACTTATAAGTTTGCCATTCCGGAGGGTTTTACGGTAGAGCAGATAACTGGCAGGATATCCGGGGAGATACCTTTTATAGAATATGCAGATATGGAACAGGCAGTGGAAATAAGTAATTATGATTACGATTATCTGGAAGATGCATCAAGTCTTGAGGGATTTTTATTTCCTAAGACTTATGAGATAACAATAGATTATAATGCAAAGAATATAATTGAGATGATGCTTGCGCAGTACCAGTACGAAACAGGGGGCCTGGACTACTCTTTTGCAGAAGGTAAAGGCCTTTCAGGTTATGACATATTAAAAATTGCTTCTATGGTCGAAAGAGAGGCATATGTTCCGGAGGAGAGAGCATTAATATCTGCTGTTATCCATAACAGGCTTGATATAGATATGAAATTGGAAATAGATGCCACTTTGAGTTATTTCTTGGGTAAATGGGGCGAAGATGAAAGTCTGACAGAGACTGACCTGCAGTCCGATAATGAATACAATACAAGATTGTATACCGGATTGCCGCCGACTCCGATCTGCAATCCCGGCCTGGAATGCATTAAAGCTTCCTTAAACCCTGCGGAAGTCGATTATTTATTTTTTAAGGTCACCGATACTGAAAACCATATACATTCATTCTTTAACGGTGATGAATACCAGGATTTTATTAATGCAGAAGTCAAATAGTAATAAAGAAATCCAGAATTTTATCACAGAAAATAAATTATTGGTCGGATTGCAAAAGGAAGCGGCTTTAAAAAAGATCCCGATAATAGATGTGACCACTGGAAGATTTCTGGAACTTATCTGCCTTCTTGCAACTCCAAAAGATATTCTTGAAATAGGATGCGGAAGTGGATTTTCCTCTTACTTTTTAATTAAAAATTTAGGAAGCGGACATTATACCGGAATAGATCTAAACAGGGAAAGGATAAGAAAGGCGGAAGAGTTTACATGCAGTTTATTTCCAGGGAAGAAAATAAAATTTTTAGCCGGAAATGCCTTAAAAATAATACCGAAGCTTAAAATTAAATTTGATCTTGTATTTATTGATGCAGCGAAATTTGAATATCCGCACTATATAAGTGTGATAGAAACAAAATTAAAGCCGGGTGCCCTGATAATCGCCGACAATATTTTTTATGGAAATAAGATCTTTAAAAGTAAAATAAACAAACATGATATAAACAGTGTAAATGGGATCAGGGGATATATAAGCTATATAGAAAATTCTTCTGAGTTGGCCAATCACTTCTTTGACATAGGAGACGGCATATCAATAACAAAGGTCATTAAGAAATAGATCGATAAGGTAATGGTAAAAGATAAAAAAATACCCGAACTTTTAGTACCGGCCAATAATTTAAATATTTTAAAATATGCGGTAAGTTACGGTGCAGACGCCGTTTATGTGGGCGGAAAAAAATTTAACCTGAGAAGCATCAGGGGAAATTTTAACATAAGGGAGCTGAAAGAAGGCGTCAGGTATGCACATAAAAACGGCGCCAAGATATATTTTACTTTAAACTCCATAATCTACGAAAACGAACTTACAAGATTAATTAAATACCTGGACAGATTAAGGGAAATAGAGTTGGACGGTATTATAGTATCCGATTTTGGAGCGATGGGACTTGTAAGGAAGATTTTACCAGATAAGAGAATACATATAAGTACGCAGACTAATGTAAACAACCACCAGGCAGTGAATTTCTATGAAAAATTAGGAGCAAAAAGGGTCAATCTGGCAAGAGAAATAAGTTTTTCGAACCTTAAAAATATTGTAAAGAATACAAAAATCGAGATCAAGATATTTGTACACGGCGCACTGTGCATATCCTATTCGGGAAGGTGCATGCTGAGTAAATATATGGCGGGCCGTGATGCAAATAAAGGAAAATGCGCTCACAGCTGCAGGTGGAAGTATTATCTGATGGAGGAAGAAAGAGAAAATTTGTTTTTCCCGGTCGAACAAAATAATAGAGGGACCTATATATATAATTCAAGAGACCTCTGTCTGCTGGCAAAATTAAATCAGCTGGTGGATACAGGTATAGACGCCGTAAAAATAGAGGGAAGGATGAAAACGGAAAATTATGTCAGCCTTACTACATGGGTCTACAGAAACGCTTTGGATCATATAAAACAGAGAAGGTTCACAGTTAAAAATATATCTTATTTGACCAGTGAACTGGAAAAATGTTCGCACAGGAATTTTACTAGAGGTTTTATGTTCTTAAGAGATAAAAGTGAACTTGAAGATAATGATAATGTCGGCTATATAAATAAATACGATTTTATAGGGATTTATCACAGCTACAGCAGCAGGTATAAAGGCCCGGTTATAAGTGTTAAAAACCAATTTAAATCAGGTAAAACCCTGGATATACTTCAACCCCACAAAAGTCCAAAAAGATTTATAATTACCAGACTTATATCAGCATCGGACAATTCCGAGACCGAATGTGCAAATCCTAACGACAAAGTCATCGTATGCGATCTGGGAAAAGTGGATCCCTTTTCAATATTTAGAATCAAAAAATAGCTTCTTTAAATATAATAAAAGTAATAAAAGTTTAAGAATTTGAAAATATAAAATTTTTTTAGTATAATTATAATAATTAATTTAAAAGATATATGATTGAAAATATTAAAACTTACGAAATCATACTATCAGGCAGGGTACAGGGAGTCGGCTTTCGTTACTTTATAGAGTCGATTGCAGGAAAACATGATATTAAGGGATATGTCAGAAACACTTTTGGCAATAAGGTAGAAATAATGTGCCAGGGAGAAGAAGAGGATCTGAAGCAGTTTATAGATGAAGCAAAAAAAGGACCTTCTTTTTCAGCAGTAACGGATATAAAAATAGAGGAAATAAAGGACAGTAAAAAATTTAATATTTTCCAAATAAAATATTAGTTGCAATAGCGGTAATAGACATAAAATATGATTAATCCTAATACAGAGGTGATAGCTTTAATAGGGAATCCCGTAAGACATAGCCTATCTCCCAAGATTCAGAATTATTTTATAAAAAAGTATTCAAGAGATGCAGTTTATGTGGTATTTGAGTTTCAACAGAAAGATCTTAAAGAAGCTTTTAATGGTGCAAAGAAACTCGGTTTTATAGGATTAAATGTGACAATGCCCTACAAGGAAAGGATATTTGGATTAGTTGATAAATTAGACAGGCCGTCTGAGATAATTGGATCTGTAAATACGGTGAAATTCGATAAGAAAAGTAAAATCTCAATGGGCTTTAACACTGATGTAGACGGTTTTATAAAATCACTGGAGGATAACGGATTCAATTGGACAGGAAAACGGTGTCTGGTGATTGGAGCGGGCGGTTCAGCAAAAAGTACTATTTATGGAATGCTTAAAAAAAAAGTCGCAAAGATATATGTATATAACAGAACCAATAGAAATGTGAAAGAGATCATAGATAATTTTAAGAATATAGGCAGTGAAAAAATAGAGATGCTGTCCAGTATAAGTGATATCGCCGGTAGAATAGAAGATGTCGGCTTGATTGTAAACTGTACCCCTATAGGAATGGATATAAAATCTTATAAAAATATGAGCCCCGTACCTGAAAGCTGGGACCTTAAGAAAAAATTCATCTTTGATATGGTCTATAAACCTTCAGAGACCAGATTGATAAAAAAAGCAAGGGAAGAAGGAGCAGTAGTTATAAACGGTATGGATATGTTGGTAAACCAGGCTGTATTTTCTTTTAAGATATGGTTTGATATAATGCCAGAGAAAAATGTTATAAAAGAAATAATTTCAGGTATTAATATAAAATGATTCAAACAGTAAATTAATAAAAAAGGAAAATAAAAATGACTATAGACGATATTCTTGAAGAGGCTATAAAAAGGAGTGCATCAGATATCCATATAGTATGTATTTTGCCTCCTATCATCAGGGTACACGGGAAGCTGGTTCGGCTGGATGAATTTGGAGATATTACTCCTGAAATATCAAGGAAAATGCTTGTAAAAATATTAAACGATGAACAAATAAAAAGACTTGAAAAAGAATTTGCAGTTGATTTTTCCTACACTCTGCCTGGTTACGGAAGATTTAGAAGCAGTTATTATTACCAGAGAGGCAGTCTGGCAGCTGCTTTTAGATATATTTCAAGGAATATACTCACTATTGAAGAATTAAATCTGCCGTTACAGATTAAAGAGTTTGCAAATTATCCAAGAGGTCTTGTTTTGGTCACCGGACCTACCGGCTGCGGTAAATCAACGACTTTAGCCTCTATAGTTGATATGATAAACGAAAAAAGATCTGAAAATATAATAACAGTAGAAGATCCCATAGAATATTTATTTGCACATAAAAATAGTGTAATAAGTCAAAGGGAAGTACTTACAGATACCAAGTCGTTTACGGCAGCCCTTAAGTATGTTCTAAGAGAAGACCCTGATGTAATAATGGTAGGGGAGATGAGGGATCTGGAAACAATATCAAATACCCTGACTGCGGCTGAAACCGGCCATCTGGTTTTTTCCACTCTTCATACACAGGATGCACCGCAGACAGTCGACAGGATTATTGATGTTTTTCCGACTCATCAGCAAAAACAGATAAGAAATCAGCTTGCAGGAACATTAAAAGCAGTGCTGGTACAGCAATTGCTACCTAACAGGAATAATGATGGAAGAGTCCCCGCAACTGAGCTGATGTTTGTAAATACTGCGATAAGGAATATGATAAGGGAAATGAAGGTACATCAGATTTACACAGCGATACAGTCCGGTGGAAAAAGAGGAATGATGACAATGGATATGTCACTGGTAAATCTGTACAAGAGTGGTAAAGTTACAAGAGAACTGGTATTGGAAAAGGCACATAGCATAGATGAAGTTGCAAGGATGATACAGGAATAGGTTGATTTTATTTTTTAAAAATATGGTATAAGGATTTAATATGGCTGCTTATAATTACACTGTTAGAAATGTAAAAGGTGAATTAATATCAGGTTCAATTGAAGCTGATACCCAGGACCTGGTCGTATCCAAACTAAAAGGTATGGAATATTTTGTGGTCAGTATTGATGAGATAGCGGAGAGCAAAGCAAAAGCTGTATCCGGAAGAAAATTAGGTAGTTTTAGTTTCTTTAACCGTATTAAAACAAGAGATCTAGTTGTTTTTACCAGACAATTTGCTACTCTGATCTCTTCAGGTATGTCTCTGCTGGAATCCCTTACCGTATTGGAAAAGCAAACTCCTAATCCAAAGTTGTCAGCTATAATAGCAGATGTCAGGTTGGATGTAGAATCGGGGCACTCTCTTTCAGAATCTATGGGAAAATATTCCAAAAATTTTTCGGATATATATATAAGTTTGATAAGAGCAGGTGAAGCAGGAGGTGTATTGGATAAAACAATGGATGACCTTGCAAGCTTTCTTGAATCAGATGAGGAAATAAGATTAAGAGTAAGAAATAAGACTGCTTATCCAAAATTTGTTCTGGCATTTGCAGTAGTCATAACTTTTGTAATAATAATATTCATAGTTCCTACTTTTCAAGGTATATACGAAGATCTGGGAGCACAGCTGCCAATGATCACCAGGGCTGTAATATTTGTAGGGAACTTGTTTAAAAATATATTCTTTTATTTGATTGCGGGTGTAGTGGTAATTGGAGGAAGATATCTGTTTAGAAGGTTTGTAAGGACTCCAAGAGGAAAATATATGATGGATAATATAAAAATAAAGATTCCAAGATTTGGTGATTTATTTAAAAAAATGGCCCTATCAAGATTTTGCAGGCATTTTGGAGTATTGCTTGCTACCGGAGTTCCTATATTAAGTTCTCTGGAGATATCAAAAGGAGTTGGAGGCAATATACTAATTGATAATGCACTTGAAAAAATCAGAAAGGGTATAAGAGAAGGTGAGAATATCGCTGATCCCATGTCCAAGATGACCGTATTCCCGCCTATGATGGTCCAGATGATGGCTGTTGGTGAAAGAACAGGTACTCTTGATGAAATAGTATCTAAAGTTGCTGATTTTTATGAGAAAGAAGTTTCAAATACCATAGATATATTAGTTACAATATTAGAACCGCTGATGCTTTTATTTGTTGCCGGTATTATTGGTATTATTGTTTTATCCATGTATCTTCCAATGTTTAATATGTACGGGGCTATGTAATTTAAAATAAAAGAATTTATTTGGGTAACCTGTTATGAAAAATTTGATGTATAAAAATCTAAGTCCTGTAAAAACAAGGAAGCTTTCAATAGAAGAGCTTATCAGGATCTACAAGGCATATAACAGCCCGGATATATTAAAATCAATAATTGAAAAGACCGAGAAGCTTGTCTATAAAATTGCCGGAGAATTCAGAAATAAAAAAATAGAGCAAAAAGAAATCCAGCAGGTCGCATTTACAGGACTGCTTATCGCTATAAACAGATTTGAACTGAAGGCCGGCTATATGTTCTCTACTTTTGCTGTCTACTGTATAAGAGGAGAGATACTGCATTTTATAAGGGACAGCAAACTGATAAAAGTCCCAAGATGGATATGGAAACTTAATAAACTATTTATGGATTTCGTGAGTGAATTTGAATTCAGCAATAGCAGATATCCCACCATAGAAGAAATATCTGCCGGATTAAATGTATCCATGGAAGGAATCAATGAGTTTTTTAAGGCAAGAGAAGCTGCTTTTTATGATTACAGTCCAATTGACAGAGTCGAAAGTTCTAACAATAAAAATAAACATGGCTTTAACAGAAGACTGATCAAATCAAAGGAATACAGGACTTTTGATCTGGTAATGGAGGACAAGATCCTGTTGTGGGATGCCATAGAAAAACTCTGCAGCCTTAATAAAAAAATAATAGTCTTAAGCTATTTTTTAGGGTTCAGCCAGAAAGAAATCGGCAAGAAAGTAGGTATCTCCCAGAAATCTGTTTCCAGAAAATTAAAGGAAAGCATCAGGACATTAAGAGGTTACTTTGCTGAGAATTAAAGTATGTTTTCTTAAGTAAAAATCTTTTCTTTTTTTTATTATCCTTTTGATATCCCGCAAAATATAATAAATCAATCTATAATTTAAAAATAAAATAAATATATTATTATTTTTATTTTATTTCATTTATAAAATATTATTGTAATTTATAATAATTTATTATATACTTAATCAATTATATTAATATTATTATTATAAATAATATAATATATAAATGTCTAAATTAATTATTTATGGGTATAATAAATTAATGTATTGTATAAAAAATTATATTTTAATTAAATTTAGTAAACTAAAGGAGGTGTCAAAATGAAAAAGCTTTGGAGAAAAATCTTTAAAAGTGAAAAGGGATTTACTCTGGTAGAACTTATGATAGTAATTATCATACTTGCTGTTCTTACAGGTATAGCTGTTCCCAGTTATATGGCTTTAAGAAACAGAGCCAGAGAGTCTGCAACTGAGAGTGAAATGAAAAACATAGCAACTGCACTTGAGTTGTACCAGGCTGATAACGAAGTTTACCCGCTGACAGCTGGATACCCTGCAGGTATAACTGCGTATATGAATCCGGTACCGGCAAATGATGATTGGGGTAATGCATATGCTTATGTTTCAGCTGCTGGAGCAGCTTATACACTGACCAGTACTGGGGCAGATGGAGCTGCTGCAGGCGGCGACGACCTGGTAATAACAGACGGACAGTGGACAACTACAGGCGCATACTAAGATCAGTGACAATCAGTAACAGACCGTAATTAATTGTACTGCATGAATAAAATAAGGGATAGATCACTATCCCTTATTTTATATCTGCATATTATTTAATTAAGCCTTTTGACTAAAAAGATTTCTCATGTTATTATTCAAAAGTATAAATATTTATTTAAGAATATATTTTTAGAATAATAAAAGAATATTTAAATAATTAATTATATTAATATAATGTAGAAAAGAAATTAGTAATAATAAAAAATAATAATAGTAGCACATAAGTAATAATTAAGATGGAAATAAGAGAAGTAATTTTTTATTTAATCTTTATAATGACCGGTTTAGCTGTAGGTAGTTTCCTGGAAGTGGTAATCTACAGGGTACCAAGGAAATTATCTATTATAAGACCTGCCTCTTTTTGCCCAAGTTGTAAGAAAAAAATACATTTTTATGATAATATTCCTGTATTGTCTTATTTAATACTCAGGGGCAAATGCAGGAACTGTAAAAAAAGGATCCCGGTTACAAGCCTGCTGGTCGAGATACTGACATCTTTACTGTTTCTTGCTAATTATCTTATATTCGGCCTGAGCATAAATACTGCTATAGGCATAATATTTTGCTGTGCACTTATTGCTATTTCATTTATAGATATTGAATTTAGGATAATTCCTAATATAATAGTACTGCCTTTTACAGTAGTAGGTCTGGCTTTGAATATTGTTTCTGATCCACAAAAGTGGTGGGTGCCTTTGGCTTTTAGTGCGGGAGCTTTCCTTTTTATGTTGATAATTCACTTGATTCGTCCCCAGGGTATGGGAATGGGAGATGTCAAACTAAGCCTTATGGTGGGAGCTTTTCTGGGAAGAAATGTCGTATCCGGTTTAATTTTAGGATTTTTTATCGGTACTATTTACGGCATAGCGCTTATTATCAAAAAAAGAGGTAAATTAAAACAGGCTATACCGTTCGGGCCATTTATATCAATGGGGAGTATAATATCTTTATTTTGGGGCGATAATATCTTAAAATGGTATATAAGTTTTTTATGATGAAAGAAAAGAGTGATTTATTATGTCAGCAATTGGATTAAATTTAAGTTCCTTCCGTATATCAGTAGTAGAACTTTTAAAAGTAAGGAAGGATTTTATTATAAAAAATTTAGTGATCGATGAAATACCGGCCAATGCTATAGAAAAAGGCGAGTTAAAGGATACAACAGTTTTAACAGCCGGTCTTAAAGATATATGGAGAAAATTTAAGATCTCGGATAGAAAAGTATTTATTGGAATCGCCAATCAAAAGGTAATAGCCAAAGAAGTGCAGATACCGGTTTTGGCTGATGAAGAAATAAATAACTCCATTAAATATCAGATCAGTGATTTTATCCCGATTCCGAAAAATAATATTATTTATGATTATTATATTGTAGAAAAGAGTGAAAACTCTTCAAAATTAATGCTGGTAGGCACACTTAAGAGTATGATAAATGATATAGCAAAAAGTTTTAAGGATGCCGGATTATTTGCTCAGGCAATTGACCTGAACTGTTTTGCTCTCTACAGGACCCTTGATTATATATATGGTCTGGAAAAAAATAAAAAAAGCAATGATTTAAGTTCCTTTTGTGCAGTAAATATTGGATCAGATATATCAATTTTTGAGATAATTCAGGCTAACGAATTAAGGTATCCGCGGTTTTCATCGTCTTCTATAAGAAGCTTTATTGATAAAATCTATAAGATAAATAAAGATAACGAATATTGCAGAAAGGTGATTTCAGAATTTGATTTCAAAAAGCTGCTGGGAGCTGAGAAAGAAAGGAAAAAACCCAAGAAGAAAAATCTAGGGGATTCTACGGGTAAATCAGAGGAAAAAGAAGATAAAAAAGCTGATGAAGAAGATAATGAAAATGTTGTTGATGATGAAAAAATAGCCAAGATAATGAAAGATGCAGCAGATCAATTTATATATGAGATCAGGTTATCAATTGAAAATTTCCTGCAGGAGAACCCAAAATTTAAAATTGATAAAATAATTTTAAGCGGAGAGTATATAAAAAATATTGAAAAATATATAGAACGGGAAATAAACTATAAAGTAGAATTATTGAATATATCTGATTATTTTTCATTGAAATCAATACAAAGAAATCCTAAATTTGCCGATAAAGATCCAAATCAACTGATAGATCCATTGGCAATCGGCATGGCACTGAGAGGTTTGAGTAAATGAAAACTATAAACCTTCTTCCAAAAGAAATTAAAGTAAAGGATGTCAAGGGTGTTATATTTAATATTGTAATAATAATATTTATAGCAACAGCTGTCCTGATGGGGGCCTTCCTGGTACTTTTACTTAATGCAAATAGTTATCTTGAGCCAAAACTGGATGATTACAACAGAACAAATATACAGATCAGCAATTATATAACCAAACTTGAAAAGTATGAAGAATTTAAAGATAAGGTGCGCGTTAAATCAAAACTGGTAGATTCGCTGTCTGAAAATGAGATATTCTGGTCGGAAGTATTATATGATTATGGATTAAGGGTACCTGATAATGTCTTCATTAATTTTATTGGCGGAAACAGCAGAGCTTTATATGAATATATTGAATTGAAGCAAGAAGAACAGAAAGATATCAAAAAGGTATTGTTTTTTTCTGTGGGAGGCTATGCTGTTGATTATAATGATATTACCAGGTTAGTAATAGAGATCAAAAATATTCCACACACCAGCGAAGTAACAATTGATAATATTGCCAAAGACCAGATAACAGAATCAAATATTGATGTGATATTTTTTACCATCAGCGCTTATTATGATATTGAGCCTTACCAAAAAAGTGCAGTTGAGGAGGTACCGGCTCAGGAAGGCGATGGCGGAGAAGACGTATTGGAGTCAGAAATAAATACATTGGAGCAATAATATTTAAATTTATATTTAGCTATGAGCAATACAATTAAAATAATTTTAATGGTCGTATTTTTTGTAATCAATGTTTTATTGATTATCTTACTTATCATCCCGAATCTGTCTGCCAACGCAGCAGCAAGTATATCGATAGAAATGGAAAGGGAAAACAATAAAGCAAATATAAGCAGACTAAATGAACTGCTGCTTATAAGAGATGAATACAATGCATTAAATGCTGAATATCAAACATATTCAATGCAGCTTCCATCAGAAAACGATATAAGCGTTTTTACTAATGAGGTTTATGATATTGCAAAATATTCAGGCGTAGTAATTAATTCAATTAATTATACAGAAGGAGCTGCCGATGAAGAAGATGAGGAAAAGCCGGAGACAATTATATATGCAAATTTCGTGCTGGAAGGATCTTACTTTAACATCATCAATTTTGTCAGGACCATAGAGAAAATGCCAAGAATAGTGGTAGTTGAAGATGTTATAATACAATCCACTACAGATGAATATGAGAGGCTGAGTGCCTATTTTACTGCTAAGTTATATTATATAAGTGATTAAAATGAAAAATTATAAGAAAATATTAAAACCGATAATATTTATTTTAAGTCTTATGATTATCCTGGCAGCATTTCCGATTATTTCCGGATGTTCTATTTATGACATAGTTCAGGAATCTTATATGAGCGAGGAAGGTGGTCTGGAATTACCGGAAGTTATAATAGATGATAAGGAAATCAGCGAAATAGGCAAAGAAGAAATAGATGTAAAAAAAAGTTATGATATCGAAGGTGAGATTGACTTGATAGACGAATCAATAAAGGATCCTTTTAAACCGTTTTATATTATAGAAGAAGATGAAGAAGAACAAAAAAATATATTTGAACTGGAAAGAATCTACATAGAAGACGGAATAGAATATGCTGAATTAAGCTTTAACGACTATCCCTATCTGCTGAAAGAAGGAGACCCTCTTGCATATATTTATTCTGTTCAGGCAATAAATGACACCTCAATAGTGCTGCTGAAAGGCGATGACATATTAACTGTTTTTATAGATTCCGTTGTATATGATTAGAAAGGATGCATAATCTTTGAGATTTCTAACTGCTGGTGAATCTCATGGAAAAGGCCTTGTAGGAATAATAGATGACTATCCCTCCGGAGTGTTAATAGATATTGGTAATTTGAACTATGAACTGGTAAGGAGGCAAAAAGGCTTCGGCAGGGGCAAAAGGATGTCCATTGAGAAAGATGAAGTAGAAATAATTTCCGGTATCAGAAAAGGCAGAAGCATAGGTTCACCGATATCATTTATTATAAAAAATAAAGACTGGAAAAACTGGAAAGAAATAATGGATATAAATCCTGACGGAAAAGATAATGCTGACTTAGAAGATAGATTATTAAATCCAAGGCCCGGTCATGCAGATCTTCCGGGCTTTTTAAAATACAGGTCAGATGACATAAGAGATGTAATAGAAAGAAGCAGCGCCAGGGAAACTGCAGCAAGGGTATGTGCAGGTTCTTTTGCCAAGATCGTATTGAAGCTCATGGGGATAAGCATATTAAGTTATGTGGTCCAGATCGGCAGGGTACTATTTGATGAAGATATAAAAGCAACAGATAAGGTGCTGAAAGAAATTGAAAAATCAGATGTAAGATGTCCTGATAAAAAGGCCGGCTTAAAGATGAAACAGGAGATAATCAAAGCACAGAAAAACAAAGACAGCGTAGGGGGAAGATTTAAAGTAATTGCTGAAGGTGTACCTGTCGGGTTAGGATCCTATTCACAGTGGGACAGGAGGATTGACGGAAGAATCGCGCAATCGTTTATGAGTATTCCGGCTGTAAAAGGTGTGGAAATAGGTGAAGGTTTTAATCAGGCTAAAAAAACGGGAACCGGTTTTCATGATGAGATCTATTACAAAAAAAGTGATGGATTCTACAGAAAGACGAACAAGGCAGGAGGAATAGAAGGCGGGATCACAAATGGAGAACCTGTTGTGGTAACTGCTTCAATGAAGCCGCTGCCTACTACAGGTAAGGGGTTGCATACAATAAATATAAAGAGTAAGGAAGATGAAGTAAGTTTAAAGGAAAGATCAGATATATGTGCGGTCCCCAGTGCATCAATAGTGGGTGAAGCAGTGCTGTCTATAGAAATCTTAAGTTCGATCCAGGAAAAATTTGGAAAAGATAATATAGAAGAGATCCTGGAAAATTATAATAACTATAAAAGATATCTTGAAAAAGTCTAAATATCTGTATGGATTTTAAAAATATATATCTTACAGGGTTTATGGGGTCCGGAAAGAGTACAGTAGGCAGAATATTAGCAAAAAAAATGGGATTTAGATTTATTGATCTGGACAGGGTAATCGAACTGGCTGAAGGTAAAAAAATAAAGTATATATTCAAGTTTGAAGGAGAAAAATATTTCAGGGATTTAGAGACAAAGGTCATAGAAAAAATATACAGAAATACAAACTGCGTCTTTGCCTGTGGGGGAGGAATAGTAAAAAGAAGGAAAAATATGGATATAATCAAAAGCAGCAGCATAAACGTTTATTTGAATATATCTGTCCGGGATGCACTGGAACGTCTCAAATATGTTAAAGACAGGCCTTTGCTTGAAGTAGGAAACAGAGATAAGACTATAGAGAAGTTGATCAAAGAAAGAGATGTTCTGTACAGGAAATATGCTGATCTGGTTGTCATTAACAGCAAAAAAGATACAGAGAAGACTGCTGATGAAATAATAGCCATGCTCAAAGCATGAAAAATTGATGAAAGTCATTACCGCAAAAACCAAATTAAGAAATTATCCTATATATATAAATCCCAAAATTTATAAAGATTTTCCAATATTGATAAAGAAAAAATTCAACGGTACCGAAAAAATAGTATTGGTCACCAATGACAGGGTATTTGGAATATACGAGGACAGGATAAAGTATATTTTAAAAAAGTGCCTCCTGCCTTACGAAATTATAATCATAAAAGACGGTGAAGAGTATAAGGATCTAAACAGTGCGGATTTTATATATAGCAAACTGATTGATTTTAATATACACAGAAATGATATAGTGGTGGCATTTGGCGGCGGGGTAATAGGCGACCTTGCAGGATTTGCAGCTTCAACCTTTTACAGAGGAGTAAAGCTGGTACAGTATCCCACTACTATTATAAGCCAGGTGGACAGCAGTATCGGCGGAAAAGCAGCGGTCAATTATAAAAAAATTAAAAATATAATAGGCTGTTTTTACCAACCTCATATGGTAGTCATCGATCCTACCATGAATTATACACTGGAAGAAGATCAGGTAATAAACGGCCTGGGTGAGATCGTAAAATACGGGCTGGTTTTTAAAAAGAATATACTGGACAGGCTGTCGGAAGCTGTAGATGATAAAAAAGAAGACAGGTTATTAAATTTGATTAAGACGAGGGATTTTGAAGACATCATATATGACTGCTGCTGTATAAAAACAAAAGTAGTAAAGAAAGATGAATTTGACTTAAATTACAGGAATCTGCTTAATTTCGGCCACACGATAGGGCACTGTATCGAAAATGCGTTTGACCTAAAGGAAATAAATCACGGAGAAGCTGTAAGTATTGGGATGATATTAGCCGTTGACATATCGATTTCGCTGGGACTGGCTGATAAAAAAATAAAAGATGTAATTCTTGGATTATACAGGAAGCTGAAATTGCCGTATAAGATCCCAAAAATAGGTATAGAAAAAATTTTAAGAGCTTTAAATTATGATAAAAAGTTTAAAACGTCACAAAATAAATTTATACTTCTAAAAGGGATGAACAGGCCTGTTTTTTATTATGATGTTGATAGAAAAGTGATTGTTGATAATATTAAAAAAAGTATGTATAATTAGTTATAGATATATATAAAAAAACATTAATTATAATATTAAATACTTAAATAATATTTTAAAAATGTAAGAAACATAAATTGAAATGAAAAAAGTAATTATAATAAACGGCCCTAATCTGAATTTATTGGGAAAAAGGGAAGAAAAAATATATGGGGAAAAAAGCTTTGATGATTTAAAAAAAGAATTGGAAAAAATATCAAAAGGTAAAGCAGAACTGTTGTATTTCCAATCCAACCATGAGGGTGAGATCATTGACAAGATACACCAGTGTATTGAAAATGTTGATTTTATGATAATAAACCCAGGTGCACTTACTCATTACAGTTACGGAATCCGCGATGCTGTAGTTGCCAGTAAAATTCCTACTATCGAAGTGCATATATCGAATATTTTTGCCAGGGAGGAATGGAGGTCCAAATCGGTAATATCGTCAGCTGTAAGCGGTATTATAATCGGATTTGGATTAGATGTATATAAAATAGCCCTGCAGCATATAATAGGGATATAAAAAACAAGAAATAGGTATTATGTGTAAAAGAATACACAATCTTATAAAAAAAATAAAAAGCTGTAATATAAAGAAAGAAAGCGGCCTTACTCTTATAGAGGTAATAATAGCTCTTTTAATTATATCTATATTCACGGTGATTCTTGTACAAGGCACTATAGTTTCAGTTGATGCCATACAAAAAGACAAGGCAAAGACACTGTCACTGGCTGTAGCAAATGAAAAGCTGGAATTGATTAAAAACATGGAATATGAAGATATTGCACTGACTGCAGAGGATCCTGACTGGTTGTTGGACCATCCTGAACTGACCGAGGATGGATATGAGATTGATTATGAAATAACATGGGTCAATGGGGAAGAAAACAGTTACAAGCAGGTAGAATTGACTATTATAAGGGAACCGATGAATATGTCTGTAGGATTAATAACACAAATTTATTCTTTGGAAGGACAGGCAAGCTCTGGCGAATGAAGATGATACGGAAAGTGTTCCAAGCAATGAAGTCACTACTGAATAAAAAAATAAGAGATTCAAAAGGATATACAATAATTGAGCTTATGCTGGTAGTATTGCTGATGCTTATGATAGTGACACTGGTTTCCGGTACTTATATTCTGTCGATCAATACCTCAAGAGATATTATTGAAATAACGACTTCCGAAATAGATGCCAGAGTAGCGATTTACAGGATAAGCAAAGATTTAAGAGAGGCTGCCAATATCAGTATAGCTGAAGATGATGAAATCACCTTTGACAGCAATGTCGATACCGATGAAGGATTAGAGTTGGTACATTATTACATTAACGGAAGCGATTTATACAGGCAGATAGATGGTGGAGACCCGGCAGTAGTAGCAAATTATGTAATAGATGGCAACCTGTTTACTTATTATACAGAAGAAAATACTCCCGAAGGGGGACTGTCGACACCCGTAGGCGAAGCAGATAGAGGTAATATAAGATTAATTGGGATTAATGTATCTATAGATCAGAGCGGAGCGGAAAGCGATAGGACAATGGATTTAAATACAATCATATATTTAAGGAATCAGATTTAAATGAATAAGATTATAAAAAAAATAAAAAATTTTATAAAAGATAAAAGAGGCAGCACTTTCATACTGGTCTTGATAATGGGATTTGTCGTAATTTTATTGACGGTGGCTATGGTAGGATATGTCTTCAGGGATATCGGATTTACCGAGTTTGATGAGGAGAACTCAAGGGCATTTAACTTTGCAGAAGCCGGCCTTTCAGATATGTATTTGAATATAGATAAATATTATAATGAAGAAACCCCTCTTCCATCAAGCCCGTATACTGAAGATGTAGAAGACGGCAGTGAAGTGCAGGGCAGTTTTATAGTTGATTATGAATACCACAGTGAGAGTGGATTTTCCTGGTACATTATAACTTCCAAAGGCGTTGACAAGAGTGGAACGGAAAGGACGGTCAGGGCAAAAGTAAGTGTTTCAAATCCGGGTCCCGCACTTGGTATCTATGACTATGTATATACAGGTCAAACGGCGACTCTTAGCGGTAATTTTAAACCTATAGACGGCCCTTTTTATACAGAAGGCGATCTTAACATTACAGCAGGTTCAGCTATATTACAGGAATATGGAACAGGTCCAGTAGTTGTAAAGGGAAATTTATATATGTCAGGTGACACAACCAATATAAATCCGGAGTCTCTGTCTGTAGGCGGGAACGTTGTAATGGAAGGGAGCGCAAAGATAAAAGGTGGTCAGATCAATATAGCAGGTGATCTGACAATGTCCGGCGGGACTTATATAGATGATAGTCTGGTAAGCCCTATGATCGTAATGGGTAATATTAATATGAGCGGGAGCGCCCGTATAGGGGAATCCGGAGAAGATTTGATTCTGTCATGCAATGGGACTATTACACCATGGCCCTCTGATCCCTGGGCGCCCATATATGCTACACGCGATGACAGTCTTACATATACTTTCGTTGATCCAGGGTATGATGTAGCAGGTTTGGTAGACGAATATTACTCAGATGTACAGGGATCCGCCTTGATTATCGATGATAATTTAAAATTGGAAGGAACAGAAACAGGCGATTTTGTTCCATACAGCCAATCTTCGGGCGGAAATAGTTTAAGCTTTACAAAAGATCTAAGTGGAAAATATATTCTGGAAGTTCACGGAAATGTTATCATAAATGGTAATCTTCAGATAGGAGGCAACTCTTGGTGGCCGAAATCTGTAAATGTTACATATTATAAAGGGAAAGGGATTATTTATACCACTGGAGATATTAAGACTTTTACAAAAATTATACCTTTAAATATAAATGATTATCCGGAAAATGTTTTATTGGTATTTTTATCAAATGGAAAGATTGAATTTGATATTTTTGATTACTGGGTCCAACCTCCCAGCTGTACTGATCCAAATATATATGTAGTTGCAATTGCAAAAGGAGATATAAAGATGTTAGTCGGTGTGGTAAAAGGCACATTGATTACCGGAGGTGTTCTGGATATCAATAATTCTTTTTCTAAAGTCTGCTTTGAGGATGGTATATCAGAACATTTGCCATCTGAACTGCCGGACAATTCTTCCGAAAGTGGAGATGTTACAATCACCAAAGGAGAGTGGCAGGAAGTAATTAACTGATGTAATTGTCGAATATATAAACTGTGATGGAATAATTTTAGGTGAAAGTGGTTGAAATATTCACTCCCAGAGTTGAAAAGTTAAAAAACTTTTTAAGTAAAAAAGAACTTCAAAATATCTTAATCTTGAGCGATGCAAATATTTTTTATCTGACAGGCTTTTACGGTAATAAATCGGGAAGCCTGCTATTGATTATGGATGACAGTTGGTATTTATTAGTCAGTCTTATCTATCTTGAACAAGCAAAAAAATCAGTTCAAATTAAAAATTTAAATATTATCTGCTGTAAAAATGATAAATTTATAAAGCTTACGGAAATCTTAGAAGATTATAAAATCAGGTCAATAGGCATAGAGGGAAATAATATAAATTTTAGTGATTTCTGCAGACTTAAAAAAATGCTGTCAGGCCAGGGTAAGAGATTAATAGACTGCAGCGGAATAGTAGAAAAATCAAGATCAGTAAAAGACCAAAGTGAAATATCCAATATCAAGAATGCATGTAAGATTACAGACAGGGTATTTAAGAGTATAGTAAGAACAGGTGCTGCTGCAGTAAACAAGTTATCGGAAGCAGAACTCTCGCTTAAAATTGAAGAGCTTCTGGTAAAAAGTAAATCAGAAGGAAAGTCATTTGATACAGTAGTTGCATACGGTAAAAATTCCTCAATGCCGCACCATTTTCCACAAAATATAAAGTCAAAAGATGGTATTATACTTATGGATTTCGGATGCAGGTATAATAACTACTGTTCGGATATGACAAGGACTGTATTTATAGGAGATCGTAAAAAATGTAATAAATTTAAAAAAATTTATGATATAGTTCTAAAAGCCCAGATTGCTGCAATCGAAAATTGCAGGGAAGGTATAACATGCAGCCAGCTGGACGGAAAAGCCAGAAAATTTGTAGATTCAAAAGGTTTTGGTGATAATTTCGGACACGGGCTGGGGCACGGAGTGGGTCTTGAAGTCCATGAAGAACCAAAAATAAATATGGAAAGCAAAACGGTTTTAAGGCAAAATATGGTCATAACAATTGAACCGGGAATATATATAGAGGGCTTTGGCGGTATAAGAATAGAAGATATGGTAATAGTGGGAAAGAATAAATGCGAAGTACTGTATAGTTCCACAAAGAAATTTATTGTGTTGGATTGATAATTCAAATTTTAAAGGATAAAAATATATATGATAAGTACCAGCGATTTTAAAAATGGATTGACCATAATCTATGAAGACCAGATGTACAGGATATTGTATTTTCAGCATGTTAAGCCGGGCAAGGGCGGCGCTTTTGTCAGGACTAAATTAAAAAACCTTGATACCGGAGCCATTACAGATAAGACTTTCAGGGCCGGAGAAAAAATGGAAAGGGCTTTGCTGGAAACTAAAAAAATGCAGTATCTTTACAGGGATGAATATTATAATCTTATGGATACTAAAACATTTGAACAAATTCAATTGGTTGATGATATAATTGGAGACAGCAAGGACTATCTACTGGAAAATACGGAGCTGTCTGTTATATTTTATAAAGGTAAGCCGATTTCAATCGAACTCCCTATTTTTATAGAAGCAAGAGTCGTTAAAACAGAACCGGGTGTCAAAGGTGATACTGTAAGCTCAAGCTTTAAACCTGCTAAGATAGAGACAGGAGCAAAGATACAGGTCCCGCTGTTTATAAATACCGGAGATATCATAAAAATCGATACCAGAACAGGTGAGTATATAACAAGGGCAAGCACCTGATTAATTTAAATCTCAGTTTAAAACATGCCAAAAGTAACAAGAAGAAAAAGCAGAGAGAATGCAGTAATATTATTGTATCAGAGGGATCTGCTGAATAAAAAAATAGACGATATTTTAAACAACGATCTGCTGGCCGGCAAAGAATATGATGAGTTTACCTTAAAACTTATTAATGGTGTGTACAGCAACAGAAAAAAAATAGATCAGATGATCAAAGGTGTTGTAGAGAACTGGACTCTGGAAAGAATAGCAATTATTGACAGAAATATTATTAGAGTAGCTATTTACGAGATGCTGTTTGAAGATGATATACCGCTGAAAGTATCAGTAGACGAAGCTATTGAGATTTCAAAAAGCCTTGGGCAAAAAGAAGACACTCCGAAATTCGTAAACGGTGTCCTCGGGAAAATTTTAAGTGATATAAAGAATTAAAAACAGATGGTCTAAAATATTTTGTAGAAATAAATGGTATCAGAAAATTATAATGTAAAAGAAAAAAAACTTTATCCTGAGTTTTTAATAAAAGAAGTCAACAGCAGTTTAGGGTATTATATTAAAAAGTATAACAATAGTCCCGTTATACTTAAAAAAGCCATCAAATACAGCATAGAAAATGGCGGAAAAAGATTCAGACCGATATTATGCCTCCTTACGGCAAAAAGCCTGAGGAAGGATCATAAAACAGTAATGCCTACAGCATGCGCAATCGAATTTATACACACTTATTCTCTGATACATGATGATCTGCCCTCAATAGATAATGATGATTTCAGGAGGGGTAAGCCTACGTGTCATAAAAAGTTCGGAGAAGATATAGCGATACTTACCGGCGATGCTTTATTTTCCGAAGCATTTGACATATTGATAAAATATCAGAAAGCAGATGCAGAAACAAAAATAAGGGTTCTGGGTGAGATCACCGATGCTGCGGGAGCGGGCGGTATGGTGGCAGGTCAGATAGTCGATGTTTATTATACGGGCAGGAAAATAGGCAAAGATAAGTTAGAATTTATGCATAAAAATAAAACAGGAAAATTAATAGTCGCTTCTGTCAGATGTGCTGCCATTATATGCGGAGCAGACAATGACGATCTTAAAAAATTAACAGATTATTCTGAAAATCTTGGTCTTGCTTTCCAGATAACGGACGATATTTTGGATATAATATCAGATAAGCACACAGCAGGTAAAACCACAGGGAAGGATGCTGTACAGAAAAAAAATACTTTTCCGGATATGTGGGGGATTTCAAAGTCAAAAAAAATTGCCGAAGAAAAGATAACCCGATCTATTGAAATAATAAAGAGCATGGATATTGATCATAAGTGGCTTGTTGATATGGCAAGCTTTCTACTGTCAAGAAAGGCATAATAAATATTAAAAAAAGTAAAAAGAGTAAAATAATCGATATACTTCCAAAAAAAATGTTAGCCGGTACGGAAAAGGAAGCTTATGCATTAGTTCTGGAGGGTAGAGTAGAGGTAGAAGGCAGAATAATTGAAAAACCGGGTACACTTGTAAATCCGGATTCAGAAATAAAAATAATTCCCACAGATCCTTATGTTTCCAGAGGCGGTTTGAAATTGGAAGGTGCATTTAAGGATCTGGGACTCAGTATCAGTGATAAAAAAGCTATAGATATCGGTTCGTCAACCGGGGGTTTTACTGATTTTTTGCTGAAGAATGGAGCCGATAAAATAATAGATGTTGATGTCGGGTATGGGGAATTATCATGGAAGCTGAGGAATTCTCCGCGAGTGATTGTCTTTGAAAGGACAAATATAAGACACCTGGATGCAGAGAGTGTCCCTTTTATTTCAGATTTTGCAGTTGTAGATGTTTCCTTTATATCTATTAAGAAGATCTTTAAAAAGATTTTGGAACTTACAGTTAAAAATGGTGAGATACTTATGCTGGTAAAGCCTCAATTTGAACTGGAAAAAAATGAGGTAGAGAGAAAGGGTATTATAAGAAATAAAAAGCTGCACTATAAGGTTTTGCTTGATATAACTGATTTTATTAAAAAGTTTCCTGTCAGGATAGTAAATTATACGTTTTCTAAAATAAAAGGTGCAAAGGGCAATATTGAATTTTGGATTTTTTTAATAAAATGTTCTAAAGAAGCTAAATATATTATAAATTATGATAAAATAATCAGGGATGTGGTCAACAGCGCCCATAATTATTTTAATCAGGGATAGGTAGCGAAAATGAAAAATATTGGTATAGTTTCAAATAATGAAAAACGGGAAGCAATAGAGATAGCCAATAAAATATATGAATATTTAATTAAAAAAAATATTAATGTACTTCTAATAAAAAGTGATAAGATGCCCGGACATTACTCGCTTCCTTCGGTATCCGAAGAGGAATTCAGCGTAAAAAGTGATGTCATATTCTCGGTAGGAGGCGATGGGACTTTTCTGAGAGCATCCAAATATTCTTTTAAACACAAAGTTCCTATATTAGGTATTAATGTTGGAAATCTGGGATTTTTAACTGTAATAGACACCTGCAATATGTACGATGCCGTGGATAAGGTCCTAAATAGTGATTTTGACATTGAAGAAAGGATGCTTTTGGAAGGAAGATTTTATAAAGGCGGGAAAGCAATGGAAGATACCGGCCTGTCACATACAGTGTTAAATGAATTTACCATAACAAGATCTATGCTCGGAAAGATAATAAAATTTGAAATAATGGTAAATGGAATATCAATAAAAAGTTTCGCGGCAGATGGAATAATAATCTCTACCCCGACAGGTTCTACGGCTTATTCTCTATCGGCCGGGGGACCTATAGTAGAACCGAAGAGTGAAATTATAATCATTACTCCAATATGCCCTCATACATTACTCAGCAGGAGTATAATTTTAAGTCCTGATAATGATCTGGAAATAATAGTCGAATCAAAGAATAATAAAGATTGTATCGGTGTTGACGGCAAGGTAGTATCATTTGATATTAAACCAGACTATATTTTTAAAGTAAAAAAATCTAAATCAAAATTAAAGTTGATATCTTTTAATAAAGATATATTTTTTAAGGTATTTAAAGAAAAATTCATTGAGAGAATATAAAAAGCTTTAAAACGCCGTATTAGCATAAAGGTATGTTAAAAGAATTACAGGTAAAAAATTTCGCTATAATAAATGATGCCAGAATAAGATTCCAGAAGGGCCTTAATATTCTTACCGGTGAGACCGGCGCAGGTAAGACTCTTATTATTGAAGCAATAAACTTACTGATCGGCGAACGTGCAGCAAGCGACCTGATAAGAGACGGTGAAGAAAAATTGCTTGTTCAAGGGTACTTTGATTTCAAGAAAAATCCATCGGCTGCCAGTTACCTTGTATCCGAGAATTTAATTGATAAAGAAGATTCCCATGATGATATAGTAATAACCAGAGAGGTAAACAGAAAAGGAAAAAATAAAGCATTCATTAATGGGATTTTTACACAGGTCAGTACTTTAAAGAAACTGGGAAGTTTTTTTATAGATATCCACGGACAGCATGACCACCAGTATTTACTGGAACCGGGGACACATATAGATATAATCGACAGATTTGGCAGGGAAATCATTTCAAATGCAAAAAAGGACTACTCGGCGAGTTTGGAGCAGTATATTAATAAAAAAGAAGAATTTTTTAAATTAAAGAATTTAAAAAATATAAGAGAAGAGAAGTTAAAGGATCTGAATTATAGATATGAAGAAATCATGAAATTAAATATCAAGGAGAACGAAGAAGAGATTTTAGAAAATGAGATGAGGATCCTTAAAAACTATGAAAAGATATACAGGCTTGCCTCAGAATGCAAAAAGACAATAGAAAGTGACAGCGGTGATATTTCTTCGATGATAAATAATATAGCTGTTCTGGATAAAAACATAACAGATCTGGCCGAGATAGACCATAAGTTTAAAAAGTTTAGTGAAAAACTTTCATCAATGGGTGATATTATTGAAGAAATCAGCCATTATTTAAACAGTTATCTTGCTGATTTTGATTTTAGTGCTGAGAGACTGGACAGTATTCAGGAAAGACTGTATAAATTATCAGAAATAAAAAAGAAATATAATATGGACTTAAATCTGGTCAATGACCATGCAGAGAAATTAAAAGAGGAAATTGAAAGTTTTGAAGATCTGGATAATGAGATTGAAAAGAAACAGGCTGAATATAATAAAGTCAAGGGGATCCTGATAGAAAAAGCAGTGATTTTAAGCGACTTGAGGAAAGAAGTCATAGAAGACCTGAAAAAAGATGTAGTAAGTGAAATGGAAGATCTTGGTTTTAAATCCGTATCCTTTGAGCCCAGTCATAGACAGTTGGAAGGTGACAACGGACTTGAAATAGAAGGCAGGAAAGTAAAATTAACAAAAAACGGGATAGATGATATTGAGTTTTTAATATCCCTTAATACAGGAGAAGCCGTAAAGCCGCTTAAGAGAATTGCTTCAGGCGGTGAAATATCAAGGATAATGCTTGCTCTTAAATCTGTAATTGGTTCCGTTGACAAGATCACTACTATGATATTTGACGAGATAGATATAGGTATCGGAGGAGAGACTTCATTGGTTGTCGGAGAAAAACTCTATAAGATCTCAAGGAACTGTCAGGTAATAGCGATCAGCCACCTGGCACAGATTGCATGTTTTTCTGATTTCCATTACTTTATAGATAAATTTGTAGAAAGCGGAAGAACAAAGATAAAAATTCAAAAGCTGGATCCAGCAGGTAAAATAAAAGAGATATCGCGAATGATAAGCGGATTGATAGAAAGCGATATTTCAGTCATGCATGCTGAAGAGCTTATGGAAAAATGCAACACGATTAAAAATGATTTGACAGAGGGGAAGATAAAAGTTGAAAAGTAAATTTATTTTCGTGACAGGCGGAGTCATGTCTTCACTGGGAAAAGGTATATGTGCGGCATCTCTGGGAAGGCTTTTAAAATCAAGAGGCTACAGTGTTACTATACAAAAATTTGATCCATATTTAAATATTGATCCCGGGACGATGAATCCTATTCAGCATGGAGAAGTCTTTGTGACTGATGACGGCGGTGAAACTGACCTTGATCTGGGCCATTATGAAAGATTCATAGATGAAGATTTATCTAAATATAATAATTTTACTTCAGGAAAGATTTATAAAAATGTCATTGATGATGAGAGAAAAGGAAAGTTTCTCGGTTCTACAGTTCAGGTGATCCCTCATGTAACAGATGAAATCAAGGCAAGTATCAAAAAGACTTTGACGAGGAGAAATACCGATATAGTCATTACTGAAATAGGCGGTACAGTCGGAGATATAGAAGGCCTTCCGTTCCTGGAAGCAATAAGGCAGTTCAGGAAAGATGTCGGGAAAGAAAATGTACTTTACATCCATGTCACTTATGTGCCGTATTTAAAGACTACGGAAGAATTGAAATCAAAACCGACGCAGCACAGTGTTAAGGAGCTTAGAAGTATAGGTATTCAGCCGGATATAATAATATGTAGGAGTGAGACAAGATTGACTGACAGTATAAAAAGTAAGATAAGTCTGTTCTGCGATATTGAAAAGGAAGATACCATAGAAGCAATTGATGTGGAACACATATATAAAGTTCCTTTGATGTTAAAAAAAGAAAAACTGGATCTGAGAGTTTTGTCAAAATTAAGATTAAAGGAAAGAAAATCTGATCTTAAGAGCTGGGAAAAAATAGTAAATGCAATAAATCACCTTAACGGTAAAGTAGAAATAGGAATAGTGGGCAAGTATACCAAATTGAAGGATGCATATATAAGCATAGTGGAGTCCTTGAACCACGGCGGTTACTATTTTAAGAAAAATGTAAATATAACATGGATAAATTCAGAATCGATCAGTGTAAATTGTCCGGATGACAATATTCTGTTTAATATGGACGGTATATTGGTACCTTACGGATTTGGAGTAAGAGGAATAAACGGAAAGATCAATGCGATAAAATGCGCGAGGGAGAAAAAAATACCGTTTCTGGGAATATGCCTGGGAATGCAGTGTGCTGTAGTTGAATTCAGCAGAAATGTACTGGGCTTTAAAGATGCAAACAGTACTGAGTTCAATCCAAAAACAAAAAATCCGGTAATCTGCCTGATGCACGAGCAGAAAAATATAAAAGATATGGGCGGAACCATGAGACTGGGAAGATATAAATGCAGGCTGAAGAATAACTCAAAAGCTTATAAAGCTTACAGGGAAAGAATCATTTTTGAAAGGCACAGACACAGATATGAGTTAAATAACGATTATATAGAAACACTGGAAAAAAATGGTCTTATAATAACGGGTGTAAATCCGGAAAAAAATCTGGCCGAGATTGTTGAAATAAAAAATCACCCATGGTTTGTAGCAGTGCAGTTTCATCCTGAATTTAAATCCAGACCTGACAGGCCGCATCCATTATTCAGGGATTTTATAGAAGCTTCAATAAAATATTCAGCTGAAGCAAAGAAAAAATAGATTATTTTTAAAATAATTTTGCAGCAGTTATTTATTCCGGTTTTAAAATATGGGCTCTAAAAACAGCAAGATAAGAAAAACCTTAATTTTTATAAGTTCCTTTTTACTGATAATCATAATTTTTTTTACCCCTCTTGCTTACTATATTTTTAATTTAGACTATTATAAAAATCTATATGAGATTAACGGTGTATTTTCTGTTTTAAATAAAGATGATGTCTTAAATGTTACAGTAAAAATACATGATTTTTTTAAATATAGATCAGGGCTTGACCCATCTGATTATGACATACGTGTAAGGTATAGCGATGAAAATAAAAGTGTGACGGCTCTCTTTACACCGGATGAAATAAGTCACTTAGCTGATGTAAGATCACTGCTGACAAAGATATTTATCTTGTATTTTTTTAGTATAATCTTATTTATTGTAACAGCTTTTTTTATCATAAAGAGCGATACCGATGATTTTTATAAAAATTTAGGCATAATATTTACAATTTCTTCAAGCTCCATATTATTCGTAATTGCAGTATTATATTTGCTTGGAAATAATTTCCCGGTCCTGTTTGAAAATTTTCATCTATTATTTTTCCCTCAGGGTAATTATTCTTTTCCGGGCGGTTCACTTATAATCACTATTTTCCCTTTTGGCTTTTTTTATGATTTTTTTATAAGGATTATAGTAAGTTCGGCTGTGATATCAGCTGTTATGCTGGTAACAGGCATAGCTCTTATATGTACTTTCAAATTGAGAAAAAAAAGAAAAATATAAAATTATTTAAGGATGCAGTAAAATTTCAGGAGATGATCACAGGTTGATAAATAAAAAGAGGCTTTTAAATACATTTATTGAGCTTGTTAAGATAAAAAGTCCGTCAAAAAATGAAAAAGAAATAGTCAGTTATGTAAAGAATAAGTTAAAAAATCTTGGTATTAAAGTCAATGTTGATAAATGCGGATATAAATTTGGAAGCAATGCCGGAAATATCATAGCTCTTTACAGGGCCGGGAATCCATCCGGAAGCGGCCCTATCTTCTTAATTGCACATCTTGACACAGTCAAAGTAAACGGAGATATCATACCGGCGGTAAAAAACGGGAAAATATATAATAAAGATAAAAATACCATATTGGGGGGTGATGATAAAGTCGCTGCAGCGGCGATTATAGAAACATTAAGTATTATCAAAGAAAAAAATATTCCTACTGGAGATATTTATATTGTTTTTACAATTTCAGAAGAAATCGGAGTACTGGGAGCAAAAAACATCAATATGGAGATGGTAAAGGCAAAATACGGCTTTGCTTTTGATAGTGATGGAGATGTAGGGACAATAATAAACAGGGCACCGTTTCATAATTCAATTTTTGCTCAGTTTAAAGGGAAAGCGACACATGCCGGAATAGAACCTGAAAAGGGAATAAATTCTATCAAGGCTGCTTCTATAGCTATCTCAAATATGAAAATAGGCAGAATAGATAAGGAAAGTACATGTAATGTAGGCAAGATAGAAGGGGGAGTAGCTACTAATATAGTTGCAGAGGATACGAAGCTTGAAATGGAGGCAAGAAGCCTGAAATTATCAAAATTAAATAAGATAACAGGAGAAATGATAAATGATCTAAAAAAAGGCGCATTTAAAGTCGGTGCCGATCTGAAATATAAAATCGTAAGAGAATATGATGGATTTAAGATTGACGAGAGTGAAATTCCTGTAAAAGTGGCAAAAAAGGCGATAAAAAAATTAAAGATAAAACCAAGGATCATATCATACGGCGGCGGAAGTGATATTAATATATTTAATTCAAAGGGGAAATCAGCAGTTAATCTCAGTGCAGGAGTAGAGAATATCCATACAAATAAAGAATTTGTAAAAGTTGAACAATTAGAGAAATTAGCTGAACTGATACTGGAGATATGCAAAACTGTAATAAAATAAAATGATAAAAAGTAAAATTTTTAATTAATATGGAACTATATGAAAAAAAGATAAGCTCAAAAAATATTTTTAAAGGTAAAATAATCAAGCTGTATCTGGACAAAGTAATGCTTCCGAATAAAAGAATCGTTACAAGAGAAAAAGTATCACATCCTGGTGCCGTAGGTATCGTACCTGTCAATAAAAAAGGGAAAATAATACTGGTAAAACAGTTCAGATATCCGGTAGAAAGTACCATACTGGAGATACCAGCAGGAAAGCTTGACAGGGATGAATATCCCAAAGACTGCGCAAGAAGAGAACTGCATGAAGAAGTGGGCGCAGTAGGCGGTAAATTAATCCATCTGGTGACCTTTTATACGTCACCGGGTTTCAGTGATGAGGTATTGTATCTGTATCTTGCATTAGATTTTGAGAGAAAAGAAAATAATTTAGACGATGATGAATTCTTACATGTTTATGAACTGGATCTGGAAGATTCTGCCGCACTTATAAAAGACGGCAGGATAAAAGATGCAAAAACTATCATAGGGATTCTTTTAGCCATAGATTATTTAAGAAAAAGCTTTAAAATTGGACAAAAAAATAAGAAATAAAGATATAAACTATTGTATCGGCAGTTATATAGAATATTTAAGATTTGAAAAATTATTACTACCAAACACTATTGAATCATATAAAAGGGACCTCAATAAATTTAAGACTTTCTTAAAAGACAGTAATATAGTAGATCACTTTGAGCTTAAAAAGGAACAGATATTAAATTTTCTTAGATTTCTGCATCAGGACCAATCCGAATCATCTATTTCAAGAATTTTATCGACTCTTAGAAGTTTTTATAAATTTTTTGTAAGAGAAGGGACCTGCAGGAAAAATCCGTGGATCCAGATAAGCAATCCAAGAAAGCCGAAAAAAATGTTAAAAGTCTTAAGCATAGAAGAAGTCGGAAGATTCCTTGAAAGTATACCATGCTCTACAAAACTGGAATTGAGGGATAAGGCTATGCTTGAATTATTATATTCCTGTGGATTGAGGGTAGGCGAGATAATAAATTTAAGGCTGCAGGATATTGATTTTGATGAAGAATTAATAAGATTCATAGGAAAAGGTGATAAAGAAAGGATAACTCCTGTGGGAAGAAAGGGTTTATTATATTTAGATAGATACATTAAGATAAGCAGGTATAAAATCGAACAGGAACATAAATCAGATTATGTTTTCTTAAATAAATATGGGAATAAAATTACCAGACAGGGTTTCTGGAAGATATTAAAAAAGTATGCCAAAAGAATTAATATAGATAAAAATATATATCCTCATATATTCAGACATAGTTTTGCCACTCATATGCTTCAGAGGGGAGCGGATTTAAGGACCGTACAGGAGCTTTTAGGGCACAGCAGTATTTCAACTACCGAGATTTATACAAGTCTAAATAAAGAGCATATAAAAGATGCATATTTTAAATACCATCCCAGAGAAAGAAAGTAATTTCAGTCATGAAATGTACTATTAAGACATGTTTTTAAATCCGGGAAATGGTATAGAATTATATTTGCAAATTTAATGGATTTTGATATGGTATATGGTCAAAGAATAAGAGGTCGATTTATATGGCAAATTTAGGACAATCAATACTAGATTTTTTACGGCAGCTGGCTATATGGGCGCCTGGTTTAATAATGGGTATTGTCCTTCACGAATATGCCCATGGGTATATAGCCTACAAAAACGGCGACTCAACTGCAAAGAACCTTGGAAGGCTTACCTTGAATCCGATTGCCCATATAGATTTATTCGGAAGTATTCTGCTGCCTTTGCTGTTAATACTTATAAACTCAGGCATTGTTTTTGGTTATGCAAAGCCGGTCCCTATAAATCCTGGTTATTTTAGAAACTACAGAAGGGGGCTTAGATATACTTCACTTGCCGGACCTCTGGCAAATCTTATTTTTGCTTTTGCAGTGGGCCTTCTTTATGGTCTTTTTTATTTCATCTTTTTCAGGGTGACAAATGGTCAAATAATGTCAGAGAGTCTTGGATTTAAAACCTTTGATCTTGTCAGTAAAATCTTTCAGGGTGCTATATATATAAATATTTTTCTGGCAATATTTAATTTTATACCCATACCGCCTCTTGATGGTTCAAAGATAGTAGCTTCTTTCCTTCCGGATGAAGCCATGTTCAGATATTTGAGATTTGGGAGGTATGGATTTATATTTATTTTTATTCTTTTGTTCTTAGGCGGAAGATATTTCTGGGGTTTCATATCTCCAGTATTTAATTTTATTTATAACGGCTGTATTTGGTGGCAATATTTGATCGCATAGCGGGAAATAACGGGAGATTGAACAAATGAAGAAGAAAATGCTTACGGGATTCAGGCCTACCGGTAAATTACATCTGGGTCATCTGCACGGGAATATAATCAATATGATTGAAAACCAGAAAAAATATGAAAATTTTTTCTTTCTGGTAGACTGGCATGCACTATCGACAGAATATCAAAATCCCAAAAATATAAGATCTGATTTAATTGAATGTGTTGTGGACCTGGTAGCTCTTGGAATCGATCCGGATCTGACTCATATCTACAGGCAGTCAGATATACCGCAGATTTCTGAACTGACACTGTATTTTTCTATGATAACGCCGCTTTCATGGCTGGAAAGATGTCCTACTTATAAAGAACAGATCAAACAGTTGAAGTCAAAAGATCTATCGACGCTGGGATTTTTGGAATATCCGGTACTTATGGCTGCAGATATACTTGTAGTGAATTCCGATATAATACCTGTTGGGGAGGACCAGCTGCCCCATCTTGAGATAACAAGAGAAATAGCACGCAGGTTTAATTATTTATATGGAGATTATTTTACCGAGCCGAAAGAGATGCTTTCGAAATCCACCAGGGTCCCGGGTATAGACGGCAGAAAAATGTCTAAAAGCTATAATAATGCCATATTTTTATCAGATGAACTTAAGACTATCAGCAAAAAAGTAAGAATGATGATAACAGATCCGGGCAGGGTGTACCTCAAAGATCCTGGTCATCCTGAAGTATGCAGTGTTTTCGATTTTTATAAGATTTATAAAGAAAGAAAAATCAAAGATTTAGAGGGCAGGTGCAAAGATGGAAAAATAGGATGCACGGAATGCAAGGATGAGCTTTCAGAAATTATATTTAAGTCATTGGAAGGGTTCAGGGAAAAGAGGAATGATATTAAGAAAGATTTAAATTATATTTATGAAATACTTGAAGACGGGAAAAAACAGGTTGTAAAAATTGCAGAAAAAATAATATCTGATGTAAGAAAAAAGATGGGTATAGATTAGATTGAAATACTGTACAGTAAGCAAAGATTATTTAATAGAATATAAAAAATTTAAAGGACCGATATACCTGCTTTTAGATTTAGTTCAGAAGAAAAAAGAAGATATTTATGAAATAAGCCTGAGTACCGTAACAAGCGGCTTTATAAATTATATTAAGATAAATAAAAATATATTATTTGATACGCTTTCGGGATTCATCTACACTGCCTCTATTTTATTGGAAATAAAATCAAGATCACTTCTTCCCTCGGAGAGAGATGCCGTCCAAGACGGAGAAGACGAAAGTGATATTATGGTCCTAAAACAAAGGGAAGAAGAATACAAGATTTTTAAGAAAATATCCAATTATTTTAAAAGTCTTTATGAAAAGGATTCTTTATATTTTGTAAGAGAAGCACCCATAGAAGACAAATTTTTAAAACTTCTTCCGGATTTTACAAAGAATATAAATATGGAAGATATGTACTCAATTGCTTCAAAACTCATCAAATATAAGGAAGAAGTATTTAATATAGGTGATCTTTATGATAAAAGGATAAGCATAAATATATTTGAAGAAATGAACAGGATAAAAAAGATATTGGACTCAAGAGACGATATTACTTTTAAAGAACTGACATTAAAATACGATAAAGTCATTGATAAAATAATAAGTTTTTTATCTATTTTAGAACTTTATAAAAAAGAGACAATTGATATCATACAGTTTGAAAATTTTGGAAATATTATAATAAAAAAGATTTTTAAGCAGAATAATGAGTGATGACGGAAAAAAAAAGGGCGGGATAGGTAAAAGCACGGGATCAGACTTCTATAAGGAAGATTTATGGCTGAAGGCATGCGTAGAAGGCATACTTTTTGTGTCTGAAGGAATTGTAAAGTCAGGTGAAATAGCTTCTGTTCTGGAAATCAAAGAAAAAAAAGTATATGAGATAATAGAGATTCTGGAAAAAGAATACATTGATAAAAACAGAGGTTTTATTCTTAAAAGAGTTGCAGGGGGTTTTAGATTACATTCCAACCCTGCATTAAATGATATACTGATGAAGTTCGTCAAATCAAATATACGTACTCATCTTTCCCAGGCTGCGCTTGAAACTCTGGCAATTATATCTTACAGGCAGCCTGTTACACGCACTCAGGTAGCTGAATTAAGAGGTGTAAGGACAGACAGTGTAATATTGACTTTGGCGGATAAGGGTCTTATAAAAGAAGCAGGAAAGCTTAAAGAACCCGGTAATCCTCTGCTTTATAAGACCACAGATAGATTCCTGGAACTTCTGGGTATTGAAAGCCTGAAAGAGCTGCCGCCGCTTGAATATATGAAGGAAAATGATGAAAAAAAACAGGATTAAATCATCTGGAGTCTGTATTTTAAAAAATTTCACAGTCATATAAAGTATTTATGAATATCAAAAAAATATTATTTATAATTGTAATCTTGATATTGATCCCAGGATTATGCCTTGCATCATGCTGCTACCTGCCGTTAAAAATTCAAAAAGGAAATGGTGTTGATAAGGATACGCAGGAAGATCTTCAGTTGACTGAAGAAATGGAATTTACCGGTATCCCAAATGCCGTTTTTATGAGTAATCTAAAAATACCAGGTCTAGCCATAGATGTTGATATAAGCGGTAATTATGCCTATCTTACAAATGATCTGGGAGTTTTGTATATAATAGATATAACAGACAAAGAAAACCCTTCAGTAATCGGGAAATGTCCAGGGGTACAGTCAGCGAACATTATAATTGCCGATGGTGACTATGCCTATATATCCTACTATTATTTCAATAGAGATGACGAAACCGATAATGAAGGATATACTGACTGCGGAATTTATATTGTAGATATAAGCAAAAAGGATGCTCCTGTAGTGGTAGGCAACTACAATACCGGAGAAGGTAATATAAAATATGTATATGGTATGTATATTGAAGGTGATTATGCATATATCAGTACTTCCGCTGAGGGAAGTGGTTTTGAAGTAAGCAGGCTTGAAATAGTAGATATTTCAAATAAAAAAGCTCCCAGTGCTTCCGGATGGTATGAAATGCTCGGTATACCGTCTGGTATATGGGTAGAAGATAATACAGTATATGTCAACGTAAATTTTTATGATTATAAAAATAATGAATATGCCGGACAGAGCAAGCTTCTTATTATTGATACCAATTATAAGGAAGAACCCAGACTTTTAAGTTACTGTGAGATTTTATCTAATGCGTGGGGCATATATGTCTTAGAAAACCGTGCTTATATCTCAAGTTGGAAATGGGATAAGGAAAGCGAGAAATATACAGACAGCCTGTTTCAGGTGGTTGATGCAGGAGATACATCCAGCCCGGAACTTATCGGAAATTGCGTGGTGCCGGGAGGAGCATGGGAATTGGATAGCGCAGGCGGATTTATTTATGTTTCAAGCCTGTCTGGCGGAATATATGTTGTAGATATATCGGAAGGCAATAATCCTGTGATTGTAGACGGTTTAAAGACTTTCGGGACTTCTTGTGACATAACAATAAGCGGCAATTACGGTTATATAGCAGATGGACTAGAGGGGATGTCTATAGCAGTATTATCAGATGAATATTCACGTAAAGAAGACTTTTATGTAGATGATTGGCCGGACACAAATTTTCCTCCTGAAGCCGTAATTGAAATTTTTGGAGACATTCTGGAAGGTAATTACCAGACAGAGACCCCGGTTTATTTTTCTGCTCAAAAGTCTTATGACCCGGATGAAGACGATATAACATACAGATGGCTGATAGATGATATAGAATATTCAAGTGAAGAATCTTTTTTTCATTATTTTGAAGGACCGGATGAATACGATGTAAGATTAATAGTCAATGATGGAGAAGAAAACAGTGAGGCTGAAGAGACCATAATAGTGTCAGAGAAAATTTCACCTATTGCATCCAAAGTAGATCATACATTTATTGTTGAGATAGAATATAGCCTGATAAATAATGGACCCGGAAGTCTAAAAGATATAGAGTGTCTTATGAGGATTCCTCAGACATATTATCCTTTCCAGATAATAACTGAATATAAACCCAATAATGAAAACACTGTTGAAGTATTTGATAATGAATGGAACGTACTTGTTAAATTTGAATACGCGGATGAACTTTTAGAAGGAGAAAGCTTAACGGCATCCATAGAAGCAGATGTTACCGTATGTGAATTTAATTACCTTGATTTTAACGGTACTGAACAGGATTACAGCAAAGATGAACGGGATATTGAGAAATATACTGCGGATGATTTATTTATAGATTCAGACAATCCAGTAATCTCCAATACTGCAAAATCATTGATCAAAGATGAAACCAACTCTGTGGAAATAGCTAAAATTATTTATGATTTTGTTATAAGAAATCTTGATTATGATTATTTCCGTGCTGAAGACAGAAATTACGAACTGCTTTATGCATCGGAGATATTGGAGAGGGGAGAAGGTGTATGTGCCGACTACGCCATACTTTATACTGCTCTTCTAAGATCAGCAGGAATACCTGCAAGACTTGCAGCAGGAATACCCGTCTATACGATTCTGTATGAAAAGAATAAAGAAATAGATATCGGTCATGCCTGGGTTGAGATCAAAATTCCGAATTATGGATGGATACCAATAGATATTACCGTAGAAGATGATTTTATGGCAGGAAACTATTATCTTGATATTACTACAGAAAGAGGCCCGGGATATTTATATGAAAATATGACTATGGATTGGACCAGTTATTATTATGACGGGTTCTCATTTTTCTGGAGCGGTCCCGATGTACCTGATACAGAACAGACATTTGTTTACAGAGTACTTGACCTGGGACTAGAAGATATAGTTCTTGATTGAACGGCCGGATGTTTTATTTTTTTATAAAAATTTCACTGGAGATCTCATCAGCTTTATCTTCAAGCTCTTTAAGATAGCCGTCAATATCTTTTTTATATACCCTTCCGGTTTTTAAAGATTTTCTTTTATTGGATATTTCTTTTTTCAAATTTTCAATCTTGTGTTCAGCCTGTTCAAAACTCAGTCCCTCGGAAGCAATAGACTTCCTGAGCCTATCTATTTCTTTCTGAAGTTCCTTGGGTCTTTCTCTCAGGTAGATTATAAGGGCAATTATTATGCACCCAAGAATTATAATTATAGATATATATCCCATAATAAATAATATTATACAGTTTTATAAGAATAATCCGAATTATTTTGTAGTCAGTATAAGTAAATAAATTAAATATCTTTAAGTTTAGGTCATAAATTATGCTATAATAATATACCTATAAGATGGCTATAGCGCATTTTTTATTTAAAAAGAAATCGTTACCGAGAAATGATATTATTGATATACAACATAATAATCTCTTTTCTTTTATTTATATTCTTTGTTAACTACTTTATCAATTATCTTTATTTCAAAGATATATCTGCTTATAAAATACCGCGGGAGATTAAGAAAAAAAATCCCCTTATCTCAATTCTTATACCTGCTAGAAATGAAGAAAAAAATATAGAAGAATGCCTGAATTCTTTAATAAAACAAGATTATAAAAATATAGAAATATTGGTCCTTGATGATAACTCTACTGATAATACTGCATCAATAGTGAGAAATATTTCAAAGATTTCTAAATATGTGAAATTAATCAATGGAAAACCTTTAAAGAAGGGATGGACCGGTAAAAACTTTGCCTGCAATCAATTGTTTAAAAAATCAAAGGGAGAGTACCTTTTTTTTACAGATGCAGATACTGTTCACGGAAAAAATTCTGTTTCAAGTGCAATAAGCTGTCTTATAAAAGAAAAACTTGATATATTATCGGCTTGTCCGAAGCAGATAATGAACTCTTTTCATGAGAGAATGGTGATAGGTCTGAATAATTTTCAGATATTGATTCCTCCGCTGCTCTTTATAAAGAAATCTAAGATCCCTGTTTTCGGCAGTGGTATAGGAAGTTTGATGCTGACACGAAGAAAAGTTTACAGCATAATAGGAGGACATGAAAGAATCAAAAGCAGTTGTATTGAAGATACAAGCATATCAAAGCTATTTATTAAAATGGGCTATAAATTTATGATATTTAATGGAGTGAAGATATATTCGACCAGATTATATAGAAGTTTCAGAGATATATATGATGGATTTTGCAGAGTTTTTATGGGGAATTTCAATAATAATAAGATTTCTATATCATCAATTGTTTCTGTTCTTTTTATTTTTTTCCTGTTTCCGTTTATTTTGCTGCCGGTAATTCTTTTTATAAAATTTGATGCCGATATCATATTTTATGTAAATCTGCTGTTAGTGTTGTTTCAGATATTAGTCATATTATTGACAAGGACCATGGCGGTATTGAAATTAAACGGAATTGCCTATGATATATTTTTACATCCTATTTCAATACTTTATATGATTTTTATGAATCTGGTATTAATATTTAAAAAGAGGAAAGAACGTAGTATCAGCTGGAAAGGAAGACTGTATACACACTCTTTAAATTTTTATGAATAAATCATAAAGATATGTATTCTGAAAGAAATCAAATACTCAAAGGTAACTTAAATAGACTGCTGCTTAAATTTGCAGTACCCAGTATTTTAGGTATACTGTCAGGATTTCTGTACGTTATTGTGGACACAATATTTGTAGGCAGGGGAGCTGGCCCCCTTGCGATAACTGCACTTTCAATCGCATTACCCATATTATTAGCAATGATGGCTTTAGGTCTGATGATAGGAACGGGTTCTGCTTCCATTATATCAAGAGCTTTGGGGAAAAAAGATAAGCAAAAAGCAGTTAACGTTATGGGAAACGGCGTTATCTTAAATATTATTCTAAATATTGTATTTATTATTTTAGGGTATATATTCATTGATAAAATCCTTATATTTTTTGGAGCATCCCAGGATGTTTTACCCCTGGCAAAAGAATACCTTGTTATTGTTTTTCCCGGATTTACCCTCCTCTCATTTTTGATAGCCACAAATGATTTTGTTAGAGCAGAAGGAAAACCCAGGGCTTCGATGTATTTTATTGCCATAGGGTCGTTGCTTAACATAATAATCGATCCTATATTTATTTTTGGTTTAAAGATGGGTATAAAAGGAGCTGCAGTTGCCACTATTATCAGCCAGGCGATAAGTACTGTTCTTATAATATGGTTTTATATGTCAGGAAAAAGCATTTACAGATTCAAAACATCAATGTTTAAAATAAATTTTAAACATATCAAAGAAATCCTGATAATCGGCTGCCCGAATTTTTTTATGATGACTATTGCGAGTGTGGTAGTATTGATATTTAACAGGTCACTGCAGTTCTACGGTAATGATATGCATATAGCCATTCTGGGGATAACATACAGGATGATAGGGCTTATTCAGATACCGGTAATCGGAATATCACAGAGTTTTGCTACAATATCAAGTTTTAATTACGGTGCCAAACTGTATCAAAGAGTCAAGAAAATACTGGGGTTAGCCATAATTTGGACTACGGTTATATCCTTCCTTGCTTTTATACCCATGATGTTCTTCCCCCGTAATTTTATAAGTCTTTTCAGCAGTGACAGCGTCCTTATCAATACAGGAATAATACCGATGAGAATGCTGATTATATTTTTTCCCCTTGTAGGAATGCATATGGTCATTGCAAGTTTTTTCCAGTCTCTGGGGAAAGCGGTACAATCGCTGATCATTATCACTACAAAGCAGTTTCTGTTCCTTATACCGGCTATCTATATACTTCCAAAATTTTTTGGTTTGAACGGCGTCTGGATGGCAATGCCTGCAGCAGACTTCCTGTCAATAACTATTGCTGTTATCTTTATGTTATATGAAATAAGGATTTTTAACAGGAAAGCTGCAAAAGAAGTCCTTGAAACCGTTTGAAATCCCTATTATATTGATAAAATAAATATAATTGACACCTTTTTTAAATGAGGGAAAATCTATCTATAAATCTGAAAGATCCATACAAGAAGAGGATTGCTTTGTTTTCACTTCTGGTTTCTATTTTTCTTGTTATTACTAAAGTAACAGTTGCTTATTTTACAAACAGCATAGGAGTCTTTTCAGAAGCTCTAAATAACGGCCTTGATATTGTAACTGCTCTTATAGCCTATATGGCAATAAGGATATCATTAAGACCGCCTGATAAAGACCACACTTACGGGCACGGCAAGTACGAAAATCTATCTGCTTTTATAGAAGTAATTATTATTTCTGTACTGAGCTTTTTTATTATTTATAAGTCAATTCAGAGGATTGTATATAGGAATTTTGAATTAAGAATAAATACATATGTATTCTTGATATTAATAATCTCGATAGTTTTAAATATAATAAGAGTCTTTTTCATTGGAAGAGCTGCAAGAAAATATAACTCGTTTGCATTAAGAGCAGAATTTTTAAACTATTCAAGCGATATTCTAAGTTCGTCTATAGTAATAGTAGGGCTGTATCTGGCTAATATCGGCATATACATAGCAGATCCCATCGCCTCTATAATCGTTGCCTTAATTGTTTTAACCTTTAGTTTAAGGTTATCAATAAGAATAATTAGAAATTTACTGGATTATATTCCCAGGGAGATTACAGATAAGATCACAAAAATCTTAAAGGAAATAAGTGAAATAGAATCAATTAATAAATTGAAAATACATGAGGTCGGAAATACTAAATTTGTAAATCTGGAAATCTGTATTAAAAGTAATTTATACCTTTCGCAGGCCGAAAAGATCAAAAAGAAAATAAAAAATAAGATCTCCTCCAGAATACCCGGCTCGGAGATAATCCTGGAAACAAAATTTATTCGGTCTGAATGTAATACTGAAGCATTTATTAAAGAGATCATATTGGATCATAAAAGCATAGAAGATGTACATAATATTTTTATATATAATGTAGACAGATTTATTGATGTTACATTACATATAGAATTGGATAAAAATTTAAGTCTTGAAAATGCTGAGAAATTGACAAAAACCATTGAAAACAGGATAAAAGAAAAAATTAATAATGTAAGAAGTATATATATTCATATTGAGGATTACAGGAGTAGTGAAGAATGGAATGATGTCACTAAAGAATCAAATAAGCTGATTTCCAATATTAAAAAGGAAATATCTCTGTACGTCCATCCCGATACCTGTCATAATTTTACTGTTCTTGAAAAAGGTAAATTATGTAATCTGGCATTTCACTGTAGGCTAAAAAAGAGTGTGAATGTAAAAAAGGCCCATTTAGTAATTACAAGGATGGAAGACGATATAAAGAAAAAGTTTAAAAACATATGTGATATATCAATACATGTAGAACCGGGATAAAAGATACCGGTAAAAAAATTTATGCGTATAAAAAAGAAAGGGTCAAACTCGCAAGTATTTTTTGAATTTATTAAAAATATAATAAAATATAATATCATAATTTGATTGGAGGAAAAGTGATTGATAAGGAAAAGTTAGAAAAAATATCAAGATTTATCAGGTATTTGATATTGATCTCGACCACAAAAGCCGGTTCGGGGCACCCCTCTTCATCATTATCAGCAGTCGAGTTAATGGTCACGTTATTATTCGGAGGTTTCTTTAAATTCAGAATTGATGATCCCGGATATATAAACAATGACCGGCTGATCTTTTCCAAGGGTCACGCTTCTCCTTTAATGTACTCACTCTGGTCTGCTGCGGGAGTCGTAAGCGAAGAAGAATTGCTGACACTCAGGAAATTCAGCAGCAGACTTGAAGGCCATCCCACTCCTAATTTTGAGTATTCCGAGGCGGCAACGGGATCATTGGGCCAGGGACTTTCCATAGGTCTTGGAATGGCTTTAAATGCAAAATATATAGATAAATTACCATATAATACTTATGTCCTTATGGGTGACAGTGAAATGACCGAAGGTTCACAATGGGAAGCCATACAAATAGCAGCGCATTATAAACTTGACAATATTACAGGTATTATAGATGTCAACAGACTGGGCCAGAGCGTAGAGACAATATACGGCAGCAATATTGAAGCTTATAAAGAAAGAGTATCGTCCTTCGGGTGGAAAACTTTTACGGTTGACGGTCATAATATTGAAGAAATTGCCGATGCGTATAAAAATGCTTTAATTGTAAAGGATAGGCCTGTGATGATAATCGCAAAGACTATAAAAGGAAAAGGAGTAAGCCTGCTTGAGGATAAAAATGGGTGGCACGGAAAAACGGTTTCCGATGAACAGAAAAATGCAGCACTCGATGAACTGGGAGAAATTGACAAGAACATAAGGGGCGAGATCTTAAAACCGGAACAGGCTGATATAAGTAAATCGGAAATAATAAAATCTGATAATATAACCGCAGAGGGTGATAAGATATCTACAAGAAGAGCGTATGGTAACGCTCTGGTAAATATATTTAAAAAATTCCCGCAAATGGTAGTGCTTGACGCAGAGGTAAGTAATTCAACATTTTCAGGGGTTTTTAAAGAAAAATTTCCTAAAAGGTATTTTGAAATGTATATTGCCGAACAGAATATGGTAGGTACGGCGCTTGGACTATCCATAAGAAATAAGATCCCATTTATATCATCTTTTGCAGCATTCATGACAAGAGCTTTTGACCAGATCAGAATGAGTCAGTATTCCGGATCAAATATAAAATTTGTAGGTTCTCATGCAGGAGTTTCAATCGGAGAAGACGGTCCTTCACAAATGGGACTTGAAGATATTGCCATGTTCAGAACTTTAATTAACTGTGTAGTATTATATCCCTCGGATGGGATATCAACAGAAAAATTGATGGAGAAAGCGGCTGCGCATTTTGGAAATGTCTATATAAGGACGACCAGAATGGATACTCCGATTATTTATAGTGATAAGGATAGTTTTGAAATCGGCGGCAGTAAAGTGGTAAAAGAGAGTAAAAATGATGCAGTCACTGTTTGTGCAGCGGGAGTAACGTTACACGAAGCATTAAAGGCCTATGAAAAATTAAAGAAGGAAAATATATTTTTAAGGATAATCGACCTCTATAGTATTAAACCCATAGACAAATACTCTATCCTAAAAGCACAAAAAGAAACAAGTGCAATAATAACGGTAGAAGATCACTTTGCTGAAGGCGGTATAGGGGAAGCAGTAAAAAGTATTGCTTCAGAAACCGGCCCTGTGTATATACTTGCGGTCAGAAAATTACCTCGAAGCGGAAAGGCTTTCGAACTATTAGAATATGAGGAAATATCCAGTAAGGCCATTATAAATAAAGTAAGAGATATACTGTGATAATAATATAAAAGAGCCTGAATGGGTCTTTTATAAAATATAAAATTTCTTTTCTTTAATTTCCATTATTCTGCTTACCCGGTAACTTATTATCACCGGGAAATATTATAAATTAAATCATTATTTATATTATTGAATAATAATATTATATATTAATATATTAAAATAAATATACTAATATTATTGAATATATGATAATATGATTTATCAAAAGTTTTGTAATATATAATTATATTATATATGCAAGACTTTTTTATATATATTTTTTAAATATATCATTTTTTAAAATATACAATAAAGTAGGGAATAAAAAATATATTAATGAATTTTCAATACTCGTCATATATTATAATATTAATTCTGGGTGTCATAGCTTCAATTATATTTACATGGCTGCTGAGTAAGAACAGGAAAGCATCCGGTGTAAAAACAGGATTATTGGTAGCCGCATGCTGTTTGATCTGGATGTCCGGACGAACTTTTCAGTTATTAAGCGTTAGCCTTCAATTTAAAATATTATGGAGTAAAATAGAGTACGTAGGAATTGCCATTATTCCTATATTATATCTTCTTATTGTTCTTAAGAATACAGGTTATGAAGAATGGATCACTCTTAAGAGAACAGCCCTTCTAAGCATTATCCCATTTTTTACTTTAGCTTTTGTTTTTACTAACGATTTTCACGGCCTATTCTGGAGAGATATCATATTAGATAATAATTTAAACGCATTGGTTTATGAATACGGTATATGGTTCTGGGTGTGGACAGCATATTTATATGCAGTAATACTGATCACGCATTTTAGTCTTATACGCATTTTAGTCTCCAGATTTAACATTTTCCGTATTCAATCTGCCGGTATTATATTGATTTTATCTATTCCATGGCTGGCAAATACGATACATATTATAGGATTTAAACCTTTCAGCCTTGTAGAAATAACACCCCTAAGCCTGATTATAAGCATCTCTGTAATAATATTTGGATTTAGCCGTTTAAAGATAATCGATATAATACCTATAGCACGTGAGACTGTTTGTGACAGTATAAAAGATAATATCGTTGTTTTGGATAGCAAAGAACGTATTTTATATGTCAATCACTCGTCTAAAAACATTTTTAATAGTCACAGCAGGCCCATTAAAGGGCAGCCTATTGGTAGCGTATTGCCTGATCACCGTAACTGCTTTAAGGATCTATCCAATACCCGCGTAATACACAAGAATATAATTCTTAAAAGTAAAAGCGTTAAAAGAAACTATAAAATGATTATCAGCCCTATTTTATATGATCATAAGAAATTTGTAGGCAGGGTTATCGTACTTAGAGATAGCACCGAGCAAAATAAAATGAATAGGTCTTTACATTATCGCATAAAATTTGAAAATCTTATTGCCACGCTGTCAAAAAGCTTTATAAGTCTTGAATTGGATAATATTGATGGCGGTATAACCAATGCTCTGCAGAAGATTGGAAAATTCACCTGTTCCGACCACAGTTATGTATATATTTTTAAGAATAATAAAATCAAGACCGGGAAAGCATACGAGTGGTGTGATACGGACATTGATCCACAGTTAAAAAATATAAAAGAATTTTTTACTGCAGAAATTCCATTGTGGATGAAGAATCTTAATAAACTGGAGACCGTACAGATCTCAGATGTTTCAGAAGTTGTTTTAAAGACAAAGAAGGCAAGAAAACAGCTGCAGTCACAAGAAATAAAATCCATTATAGCTGTTCCTATGATATATAACGAATATCTCATAGGCTATCTTGGATTGGATTCTGTAAAGAATAAAAGAATATGGACCGAAGATGATATAAAACTGTTAAAGATAGTTGGGGATATCTTTACTAATATACTGGAACGCAAGCAGGCGGAAGAAGAGGTAAGATATTTACAGCTAAAGGATAAATTAACAGGATTATATAACAGAGCGTATTTTGAAGAGGAGATAAAAAGGCTTGATACAAAAAGACAGCTTCCTTTAAGTTTTATTATTGGAGATGTAAATGGATTGAAGCTTGTAAATGATGCCTTTAGCCCAAGAGAAGGGGATAGGATACTAAAGAAGACTGCAAATGTCTTAAGGAGCTGCTGTAGAGAAGAAGATATCATTGCTAGATGGGGCGGAGATGAATTTTCAATAATACTTCCTAATACTACAGAGGAAAATTCTGAAGTGATAGTAAACAGAATAAGAGAAAAGTGTATTAAGACCACAGATCAGAAGATACCGCTGAGCATATCTCTAGGGACTTCGACCAAAAGAGATTATGGCTGCAGTATCAAAACAGTAGTAAAAGAAGCTGAAGACCGGATGTACAGCAGGAAATTACTGGAAAGAGATAGTATATCCAGCTCAATAATTTCATCCCTTGAGACAACATTGCAGGAAAAAAGTTATGAAACCGAAGAACATGCCATAAGGTTAAGAAAAATGGCACTGCTTCTGGGACGCGCCTTAAAACTTTCAGATAATAAATTAAATGAATTATCCCTGCTTTCTACTCTTCATGATATAGGCAAGATAGCCATACCCGATGAAATCCTGACAAAGAAAGGCAAGCTGACAAAAAAAGAGTGGGAAGTCATAAAAAAACACCCGGAGATCGGTTATAACATTTCCGGTTCATCTCCTCAGCTTGCACCTATATCTGTTGGTATTTTATCACATCATGAGCACTGGAACGGCGCTGGTTATCCCAGAGGATTAAGCGGTAAAAAAATACCTTTAGAGTCCAGAATAATAACAATAATAGATGCTTATGATGTAATGACTCACGAAAGATGCTACAAGAAGGCAATTGGCAGGGAAGAAGCAATAGAGGAACTTCAGAGGTGCGCCGGGACTCAATTTGACCCTCTTCTGGTAAGGGCATTCACCCAGATTTTAAAATAATCATTAAAATAGCTGTTATATTAAAGTACTTAATTTAATATAATAAATATATGACTGATAAATCTATATTGCTGGAAATCAATGAACAAAACACCGTAGATAATATAATATATTTCATAAGAAATTATATCCTGGGATTAAAAAAAGAAGGAGCTGTTGTCGGGTTAAGCGGCGGCATTGATTCATGTGTGACTCTAAAGTTATGTACCGAGGCAGTAGGTAAAAATAATGTCACAGCTGTCATACTCCCCGAGAAAGACTCGGAATTTGAAAATATCAAAGATGCAGTCAATTTCGCAAAGTTACTGGAAGTAAGAATAATTTATAAAAAAATAACTTTGATTCTATGGCTTCTTAGAGTGTATGATCTATATCCCTTTTCATTCTTTTTTAAAAGAAGTATTCAGAAAAAATTTGTCATAAGAGAAAGAAATAAAATATCAAAAAGAATAAATAAAGACATTTTTATAGCTAACCTGGAAGGCGGAAATGATAAAAGCTTAAATAAGGGTATTGCATATTACAGGATAAAACACAGGATCAGAAGCTCCATTCTTTTTTATTATTCTGATCTTTATAATTATTTGTTCGTTGGGACCGTTAATAAAACCGAGAGACTTACAGGATTTTTTGTAAAATACGGAGACAGTATTGCAGATATAATGCCTTTAAACTCTTTATATAAGACTCAGGTCGTCAGTCTGGCAAGATTTTTAAATATCGGTGAAAAAATAATAAACAAACCTCCCAGTCCGGATCTTATTCCAGGGATAGATGATGAAGACATTATAGGATTGCCGTACGGCAAGCTTGACCTGATATTATTCGGTATTGAACATAATTATACGGATAGTGACATAAAAAAGATCTCTAGTGCATCCGTTAAACAAATAAAAGATGTCAAAAAGATGATAGAGAAATCAGAATACTTAAGAACATGGCCGATAGGTCTGTAAACATAGACTATAATAAAAAACCCCGAGTTATCTTTCACCATTGCTAGCGCTTTAGGCTACTAAAAATCTCGGGGTACACCTCAGGACTTTTCTCAGGGACTTTTCAGAACATTAACCTATCATTAGTTTTCTTTCGATAACAAATCCTGGTTACTTCTAAAAGTTGCCTCCTGTCCCAAGATGATAAAAAGATATCAAAAATTAAAAATGTTGTCAATAGATTGAGATGAAAATATGATAAAATTTTAATAATTTTATAAAATTTTTTTAAGGTTAATAAAAATATTAAAACTGTAGTAAAATATTTTTATGCAGCAATTAAATTATTATTCACAAAATTCAATAATTTTTATATAGTAGTTAAATATTTTTACTAATTTTAGTACAGCAATTTTTATTTAAATAGCAGAGATGAAAAAAATCAAAAATATAACAGTAATCGGGTTAGGACTCATAGGGGGGTCTTTGGCCCTGTCATTGAAGAATGTTGATAAAAACTTTATTATAACCGGTTATGATATCGAAAAAGAGTCGATGAGCATAGCCAGATACAGGAATATAATAGATATTTCAGCTAAAGATTATAAAGAAGCGGTTTCAAATGCTGATCTAGTAATAATCGCTACTCCGATCAGCAATATCATTGAAGTCATAAATAATACAAGGGACCATTTAAAAAAAGGAGCCATCATAACCGATGTGGGCAGTGCTAAAGAAAAGATAGTCAAAAGAGCAGGTGAAATCTTGCCCGAGGACGTGGTTTTTATAGGTGGCCATCCGATGGCGGGCTCTGAGAACGAAGGTGTGCTGAGTGCAACTCCGGATTTATTCAGAAATGCTTTTTATATCTTAACTCCTACCGGCACTACTGTTTCCGAATCACTGGTCACATTACATTCTCTGTTTACAGGAATCGGTGCAAAAGTTATTTCAATGAATCCCAAGGAGCATGATATAAATGTAGCATTAATAAGCCATCTGCCGCATGTCTTATCAACCAGCCTGGTCGATATGATAGATGACAAACAAAGAGACTTAAAGAATCTATTTAAACTATGTGCAGGTGGTTTCAGGGACATGACCAGAATTGCTGCTGCAAATACAAAAATGTGGCTTGAAATAAGCTTAGAAAATAAAGAGGAATTAATTGAATCAATAAATATTTATATGAAGTATCTTGAAAATTTTAAAAATAATCTAAAAAAAGGTAATTCTGATTTTATAAAAAAACATTATGCCAAAGCTCAGAAAGCAAGGATCAATTTACCAAAATATGTTGAAAAGGATATTTCAAAATTATATGAACTTAGAATTTCAATACCTGATAAAGAAGGAGTATTAAGTGAGATCACACTGGCTATAAGCTCTCACGGTATAAATATTGAAGACATATCTATTTTTCATTCCACAGAGTTCAGCGGAGGAGGTATCTTAAAAATTCTTATCCAGGGTGAAGATGCAGGAAAAACTGCAAAAAAAGCAGTTGAGAAAGCAGGATATGAGGCAAGTATAAGAAAGGTGCTGGGTGAGTAAAATGGAAATATACGGAGCAGGAAGCCTAAAAGGTGAGATCAAGATTCCGGGAGATAAGTCAATCTCTCACAGAAGTGCGATAATATCTTCGCTGACAAAAAATAATGTCCTGATAGAAAATTTTCTATTCTGTCAGGATTGTATAAAGACTATAGAAGTCCTTAGAAAATTAGGTGTCAAAGCTGAAAGAATAGAAGGAAATCTAATAGTTTCCGGAGGTGGAATTAAAAGCCTAAGGGAACCTTTTGAGATCCTTGATGTAGGAAATTCCGGAACTACGATTAGAATAATAAGCGGTGTTCTGGCGGCTACGGATTTTATGTCAGTGCTCAGCGGTGATATGTCAATAAATAGCAGGCCTATGAAAAGAATAATAGAACCTCTTGAAAGAATGGGTGCCAGAATAAATGGAAGTGAAAACAACACCAGGGCCCCTATAGTAATTTTCGGGAACCCTGATCTTATGGGAAAGAAATTTAATTTAAAAGTATCAAGCGCTCAGGTAAAATCCAGTATTCTGCTGGCTGCTCTTAATGCAAGAGGTTCAACTGAGATAACCCAGCCGGAAGTTTCGAGAGACCATACTGAACGGATGCTTGAATACCTTGGGGCAGATATTACTTATAATGGTAAATATGTAAAAATAAAGCCGGGTAAAAAATTATCTGCAAAAAAAATATATATACCGGGGGATATATCTTCAGCCGCATTTTTCATAGTAGCAGCTTTAATCCTGAAACATTCGCGCATAACCATAAAAGATGTCGGTATAAATCCCACCAGAAGTTATTTTCTGGAAATCCTTAAGAAAATGGGAGGAAATATTTTTATAAAGAATGAAAGAGTTTTTAATAATGAGCCGGTCGCAGACATTGAGGTATATTACAGCAAACTTAAAGCTATAAAAATAGGAAAAGAAAAGATGCCCTGTATCATTGATGAGATACCTATACTGTGCGTAGCTGCAGCTGTTGCGGAAGGTGAGACAATAATCAGCGGAGCAGAGGAGTTAAGATATAAGGAAAGTGATAGGATCAAATCAATCACAGGCCAGTTTAAAAAATTAAAAGTAGATATCGAAGAAAAAAAGGATGGAATGATTATAAGAGGAAACACTGATTTCAAGGCTGGCGAAGGAACAGTGGAAAGTTTCGGAGATCATAGAATTGCCATGTCCCTCTCCATACTGTCTCTATTATCAAAAGGAAAAGTAACTGTTCTGGATTCTGATTGTATAAACATTTCCTTTCCCAGTTTTTTATACAATTTAAAAAAAGTTCTGGTATGAAAATACAAAAAAGTGGTGATAGAATCATATATCTATAGATGAAAATAAAAAATATTATAACTATAGACGGCCCTGCCGGAAGCGGAAAAAGCACAGTTGCAAAAATATTAGCAAGGGAATTGAAATATAAGTATATCGATACCGGAGCAATGTACAGAGCAATTACTCTCCTTGCGCTTCAGAATAATATTGATTGCAGTGACGAAGAATCCATACTGGAAATCGCTGAAAATGTAAATCTTGAATTAGACAGTGATTCTGTAGACGAAAATAAATATACAACAGTTAAAATAGATGGAAAAGATGTTACAGATGAAATAAGAAGTCAGGAAGTCGGGTCTGCGGTTTCAATTGTTTCAAAGTTATCAGGCGTAAGAAGATATCTGGTAAGGCTTCAAAAGGAGCTTATCAGTAAAGGCAGTGCAGTACTTGAGGGAAGGGACACAGGAAGTGTTGTGTGTCCTGAAGCAGCATTAAAGATATATTTAACTGCAAGCTTGGAGGAAAGGATAAAAAGGAGAGATCTGCAGATTATAAAAAAGGGACAGTTTCTTGATAAAAATATAACCAGAAATGAGATCATAAACAGGGATAAGCTTGACAGTGGCAGGAAGGACAGTCCGTTGACAGTACCGGAAAACGGAGTCGTTATTGATACATCAAAATTATCTGTAAGAGAAGTAGTAAGTAAGATCAAAAAGATATATTTTGAAAGGAAGAATGTTAAAAACAAGACACAGTAAAGCATATTTTATTGTATTCTGGCTGATACAATTTATATTAAGGTTATTGTTTAACATCTTATACAGGGTAGAAAAAATAGATTTAGATAAAGTACCGAAGGAAGGCAAATTTATATTGTGCTCAAATCATATAAGTTATCTTGATCCTGTGGTAATAGGAGCTTATATTCCAAGATGTGTATATTTCATGGCAAAGAAAGAACTGTATAATATTAAGTTTTTAGGTTCTCTTGTGACCTTTTTAAACGCATTTCCGGTAAACAGGCGTACATTGGATAGAAAGACTATTTCCATATCATTTGATGTTTTAAAGAACGGTAATATACTTGGATTGTTCCCTGAGGGTACAAGGTCAACGGATGGTATATTGAGAAAAGGCAAAAAGGGTATGGGGTTTATAGCAGCATATACTAAAACTCCTATTATTCCTGTAGCCTTAAGCGGTGCCAATAAGATAATCCAGAAACCCCGTAAGAGGATATTTTTCCCAAAGATCAAATTAATTGTGGGAGACGTAATAGATGTCAGTGATATCCTGAAAAAATACAGCAAAAAGGAATCTATAAGCGTAATAGTCGATAAAACAATGGAAGAAATAGGGAAAATTTACGATATCATAAAATAAATGAAAGTATTTAAAGCAAAATATTCCGGATATTGTTTTGGTGTAAAAAGAGCCCTTAATCTTACGGAAGCAATATTAAAAGAAAATAATAAAAAAGGTATTAAAATTTATACACTCGGCTCGATTATTCATAATTCCGGAGTCACAAATAGACTTGCCGTCAAAGGTTTGATTTCAATAAAGGATTTAAATGAAATAGAGCCCGGCAGTATATTTATTATAAGGTCTCACGGAATGTCTCCAAAACTGACCAAAAAATTAAAAACCAGGAATATAAATATAGTTGATGCCACCTGCCCCTTTGTAAAAAAAGCACACTTTAAAGCTGAAGAACTCAGCAGAAAAAAATATTTTGTGGTGATAATCGGGAGCAGGTACCACCCCGAGGTAATTGGTATAAAAGACCATATAATAGGTAAAAATCATTCAGTAGTGGAAAGCGAAAAAGATGCTGAAAGCCTGGTCGGCAAGAAAAAAATAGGAGTAGTGATACAGACAACACAGACTATTGAAAAATTAAGAGTGGTTACCGATATACTGCTTAATAAGACCAAAGAATTATTAATATTTAATACCATATGCAGCACTACAAAAAAGAGGCAGAGTTCAACCAGGGATCTGGCAAAAAGTGTTGATGTGATGGTCGTGGTAGGAGGGAAAAACAGTGCAAATACCACACATCTTAAAGAAATATCCGAAGGATGCAATACACCCACTTACCATATTGAAAATTACAGGGAAATCAAACCGCAATGGTTTAAAAATACGGAGAATATTGGGATCTGCGGCGGTGCATCGACTCCTGAAAAAGATATAAAAGATGTAATAAATGCAATTGAAAAAATTTGATGTATTAAAAGAAATAAGACCCTGCAATAATAACTGTATATTCTGTTTTATTAAACAACTCCCTAAAAATTTAAGACCTTCTCTATATATAAAAGATGATGATTATATGCTTTCATATATGTATGGTAATTTTATAACTCTTACAAATATTTCCAAAGATGACCTGGGTAAGATAATAAAATATGAACTGGAGCCTCTTTATGTTTCTGTACATAGTACAAAAAGTAATACAAGATCGATTATTTTCGGAAACAGAAATAGTACAGCCGGACTGGATAACCTCAAGGTCCTTGATGATAACGGCATTAAAACAAATATTCAAATTGTCTTATGCCCCGGGATCAATGACGGAAAAGAGCTGACCGATACGCTTTACGTTTTATTGAATGATTATAATAATATAATATCGATAGGAATAGTACCCGTCGGGATAACAAGGTTCAATACAGATAATAGTTTGAGATCCTGTACGGGAGAAGATGCATTAAATATAATAGGGTTTATAAATGATTTTAAAGCGGGACACAGGCATGCAAAAGATGCTGAAAAGGTCTATCTTTCCGACGAATTTTATATTCTTGCACAAGTAGGCTTTCCGGCTTACGGAAGCTACGGCGGTTTTTACCAGATAAAAAACGGAATAGGAAAAAGTGCGGACTTTTTAAAACAGATCAAGGATTATATAGAAAAAAACTCTGTTTCAGGTATGCTGTGTGAGAAAAATATCTTAATAGTTACATCAGAATATGGGAAAATAGTCATAGAGAATGCCCTTAAGTCTAATATGGAAAATTTAAGCGGTACATGTAAAAAAAATATTTTGCCTGTCAGAATATCGGAAGTTAAAAACGAATTCTTTGGTGGAAATATAAAAACAACAGGTCTTTTGACAGGCGCGGACATAATAGCAAGATTAAATAAAGAAAACACAGATAAATATGATAAAGTGATCATACCTGATAGTATTTTTAATGAAAAAAATCTTACTATTGATGATTATTCCAAAAAAGACCTTAAAAAAATATGCGGTAAAATAAAAATAGTATCTGAAGAAGGTCTTAGTTTTATAAAAGAGCTATCATCCTGATTTATTATAAAAATATGGATATAATTAAAAATATTCCTAAAATTGCAATTGTAGGCAGGCCGAATGTAGGAAAATCAACTCTTATCAACAGGATATGCGGCAGGGTAGAAGCCATAGTCCATCATGAACCAATGATAACAAGAGACAGAAAATATTATAAATCTGACTGGAACGGTAAAATTTTTTACCTTCTTGACACAGGAGGAATAGATTTAAAATCAAAACATAGAATGGACGCCCGTGTATTTTTACAGACCAAAAAAGCAATTGATGAATCAGATATTATTATTTTTTTAATCGATCTGAGAGAACCCGTATCGCCTCTTGACGAGGAAATAGCAGCCATGCTCAGGAAAACGGACAAGGATATAATCTTTGCCGGCAACAAATTTGATAGCGAGAAGGGCGACTACTATACAGAGGATTATTTAAAATTTGGATTAGGGTATCCTATAAAAATATCTGCTATGCACGGTTTAAATACAGGAGATCTTCTGGATGAAGTAGTTTCCATGTTTAAAGAGGATTCTGCAGGCATAAATGAATACGAAGAGAAGAAAATTCCGGGTATATGCATACTGGGCAAACCAAATGCCGGGAAGTCAACATTATTTAATTCAATAATAAAAGAAGAAAGGGCAATAGTAGATGAGGTAGAAGGCACTACAAGGGACAGTATAGATGTCATTTTAAGTATGGGTGATAAAAACTACAAATTCATTGATACTGCCGGGCTCAAAAAAAGTAAAATAAAAGAAGAGGACCTGGAGTTCTACAGTAAATTAAGAACAATAAGGTCCATAGAAAATTCGGATATCTGCCTGGTCGTTATAGATTGTACAGGTGAAATAACACTACAGGACGTAAAGATAGTGGAGATCTGTATAAAAAAAGGTGCCAGTATCTGTATAATCTTTAATAAAATCGATTTAGTGGATAAAGATACCGTATACCATATTACCAAAACATTGAACGATAAACTCAGGTTTGCAAATTATATCCCTTCCTTAGATGTAAGCGCATTGACTAAAAAAGGGATAGAAAATATTATAGATATGATAGATGAACTTGTTATGGAGAGAAGAAAGAAAATAAATGAAAGTGATTTAAACCGGTTTTTTAAAGAGCTGGATCAGAAAAAAGGCGGCATTTATTTTAAGGGCATAAAGTTTAAGATTAAATTTATAAGACAGTTAAAGGCATCACCGCCGTATTTTTTAGTTTTTTCAAATATGGATGCAGGAAAAAGAGTAAATGTAAAAAGATATATCGAAAATAATATAAGAGAAAAATTTGGTTTTACTGGTACGCCCATGTATTTTAAGTTTAAATATTGATTTATAAAAAATAAAGAGATTATGAAAAGAAAAATAGTTATAAATATAATCGGTGCAGGCAGCTGGGGGACTACACTGGCAGCTATCCTTGCAAGAAAAGGATATGATATCAATCTATGGACAAGAAGCGGCGCTACATATAAAGAAATCAAAAATACTAAAAAAAATAAAAGATATACAGAAGATTTACCTGTTCCGGAAAATGTCAGACCTTTTACGGATCTTTCAGATGATTTCGGCAGTCCTGAAATAGTTATTTTTGCGGTACCTTCACATGCCTTAAGGGAAATACTTATCAAATTTCAAAAAAAGCTTGATGAGAACTGCAGGCATATAAAATGTATATTAAATGTAGCTAAGGGATTTGAGACCAAAAGTAACCTTAGATTATCTCAGGTAATGGAGGAATGTCTGCCTAAAGACCTGACTTATAAGATCTGTGTATTATCCGGACCAAATATAGCAGCAGAAATAGCCAAAGATTTACCCAGCGTATCGGTAGCTGCATCGTATAACAGAAAGGTTTTAAAGTATATTCAGTCTGTACTTTCAACCGATAAACTAAGGATATACACAAACAGGGACGTCATAGGAGTAGAAATAGGCGGTGCAGTAAAAAATATAATAGCCATTGCCGCTGGAGTCTCAGACGGCCTGGGATACGGAGCAAACACGAAAGCCTCTCTTATAACCAGGGGATTACATGAACTTACAAAATTCGGGATCAGGCTGGGTGCAAATCCAATTACTTTTTCAGGAGCAGCCGGAATGGGTGACCTGGTAGCAACATGCATAAGCAGACACAGCAGGAACAGAAATGTAGGAGAAAGATTAGCCGGGGGAGAAAAAATAAATGAGATAATGGGAAGCATGTATATGGTAGCAGAAGGTGTCAGGACAACAAAGGCTGTCTATAATATTTCAAAAAAGATGGCTATTGACGTACCTATCACAGATACTATTTATGAGATAATATATAAGGATCTAAATCCTCTGGAATCAGTAAATAAACTTATGAAAAGAAAGTTTAAAGCTGAAGTTGAAGATATTACTTAAACTGATGTCTTTACTAATCATATCTGTTATCCTAAAATATAGAAGACGGGACGTGGCGCAGTTTGGCTAGCGCACCAGTATGGGGTACTGGGGGTCGGAGGTTCAAATCCTCTCGTCCCGACCATATAAAATGTATAAACCGGATAAGAACAGGGATCACTATGGAATCTAAATCAAATAATAAAAAAACTGAATCCATAAAAGATAAAAGGATTGAATTTGCCGAAAAGGTATCCAGCGATATTTTGGAAGATATAAAAAAAATACCATCCAAAAAAAGCGGACTTGTTGTAATAAAGGGCCCTAATATTGGAGATAAATTCTTAATTGATAAATCCAAATTTACTATTGGAAGAAATCCAAAATCAGATATTTTCCTTGATGATATAACGGTTTCAAGGAAACATGCAGTATTGAAAAAAGAGGGAAGTGATTATAGATTAAAGGATTTAGGCAGTTTGAACGGAAGCTATTTAAATGAAGAGATAGTAGAGGACGCATTATTAAAAAACGGTGACAGAATACAGATAGGCAAGTATATATTTTTATTTTTTCACCACATTAAAAAATCATAAGTGAACAATAAAGATCAAGAAAATAAATACCTTACAATCGGTAAGTTAGTAAAAAAAATAAAAAAACTATACCCGGGTCTTACCGGCAGTAAATTAAGATTTTTAGAGTCAGAAGGCCTCATCTCACCCAAAAGAGCATCCAACAAGTACAGGATCTATTATAAGGAAGATGTCGAAAGGTTAAACTTTATATTGAAAATGCAGAAAGATTTCTACATGCCCCTGACTGTCATAAAACAAAAAATGAATTCAAAGGATTTCAAAGAATTTATCAGCAGCAGTAAATCTTCTGAAAATCTTCAGTTGAAATTGGGTGAAGAATTTAAACCTGATTACAAGACAATGAAACTTTCACTGGAAGATATAAGAAAAAATTTTAAACTGTCACAGTCTTTTATGAATGACTTATTGGAAAATGAACTTGTAAAGTGGAGTAAAGAAAACAATAAATATATAATAAATTCGGAAGATACGGAGATATTAAAGCTGGCAGGCGAATTATCAAAATACGGTATACAGGTAAAGCATTTAAAATTATTTGAAAATTTTGCAGCCCGTAATTCCTCATTTATACAACAGATCATATTCCCACTTTTGATGTCTGGGAAAAAAGGATTCCATAATAAAGCGGCCAGGGAATTAAATAAGTTAGAAAGAATACTCTGCAATTTTCAGGAACTTTTAATAAAAAGAGAAAATAGAAGGTTTATGGAAAAATATAAATGACATACGGCAGCTCTTCAGTTTTAAAAAGTAGTTTTTTAAAGATATGTTTCAGTATATCGGTCTGTATTCTAATCTTTTTTATATCATTTTTGGCTTTCCTGTTTTTAAATCCTGAAGATATCTACGGTGAAGCAGATAAAGCTGCTTATAATGATGAAATCGACATAGAAGCAGAATCTGCTGTAATTTTAGAGTATGACACAGGGAATATTTTATGGGGAAAAAACTACAGCAAATCGATGCATCCGGCCAGTACGACCAAGATGATGTCTTCGATTATTGCAATAGAAAACATAGATGATCTTGATGAGATAGTCAAGATACCGAAAAATGCTTCAGGTAGAAACCATTCTATATTCAGATTCAGGACAGGTGATAAAATAAGTCTGCTGGATCTGATCAAATCTTCACTTATATGTTCCCACAATAATGCGACAATAGCACTGGCTGAGCATGTTTCCGGCAGCGTAGAAGATTTTGTAAAATTAATGAACGCAAAGGCAGCAGAACTAAATACTAAAAACACTTTTTTCCAGAACACCAGCGGATTGGATGACGAATCTGCCGACCATAAATCTACCGCCCTGGACCTGGCTATTATAGCCGGTTACTGCATGAAAAATGAATTGTTCAGAGAGATCGTCAGTACCAGAGAAGATATAATCATAATAAATGACAAGGAGATCGGGATCACAAATACTAATGACCTTCTTTCTTTTGATTATATAAAGGGCATAAAGACAGGGTATACGACTAATGCCGGTTTCTGTATAGTGCTTTATTCGGAAAAAGATGACCTGAAATTAATAACAGTGATCTTAAATAATAGCTCTGTGGATGAGAGAAATAAAGATGCCTTAAAAATTATAAACTGGGCATACAATAATTTAAAATATATAAAAGTCGTAGATTCAACCCAGAAAGCAGCAACTGCGGCTGCCGTGGGCAATACAGAATTGTACCTGGACCTATATCCCGAAACTGATTATGTGGAGCTTTTAAATGTAGCCGAAAGCAAGGTAGAGATAAAACCCAACATATACAGCAATATAGATCTGCCGGTCAAAAAAGAAGAAATACTGGGATCGCTCAACGTTTTTTTAAACGGCCAGAAAATAAAAGAAATAAACATGATCTCTTTAGAAAGTGTAGGAGATGATTACATTTACCAGGAGTTATCTGCGGAAGAGGAACTCAAGACAAGGCTTATAATAATCTCATTGTTAGTATTTTACTTTTTAATAATTCTATTTATAATAGTTAGAAATTTATTTATAAAAAAAATAGCATGACTCTAAATGGAGGTATATTAAATTGATTTTTAAAAGAAACATAACTCTTAAAATCCTGATTTTTTCATTTTTTATCATATTGATAATTCCGGCCATTATTTTTACCGGCTGTAAAACAGCTGAAACTCCTGACCAGGATGTTATTGCAGAAGAATCAGAAGAAGAAGGCACGTCCGAAGAAGAAGCTGAAGAAGAAGAAAGTCATACCGCTGCAGTGGAAATAACCGGCAATATAAATATTTTCAGTGGAGAAGATATATCAGATTCTGTAAATGACAGCAGGCCTATAGCTATAATGGTTGAAAACACGCCTGATGCAAGGCCACAGTCCGGATTGATATATGCTGACATAGTTTTTGAAGTAGTAGATGAATACGGGATAACCAGATATGTGGTAGTATATTCTTCCAGTGAAGCAGAGATCGTCGGTCCGGTCAGAAGTTCCAGGATATATTATGCAGAAATAGCAAGAAGCCTTGACCCATTGTATGCATTCTGGGGAACGTATCCCGAATGTTATGATGTAATAAGAGGACTTGATATTGAAGTTTTAGACGGGAACAGTGAAGAAATCGCATATGCTGATTCGGGGTGGAGAGATTACAGCAGAATCGAACCCGGACAGGATACAGCACATACTGCTTTTATGTCAACTGTATTACTGAAAGAAGATGCACTTGATTTTGATTATTCTCTTGAAGGCGGGCAGTCTCCCCTAAGATTTAAGGAAGACGCAGCTGATTTAGAAAGGGGAGATATCTCGGATATATCTATTAATTTTTCTAGTGAGACCTACAGAGCTGATTTTGAATATAGCAGTGAAAACAATAATTATTTAAAGTATGTAGGAGGTTCACCCCATACAGATTATGAGACCGGCAGCCAGATCGAGGTCAATAATATAATCGTTATGATAACAGATATTGAAGGTCCGATAGACCAGTACGGCCATATGATCGTAAGGACGACAGGGACCATTGATGACGGCAAGGCGTTTTTCTTTATGGACGGAAATATAATAGAAGGGACATGGGAAAGATCATCTGCTTTTGATCCCTTTACATACAGAGATGATAACGGTGATATAATATTATTCAATAGAGGTTCTACCTGGGTAGCTTTGATTCAGGATACAGAAATGCTTACATATTAGTATAGAAATATTATTTTAGCTGGATTTTGAGTGAACAAAACGAAAAAGAATTAGAAAAAAGCGAAATCCTGGGAAAGGTGCTGTTTTCCGGTTCGGATATTATAAAAAGAGTCTCCGAGTTGGGAAGAGAGATCACCGGGAACTATAAAGGTAAGGACCTTCTGATGGTAAGCATTTTAAGGGGCGGTGTCATATTTTTATCGGACCTGATAAAAGAGATAGACCTGCCTTTAAGTATTGATTTTATGAGTATTTCTTCTTACGGTATTAACGGTGCCTCAACAGGTGTTGTAAGGATCACCAAAGATCTTGATGAATCCATAGAAGGCAAGGATGTTCTTATTGTAGAGGACATCATCGATACCGGGCTTACAATAAGTTATCTGTTGAGGAACCTGAGATCAAGGTTTCCCAAAAGCCTTGAAATATGTACCCTACTTGACAGAGATATAAGGAGAATTTCGGATATCAGCATCAAATATATCGGTTTTAAAATAGGCGAAAGTTATATAGTAGGGTACGGCCTTGATTATAAACAGAGATTCAGAAATCTTAAGTCCATATATGAATTGAAACCGGATATGGTCACAAAAGATATCGAATCCTTAAAAAGCAGTTCCAGTATCTGATATTCTGCACATACAATTGATTTATCGATTTATATAATCAAGTGTTATATAATAAGTGACAAAAAACAGCTACCGATATTTTAAAATGAGGGCTAAAAGAAAAAATAATCTGATAAAAATGACTTTAGAGGGTGTAAGAATAGAAATACCCTCAAATAAGCCTATTTTGCTTTTAAAGGAAGAAAAAGGGAATAGGTATCTTCCCATCTGGATAGGTCCTTTTGAAGCTTCTGCCATAGCTCTGGAGCTTTCTAATATAAAAACACCCAGACCTATGACTCATGATCTAATAATGAACATTATTAACAATTTAAAGATAAGTATCGACAATATTGAAATAACTGAAATCAAAAACAATACATTTTATGCCATAATAAATATAAAAAACACAGACAGTAAAGTTGTCAGAATAGATTCAAGACCATCCGATGCAATTGCTACTGCTGTAAGGAGCAAATGCGATATATATGCTATGGAACATGTTCTGGAATCCGGAGGACTGAGGATACAGTCAATTGACGAAGAAATTAATAAGTTTAAAGACTTCCTGGACCATGTCAAACCTGATGATTTCAGGGGCAAATAAGAATTATTTTAAATAAAACTTTTATTTAAAATATCCCTCATGCCAGCCTGCAGGAGACCCGTATATAATAAAATTATTAAATTCTTATTAATATAATAATATATATAATTTTATTGACTTTTATATATTTTTATTCTAAAATTACACTGATGTAATTACACTGATGTAATTAAGATCATAATAACGTAAAATATATATTGTGTTAAATAATACTATAAGAAAAATATATTCGTCAGCTGAAGTATGCAATATAATAGGCATTACTTATAAACAGCTTGATTATTATGACAGGACTGATTTTATAAAGCCCTCGATAAATGGAGCAGGGGGTTACGGGACCAGGAGGATGTATGGTTTTAATGACCTGATGAAATTGAAGGTCATTAAGAAATTAATGGAAGCCGGAATAAGTTTACAAAAATTAAGAAAAACAAAAAGGTACCTTGAGCAGTATAAGGAAGGCAACGACGCCCTTTTAAATGTGACTCTGATATCGGACGGGAATACAGTTTATGCCTGTGATTCCGATAAGGCGATAATAGACACCTTAAAAAGCGGACAGGGTGTATTTGGGATCGCCTTAGGTAAAGTATATGTGGACCTAAATGGGGATATACAGAAATATTTGAATATTAAAAGTAAAAACAGGGAAGCAGGAGACAAATTAAAAAAATTTATAATAAATAGATAACCGGAGGTATTTAAACTTTATGGTTAAAAATTTATTGAAAATAAGAGATAATCCAAACAAGAATAATAGATTGGATAAAAAGTTTAAAAATGCTGAGAACATCAAATTTGCCCACAAGAGTGAAAAAGAGTTTACCAAAATTCTGGATTTTTACAGGATAAAATGGGAATATGAGCCAAAGACTTTTACTCTCGGTTTTGACAAAAAAGACAATCCTGAAGTATGTTTCACTCCTGATTTTTACCTTCCAGAATATGATCTTTATATAGAACTAACGACTCTTAATCAAAAATTAGTGACCAAGAAGAACCGCAAAATAAAAAAATTAAGAAAATTATATCCCGAAATAAATGTAAAATTATTCTATAAAAAAGATTATAACAGCTTGCTTTTTAAATATTTAAACAAATAACCTTTTTAGCTGTTTAACCGGATTACTAAAAATCAAAAATTTTTATTTTATAAGAATCTTTATTACCTAAATGAATAAAAAAGAAGATGGTAATTTAAAAGGGGACGCAAGAGTACTTTTCAGCAGGTACGGCACCATTAAAGGTAAGCCGAATATATGGGGCGCTATAAGAATATTACTAGTCAAACCTGGGGTCCAGGCTTTGATTTTTTACAGATTATACCGCAGGATATATAAATTAAAATTGAGGCTTCTTGCTGAAATGTTAAGCAGATTGAATTTTTTTCTTAACGGTGCAGAAATAGATCCGGGAGCAGAAATAGGATCGGGCTGCAGGATATGGCACTCAGCTGGTGTAGTCATAGGTAGGGGAGTGAAAATAGGTAATAATGTAAGTATATTTTCCAATGTTACTCTTGGTGGACTCGGCCATACTATATTTCACCATGGGAAGCAAGGATATCCTGAAATCGGTAATAATGTCATCTTATATACCAATGTAACAGTATTGGGCCCTGTAAAAATTGGAAATAATACATCAATAGGTGCTCATTCTTTAATATTAGAATCAATTCCCGATAATTGTATGGCTGCCGGGATTCCTGCCAAAATAATCAAATCATCTAAAATATAATATATTATCTTTTTTAGATATATAACAGGGGATAAATAAAATCATAAAGTTGTATGAAAAAAAATATTGAAATACTTCCAAAAATCATTAAGTTAACATAATATATATTATCGGAACATTTATTTTAAAGGCAATTTTGGGCCATTTAAGCCAAATAATGGAAAATTAATTATCAGTACTTCCAAATCCACCTTCACCTCTTTTTGTCTCATCAAGATCATTTACGACTTTTAGTTCGGCTTCTTCAACTTTTTGTATTACAAGCTGGCAGATTTTATCGCCTTTCTTTATATCAATATCATTTTCAGGGTCAAGATTAATGCAAATGACAGATATCTCACCCCTGTAGCCAGAATCTATAAGCCCTGGCGTATTTGCCATGCTGAGTCCTTTTTTTAAAGAAAGGCCTGATTTGGGCTGTATAAAGCCTGCGTAACCGTAAGGTATCGAAAGTTTAATACCTGTTGTTACAAGTTTTCTTTCAAAGGGCTTTAAGCAGCAGTCAATGGAACTGTATAAATCCAATCCTGCATCGCCTTCATGGGCATATTTGGGGACAGTCAGAGTTTTATCAAGTATTTTTATTTTTATTTTTATCAATAATTATATATCTTTTATGTTTTTTAAGTCCTTTTCTTAAGAACCTCTTTATTAGAAACATTGTATACCAAAAAAATACAAGATAGAATAGTTGTTTATATTAAATAGAATAAAAAAGCATAAAGTTGATGTTAATTTCCGATTATGGGGATCATTATGGTTTTATTTCCTGATATGTAATCAAAGGAATCTATATCATTTATTTTTTTAATTTCACTTACAAATTTGTCTTTTGACCTGCTGCTGGAATACTTATCTACAAGTTCATCTATATTAGTTGCTTTTTCCAGATTTATTCTAATATATTTTATGGTGTTAAGACCGTTAAACTTATATCTGCTGCTGTATAGTGCAGTAATTACAAGTAAAACTACAATTATTATAAGAAGATATAAAAATATTTTTTTTATGTTCATTTTAAACATTTTCATTTTTGTATTCTTCTTTTCTTTTTATTAAATAATTTACACAGCGAACATATGTTTGTTAACATAATACAACGAACATATGTTTGTGTCAATAAAAATTTTATATTTTTTTATAATCCAAATCTTATATAACTTTTTTTTGTTATTTGTTAGAATAATAAATAATTCAACTACGCAGTCCCCTATTAAAATATAAGTATTTTATATAATAAATATATTGAGGAGGAATAATGGCAGAAATATTTTATGACAAAGAAATTAATATGGACATCCTGAAAGGAAAAAAAATCGCGATAATAGGTTACGGCAGCCAGGGTCATGCACATGCACAGAATCTAAGAGACAGCGGCATGGATGTTATAGTAGGTGAACTTGAAGGCAGCAGTCCATGGAATACGGCCAAAGAAAAAGGTTTTAAAGTCTATACCACCGACAATGCCTCAAAAATGGCAGATGTAGTAATGTTTTTGACTCCGGACACTTTACAAAAAAATATCTATTACAAATATATAGAACCGAATCTTAATAAAGGAAATATATTATGTTTTGCCCATGGTTTTAATATACATTTCAAACAGATAATTCCCAGAAAGGATATTGATGTCATAATGATCGCCCCTAAAGGCCCGGGACATATTGTAAGAAGGATGTACAAAGAAAACAGCGGTGTCCCGGCTATTATAGCCGTATATCAGGACTACTCAAAAAAAGCCAAGGATTACTGTCTTGCTTATGCAAAGGCAATAGGTGCCGGGAGAGTTGGCATAATAACCACTACCTTTAAGGAAGAAACTGAAACGGACCTATTTGGAGAACAGGCTGTCCTGTGCGGGGGCACAACGGAACTTATAAGGGCTGGATTTGATACGCTATTTGAAGCCGGATATCAGCCCGAGATAGCATATTTTGAAGTCTTAAGTGAACTAAAGCTGATAGTAGATCTGATATATGAAGGCGGGATTTCCTGGATGAGGGAGTCAATAAGCGATACTGCAGAATACGGCGACATGGTAAAAGGTAAAAAAGTCATAACTGCTGAAACAAGAAAAAATATGAAAAAAATACTGGAAGATATTCAGAACGGCAGTTTTGCAAAAGAATGGATAGAAGAAAATCAGTCAGGAAGACCCGTTTACAATGCAATCAAGAAAAAGGAAGCAGAGCATCCTATAGAAAAAGTAGGCAAAGAACTCAGAAAGATGATGACTTGGATCAAGAAAGAAGACGAATAAGACCGTTCAGCAGCAGGGGGCGAACTTATGTTTGCCATAAACTTGTTTTTCTGCTATAATTCCTTAGGTTTAAAATTTATTAATTCATGCTTTTTTGATTATGCTTGAAAATATAAGCGGCAGACAGGAAAAAATATTAAAATTTATAAATAAGAAGATCAAGGAATCAGGATACCCTCCATCTGTAAGGGAAATAGCAAAAGCAGTCAATCTAAGTTCCTCGGCCACAGTTCATTCCCATTTAAAAAAGCTTGAAGAAAAAGGTTATCTAAAAAGAGATCCTTCAAAGCCGCGTGCCATTTCTTTATTATCCCGCAAGGGAGACGGATCGGTCGATACGGGATTAAAAGATCTTGTATACGTACCTATAGTCGGAAGAATAGCAGCAGGAAAACCTATACTGGCCGAAGAAAACATAGAAGATTATTTTCCTCTTACCCCGGATTTCCTAAAGGGAAGAAAGGAAGTATTTATACTTCATGTAAGAGGAGACAGTATGGTAAACGCCGGTATATTAGACAGAGATTATATTATTGTAAGAAAACAGGACACTGCCATTAACGGTGAGATAATAGTTGCTTTACTGGAAGATGAGGCAACAGTAAAAAGATTTTTTAAAACCGATAAAAAAATAAAATTAATGCCCGAGAACGATTATATGGAGCCCATAGTCATAAATGATGTTAAAATACTTGGAAAAGTAATAGGAGTAATAAGAAAATACTTTTAGCTGATATTGGCTTTGCTGCTTTCGCTTTCCCTGTATATGTATTTGGATAAAGTAGAACAATATCTCGAGTTTACATTTAAGTTAAGTATAGTACTGTCTTCTAAATCTTTTCTTCCCAAGACCTGGCAGTTACTATAAATAAAAGATATAAGTTTACTTTCATCATAAGGTATCCTTACAGCTATATTTATGTAATGCTTTTCAATGACCTTTTTTATCCTTGAATACAGATCAGACAAACCTTTCTTTTTAAAAGCTGATATGAACACCGCATTTTTATACTTTATTTTCAGGTTATCTATTTCGGCACTGCTTATCTTATCAATTTTATTAAATACCAGTATCACATGTTTCTTCCATACATCAATTTCTTTTAATACTTCCCTTACACTGAAGATATTACTTTCAAAATATGGATTGCTGATATCGATTATGAGCAGCAGCAGATCCGACCTCTTTACTTCTTCCAGAGTAGACTTAAAAGATGCTATTAACTGATGCGGCAATTTTTCAATAAAACCAACCGTATCCGAGATCAATACATCAGAGTTTGAAAATACGTTTAACTTTCTTGTTGTGGAATCGAGAGTAGAAAAAAGCCTGTCTTCCACATAAGCATCTGCGTCAGTAGCGGAATTAAGAAGTGTGGTCTTACCGCTGTTTGTATACCCTACAAGAGATATTTGAAATACTTCTCTTTCTTTTCTCTGCTTCCTCTGTGTATCTCTCTGTATGCCTATCTGGTCTATTTTCTTTTCAAGCAGGCTTATTCTCTTCCTTATTTTCCTTCTATCCACTTCCAGCTTGGTCTCTCCGGGGCCTCTGGTACCTATTCCGCCGCCCAGTCTTGACAGTTCTATACCTTTACCGGTCAATCTGGGAAGTATATAATTTAACTGGGCTAATTCCACCTGCAGCTTGCCTTCACTGCTGTGTGCCCTCTGGGCAAATATATCCAGAATCAGTGCCGTTCTATCCAGTACCTTGGTATTGAGTCTTACCTGAAGATTTCTCTGCTGGGTGGGAGTTATCTCATCGTCAAATATAACCAGTTCTATGTCGTTTTCATCTACAATTCTTTTAATTTCTTCTAATTTTCCCGTGTTTATAAAGTACTTGCTGTTGGGTTTGATCTGCCTGAAGCATATTGTCTCTTTGACATCTGCACCGGCACTTTCGGCTAAATTTTTCAACTCATCTACATTCCCATCTATATTCTTATTATGTATTTTCTTATTATGTATCGAGTGCTTTGCGGTATTTTTTTTAAAATTTACAAAATCTATAAAAATTAAAAGAACTTTTTCCTTAATCATAAGTTATATTATCGCCGTTACTCTTTTATAAAACATCGCTGATCCTGGCTAAAGCCTCCTCCAGCCTGTGATCGTCTACAGTCAGTGATATTCTGATAAATCCTTCGCCGTATTCACCAAAAGCTCTTCCGGAAGTCACCACTACATTTGACTTTTCAAGAAGCATCTTGGAAAATGATTCAGATGTAAATCCTTCCGGTACCTCTGCCCATACATATATTGTGGCATTGGAATCATGATAGCCCATTCCGGCATCATCCAGCATTTTTTTTACCATCTCTCTTCTCTTATTATAGATCTTATTATTGTAACCGGCATGTTTTTTATAATTATTAAAAGCTTCAGCTGCTGCATACTGAACTGCATTGAAAATACCCGAATCAACATTTGTCTTATATTTACCCATGCTTTCGATTATTTCTCTATTACCTACTGCATAACCTATTCTCCATCCCGTCATATTGAAAGTCTTTGAAAGTGAATTCAGTTCTATTCCTACACTCTTTGCACCGCCTGCGTTTAAGAAGCTGATGGGTTTATCATTCCCTGAGTATATATCTGAATAAGCATTATCATGGCATATTATAATATTATTATTTTGTGCAAAATCTACTATTTTATCAAAAAATTTTATATCACATTTCGCCGTTGTCGGATTATTAGGATAGTTTATATATAAAATCTTAGCTTTATCTGCTATGTCTTTTTTAATATCATCAACATCAAAAAGAAAATCATTTTCTTTTTTCAGGGGTATTAAATGCGGCCTGCCGCCTGCAAAAATGGTGCTTATTTTATACACCAGGTATGAAGGATCCGTCATAATTGCATAGTCACCCCTGTTTATATAGGTATATGCAATATCGGATATGCCCTCTTTGGAACCCAGAAGTGGTATGACTTCCCTATCAGGATCAAGCGATATATTAAATCTTTTAAAATAAAACCCGGCTACTGCTTCTTTAAATATCTTTAAACCATAACTTGAAGGATACCTGTGATTTTCCGGGTTTTTTGCTTCACTGCATAGAGCATTTATGATCTCTCTAGACGTTGGTATGTCAGGATCACCTATGCCAAGGCTTATCACATCTAATCCTTTCTTCCTTTTTTCATCTATGATTTTACTTATTTCGGCAAATAAATACGGTGATAAAAGCCTTAACCTTTCAGATTCTTTAAAGCGCATCGGACTCCTTCTCTTATCTTGATTAGCATATTTTAAAAAATTTCAATTATAAATAATACTCTCCGTCAAAACTGTATTTCACGCTGCCTTCTAAATAAATTTTTGATACTTCAGGATCCCATATTATATTCAGCTTTCCTCCCGGTAGATTTACAGTAAGTCTGCTGTCCATATCTTTTTTTGTTTTGATGGCACATATTCCTGCAGCACAGGCACCTGTTCCGCATGCCAGTGTCTCCCCTGCTCCCCTTTCCCATACTCTTACATCCAGTTCCGCTTTATTTTTAATTCTAACAAACTCTACATTTGTTTTATTTGGAAAAATATTCAGCTTTTCTATCCTGGGACCCCACTTTCCTACATCATATTTTTTTAAATCTTCACCTTCACCTAAAAATATAACACAATGCGGATTCCCTATAGAAACACAGTTTATATAAAATAATTTTTCCCTTGCTGTTATTTTATGGTTAAAAACCTCAGATCTGTTTTTAATACTTACGGGAATACGCCCGGGTCTGAATTCGGGTGTTCCCATATTGACATTTATATTTCCGGCACTTCCGCCTTCAATATCTATTGATACTGTTTTTTCGCCTGCCAATGTCTCAATTGTCGGTTCTTTGCTTTTGGTCAAACCTTTATCGTAGGCAAATCTTGCCATGCACCTTATCCCATTGCCGCACATCTCTGCAACCGACCCATCCCTGTTGTAATATTCCATCTTCAAATCAGACTTTTTAGATTTCTTTATAAGTATCAGTCCATCAGCTCCTATACCAAAATTCCTGTCACACATCTTAGTTATGTTCTTTCCGGACAGATCCACCCGACTTTCAACCGCATCAATAATAATAAAGTCATTGCCCTGGCCGTTAAGTTTTGAAAATCTGATCTTTTTCAAATTTAAATACCCTTATTCAATAATTTAAAAATATCAAATATTAGTTTAAAAATATTATCATAATTACTTACTCTTATCCAATTAATTCCAGGCTCTGCCCTGAACCAAGTCATCTGCTTTTTTGCAAGCCTTCTGGTATTCCTCTTGACTTCATAGATGCATTCATCCAGGCTGATCTCTTCATTTAAATACTTTATTACTTCTTTATAACCGACTGCCTGCAGAATACTATTGCAGTTTTTATATCCTTTCTTTACCAGATCCGTTACCTCACTTACAAGTCCCCTTTCAAACATTTCATCAACTCTTTTTTCTATACACTCGTACAGTTCAGGCCTATTCATCTCCATTCCTATAAGGACAGATCCGTATTCGTCTTTCCCATTTTTCCATACATTTTGAAAATTTGAAAAAGGTATGCCGGTCATCTCATAGACTTCAAGTGCTCTTATTAATCTTCTTTGGTCGTTTTCGCTTATTTTTTGAGCATATTTTTTATCTATTTTCTTTAGCTTTAGATAATATTTCTTTATTCCTTCTCTTTTTATATCATCTTTTATCCTTTTCCTTATTGCCTCATCTCCCTTAGGTAATGTATCGACATTTTTTATAACACTCCTCATATATAATCCTGACCCCCCGACCATAAGGGGGATCTTTTTCTTTTTAAAAAAGTATTTATCAATTATATTTCTGCATATGTCTTTAAACTCAACTACACTTAGGCTATGATCCGGTTCAAACATATCTGTCATAAATTGTTTTATTCCGTATTCCCCTGAATCATATTTATCAGTACCGATATCCATGCCCCGATAGACCTGCATAGAATCTACAGATATGATATCCGTATTTATAAGTTTTGCCATAATGATCCCTATTTTGCTCTTTCCGGTACATGTAGGGCCGCATACAGCAATAACTTTTTTTAAGCTAATCAATTTCCTGCATAACCTGTTTAAATCAATATTGCCATCCTCTAATTTTCCTTTTATTAACTTTAAATCAGAATCTTTTATAATATTCATTTTGATCATATTTTTTAAAAGGCTCTTTAAATCAGATCTCCTGTTACATAAAAGGACCTCACGCCGGTAATAATGACCGGCACGACCTTTCCTGTTAGATCTGTTCTTCCCTTAAAATTAACTACAGTGTTATCCTCCATTCTTCCTTCCATCATGGTAGCTCCTTTTTTGCTGAAACCTTCGACCAATACTTCAAACTTCTTACCGATGGTCTTTTTGTTCTCTTCAAAAGAGATATCCTGCTGTACTTCGATTAACTCCTTAAACCACTTCTTTTTTTCTTTTAAGGAAATACGATCATTCATTTTAAATGCTCTGGTCCCCTCCCTGGACGAATAGATAAATGTATATGCTCTGTTAAATCTGATCTTTTTTACCATATCTAAAGTCTGCAGGAAGTCTGCTCTCTCTTCTCCCGGAAATCCTACTATTATGTCTGTAGTTATTGAGCAACCGGGGATCTTATTTCTTATATTTGCAACAATATTTAAATAATCTTCCCTGGCATAATGCCTGTTCATTTTCTTCAGTATCTTATTGGAACCTGCCTGAAGGGGCAGGTGTATATGTTTTACCAGATTTTCCCTTTCTCTTATGATATTGATAATATCAAATGAAAAATCTCTGGGGTGTGAAGTCATAAATCTGATCCTCTTTATCCCTTTTATATCCGAGACTTTTTCCAGTAACTCAGAGAACATGCATTTCTCATCAAGATCTTTTCCGTATGAATTGACATTCTGACCCAGTAGCATTACTTCTATTACGCCAGAGGACACCAGATTTTTAATATTTTTTATTATCTTTGTAACATCTATTGACTTCTCCTTCCCCCTTACAAAAGGAACAATACAATATGAGCAATAATTATCACATCCAATACTGATAGGAACATATGCTTTAAAATCCTTTTCTCTTTTGATTTTAAAAATATCAGGGTCAAATCCGTCTTCTTTTACCGAACAGATACTTTTTCCTTCTGCAATCCGCTTTTTTATTAATTGCGGAAGTTCTGAAATATTATGGGTCCCAAATACAATATCCACAAAAGGAAAATCTTCTATTATCTTCTGCCTGAGACTCTGAGAGACGCAACCTCCTATGCATATCATAATATTATTATTCTTGATCTTTAAATTTTTAAGATTTCCTATATGCCCGTATAATCTATTTTTTGCTTTTTCCCTTACTGCACATGTATTCAGTATAATAAGATCAGAATCTTCTATAGCACGTGTTCTTCTGTATCCTTCTTTTTCAACCAGATATATTATTCTTTCAGAATCATTTTCATTCATCTGGCATCCGTAAGTTTTTATATATGCTTTCATTAGATTAAAACGTATTACCTAGGAAATAGGCTTTAAAAAAAGGATTTTATAGAAATTAAAGAGATCATCTGGAAAATAAAATATCATTTGGATTCAACTGTAAGGACTATTGCAGTCTTTATTTCTCCATTGACTTCAATATCCTTGAAATAAGGTGTGCATACAAGCTCGTGGCCTGTGGGTGCTATAAAACCTCTTGCTATTGCAATTCCTTTGATTGCCTGATTTAGTGCTCCGGCACCTATAGTCTGGATCTTAACTATACTGCTGCTTCTAACTATACCTGCTATTGCACCTGCTACTGAATTTGGTTTGGATTTTGACGAGACTTTGAGTAATTTAATGTTATCATCCATATTATTTATTTTGCTATTTTCTTTTTTATTATTTTTGCTTCAATTCAATCATCAATTTTATAATATTATTTGCTCTCTTATATTCTATATTCTTGCTGATGGTTACGAAATATTTATCGCCTATTTCTTTGATTTTATCTTCTACAATTTTAATTATACATCTTATCTCTTCATCTTTAAACCTGCCGGCCAGTTTATTTTCATCATAAAGAACAAGCTTTTTTGCTGATTTTTTAGCATTCTCTGTTGCGTTTTCCTTTACGTCATTGATTTTGCTTTTAAAATTGCCGTTTAAGTCAATTTTTAAGGGTTCCAGTGCTTTTATTTCATTATATACGATCCTCTGCAGACCCCTCTGGGATATATCCATATTAAATATGTTTTTAGCGATTTCATCCATTAGATTATAATTATCGGTAAGTACAGGTATTTCGGTAACCTTTATGTTATTTTTTTGAATATATTTTTTTAATTCTTTCCACTCGTCAAATCTTGGATAATCACCATGCTTTTTTTCTTTCATAAGGACTTCCCTCATCGTAGATAATACCTGAGTAGGAGATCCGTAATAAAAGTTTATGGTCCTGTTTTGAAGCTGAAACTCTATTATAGTTTTAATTATATTATTTACTCCTCCTATAATGTTTAGATCTCCATCCATTTTTATTATCTGAGGCATAATAGACTGGTCCTTCTTTTCCGGGATCTTTAAAAGATCTATATCCATATAAAATGATGCACCTTTTGACCTGTCAGAAAAAATTATTTTTATTTCTTCAACATTTAATTTTATTGAGAATAACGCCATTCCCCTTCCATGAAATCCGTAAGGGTCTTTTATTCCATTTTCAAGCTTTGAAGTTACTCTTGATTCAAATATGAGATTTTGCAGATTAGGGGGGATCCCTTCACCGTCATCTATGAAATAGATCTTCCTTCTTTTATCTTCAATTTTCTTTGTCCCAATGAAAATATTCCTGCTTTGTGCATCTCTGCTGTTTCGGAGCATTTCTACTACTATGTCTTCAACACAGCTTATATCCTGAAGAGCCTGCCTTCTCTCAGCTTCAGATATCTTTAATCTTACATATCCATTCCCCAGATCCTCTTCGATATTCAATGAATCCTTTATTTTTAATTCATACAGCAGTTTACCTATATCGGTATTATTTTGCATATTCAATAGCTCTGCTTTCCCTGATCACGGTTACTTTTATCTGCCCGGGATATTCCATTTCTTTCTCTATTTCTCTTGCTATTTCTTTAGACAGCATCAATGACATATTTTCATCTACTTCTTCAGGTTTTACCATGACTCTTATTTCTCTTCCGGCCTGTATAGCGTATGCCTTTTCTATCCCCTTAAATTTAGTAGCGATTTTCTCCAGACTTTCCAGCCTCTTGACATAATTTTCCAGTGTCTCCCTTCTTGCACCGGGTCTTGCGCCTGAAATCTGGTCCGAAGCCTGTATTATTACATCTAATATGGATTTGGCTTCTACTTCATTATGATGCGATTCAATTGCATGACAGATCTCTTCACTTTCATTTAATCTTTTTGCCAGCTCAGCTCCTATAATAGCATGCGATCCTTCTATATCGTGCGTCAGGGCTTTTCCTATATCATGCAGCAGTCCGGCCCTTTTAGCTTTCTTTACATTCATACCCAGCTCGGATGCGATCACACCTGCTATATAGGCAACTTCCTTTGAATGAATCAGTACATTTTGACCGTAACTTGTCCTGTATTTCAATCTCCCCAATACTTTTGCGATTCCCGGATTTAACTCTGATATTCCTGTATCAAAAACAGCCTGCTCTCCTTCAAGTTTAATTTCATTATTGACGATCTTGCTTGCTTTTTCATACATTTCTTCTATTCTTGCAGGATGAATTCTTCCATCTGTTATTAGATTCTCAAGGGTTACTCTTGCGATCTCTCTTCTCACGGGGTCAAATGAAGAAAGTATAACGGCTTCCGGCGTATCGTCCACAATTATATTTATACCTGTAAGATTTTCAAAAACTCTTATGTTTCTGCCTTCTCTCCCTATTATTCTTCCTTTCATTTCATCATTCGGCAGATTTACCACAGACACTGTAGTCTCACTCACATGGTCCATGGCACATCTCTGTATAGCCTGAGAAATTATTTTTTTTGCTATATTATCAGCGTCTTCTTTTAACTTTTCTTCTATGTTCCTTATCTCCTTAGCCGATTCATATTTTGCTTCATCCTCTATCTTTTTCATCAGTATTGCTTTTGCTTCTTTTTTGGTCAGTTCTCCAATAGCCTCAAGCCTGAGTATTTCCTTATCAAGCATCTCGTTTAGTTTTTTATTCTTTTTATCAAATTCATCGTTTTTTTGATTTACGATCTGCTCTTTTTTGTCCAGATAATGCGCTTTTTTCTCAATAGAATCTTCACGGTACAACAATCTATCTTCCCTCTTCTTGAGATCAAATTTCTGCCTTTTGGTTTCTTCCTCAGTATTGACCTTTAGGTTTTGAACCTCTTCCTTGCCTTCAAGCAATGCTTCTTTTTTGATGTTCTGTGCTTCTTTTTTAGCATTGCTTAACATCAGATTTGCTCTTTGTTCAGCAGAACTGAGTTTCGAATCTATTATGTACTTTCTAAAAAAGAAACCTATTACAGCACCTAATATAATTGCAATCCCTAACGAGAGTATTTTTATTAACAAATCCATTTTACAAACCTTCCTTCCAAATAAAAAAGCCGAGTCTATTATTACCCGACTAATAAATTAATTTGCACTAATTAATTTTAAACTCAATATTTGTTATTTATTTCAATTCAATTTATACAATCACAATATTTAATTTTTAAGAAACATACGGCCCAGTAAACACCAGATCAAAATTCTTTATAATTATTTACTGAACTACCTCCCTTTTTTTATATTATTAAATTTATCATTAGCAATTTATTAAACAATTTAAATAATTCTTATGGTTAAAAACCTGCTTCAGTTTTCTATCAATATAAACTTTATATCGCTAATAATATTTCAGCCAATTAGTGCAAACTATTCCATAAATCAAGTAATTCCTGATATAACTATCAATTATTTTCATTTTAACTATAGCATTAATTTAAGTCAATACAAATTACCCTTAATTTTACCTTACCTGCTGGAGATTTAAATATTTTATCCTGCAGCCTCGATTTTAAAGGAGAAATATTACTATGGTCATTCTTTTATTATTACTTTCCTGAACTGCCTTTTGCCTCTCTGGATCACTTTCTTATTTATATCAATTAAATCAAATTCCATATTCGGATCATCAATCCTTTTATCATCAATCCTTATCCCGCCCTGAGCTACCAGCCTCCTGACCTCACTGTTTGAGCCGGCAAGTCCCGAACCTACCAGCAATTCTATCAAACAGACTTTATTACCTTTAAACTTCCCGGAATCAATTGTATATTCTGATATATCATCCGGAATTTTCTTCTTCTTAAAGATCAGATCAAAATTTCCTTCAGCTTCTGCGGCATCTTTACTGTTGTAAAGATTCTCTATTATGGTCTTTGCCAGTTTCCTTTTTGCAATAGAAGGATTCAGCTTCTGTTTTTTTATACTCTCTTCGATTTTTCTTATCTCTTTACTGTCCAGTATCGTAAGTAGCTTGAAATAATCTATCATTATACTGTCTGGTATAGACATTACTTTACCGAAAATCTCCTTCGGCGGCTCATCTATCCCTATATAGTTACCAAGGCTTTTACTCATTTTTTCAGTACCGTCGGTACCTACCAGGATAGGCATTGTGATCGCTATCTGGGGTCTCTGTGAAAATTCTTTCTGCAGCTCCCTCCCCATTAACAGGTTGAATATCTGGTCAGTTCCCCCAAGTTCTACATCAGCTTCTATTGCAACTGAATCATATGCCTGCATAACCGGGTAAAGAAATTCTGTTATCGCTATGGGGATATTACCTTTGAACCTCTTTTTAAAATCATCCCTTTCAAGCATCCGCGCAACGGTAAATTTCGAAGTCAGATTTAAAATATCTTCAAATTTTAAAGCTTTAAGCCATTTGGAATTTTTAACCACTTCTGTTTTTTCAAAATCCAGTATCTTAAATGCCTGTTTCATATATGTTTTTGCATTCTTATCTATAACATCAGCAGATAATTTCGGCCTTAATGCCGATCTCCCCGAAGGATCCCCTATTCTTGCAGTATAGTCCCCTATTATAAGGACAGCTTTATGACCCAAATTCTGGAACTGGCGTAGTTTATTTAAGACAACAGTATGCCCGAGATGAATATCAGGAGAAGTAGGGTCCAATCCCAGTTTTACCTTTAAGGGCTTATTTTCCTCAATAGATTTTTCAAGCATGGATTTAAGGTCTTCTTTGATCAAGACCTCTTCTGTCCCTATTGTTATAGTATCCATCTGCCTCTGTAAATTTTTTTCTATCATATTTCTTCTCTCTGATCCTCCCTGTTTATTTTATCCTGTTATTGCCGTATATTTTAAGTTGAAAATTAAAATAAATATTAACATAACTGACTGCATATATTAAGACCATGTTGTTATTTAATTAAATTTTATATAAAATTTCTTAAGTTATGAACTAATATTATTTAAGGATAAACGATTTAAAATGAGTGCAAAGCGCAGAGAATTAAGCGGCTGTTTAAAGTTTTTCATATTTACAATATCGGCAATTTTGATCCTGGCCGTAGCCACAGGCGCTGTTTTGTTGATTTACTACTTAAATTCGCTTCCGACACTTGAAGAACTTACTCCTTCGCCAATTGCGCAGACTTCCAAAGTTTATGCTTTAGATGGCAGTTTAGTCACAGAATTCCATGCTGAAGAAAACAGGGAAATAATTTCCTTTCATGAAATGTCTCAATATATAAAGGACGCTATTATTGCAGTTGAAGATAAAAGATTCTATGAACACCAGGGTGTTGATTACATAAGGATCATAGGGGCTTTTATAGCAGATATAAAGGCCGGCGAGCTGGCACAGGGCGGCAGTACCATTACCCAGCAGTATGTAAAAAATATTTATTTCACCTTTGAAAAAACGTTCCGCAGAAAACTCAATGAAGCTTTGATCGCCATCCAGCTTGAAAGAAATTACACGAAAGATAAAATACTGGAAATGTATCTAAACACCATTTTTTTTGGTACCGGTACCTATGGAGTCGAAAAAGCATCTGAGATATATTTCGGCATAAATGCGAGCGAACTGACGCTGCCGCAGGCAGCTCTTCTCGCTGGACTTGTGCGGACTCCCGAAGTATATTCACCGTTTAACGACATAGAAAAAGCTAAAACAAGAAGAGATCTTGTCCTTCAATTGATGTACGATCAGGAAATGATCGATACCGATGAATATCTTGACGCGCTGGCAGAACCCGTAGTAATAAACGAAGATTTTTCTTATAGTTCAGAGATATACAGCAGCAGGATAGCTCCTTATTTTGTAGATTACATCAAACAGAGATTATATGAAAAGAAATTTACAGATTATGATATGTTCAAAGGCGGGTTACGAATATATACTACCCTTGATACGGATATGCAGGAAAAAGCGGAGGATGCCGTACAGACAGTTTTTCCTGAAGACCCCGGGCCATCTTATTCTTTGATAAGTGTCGATCCTGACAATGGGTATATTTATGCTCTTATCGGCGGAAAAGATTACAGTACCAGTAAATTTAATATTGCTACCCAGGGAAAAAGACAGCCGGGATCTGTGTTCAAGGTACTTGTACTGACTGAATCCATACTGCAGAATTTTTCTCCAAACAACACTTACAATCCCAATGGTCCCATTACTATAGATATGCCCAGCGGTCCTGACTGGGTTGTTGACAACTATGGTAAGCAGAAATTTGGTGAAAAGATGACTGTAGTAGATGCTACTATAAATTCCGTAAATGTGGTCTATGCACAGTTGATGATTAAAGTCGGAGCTGAGAACGTAGAGAGACTCTGCAGCGATATGGATATCTATGATATAGGAAGTAATCCTGCAATTGCTATCGGCGGACTTGAGACAGGCATAACACCTCTTGACTTAAGCAAGGTATTTTCCACCCTTGCATCCGGGGGCATGTACCGGGAGCCGGTATGCATTTTAAAAATAACCGATTCCCAGGGAAATATATTATACGAATATGAGCCGGATAATAATGAGTCCAATCACAGAGTACTTGAAGAGCCGATTTCTTACTATGTCACCCAGATATTAAAGAAAGTCATAGAGAGCGGAACAGGCAGGGGGGCCGATATCGGTAGGCCCGCAGCCGGTAAAACAGGTACAACTGAAAAAAATGTGGACGCCTGGTTTGCCGGATATACCCCTGATCTTGTTACAGTTGTATGGATGGGTCATCCTGAAGCAAGCCAGCCTATGGAACCTATAGATGGAAGAGTTGTCGTAGGAGGTACTTATCCTGCCGATATATGGAGGGAATTTATGAGTTCGGCACTTGAAAATATACCTGTATCAGATTTTGATAAGCCGGATAAAGAATTAATAGATGTTGAAGTATGTGCAGAATCAGACTTACTTACTACATTCTGGTGTCCTGAAGAGTCTATTGAATGGAAAATCTTTATTGAAGGAGAGGAGCCGGAAGATATCTGCGATATACATAATAAAGTCACAGTCCCTGATGTTATAGGAATGAACTTTGAAGAAGCAAGACAGATATTTGAGGATCTATATTTCGTAGCCGAAGAGTCTTATGAATTTAACGAAATATATAATCAGAATATTATATTTAAGCAAAATCCGGAAGCAGGCACCGTACTGGAGTCACTTACCGGTGAGAAATTAAATATCATTTTATATGTAAGTAAAGGCAAAGAAACTTTCAATATGCCTGATCTTAGAGGGTTTGACCTTGATACTGCAGAAGAGATAATAGAAAATCTTGGGTTAATACTTGAAAGCACCATATATGATTTCAGCGAAGCGCAGCCGGTTGATAATATATTTAAACAGATCCCCGGTGCTGATACAAAAGTCTCCAAATCTGATATGGTCACTCTATACATAAGTACAGGCGAGAACCCTGAATCAACAGTGCCTGAAGTCCTGCTGATGACCGAAGAAGAAGCAGTTGTAGAATTAAATACTTATGGTTTTGAAATAATAAGTGTTTACTATGAAGAAAGTAATGAAGAAAAAGACAGGGTATTTTCCCAGACACCTGTAGCCGGGACACTTTATGAAAAATCGCAGGAAGTCATAATTAAGATAAGCATGGGCGTAAAAGTACCTTATGTCCTGGATATGACAAGAGAAGAAGCTGAACTTGAACTTACTGGATTAGGATTTGAAGTTGAAATACTCCCTGATGCCGGAGCTGCCGGCATAGTCACCAGCCAGACTCCCGAAGCCGATGAATATTTAAATTACAGCTCTACAGTTACCATAGAAATACATTAAAAATAATAAGTTTAAAAATATTATTTCTTATTTATTCCACGCCGCGCAGCAGATGACCCTTTGAATAATTTTTGAAAAGTTGGTCATCTTTCATCAAGCAGGAAAAGTCTTTATACTTCTTTTCACCCTTTTTAAGCAGTATATCCACTGCTTCGCTGTATATCTTTATTATCTTATTGAAATCTTTTTTCTTAAAAAATTTGCTGTCTATTATAATATTATTTACTCCGCTTTTAAGGATTTTACCCAGTTCGAAAAAAGTACAAAAATTTTTTGAATTAAAGATTATCATATTTTCATTATAATCCGTATCGACCGGAAATCTGTAGCCCTTGATATCCTCTATAAAGCAGCTGCCTGTTTTTTTACCTGTCAGAAACTTTACTTTGTACCTGGAATTCATCACCGGAAAGTATCCGTGCCCGAAAATAGAAAGTTCCAGTTTATTCCTGCATGAATTTTTAAAATTTAATATCGATTTTGAGATTTCTTCCAGATTAAGCTCCGGAGATAATTCTACTCCTTTAAGAACAATACCGCCGGTCAGAAGTCCGCTGAAAAATAATAATGACAGACTGTTAAACAGATTAAAATTAAAGCTGAGATATATATCAATATCAGATCCTCTTTCCATGCTTATTTCACTTAACAGCTTTAATACTCCTGGGTTTGATACTTTAAAACTGTTTATTTTAAAATCCATAAATTTTAAAATATTATTTTTCAGTAAATCAAACTGGCCGTCGTATATAATAGAAGGGGTGTTTACAGATACTTTTATACTCTTAAATCCACTATAATCTTTAAGTATTCTAAATTTTTCACTTTCCTGATCCATATTAATCATCAGCTCATCAAAGTTGCTGTAAATAATATGGCCTGCACCTTCCTTTACAGCAGTTTCTATATCCCTACAGTCATATATATAGGATGATAGAGTAAATATATTATCAGAGGGCTTATTTATAAATTTATGGTTAACCGGTAAAAATTTACCTTTATAACTTTCTATTTCTTTATTGCCCTGCCTGCTGCCGGAAATTTTAGAGATTTTTATATTTTTTATTTCATGTTTTTCGGGACCGCATGTGAACAAGGATTTAGCTTCATCATCCAGTCTTTTATCAAAATATTTAAATACTCTGTCTTTTTCTAAAACACTGCTTTTTTTATTTAACGCTATTCTGTATCTATATTTTTTATTTTCTTCTCCTATTAATCCAGGGTCTCTGATTTTTACACGGCTGCTGCCTTTCTTGGTCCAGATCTCGATAATATCACCGCTGTTTATTTTCCAGTTACTTTTTATAATAACAGACTTTATTTTCCTATTTTTTACAAAACCGTTATTCTCAAATTCTACCTTATAAACACGACCTAAAAAATTTCCTATGCTACCTGACTTTTTGATTGATATTATATCTTTAGGATGCTTTTCTTTTAGATAGCCCGGCCCAAGCTCCCTTGAAAATATTTGTGTGAGCCTGTAAAGGTCGTAATCGTCAATTTTATAATCTGAAGGACTCTTGTAATAAAGGTCTATATACTTTCTATAAATTTTGGTCACTATCCCCACATATTCAGGCGATTTCATCCTCCCTTCTATTTTCAAAGCATCCGCCCCTGAAGATATGACTTCAGGGATCATATCCAGAACACAGAGATCGCTTTTACTGAACAAATAACTCCCGTCAGATATAATATAATTTATTCTTTCATTTTCTTTTTCTGCAAGTCTGTATTTCATCCTGCAGGGCTGGCTGCACCTCCCTCTATTACCGCTTCTGCCGCCTATAAAAGAGCTGAAATAGCAGTTTCCTGAATATGAGTAACACTGGGACCCATGGCCAAATGCTTCTATTTCCAGTAAATTACTTGCACATAAATTTTTTATTTCATCTATTGTCATTTCTCTGGCAAGAATAACTCTTTTAAATCCCATATCTTTCAATAATTTTAATGAATAAACATTATGGATGTTCATCTGCGTACTCGCGTGTACCGGGACATCCATAAACAAATCCTTTATTAATTTATATATACCGTAATCCTGGACTATTATGCCGTCAGAGCATATACTTGTGTATTCTTTTAAAAAGTTTATTACTTCCGGCATTTCACAATCTCTTACAAGCGTGTTTAAAGTCAGATAGACTTTTACATCATTGTTGTGAGAAAAACTGACTGCTCTCCGAAGATTTCTCATATCAAAATTTTCGGCATACGCTCTGGCACCAAATTTTTTGTATCCCAGATAAATAGAATCAGCACCGGCATTGACCGCCGCTTTCAGTTGGTCCCATCCTCCTGCCGGTGCTGTTAATTCTATTTTGCTTACCGAACTAGTCATTTATATATTTGATTATTTTCTCAAAATCGGGTGTTCTTGCAGACAGCTCTTTTATTTTTTTGTCATAACTTTTTAATTTATTCTTTCCGGCTGCAATGTTTTTTATCACCTGATTTTTCTCTGTACCGCAATCTACTTTTTTATTAGATATGCACGATTTTATGCTTATCCTGTTGTAGATATCATCTTCAAAACAAGGTGAGAACTTTTTTAATTCATTTAACTTCAGATCTTTGAAATTTACTTTTTTATCAATACAAAACTTTACAATTTTCCCCACGATCTTGTGAGATTTCCTGAAACTCTCGCCTTTACCGACCAGATAATCTGCCATGTCCGTTGCTTCCAAAAAACTGTTCTCCAGGTCACTGCCGGTCTTTATACTGTTAAACCTTATCTTATCAAGCAGTTTGGAAAATATTTCAATACATGAAACTGTTTCCATATAAGCACCGAACAATATTTTCTTATCTTCCTGCAGGTCGCTGTTATACGTAGATGGCAGGCCTTTAAGCAGGACAAGTAACTGCATAAGATTGCCTATTACTATAGAACTCTTGCCCCTTACCAGCTCCAGGACATCCGGATTCTTTTTTTGAGGCATTATACTGCTGCCTGTACAGAAATCTTCATCTATATCAATAAATGAAAATTCTGAACTGTTATATATTACAAGGTCCTCGCTTAACCTGCTCAAATGCATCATTATTTTAGCGCAGGAATATATAAGGTCTATTATAAAATCCCTGCTTCCCACTATATCCATGCTGTTGGTATCAACATCTTTAAATTCCAGTAATTCCTTTAACATCTCCCTGTCCAGAGGATATCCGCTACCGGTACATGCTGCAGCTCCCAGCGGAAGATAATCGCTGTTTTCAAAATTTAAAAAAAGATTATCCGTATCCCTGTTAAATTTCTTAAAAAATGACATAAAGTAATGTGATAACAGGACAGGTTGAGCTTTCTGCATATGAGTAAATGCAGGAATAACCACATCGATATTATCTTCTGCAGCTTTAATAATATTCTTCTGCAGTGTTAGAATGTTATTTAAGATATTTATGACAGCATCTTTTATAAATAGTTTTTCATCCAGTACGATTTGGTCATTTCTGCTTCTTCCGGTATGAATTTTTTCAGCTGTATCCCCTATTATCTTTCCAAGTTCTATCTCTACCAGGCTGTGTATGTCTTCATACTGATCCTCATCAATACTGCCTTCCTTAAATTTTCTTTCAAGCTTTTTAAGTCCACTAAATATTTTCTTTATCTCACTGTCCGATATAATCCCAATCTTGTTTAGACCTATCACATGCGCTGCAGTTCCCGTAAGGTCGTACGAGAAAAGACTTTTATCTATTTTTATTGAACTGGTGAAATTTTCTACTGATTTATCTGTATTTTTTTCTATTCTTCCCTTCCAAATCTTATTTTCCATCAATCCTTCCTTTTCTACCTAATATTTCATATGGATAACCCCATAATTTAATAAAACTCTCAGAGTTTTTAGGATCAAATTTATCTCTCTTATCATAAGTCGCAAGATCGACATCATACAGTGAATATTCAGATTTCCTGCCCACTACTTTAAAATTCTTCTGTCCCAGCTTGATCTTCAATGTACCGCTTACGAACTTCTGGCTTTGGTCCATAAATGCACAAAGGCATTTACGCAGCGGAGTATACCACAATCCATAATAAACCAGTTCTGCCATTTTTTCTTCCAAAAGATACTTATAATGTGTAAGCTCCCTGTCAAGTACCAGAGATTCCAGCTGCTTGTGTGCTTCAATTAATATTTCTGCTGCCGGTGATTCATATATCTCTCTTGATTTTATACCGATCAGCCTGTTTTCAACCATATCTATCCTTCCTATCCCGTAAGATCCTGCGGCTTTATTTAACTTTTTTATAAGTTCAAGAGGCGGAATTTTTTTACCGTCAACGGAAACTGGTATCCCTTTATTGAACTCTATTTCTACATATTCGGATTTATCATTATTTTTAATTATCTTTGTCCATTTATAAATATCTTCCGGAGGCTCTTTCCATGGATCCTCAATAACACCGCACTCAATACTCCTGCCCCAGAGATTTTCGTCAATGCTGTATGGACTTTTTTTTGTCACATTTAGTTCAATATTATTTTTTTTCGCATATTCAATCGCCTCTTCCCTTGAAATGCTCCACTCTCTCTGAGTGGCGAGTATTTTAAGGTCTGGTGCAAGGCTCCTTATGCCTACATCAAACCTTACCTGGTCATTTCCTTTGGCAGTGCAGCCGTGCGCCACTGTTTTAGCACCTTCTTTTTTTGCAACCTCCACTAATTTCTTAGCAATAAGTGGCCTTGCCAGCGCTGTTGCCAGTGTATAATTTTTTTCATATTTTAAGTTTGATTTTATTGACGGAAAAATAAAATCATTGATAAACTCTTCCTTTGCATCTATTATTACCGATTTTTCGGCACCTATATCCAGAGCCCTCTGGCATGCTTCCTTCAAGTCTTCCAGCTGACCGCAGTCCACAAGTACAGCGATCACATCCATATTGCACTTTTGTTTTATCAATTTTATTGAAACTGAGGTATCAAGACCTCCGGAATAAGCAAGTACTGCTTTTTCACCCATTTTTTATATCCTCTCCTCTCTATTTTTTACTTTAATTGTCCGACCTTAAATATCATCATCTAACCCTGTTAAAATTGTTCCTGCATAAGTCTGATTATCTTTTCTGCATTATCGCTGTTGTCTATAACACAAATAATTGTGTCATCACCTGCTACTGTACCCAGTATCTCCACAAAATTCATGCCGTCTATTACCGCAGCTGTCCCCTGAGCTTCACCGGGGAAAGTCTTGATCACGATCATATTATCGGCTCTTCTGGCTGATACTACACTCTCTCTGAATTTAGAACCAAATTTCTCCGGGCTAAATACTATTCCATTGGTGATCTTATTCTCGGCCGAATAGTATTCTTCCTGTTTGTAATTTCTCGACTTCATAAGTCTCAGATGATTGATATCCCTCGAGACAGTTGCCTGGGTAACACGATATCCTTTTTTGTCCAGCTCGCTTAACAATTCAGACTGGGAAGAGATTTTCTTTTTATTGATTATTTCTTTTATTATTCTCAATCTTTCAATTCTACTCATTTTATCATCTTCTCTCTGACATTTATTCTGTTACAATAATTTTTATATAATCTCAGGCACTGAATAAATATACCAGCAATCCTTTCTGTGAATGCAGGCGATTTTCTGCCTGCTCAAGTACAATGGAATTTTTACAGTCAAGTATTTCGGATGTGATTTCCTGGCCCCTGTGAGCCGGAAGGCAGTGCATTATTTTAACATCTTTTTTTGCATTTTCCAGTAGCTTGCCGTTGACCTGAAACTTTTCCAGTTCTTTGATTTTCTGCTTATTCATTTCATCACCCATACTCAGCCATACATCGGTATATATGACATCTGCGTTTTTTACTGCTTCTGCCGGATCAAATATAAAATTGACTTTACTGCCTTCCTTCTGACCTTCTATATATTCTATTATTTTTTTTGACGGCATATACTTTTCAGGACATCCTATGGTTATTCCGATCCCGATCTTTAAAAAACCGACTATTAGACTGTTTGTCATATTATTGCAGTCGCCTACATATGTAAATTTTAATTCTTTATTCAGCAGCCCGTATTCTTTAAGCGTTAACATATCTGCCAGTACCTGGCAGGGATGATAAGTATCTGTAAGACCATTTATCACCGGTATGGAACCATATTCAGCAAAACACTCTACAGTCTCATGCTTGAATGTCCTTATCACCACTCCGTCAAGATACCTGGACAATATCTTTGCAGTATCTTTATAAGTCTCTCCCCTGCTCAGATGCATATTCCTTGAATCAAGATAAACAGGGTTACCGCCCAACTGGCTGATTCCGACTTCAAAAGACAGCCTGGTCCTTGTTGAATGTTTATCAAAAAGCATTGCTATGCTTTTACCTTCAAGCACCTTGCTGTATTTTTTCTTATCTTTTTTTATCCTGCCTGACAGCTTAAGTATATATTCAATATCACTTTTGGAGTAATCCTTAAGAGTTAAAAAATCTTTTTTATTATTTTTATCCATTTTGTAGCTCCTTAATATTAACATCCAGCCATTTTATCAGGCTTTTTATATTATTCTTGGTTATTATAAGTGTCGGTAAAAACCTTAAAGTATTACTTGATACTTTATTTATGACTATTTTATCAGCCAGTGCTTTTTTGACCAGATCTTCCGCTGCCGGTTTATTTAATTCCATTCCTATCATAAGACCCATTCCTCTTAATTCTTTTATAACCCCGTATTTATTCTTTAGATCGGTCAATTTCTTCATAAAATATTGTCCCAGTTTTTTAGATCTTTCAACTAATCTGTTATCGATAATATAATCTATTACCGCCAGCCCTGCCGCACAGGATGCACAATTTCCCCCAAAAGTCGAACCGTGTGTTCCGGGCCCAAAGCTTTTACTTATTTTTTCAGTTGAAATAACCGCACCTATAGGCATGCCGCCTCCTAGGCTCTTTGCCACTGTCAAGATATCAGGGAAAATATCAAAATTTTCATAAGCAAACATTCTCCCTGTCCTTCCAAAGCCGGTCTGTATTTCATCAAAAATCAAAAGTATATTATTTTTGGTGCAAATATCCTTTAGGCCTTCAATAAATTTTTTTTCTGCAGGATAAACTCCGCTTTCGCCCTGTATCGGTTCAATCATAATGCCACAGGTTTTTTCATCTGTAAGCTTATTGACAGAGTCAATATCATTAAATACGGCATATTTAAAGCCCTCAAGCAGCGGCTTGAACAGACTCTGCTTTTCCGGCTGTGCAGTAGCTGAAAGGGCACCCATCGTCCTTCCGTGAAAAGCCCTCTTAAATGTTATTATTTCATACCTTGAAGGATTAAAATTATCTGCTGAATATTTCCTTGCCAGCTTTATGGCTCCTTCTATAGACTCTGTACCGCTGTTGGCAAAAAATACTTTTTCCCCAAATCCGGTTATTTCGCACAGTTTTTTTGCCAGTTTGACCTGAGGCTGGTTAAAATAAACATTTGACGGCTGAATTATTTTCTCGATCTGCTTTTTTAATCCACTTACCACAAATTTATTGCTGTGGCCAACATTAAGACAGCCATATCCTGCTATAAAATCAAGATATTTATTGCCTTCAGCGTCCCACAGGTACTGCATTTTAGCTTTTACAAATACAGCCGGCAGGCGGCTGTAAGTGGGCATCAAGTACTTACTTCCTTCATCATAGATTTCCATGTTTTTATCTTTACTCACTTTACCACCTCACTTGTTATCATAGTTCCAATACCCTTGTCGGTAAATATTTCTACAAGTATTGAATGCTTTTTAGTGCCGTTTAATATATGGGTCCTTTCGGCTCCCGATTTTAATGCATCAATACACGCCATTACCTTCGGTATCATACCTTTACTTATTTTGCCTGATTTAATCATCTCAAGGCATTTACCTGCAGTTAATTTTGATATCAGCTTATTACCGCTTTTGGTACTTTCCATGATCCCGTCTACATCCGTAAGCAGGATCATCTTCTTGGCATTAAGTGAAATTGCTATTTCCGCTGCACAGGTATCCGCATTTATATTATATATATCTTTCTTTTTATCCACTCCCAAAGTTGCGATTACCGGTATATAGTTGCTCTCAAGGATCTTAATTAAAAATTCACAATCAATACTGTCTATGTCACCTACAAACCCCAGATCTACGGCCTTTCCGTTTTTCATATATTTTTTCTTATGGCATTTTATAAAACCGGAGTCATTGCCCGATATTCCCATAGCCATATTGCCGTGCCTGTTCAGAAAAGATACTATTTTTGTATTTATGCTCCCGATAAGCACCATCTTTACTATCTCGATGGAATCCTTATCAGTGACTCTCAGGCCGTCTACGAATTCTGGCTTTATACCTTTCTCCTCTGCAAGCTTGTTTATCTGTTTTCCGCCGCCGTGTATCAAAACTACCTTTATCCCTACATATTTCATAAGGATCAGATCATTTAATACATCCTGGATTATGTCATCATCCTCCATCATACTTCCGCCTATCTTGACTACTACTATCTGACCAAAATACTCTTTTATGTAAGGCAGTGATTCCAGCAGTACTTCTACTTTATTCATATATATTTCTTTTTCTTTCATTTCTCTGATGTTTCCCTCTTTAGCATTATAAAATGTATTATGTCTTATATAGGGCATTGATCTTTACATAATCAAAAGAAAGATCTGCAGTCAGCACATTAAATTTCTCTTTTCCGTAATTCAGATCCACAGTAAATTTTATTTCTTTTTCTTTCATAATCTTATCTGTATGCTTACTGTCAAACTCCACCCCAGTACCATTTTTTACAATTAAAGTATCAGAGAGGTATATACTGACCTTCCCGGGATCAAAATCACAGTCAGTTGATCCGAGTGCCGTATTTATCCTTCCCCAGTTAAGATCTTTGCCGAACATGGCTGTTTTAAACAGGTTTGAGTTGGCAACCGCATAAGCTAGCTTTTTTGCGTCTTTCTTGCTTTTTGCGTTTATAATATCTATTTCAATTAATTTGGTCGCTCCTTCTCCATCAAGCACCATTTTCCTTGCCAGATCCTTTAATACAAAAGACAGTGCTTTTTTAAATTTAACGTAGTATTTATCCTTCTTGCTGCTTATTTTGATACCGCTTTTATAGTTTGATATGATCACAAGCATATCATTTGTGCTCTGGCATCCGTCAATGGTAATACTGTTAAAACTGCTCTCTGCTTCTTCTAAAAGAATACCGTCGAGTAACTTCTTTGATATATTTACATTTGCAGTTACAAATGAGAGCAGGGTCGCCATATTCGGTTCTATCATCCCGGAACCTTTTGCCATACCAGCTATTATTATATCTTCACCATCTTTGACTTTAATGCTTACCGCTATTTCCTTTGTCTTCAGATCCGTGGTCAATATGGCTTCAGCAGCACTGTGGCCGCCGTCACTGCTCAGTTTAGATGCACACTCTTTAATCCCCTTTTCTATGCAATCCATCGGCAATTGCTTTCCAGTTATGCCAGTTGATGAGACAATTATATTATCCTTTCCTACTTTAAGATAATCACTTGCCATCTCAACAGTCTTTACCGCATTTCCATATCCCTGCTCACCGGTCAGGGCATTGGCGTTCCCGCTGTTTACAACAACAGCCTTCATATTTCTTGTTTTTTTAAGCTGCTTTTTGGTAAATATGACCGGGGCCGCCATAAATTTATTAACAGTAAAAATCCCGCTGCATGTAGTATCATGAGGTGTATATATAATACACATGTCAGGTTTTCCCGAACTTTTTATGCCGCAGTGGCACGCAGCCGCATAAAACCCCGGAACACTTGTAATTGTACCGTTATTTATGATACTGAAAATATTTTCTTTCTTGTCATTATCCATATTCGCTCCAAAACATGCAGTTATCCGTTAAAATAATCCGTTAAACTTCAGACCTTCTTCTTCATCAAGGCCCATCATCACATTCATGTTCTGTACTGCCTGTCCAGCTGCGCCTTTTAAAAGATTATCAATAACACTGAAGATCTTCATCGTACCCGTCCTTCCATCAAGGCTCATACCTACCATGCACATATTTGTCCCCACTACATCTTTAAGCTGCGGTATTTTACTGCCGGTAAACTTTACAAACGGCTTGTCTTTATAGAAATCTTTAAAAATATTACAGATCCTGCCGGCATCATTTTCCGAGATGCCTTTGATCTTACAGTAAATAGCCGTAAATATTCCCCTGTTTACCGGCATAAGGTGCGGCGTAAAGCTTATCAGTATTTTTTCACCGTAAATATTTTTGATTTCCTGTTCTATTTCTCCTATGTGCCTGTGGCCTGCGACAGAATAAGCATAGAAATTATTGTCAAGGCTGCTGAAGAGGTACTCGTCCTTTAATTTCCTGCCTGCACCGCTAACTCCTGACTTTGAATCAATGCAGATATCCTTTATCGACATTTTGCTATTTAAGATCGGCGCAAGTGCAAGTAAAATAGACACGGGGTAACAACCGGGGTTGGCGACACATCTGCTTTTTTTTATTTTTTCTTTATTTATCTCTGTAAGCCCATAAACAAAATCAGAAAGCTTATCCTTCATAATATGCCCGGTTCCATACCAGTACTTATATCCTTCAGGATCTTTTATCCTGAAATCAGAACCTACATCTATTATTTTAAAATCATACCCGTCGGGTATATTCTTTAAAAATTCCATCGATTTTAAAGGAGGCAGGCATAAAAACATGATATCTATCTGCTCAAAATTATTTTTTAACGGCTTATCAATAAAAAAGAGTCTTTCGGTTCCGTGATCCTTGTATGATGGAAACACCTCACTTACTACCAGGTCTTTAAAAGTCCTGGAAGTAGCAAAACTTACCTTTACATATTTATGCATGTCAAGTATTTTTACGAGTTCCAATCCTGTAAAACCGGAACCCCCAATAATCCCTGCTTTTATCTCTTTATTCATAATTATGACCTCTTATTAAATTAATTTGCATATTATACATAATAATTTTATATTATGCAAGTTTTTAAGGCAATTTTTTTATTATATGTATTTAAGGCAAAAAATGATTTATATTAGCCGGTCTTTTTGATTTTTCTATAAATCAAATAAGCGGCAGTCAGGGAAAAAACAATACCAAAATATAGTAACAGTAGAAGATCTCCTAACCTGGTATAAAAAGTCTTTTCAGTGATCAAATAAATGCTTCCGTACAGGACTTCTTTATTCAATAATTCAGACTTTACAATTATATTGCCGTCGGGTGATATTATACCTGATACTCCGGAGTTTCCGCAGTGAACAGCATAACAGCCGTTTTCAATAGCCCTTACTTTTGTAAAAACCAAGTGATTCCACGGTGCAATACTGTCCAGCATGCTTGAATCATCCGAAATCACGATTATAGCTTCTGCACCGTTATTTCTTATATTTCCTGCAATTGAAGGAATCGTTGTCTCATAGCATATATTCACTCCCAGGCTGCCTTTACCGGGATAAATAACAGGACTATAATCTCTTCCGGGTATAAGGTTCACACTTGAAAAATCAAGAAAATCAAGAAATCCCAGTACGCGTGAATACGGTATATACTGACTGAAAGGAACCGGGTGGATCTCATCATACCTACCCACTACTTCAAGGTCCTCATCATATAGCAGTGCCGAATTATAGTACTCACTGTATTCTTCATTATGAAGATACTGTCCTATAAGAAAATATAAAGGTTCATTTTTTAAAACCTTTTCAGCCCATTTTTTAAAATCCTTATTCTCATCAATAGAATCCCACAGGGCACTCTCAGAAAATATGACCAGTTCGGTACCTTCTTTAAAATAGCTGTTCTCGCTATACGGTTCCGGGATTATCTCAATACCTTTTTCAGAGTATTTCTGGCCGAAAATTACATTGGCCTGGACAACCGCAAGCCTTACCTCACTATAGCCCTTTTCCTTTATTACCCTGTTTAGATTATTATTAAGACTTATAATACCGTAGGTTATAAATACTGCCAGAACTGATATTGATATTATCAAATATTTAAATATTGCTTTTCTGTTTTTTATAGAAAATATAATAGTCTCAAAAATAGCTGCATTAAATAAGACTAGAATAAAAGAAATCCCGTAAATACCTGTAAATCTTGTTATTTGCATCAGCGGCAGAAAGTTATGCTGGGTGTAACCTATTATACCTACTGTAAAAGCCAGAAGAGTCTGAGATCTTAAATATTCCATCAATACCCAGGCGGCCGGTATCAAAAGTATCCTAAGATAGGGCTGTTTTATTTTAGTAAATATAAAATATAAGGCGATCCCGAATATAAAGAAAATAATGCTTAAAAGCAGTGCCATAATCGGCCAGGTATATTTTACGGGTAGTATCAACATCCAGTAAGTGACTCCGGAAAAATATAAAAGCCCGCATATAAAACTAAAAAGCAATGTCTGCTTCAGGCTTGAATTATATATTACAAACATAAACGGTAAAAATGAAAACCATGCAAGAAATCCAAGGTCTCTAAAACTTAAAAATAAAAATATTGCTGTTGCAGTTGAAAGAATGAGTCTCTGGTAATTTTTCATATATAAATCATTAGATTATCAATATTAAGGATTATACATTAATACTCTTTTAGAATGAATAAAATTTATTAAAAATTTTACTTTATTTTTTAAAGACTTTATTATAAAATGATGTTATAATTTTAATAATTATTTTCAATATTATTTTATATTATTATTATTAATATAATTATTTATTAAATCAGATATTAATTAGTTATAATATGTTGTGGCAAAATACTGTATATAACATCACTCTAATTGAAATTATTATTACTACGGTAATAATATTAGTCCTATTAAACTCCTTCAAATTTTTAAAAAATAGATTCCAGAAAATCCTGTCTTCTCTGGTAATATTCGGGTGTTTGTTTTGGATGACCGGAAATCTCTTTGAGCTTGGACTCATTAATCCCCAGGCCAAGATCTTTATGAGTTATATAAAATATTTAAGTTCCGAAGTCGTTATAATATCATGGTTTATATTTTTTCTTTATTTTATCGGATATAAAAAATGGCTTTCAAAACGTAATATTATCTTAATCAGCATTATACCCTTTGCCATGACACTTTCTATATTCACTAATGAATACCATCACCTATTCTTCAAAAACATCGAATCTGTCACCTATGGGTCATTCTTGGTTCTGAGTATTGAGGGCGGACCACTGTTCTGGCTGGATCTAGCTTTTAGCATCTTATTGATCACAGCCGCAGCCGGTTTAATAACCCGAATACTTATTAAGGCCTATCATATATATAAGTGGCAGATCTCTGTATTTCTAGTAATCAATATGGTCATCCTTGCAGCTGCTCTAATGGATAAATTTACGATCAATATATTTCCTTATCTTGATAAGACACCCTTTGTCTTCGTTATTGGTATGGCTGTATTAATATTGACATTATCTAAATCAAAGATATCAGAAATCGTCCCTACTGCGCGTGAATTTGTATTGGACAGCATGGAAGATGGGATTCTGGTCCTGGATAATAATAACAAACTCCTTGATTTAAATCTTTTCATGAAAAAAATGATGAATCCATATTCAAAGAATTATCTTGGTAAGCCATTGAAAGAATTTTTACCAGATCTGAGCAGTGCAATCGAAAATCCGGACAACGGCAAAGAATTAGAATTATTGCACAAGAAAAAATCTAAATTTTTTGATGTTAAAATTTCCAATCTGTTAAACTCAAGAGAATTAAAGATTGGTAAAGTGATCGTATTGAGGGATATTACATTAAGAAAAAACAATGAAGATAAAATAAAATATTTATCTTTTCATGACTATCTGACAAACTTATACAACAGGGCTTTTTTCGAAGAAGAACTGAATAGATTAGATGTAAAAAGACGACTTCCTATGAGTATCGTTTTAGTAGATATCAACGGACTTAGAATAATAAATGACAGCTTTGGAAAAGAAGCCGGGGATAAGGTCCTGATCAAACTAGCAAAAATATTAAAAGAATGTTTCAGGAGTGAAGATATCCTGGCAAGACTGGGTGGAGACACATTTGGTGCCATTTTACCTTCTACTTCTATGAAAGCTACCTTAAAAATAGTAAAACGAATAAAAGAAGCCTGTAAGAAAAGCAGGAGTAAAATAAGTTTTTCTATATCCATGGGATTCTCAACCAAGAAAAATGCCTCGCAGAATATAAATGAAATAATAAAGGAAGCAGATAGCAATATGAACAAGCATAAACTGCTGGAGAGGAAAAGCTTCCACGGTTCAATTGTGTCATCTCTTAAAAGGGCATTATTGGAAAGGGACTATGAGACAGAAGAACACGTGACACGTATGAAAAAATATTCGTTAAAACTTGGAAAAGAACTCAAGCTGTCTGAGAATCAGCTTGATGAATTAAAACTTCTGGCAACCCTGCATGACATAGGAAAAATATCAATACCCGATAACATTATTTTTAAACCGGGAAAATTAAACGATTTAGAATGGAAAATAGTAAAAAAACATCCTGAGATAGGTCACCGTATTGCTAAAACCACTCCGGAACTTACAACTATAGCTAACGGGATTTTAACTCACCATGAATGGTGGGACGGAAAAGGCTATCCGAAAGGCTTAAAAGAGGGTGAAATATCAATTATATCAAGGATCGTATCCATTGTTGACGCCTATGATGCTATGACAAGTGACAGGCCGTACAGAAAGGCATTAAGTAAAAAAGATGCCATAAAAGAGCTTTCAAGGTGCTCAGGAACCCAATTTGACCCAAGTCTGGTAGAAGCATTTTTCAGTTTATTAAAAAAGAACAAGATCTGATCTATCAGCCTGTAAATTTAAAATCCGCTGCATAATCATATATATTTAGTTCCAGTCCTGAATCTTGAAATCCTCTGATCTGTTCTCTGTCTTGCGGGAAATCCTGCGGAAAATCCTGTGAGAATCTACCTCTTGGTCTTCCCAGAAAATAAGGTGCCAGACTTAATAAACCGGTAAAAACCACTATTACTGTTAAAACTATAGCTAAAATTTTTGCCCACCTGTATTTTTTAATACTAAAAATAACCCATATCGCTATAGCAGCAACCAACAGTCCTATAGCTATATAAGGTATGTATATCAATATTCTAAATACAAGAAAAAAACCACCGGGTCTAATGATCTGCTGCAAGATATACTCCTTTTCTAAATTTAAAATAATCTTCCACATTATATAAATAAAAAATGAATTAAATCTGGAGATTTAAACAAAATCATCAAATATATTTTTATTTTTCCTTAGACAGGGGCAGAAAAACTCTAAAGGTTATTTCTCTTTTGTTCTTATTATAGTCTGCTTTTATCCTGCCGTTATGATTCTCCGTTATCTTTTTACTTATAGACAGCCCCAGACCAAAACCTCTTTTATCAATTACGGCAGAAGTCTTATAAAATCTATCGAAAATATACGGTAAATCTTTCTTTTTTATCATATTACTTATATTGGTAACATTTAGAATCAACATTTTTTTATCCTTATCATTGTTTAAACTGATCGTTAATTCTTTTTCGGGGACGCTGTATTTTACAGCATTGTCCATAAGATTAAAAAACAGCTGTTCCATCTGTAATTTGCTGCCCAGGATAAAAGAATCTCCGGCAATTCTGGTATCTATTTTTAGATCTTTAGAAATGAACCGGCTTTCAAACAATTCAATCATTTTTTTCAGAACTTTTTTTAAATCGATCCTGGTAAAATTTGTCGTACGTCCATTTTTATCAAGCTCCGATAAAGTAAGAAGCTCTTCGGTGATCCCGGACAACCTCACAATTTCACTGTTTACTATTTCCATAGCTTCCATATATTCTTTTTTTGTGGTGCCTTTTTTCTGTTTTAATACATCAATTTTTGTTTTTATTACTGTAAGAGGGGTGTTTAATTCATGTGAGGTATTCTGGATAAACTGTTTCTGGTTTTTAAACGATGATTCAATTTTATCCAGCATGTTGTCAAATACCCGGGCCATATTTGAAATAGGATCTTTTCCTTTGAGATTTAATCTAAGGTGAAGCCTTTTTTCGTCAATTTCTTCTACATTCCTGGTTATAAAATCAATCCTTCTCAACATTCTCCTTAGAATTAAAAAACCGCCTGATACTGAAATGATTATTATTAACAGCCCACCTCCTGTAATGGTATAAAACATCCGCATAAAAAGCCCGGGAGACAGTATAGTTATAATAGGCGGTTTAAAAAAAGGTCCAAACTCATCTATTCCTCTTAATCTGATATTTATTTCATCTAGATCTTCCAGATGTTCGGCTATATCAGCCATATATTTTTCTCCCCTTAGGTTGAAACTATAGACAAAGTAGATGAGAAATCCATAAAGTATAAATGAGATCAGTATTATAATGCCAAACCATAATAATATTTTACTTCTAAGTGTTAATTTCATTAACCCGCCCTTTATCTGCTTACCTTCTCATCATCAAGAATTCTATAACCCGAACCGTAAACAGTTTTCAGCAATCTGCTGTATTTCCCTAATTTTCTTCTTAAATTCTTAATATGTGTATCTACTATATTGGTAAAAATATCCACATTCCTGTCCCAGGCATGTTCAAGTATCTGATTTCTGCTTACCAATTGGCCTTTGCATCTCAAAAGATATTCCAAGATCATAAATTCCTTCTTGGTAAGCTTTATTTCTTTTTTTTCAATAAACACCTGCTCTTTGTCCAGATTCATCCTTAAATCAAAGGTGCCCAACACATTCTCCTTGTTTTTTGATGATCTTCTCAGTAGAGCCCTTATTCTTGCAAGGAGTTCAGAAAATTCAAAAGGTTTGGTCAGGTAATCATCGGCACCGCAATTCAGGCCGTTGATAATATTTCCTATCTGCTTTTTAGCAGTGAGCATTAATATAAAGCTTTCTACCTTATCTTTTCTTAACCTTCTGCATAAATCCTCTCCTGCCATATCCGGAAGCATAAGGTCCAAAACGATAATATCATAATCATAGTCCTTGATAAGTTTGTATCCTTCGCTGCCGGTATATACTGCATCCACTATAAACTTGTGCTGCTCAAGCCCTATTTTGATATTATCAGCCACTGACTTTTCATCTTCTATTACTAATATTTTCATCTTTATTTATTATTAATTATTTTAATAGTCAGCATAAAGGAAATAAAAATTATTCATGCCTTAAAGATTCAATAGGATTTAGTCTTGCAGCCCTCATAGCAGGAAATATCCCAAATATTAAGCCGATAGCAGTAGAAAAAGAAAGAGCCAGGATTACAGGAGATATGGTGATCAGTGAGCTAAAATTAGTTACAGCACCCAGGACCCAGATTATAAGACCTGCAAATCCTAATCCGACTATACCCCCCGACAGGCTCAAAACTATGCTTTCAGTTAAAAACTGGACTAGAATATCCTTGTTTTTGGCGCCGATTGCTTTTCTTATACCGATTTCCCTGGTCCTTTCTGTAACCGATACAAACATTATATTCATGATACCTATTCCTCCTACCAGAAGCGAAATAGCAGCTATACTCCCAAGAGTTATTACAAGAATATCTGTAACCGTACCTGCTACCTCCAGTAACTGAGCGGAGCTGTTTACTTCAAAATCATTACTTTCACCTGGAAGGATATAATGCTGTACCCTGAGTATTGATTTTACTTCTGATATTGCCTGATCCATGACCTCTTCACTTTCTACCCTGGCCTGAATCTGATTTATCGTGTCCATGCCGTATAATTTATTCTGAGCAGTGGTTACAGGCATATAAACAGAATTGTCCGGACTCATGCCGAAAGTATAACCGACTGATTTCAGTGTTCCCATTACTGTAAAATTCTTTCCATTTATTTTTACCTGCTCGCCTATAGGATCGATTTTCCCGAAATAATCATTCACAACGTTATAACCCATAACAACTACGTTTGACGAATTAGAGACATCACCTGCAGTAAAGAAGCTTCCTCTGTCTAATTCATAATCCATAAAGCTTAAATAATCTTCTGAAGTAGCAGTTATATTTGCACTTCCGCTCCAACTCATATAGGAAAAATCAGCACCTCCTATCGTCAAAGTGGGTACCACTTCTTCCAGAAGTGCCGCCTTTTCTTTTAAAGCATCTACATCTTCCAGATATAGTTCACCGGCCACAATTTCTTCATCATCTTCAAACATACTCATAATGCCTCTTCCCGGGCCCTGTCCCTCGTTTGAATCCACCCTTATCTCTACACCTCCTGACTGCCCTGCACTTGATTCTATGCTGGACTGATTTTCTCTTATCGATGTTTGTTCCCTGCCAGGATTAATTGTTATGACATTGGTTCCCATACTCTGTATATTTTCAGTTATGGAAGCCTCTGCACCTGCCCCTACAGACATAACAGCCACTACAGAGCCTACACCGATTATAATTCCCAGCATGGTCAGAAAAGATCTCAGCTTGTTTAAACCGAGGGACTTGAACGCAATCTTTATATTCTCAAGTATCCTTTTCATTATAAATTATTTTCCCTCCATGCTGTTTATTTTATCTTCCAGCTTTGGCATATCCTTAAGTTTTTTTAGAGCATCTACCGGATTTTTTATCTTTTCTTCTCCTGTAATGATACCGTCTTTTAGATAAATTATTCTTCCTGCGTGCTTTGCCAGATCGATCTCATGGGTTACAAACAGTATAGTCTTACCCTGTCTGTTTAGTTCCTGGAAAATAGCCATTATTTCTTCACCGGTCCTGGAATCAAGATTACCCGTTGGCTCATCAGCCAGTATTATGGTAGGGTCATTTACCAGCGCCCTGGCAAGAGCTACCCTCTGCCTCTGCCCGCCTGAAAGTTCGCTTGGCCTGTGTTTTATCCATTCCGTCAGTCCTACTGAATCTATGACGTCATTTATGACTTCTCTCCTCGATTTTAACAGCTTACCTTTTGAATAGATCAGCGGAAGTTCCACATTTCCGACAATATTAGTCCTCGGCAACAGATTAAAGGTCTGGAATACAAATCCAACCTTTTTATTCCTGATCTCTGCCAGCTGATTGTCGTTCAGCTTTGAAATATCAAAATCTTCCAGAAGATAAGATCCGGAAGTAGGGATATCCAGACAGCCCAGTATATTCATCAGGGTAGATTTTCCTGAACCGGAAGGACCCATAATAGATAAAAATTCGCCCCTGCTTACCTCAAGATCGATTCCATTTAAGGCATTTACTTTTATACTGCCGATCTTATATATCTTGGTAACATGTTTAATATCTATGATTTTACTATCCATAATTCAAATTATCTCCTTGCACTTCTTTATTGTATTCTTGACGTTACTATTATGTCTCCTTCATTAAGCCCTGTAATAACCTCTATATAATAGTAATCATTTATTCCCGTAGTAACTTGTGTTTTTTCGATATATCCTTCTATGTCCTCCTGCTGAATCTGTTCTGATGTTAAAAGGTCTACATAACTTCTACCGTCTTCCTTATATACCGATTGAATGGGAACAAATAATACATTATCGGCCTTTTTAGCTATAATATCAATATTTGCTGAAAGCCCAAAAAATATTTCAATATCTTCATTATTGCTAAAACTTATCATTACTTCAAAAGATACTATATTGCCTTCATCAACGGATACAGGGATGATTTTTTGAACCTTTCCCGGAAATTCATTACCCGGATAAGCATCTAAAGTAACATATGCTTCATCTCCCTCTGAAATCTTCGATATATCAGTTTCACCTATCGTTGCTTTTATTAAAAAATCATTACTGATAACCGAGATCATATTAGTGCCGCTGTTTTGATTTCCTACTTTAAAATCTGATAAAAAAACAATCCCGTCATAAGGAGCATTCAGTATATAGCCGCTTATGATGTCTTCCTGAGTCGACTCCAGATTCATTTTAGCAAGTCCCAGCTGTATCTCTGCCTGACTTATATTCTCCCTTGTTGTCTCTATTTGAGCCTCAGCATTCTGGGTGCTGCTTAAATTGCTCCAGTAAGTAGAGGATTGACTGAGTATTGACTGATCATAAGAAGACTCTGATTGAGATGTAGATGAGCTATTTGATGCTTTTGCAGAATTAACCTGATTCTCTGCCGATTCAACGTTTGATTCATACTGTGCCATCTGCATATCAGTAGTTGCCGGGTCATTTCTGGCTATCTGCAGCTGTTCTTCGGCATTTTCCAAAACTCTCAAAGCACTCTCGTATGCCAGCGATGCACTCCTGTTGGCACTTTCCAGTGATTTAAACGCACTTTCAGTAGATTCTTCTGCCTTTTCGGTATTGATCTCTGCAAGCTGTATTGCAATATGATTTTCATCCAGTGCTTTTTGATAATTTATTTTAGCTGTATTAAGAGAACTCTCTGATAACTCTATATCTTTCTCTGCCTGAGAAAGTATAAGAAGTCCGTCAGAATTATCTAATTCTACCAGTATATCACCTTCGCTGAATGCATCTCCTTTTTCTAAAGCTGATATTATTTCCCCTGAACCCTGCACTGTATAGGTATTTTGTATATCTGAATCTACCGAACCCGTCGTGGATACAATCTGACGAATATCTCCTTTCTGTACTTCAAAGATCTCGATGCCCTGGTCGATTATTCCATCATCAAAGCCTGCAAAAGGTCCTATACCTGTACATGATACAAGAATGATTGAAACTAAAAAGACAGTAAACGCAGAAATTATAGAAATAACTGTTTTTCTTTTATTTAAACTCATAATTTCCCCTTTTTTATTTTTAGTGAAATTATATTAAAAAATAATGAAGAAATTTTGGAGAAGAAATAATGTGCAAAATCTATTGAATAAAACAGGTTCTGCCTGCTTATCTTTTATATTTCCACTTTATACCCGTCAAAAGCTACGGTCACATCTACCTTTCCCTCTGCATATTCTTCCAGCGTGGATGTAAGTTCTCTGCTATCCATAGTGACTATCTGTTTGCCGCAGTGAGTTATAATCAGACTTTTAATATCATATTTCCTGCACCATCCTATTATAGTCTTTACTCTGGTATGGCCGAATAACCTGCCTTCTTTTCTTCTGACCATATTTACATTAATGCTGGATCCGTCAGCTATCAGCAGGTCAATATCCTTTAATACATCTTTTTTATCTTCTTCAAAGTCCAGAATATCAGGTGTGTAAACAATAGTCCTGCCTCCTTTTATCTTATACCCCACCGCAGGGCAGCGTAAAGAGTGGAGGACCTTATATGCAGTTATTTCCATATCCCCAATACTATATTTCCTGCTGGCTTCAATAATTCTGTAATTTTTGGGTTTGTTTTTACCATAGTCCAGAGCAGTCCTGGTAAGATATACCGGGATATTTATTCTGTTTTCGTCCTTTAAAGTCCATATATAATGATCGGGATGAGCATGGGTTATTAAAATAAGATTAAAATCATTTATTTTTTTTACTAAGTCCGGATTAAATTTTAAGCCGAAATCAATAAGTATATTAGTGGTTTTATGTCTGATTATCAGAGATGAATGATATTTATGTTTAATACTGCTTTCTTCAATCTCGCCTTTTGTACCCGGAAATTCGATTATCATTTCTTATTTATTCTCTAATCTTTGCATTAAATTTCCTGCCCAGATTTTCTAGTATTCTGTTGACTATTATCTCTGCTTCTGTGTCTTTTAAGGTCCTTTCATCATCTCTAAACTTAAGGGAATAAGCCATGCTTTTCTTATTATCCTCGATCTGTTTTCCTCTGTATATATCAAAAAGTCTTACTTCCTTTAATAACTTCGTTTCTGTTTTTTTTATTTCATCTATAATGTCTTCACTCTTTATTTTTTGTTCGACTACGATCGCAAGGTCTATATCTATGGAAGGAAATGGTGCGATCTGTTCGAATCTTACAGATTCTTTTATATTTTTTATAAATCTGTCCAGATTCAGCTCCATATAATAAATATCCTGACCTATCTCAGCTTCTTCTATCAGTAACGGGTGTATCTTGCCGATTATTCCAATTTCCGAACCGTCTATATTTGCAGCTCCGCTTATCCTTGGATGAAAAAAACTATATTCTTTTTCTTTTACCTTTAAGCTGTCTGCCGGATAATACATATTGCATATGAATTCCAGAATGCCTTTTAAATCATAGAAATCAAAAACTCTTTCCTCCTTATTCCATCCCTTGGTGACCGATCTTCCTGTAAGCATTACCCCCAGCATATTTGACTCAAAGGGTAATTTACCGGAACTATTTTTCTTAAAAACTCTGGATATCTCAAATATTCCAATGTCTTTGATATTATGATTTATATTGTCTTTGACATTTTTTAAAAGTGACGGCATAAGCATGGGTCTCAGCAATTTGAAGTCTTCATTTATGGGATTTATTATTTCCACATTTTTATTATATTCATCTTCCCGGATTATTCTGTATTTTTTTAATTTATCGGCTCCTATAAATGAGTAGTTTATGACTTCAATAAGCCCGATATCGCAAAGAGCCTGCCTTATATGTTTAATCATTTTTTGAAACCTGCTGTATTTACCCCGTCTGTCGCTTGCAGGAGTGGGGATGGAGTCTAATTTATCATAGCCGTAAATCCTGGCTATTTCCTCGATAAGATCGATTTCTCTTTCCAGGTCCTCATATCTGAAAGAGGGTATCACTGCTTGTACGGTATCACCCTTTAACTTGTTATTGATCTTTAAATTTGTAAGAATACCGGATATTAGACTGCCGCTGATTTTCTTTCCCAAAACCCTGCTGACTTTATTTACCCTTAAATTGATCTTTCTTTCTCTTTTGACTTCTTTAAAATTATCATATAAGCATTCCTCGACTTTTAAATGAGTTATCTTCTCAAGTAAGATTCTGAATCTTTCAATTGCAAATACAGTAAGCAGAGGATCGATTTTTTTCTCAAACCTGTTTGAGGCTTCTGATCTAAGACCGATTTTCTTAGACGTTCTCATTATTGAGGGTCCATAGAAATTTGCCGACTCCAGAAGTACATTTTTAGTATTTTGATTTATTTCTGTATCTTTTCCGCCCATTATACCTGCTATGGCTATGGCCTTTTTCTCATCAGCTATCACCAATGCTTCCTTGTCCAGTATTCTTGTGGAATCGTCAATGGTCAATATCTTTTCGCCCTCTCCGGCATTCCTGACTATAATCTTGTCCGAATACAACAGATCTTTATCAAAAGCATGTAACGGCTGGCCTGTCTCCAGCATAATATAATTGGTCAGGTCTACAATAAGATCGATGGGCCTTATATCACATATGGTCAGCCTGTTTTTCAACCACTGGGGTGAACTGAGGCTGGGAATATTTTTAAATATTTTGGCAGAATACCTGGGGCAAAGCTTATAATCCTCTATTTCGATATCAAAATCAGATTTTGTGTTTAACCTTTTTTTAAAATCATAACCGGGTATTACCAGATCAACGCCGGTCAGGGCGCTGATTTCTCTTGCAATTCCTATCACACTCAGGCAATCGGGACGATTAGGCGTTATCTCCATTTCCAGCATAATATCATCAAGGCCGACGGACTTTGAAAACTCTTTACCTACCTCACTGCTTTCATCCAGGATCATTATGCCTTCTGAATCAGAAGAGATACCTAATTCCATTTCAGAGCACATCATTCCTTCAGAGATCTGACCCCTGATTTTACTCTTTCTTATGGTCATGCCTCCGACCTTTGATCCCGGCAGTGCAACAGCAGCCCTGTCCCCTTTTTTAAAATTACTTGCACCGCAGACTATTTTTAACCTTCTTGAACCAATATCTACCTCACACAATGACAATTTACCCGCATTGGGGTGGGGAGAAAAATCGATGATCTTTCCTATAATTATATCTTTATATCTGTCACCTATATACTCTACTTTTTTGACCTCGGTCCCGCTCATAGTAAGAACTTCAGCAATACTTCCGTGTTTAAGAGTATTAGGTTTTAAAAATTCATTCAGCCAGTTAACTGTTACCCTCAATCTTTAAAAATCCCTTCTCTTTAAATATTTTACAAATTAAAGATTGTTTATAAAAAATCTGATTTTCGGCCGTACCTCAAATGATTGATACCGGAATTTAAAATTGCTTTAAAAACCTTAAATCATTTTCAAAAAATAGCCTTAAATCATCAATACCGTATTTCAGCATGCAGATTCTCTCTATACCCATTCCAAAAGCAAAACCGCTGACTTCTTCCGGATCATAACCCACGAAAGAATATAAATTGGGATCGACCATTCCGGCTCCAAGTATTTCAAGCCATCCGGAACCGGAACATACCCTGCACCCCTTACCCCCGCAGATATTACAGGACACATCCACCTCGGCACTTGGTTCCGTAAAAGGAAAATAATGAGGTCTAAATCTTACTTTTCTGTCTTCTCCAAAAATTTCATGAGCAAAAGTTTCAAGAGTCCATTTAAGATTGCCAAAATTTATATCTTTATCTACCACCAGGCCTTCTACCTGGGTAAACATCGGGGTATGGGACACATCATAGTCCCTTCTGTAAGCCTTGCCTGGAACTATTATTAATAAAGGCGGTTTATGGCTCTCCATATATCTTATCTGTACCGGAGAAGTATGGGTCCTCAGCAGTATATTTTCAGAAATAAAAAAAGTATCATGAAGAGATCTTGCCGGGTGGTCTTCAGGAGTATTCAGTGCCTTAAAATTATAATAATCTGTCTCTACCTCGGGACCTTCTGTTACTTCAAATCCCATTCCTATGAAGACCTGTTCGATTTCTTCAATGACCTGGGAAATGATATTCTTCCTGCCCCGGTTTAATTTTCTTCCGGGCAGCGACAGGTCTATGATTTCTTTCTTTAGCTTATCTTCATACTCAATATTTTTAAGAGACTCCTCTTTTTTTATAATGCCGTATTCTATTTTATCTCTTGCGATATTTATTCTTTTTCCAAAAAGCGGTTTATGGTTTTGCGGCAGGCTGCCTATGTTCTTCAGAGTTCCGGCAAGAAAGCTTTTTTTGCCGGTAAACTTTGTTCTGACCTTTTCAAGCTCGGCCAGTTTTTTTACTGCTTGCAGTTCTTTATTAAAATCCTCTGTCTCTAGGTTTATTTTTTTTTCCAGCTCATCTATAATCTTTTTCTCTTCACTCATAATTTTATGCCATTTTCTTTTTTACAATTTCAGTCAACTTTTGAAAAGCATTAGGGTCACTTATGGCCATCTCGGATAAAATCTTTCTATTTATATCAATGCTTGCCTTCTTCAAGCCGTCGATAAATTCATTATATGAAATCCCGTTTATTCTTGCTGCAGCATTGATCCTTGTGATCCACAATCTTCTAAAATTTCTTTTTCTGTTCTTCCTGTCCCTATATGAATAACTCATAGATTTAAGCAGCTGTTGTTTTGCAATTCTGTAGCTCCTGCTTTTTGAGCCATAGTATCCGCGTGCCTGCTTTAATACTTTTTTATGCTTTTTCCACTTTACCTGTCCTCTTTTGACTCTGGTCATTTTAATCACGTCCTTCCTTATCTGCCTAAAAGCCTCTTTACTTTTTTCCTGTCGGAAGCTGCCACTTCCTGCCTTTTTCCCAATCGCCTTTTTCTCTCTGCGCTTTTTTTGGTCAAAATATGACTCTTGTAAGCTTTTTCCCTTACTATCTTTCCACTTCCAGTGACTTTAAATCTTTTAGCTGCGCCTTTATGAGTTTTTATCTTTGGCATAATGACATCCTTCCAATTTTATTTATTCAGATATATTTAAATTTAAACCGGTGCTAAAACTGCAATAATATTATACCCGTCTAATTTAGGCTCCAGTTCCAGTACACATCTGTCTTTTAATTCTTCTATTAATTTATTAAGTATGTTCATCCCGAGTTCTTTATGCACTATTTCCCTGCCCCTGAACATAATGGTTATTTTCACCCTGTAGCCGCTTTTCAAGAATTTTTCTATGTGCTTTTTTTTAGTATTAAGATCATTGATGTCTATTTTAGGTCTCAGCTTGATTTCTTTTACGATAATCTGAGACTGTTTCTTTTTTTTCATTTTTTCAGATATTTCCAACTGGTATTTATACTTACCATAATCCATTATCTTGCAGACAGGTGGCTCGCTATTAGGCGATATCTCAACCAAATCCAGACCTTTATCTTCGGCAGTTTTTAATGCTTCCTGAATTGTAACTACTCCAATTTGATTCCCGTCTTCTGCAATCAATCTAACATCCGGTACTCTAATTTGATGATTTATACGAATTCTTCTGTTTTCGAAATCGCACCTCCATAAATATTTATTAAAAAAAATAGGTAGATTAATCATCTACCTATTAATATAATTAACCAAATTAACAGGTTTAAAAAAACCGTCATTTGGTGAGAAATAGATGATTTCTACTTTTTTTATTAATCTAACAATTTAATATTAATAATCTTGGAATTATACTAATTATTGATTATTTTGTCTACACTGCTATATCTTCATCTTCTTTAGGGATATATTCTTCATCCCATACCTTATCAGCAATCTTCTTATAATCACTTGCATATTTATCCAGCTGTTTTGCTAGACATCCGACTATCGTTTCCGCACCTTCATGTGTGGGATATGCACCTGTCTCGGCAACTATATCTCTTAAAATATGCGGGTTATCTATTATACAGCAGGGTCTTAGATGATTTCCGGTATAGGGCTGTCTTTTCCTGAATCCTGCAAAAAAATCGGAAGTAAGTATATCAATAAGGCTTTTTTCTTTTATATTGTCAGCAGCAAAGTGTACAAAAACACACGGCTCAACATCACCATTTACATTGATATGCAAATAATTCTTACCCCCGGCCATACAGCCGCTTACCAGCGGGCCGTCATTCCAAAAATCCGCTACTATTATTTTTTTTGTTTTTCTTATTTCTACAACCTTCGCTCTTCTGTACTCTCTTTGTTCAGGTGTCGGCATCAGTTCCATGTCGGGTTTTTTCCCTATCGGAATATAATTAAAATACCACCCTATAAAAGCTCCCTTATTTACAAATAAATCAATAAATTCATCACTTACTACCAGCTCATTATTTTCCCTTGTTGCAGTAACAGAAAATCCGAAGAGGACTCCGTTATCATTAAGCGCGTCCATTGCATTCATGACCCTGCTCCAGGCCCCTTTTCCTCTTCTACTGTCAGTTTCTTCTTCAAAACCCTCTACGCTTATACATGGAATTGCATTTCCAAGTCCAGCAAGTCTTTTTGCAACTTCATCGTTGATCAACTGGCCGTTAGTATAAATCTGGAAAAATGAATCATCGTGCCTTTCAAGAAAATCATAAAGTTTATCCCAGCAAAACGGCTCTCCGCCGGTTATAACAAAAAAGTAGAGCCCTATATCATTTGCTTCTTCGATCACCCTGTTGCACACATCATACGGAAGATCTTTCTTCTTTGAGTACTGCCATGCATAACAGCCGTAACATTTTAAATTACATCTCATGGTAGGGCTGATCACCAGGATATTGGGAGAATTAAAACCGTATTTCTTTGCAAAAGCTATTCTTTTGGGCTGGCCCTGTATCATTGCATTATTTATTAAATTCATAACTATTTTCTCCCTTACCTGCGGGGATACCCTTTCAGCTGAATTCTTTAGACTAATAAGCAGTCTCTCCATAAAGTCTCTCTCTTCTTTCTTTTTAAGCCTGTATACTCTGCCCTTGATCATCGACAGCCACCTTTCATCGGAAATCTTAGGAAGTATTTTTAATGCACTCTTTATGGCTGTCTTCGTGGTATATAACTTTACTATTTCCTTTAATGTCATTTTAAATACCCCTTAATATAATTATAATCGATAAATTATTAGAAAAAGCTAAAATATTATCAAATTTATATTAAAAAAGTGTTAGAGTTAAATTATAGAAATATTTCCTCAAAAAATAAAGGGGAAATATTTTTTTAGACTAGTAGATTTTTTCCTTGTTTTTTACAACATTTTTTAATTTATGCGTAAAATCAGATAGCTTTATCTCTCTTACGTCCCCGCCGATTTTTTTCCTGATTGTAACAGTTCCTGTTTTTTCTTCGTTTTTACCAATAATGACCATATAGGGAATTTTACCGATTTCAGCCTGTTTTATCTTCTTGCTTAATGATTCTACCCTGTTGTCGATTTCTACTCTTATATTCTCTTTTTTAAGGCTGTCATATACTTTTTTCCCGTAATAATAGAATTTCTCAGATATCGGCAGGACTATGACCTGGACCGGTGCCAGCCAGGGCGGCATATTCCCGCTATAATGCTCTATAAGAAGTCCTATAAATCTTTCAATACTTCCCAGTACGGTCCTGTGAATCATAACCGGCCTGTGTCTTACATTGTCTTCTCCCATATATTCAATATTAAATTTTTCCGGCATTGCAAAATCCAACTGAATTGTACCGCACTGCCATGTTCTCCCAAGACAATCCTGTATATGAAAATCAATCTTGGGTCCATAGAAAGCTCCTTCTCCTTCATTTATTACATAATCCAGTCCCCTGTTCTCAATGGCTTCCTTCAGTATACTTTCTGCCTTCTCCCACATCTGTTCGGTACCGATCCTCTTATCAGGCTTCGTTGAAAGCTCCAGGTGGTATTTGTCAAAACCGAAAACCCTGTAAATACGGTCGGTCAGGCTTATTACTTTTGAGACTTCATCTATTACCTGATGTTCCATGCAAAATATATGGGCGTCATCCTGGGTAAAACTTCTCACCCTGAATAATCCATGCAAGACTCCGGATTTTTCATGTCTGTGTACCAATCCCAGTTCGGCTATTCTTATCGGCATTTCCCTGTAAGAATGCTGGCTTGATTTATATACCAATATCGTACCGGGGCAGTTCATGGGCTTGATGGCATAATCATTTTCATCGATCTTCACAAAATACATATTTTCTTTGTAATTGTCCCAGTGTCCGGAGTTCTTCCATAATTCACTGCTCAGCAGTATCGGTGTCCTTATTTCATTATAACCTTCCTTTATATGTTCCTCTTTCCAGTAATCCAGAATAGTATTCATCAGTACCATTCCTTTGGGGTGGAAAAATGGAAATCCCGGCGCATCTTCATTAAAGCTGAAAAGATCCAGATCCCTGCCTATTTTCCTGTGGTCGCTTCTTTTTGCCAGATCCAGCCTTTCTGTATATTTTTTTAATTCTTCCCTGCTGAAAAATGAGGCCCCGTATATTCTGACCAGCATCTTATTTTTTTCATCTCCCCGCCAGTAAGCTCCTGCAATACTTAAAAGTTTAAATGCCCTGATCTTCCCTGTTGATGGTATATGTGGTCCGAAACATAGGTCAATAAAATCTCCGGAAGAGTAAATACTTACTTCTTTATCTTCAATATTATCTATCATTTCTATTTTATAAGGATTGGCCTTAAAAAGTTTTTTTGCTTTTTCCTTGCTGAGCATGCTTTTTTTAAATTTATAATCCTCTTTTATTATCCTTTTCATCTCTTTTTCAATTAGAGGAAGATCTTCGGCTGATACGTTTTTTTGAGTCTCAAAATCATAGTAAAAACCATCTTTTATAGATGGCCCGATAGCAAACTTTGCATCCGGAAATATTTTTTTTATAGCTTCGGCCATTATATGAGAAGTACTGTGATTTAAAATGCTGACGGCTTTATCCCCTTCTTCAGAGGTGATTATACTAAAAGCTGAATCCCTGATCACTTTGTATTCAAGATCTACTAAATCACCTTTTTGCCTGTCTTTTCCTTCATCGATCCTTTCAGCAGCCAGTGCCCGGCCGGCTATCTTTTCATCAATCCTGCCGGCAGCTTCCAGGATGCTTGTCCCCTTCTCTACCTTGATTTTACCCAGATCTTTAAATTCTATCTCTATCATTTTCTATTACACTTTTTTCATAAAAGTCTTTAATTATTATATATCTTTGAATTTATAGGACAATATAATCTCTTAAAAAAAATGGAGCGGAAGACGGGATTCGGACCCGCGACCCCCACCTTGGCAAGGTGATGCTCTACCAGCTGAGCTACTTCCGCTTGTTATAATTAACTAACCATTATATTACCTTTTTTTTTTCAAAACAAACATTAAATGCCCATAAAAAAGTCTGAATAATATGAAGCTTTCTTACGTAAATCACCAACAGCGCATTTAAGAGATTCTTTTTTTATCAATTATTATCTTATATAATTATGTTTGTCTTTTTCCTTTTAAAAGTTTTTTAAAACAGCTAAGGTACCGATATGAATAAATTTTTATCAGGTGACGAGCAGGCTCATAATATGGGATATTTTCCTTTTGTAGCTCCGGGCGAAAAAACCGTTTTTACAGCTCCGGGAATTCTTGAAAACACTGTCAGCGGGCTTCTGATTTTAACTGATAGGAAACTGTTCTTTTATTTTTATTCCAACATAACCAGGGATAAAAAATTTATAGCCACTCATCCTTTTATTGCAGGTGCAATCTTAAAAGAAGGCCTGCTTTATTCCACATTGACTGTCAGCAGTAAAAAAGAAAGTCTTGCAATACAAAAGATGAATAAAAAAGGTGCAAGAGAATTCCACAGCATTTTGACCGAAATCATAAAGAAAAACAAAAAATAAGATAATATCTTCCTACTTACTCATGTACCTGCTTATATAACGGTCGTTTTCGGACAGATCGGCCAGATTGTAACTATTATCTATGATTTTGACCCAGATGCCTTTTATTCCGAATTTTTTGGCCTCTCCCTTTGAATTGAAATAAATATCTATCCTGTTACCCTTTATCTTTCCTCCTGTATCTTCTGCTACAAATACTCCCATATCTTTTATTTCAATTCTGGTTCCCAGAGTTATGACCTTGGGATCCACAGCAACCATTCCTTTCTCTATTTCTTTACCGGTCGCTGTTATATTATTAGTCCCCTGTGCAGAATCATTAGAACTGTATCCGGAAGCCACAAAATAATACCACTCTACTTCCTTTTCGACTTCCACAAATTCCTTTACTATTACCTCTTCTGGTTTAGTTTCTTCCTGCCCGGAGACCGTGAAATTAAATCCGTCACCCTTATAAAACATGTAAAATAAAGCTATAAAAAGCAAAAATACTATCAGCGTCCAGAATAGAACATTTATTGCTATGTTGTATTTTCCCATTTTTATATCCTTTTTTATATGGCATTTTTTACAAAATTTTAATATTTTTTTTAATACATCTATTAATAAAGCCACACAAAACCCATTATTATATATAAAAATTTAAAAAAATCAACCCAAAAATAATTAAAACGCTTTTTATTTGCCATATAGCCCTCTTGGAGTTATTTATAAAAAATGGTCAATAAACAGCCTGTTTAATAAAAAAATAGGTTTAACCGATATATTACTCCGGAAAAAGCAGCTATCCTCGTTTTAGCGTGAAAAGCAGGGGGAATAGTAATCTTCGGGGTTATTTGTAAGATTAATCTGCCCTGTCCCGTCTATATTCATTATGTAGATCTCGTTGTTTCCGTCACGGTAGGATACAAATGCGATTTTATCTTCCAAGGCAGTTTCTTCCGGTGATACACCTGCTCTTACGCAGCCGCCCGAGCTAAAAGTCACTGCCAGTGATATGATTATTACCGGCACGAGTATCCGGAGCAGTACCCGTTCAGATATTTTTATCATCTTTGATCCTTGAAAACTTAGATTCTGATTTTAAAGGCTATTTTATCATATCATGTTCGTATGATACCATAAAATCTACTCTATGATTTTACTCTTTTCTATTCAGCGGTATCTGTCTTAAAAGAAAAATCCGGCAAAAAATTTTTTATTATTCCTATTGACCAAACATATGTTCGGTTGTAATATATAGATTAGCAATTCTAAACATATATTTATCAATCTAAGGGGCAGGGTTAAATGAAATGGCTTTTTTTTCTCATCTGCATGTTCACAGCGAATACAGTCTGATGGAATCGACCATAAGAATAAAAGACCTGGTCAGCGCTGCTGTCAAAAACGGCATGAAGGCAGTCGCTCTTACCGATAAGCATGTAATGAGCGGAGCTGTCGAATTTTACAAAGAGGCAGTCAGTAGAAATATAAAGCCCATAATCGGCTGCGAGATCTGCGTTGCAGGCAGCAGGATGTCCTCCCGCCTTGTCATACTTATAAAAAACACTAAGGGATATGAGAATCTGTGCCGGATAATAAGCAGGTCACACACCGAAAGAAAGACCCCGACACCTGCAGTTAAAATATCGGACCTGGAGAAAAGAAGTAAAGGGCTCATAGGGCTCAGCTGCTGCAGAAACGGTGAGATCTCTCTGCTGTTGAGACAGGGAAAGGTAAAGGAAGCGCTGAGAGCTGCAGAATACTGCCGGGAATTATTCAGGGGAGATTTTTTTCTGGAAATCCAGAGATATCCAAAAGCTAAAAGTATCCTTTCCTCCTCCTCGTCTTCCGAGGTACTGGTTAATTTTGCCCTGAAAAACAATCTTCAGATAGCAGCGGCAAACAATGTCCACTATCTAAATAAGGAAGACTACGGGATATATAAATGCCTTTCCAGAATAAAGGCGATGGGATCAAGGGAAAGTGCCGCTGTAAAACCTGTTGATAATGATGAACATTATTTCAAATCAGCTGCTGAAATGACCGACATGTTTTCTGATATATATCAGGCGGTCTACAATACCAAGATCATAACAGACAAGTGCAGCCTGGAGCTTCCGCTTGGTGATACGATCTTCCCCAGCTTTGAGGCTCCGGGAGGTGGTCCGCAGGAAGATTACCTTAAAAAACTCTGCTTTAGGGGATTGAGATGGAGATACGGCAGCAATCCTTCCCCGGATATCTGCAGGAGACTACAAAAGGAACTTGAGATAATCATAGAGACAGGTTTCTGCGGATATTTCCTTATAGTAGCCGATATAGCAAGATTTGCCCATAAAAACAACATCTCCATCTGCGGAAAAGGTTCATCCGCGGGAAGTATGGTATCTTACGTACTGGGTATCTCAAATATTGACCCCGTAAAAAACAACCTTTATTTTGAGAGATTCCTTAACAGGGAAAGAAAAGAACCCCCGGACATAGACATTGACCTGTCTCATAAGAGAAGGGCTGAAATAATCAAATATCTTACACTAAAACACGGCAAAAATAACATTTCCAGAGTGTGCACATTTTCTACTCTAAGACCAAGAGCTGCAGTAAGAGAAGCAGGAAGATTTTTAGGATGGGGCAAAGAAGACATAGACAGGATAATAAATGCAGACCCTTATTTTTCAAGATTCCAGGGCAGGCAGGGCACCGGGAGCGTTTCAGAATACCGGGGACGTACGGACGCAGGAGACATGCAGCATAAAAAAATAACTTGCATCTCCGGAAAAATTGAAAACTATGTCCGGCATACCTCCGTGCATCCTTCTGCATTTATTATATCCAGCACTGATCTGACAAAAAAAATACCCCTTACCCTGTCACAGACCGGCGAGATAATGAGTCAGTATGATATGGACAGCATAGAGGACCTGGGGCTTTTAAAAATAGACCTTATAAACTCTCTGAGCCTGAGTCTGATGGATGACGTGGCCGATATGCTGAGGGTCAAAAGAAATATAAACCTGAATATCTCTGAAATAAAATACAATGACAGTAAAACATTTGACCTTATAAAAAATGGGAAGACTCTGGGAGTTTTTCAGCTTGAAAGTTACGGCATAAGAAGGCTGGTAAAGAAAATAAGGCCATCGACCTTAAATGACATCACACTCCTCATCTCTCTGTACAGGCCGGGTCCCCAGCAATCAGGAATGGTCAAAAATTTCATTGAAAGAAAATTCGGGAGGGAGAGGACCACCTATCTTCACCAGGATCTGAGACCGATTTTAAGCGAGACCTACGGGATAATGCTATACCAGGAACAGGTAATGCAGATAGCGGTCAATATAGCAGGGTACTCTCTAAGTGAAGCCGATAATTTAAGAAAAGCCATGACCAGGCTTTCAAAAGAAGAGATGGAAAGACAAAAAGAACTTTTTATTGATGGGGCAGCCGGCAGAGGTTACCCTATAAGCGCTGCAGGAGAGATCTTTAAATTAATATCCAAATTTGCCAGTTATGGTTTTGTTAAAGCTCACGCCGCCGCTTATGCCGAACTGTCATATAAGACCTGTTATATAAAAGCACATTATCCGGCAGAACTCCTGTCAATAATACTGACCAATGACTCGGGTTACTACGGCAGGGCTCAATATATTGAAGAAGCAAGGCGTCTTGGCATAAAAATAAGACTTCCCGATATAAACGGAAGCGGATTTAGATTCTCTGTTGAAGATGAGGGGAGGTCCATAAGGATCCCTCTTCTGACTGTAAGAGAACTGGGACACAAAAGTGTCAGCTCTATAATAAGTGAAAGAGACAGAAATGGAAATTTTAAGGACTTTATTGATTTTTACTGCAGGATCTCAAAAAACAGCTGCAGGATGACCGGCAAAGCGATTGAAAATCTCATAAAGGCCGGGGCATTTGATTTTACGGGCCTCAAAAGAAAGTATTTACTGCTGAGCTATAACCGCCTGACGGGCAGTAAAAACATCCCTTACTGCAGCATGGGTCCAATTCCCCGGTATGAAGACTATCCTGAGGATTTCGATCCCGAAGAGATGCTGGAGATGGAAGAAAAAATTCTGGGGTTCTGTGCAAGCGGTTCTCCGCTGCAGTATTTTAAAAGCGAGCTGGAAGATTACCCCATCGTAATAAGCGGGCACTTCCCGGATCTTGCAGCCGGCAAAGATATATTCTGCGCAGGGATCATAATATCCCGAAAAATCCAAAAAACCAGGGACGGGAAAAATATGCTGCTGTGCACAATGGAAGATGAAGACGGCATGTATGAATCAGTATTTTTTTCCGATGCATATAAGAAGAATTTCAATACGGTATCCAGCCAGTCAGCCATGATAATCGAGGGCAGGATCTGCTCCAAAGACGACCATATATCCGTAATCGGTAAAAATACCGTTAGTCTTGCAGGCTTAAAAAAAACCAGGAGCAGGATCAAAAAAGACACTATAAAAAATAATCTACTTGCGAAAGCGGCATCAGCATGGGAAATCCGGGAAGAATAATACATATAGATATGGACGCCTTCTTTGCACAAATCGAGCAGAGAGATGCTCCTGAATATAAAAATAAACCCCTGATCGTAGGCGGACCGCTGAACAGAGGGGTGATCTCATCTGCCTCCTACGAGGCAAGAAAATACGGCCTACACTCAGGCATGCCGATCACCAGGGCAAGAAGACTGTGTCCTGAAGGGATCTTTGTCCCCGTTAACATGGAAAAGTATCTTAAGGAATCAATGCGGATAAGAAAGATATTTTTTCAGTTTACTCCCCTTGTAGAGACAATAGGCTGCGATGAAGCTTTTATGGATATAACAGGCTGCGAAAAGCTCTTCGGGAATGAACTGGAAATCGCCAAAAAAATAAAGGGCAGGATATATGAGCAGACCAACCTGACTTCTTCCGCCGGCATAGGTCCGAATAAGTTTTTGGCAAAACTTGCCTCAAGCATAGGTAAGCCAAACGGGCTTATAGTGCTTAAAAACACTAAAGAAGTCTTAGAAAAGGTCAAACTCCTGCCGGTATCCTATATATGGGGTGTGGGAAGGGCCACATGCGAAGAACTTAGATCGATGGGGATCATAACTATAGGCGATCTTGCCGGGACTCCCCTGGAAATAATTGAAAATAAGTTTGGAGAGCTCGGCAGGACTATACATAAAATGGCAAACGGAATCGATAACAGAAAAGTAACACCAAACCAAGAGCCAAAATCAATAGGAAGAGAGATAACCTACAGCAGAGATATAGATGACTTTGGAATACTGGGATCCACGCTTCTTCTCCTCTCACAAAAAATATCCAGAAATCTCCGCCTGAAGAAATATAAAGGCAGAGTCATTACTTTAAAGATAAGGTTTTCTGATTTTAAAACCATTACCAGGAGGGCGACTTTGAAAAAATATACTTCCAGCATATTTGATATACACAAATTCTCCGTGTCTTTACTCAAAAATCTTGACCTTAAAAGAAAAAAGATCAGGCTGATCGGGATCTCGGTAAGCAGCTTAAAACTGACCTCTATGCTTGGAAACTTACTCTCTCCTGATGAATCAGAAGGTGAAAATCTTGCTGAAGCCATTGACAGGATATCGGATAAATTCGGTGAAAATATATTAACCATAGCAAGATTGGCAGATAAAGATAAGATTATAGACTGACCTTTTGCCCTGCCTTTTTTTATCGTAAGGTAAACTCTTCAAATCTTTCTCTTTTAGCTTTACATATGGGACATACAGCCGGCGGATTTTCTCTTGCACACAGATACCCGCATACCTTACATCTCCATACAGGGTACCCGGCGTTTAAAATTTTATTCTGCGTCTTTTTCCCTTTCTCTTTCCTGTCACTGCTTTTTTGCTTATATCTTCTTTCCGGAACTGGTTTTACCTTCTTTTTCCCTTCAAGTATTTCTTTATCAACATAAAGAGCACAATAACATGTTCCATATTCATCCAGATCCGGATCCCTGTAATCACACGGGCATATTATATCCAGATCCTTTTCCTTTTCACCTGCAGCAAGCCTGCAGGGGCATGTCTGGTACCCATATCTCTTCTGGTTTACCAGCAAACCGCTTACCAGCCTCTTTGTAAAATCGGTGTCAGGGTTAAGATGATATCCACCAGATTCAGCATCAGCATTTAACTTTCTATATAGTTCTTCTACTTCTTTTTTATTTATATCAGTCTTCATGATCTTCAGTATTTTAATCTCTCTTTTATTTTCTTTTCATCAAACCCGATTATAGGGTCACTATCGTTTATTACCATTGTAGGAAAACTGCAATCCGGATTATATTTCTTTATCTCTTCTACCAGCTCTTCCCGCTCTTCACCGTCGGTAAGATCTACATCAATGTAAAAATAGTCTACATTCATGCTCTTAAGAAGTTCTTTTGTTTTACCGCACCACTGGCAGGTGCTTAATGCATATAATACTACCCTGCCTTTATTTTCTCCCTCTATGTGTTTCATTTTAGCATTCATATCAAATCTCAACACCTTTCCCTGTTTATAAACGAATTACACAATATTTTATTCTTTTATCGCCGGGTTGTAAATCAGTCTTTCAGGTTAAACTTTATAGTATTACTTAAAACTTTTAATATGAACTGGCTAAGTTTCTTATATTTTTATTTTCATAATTTTCAATTTTATAATATATTATAATTACGATATACATCAAATTCAGACAAGGGGTATTTTAGGTGCAGAAGAATATTAAGATAGTTACTAAAGATTTAGAATTCCTAGTCAGCTTGAACAATTCAAAAACATCTCAGGAAATAATGAAAGCACTGCCGGTGGATTCTATTGTCAATAGATGGGGATATGAAATATATTTTAAGATACCGGTACAATCAGAACTGGAAAACGGTGTTGAGACTTTGGATATAGGTACAGTTGCATACTGGCCTCCCGGAAGCTCGTTTTGCATATTCTTTGGAAAAACACCTGCAAGCACCGGAGATAAACCCCAGGCTGCCAGCCAGGTCACTGTTATCGGAGAAATTATAGATAAAGAAATCCTTTCTGATCTTAAAAAAATATCAGACGGAGACAAAATAAGGATCGAACAGGCATAAGTAAAAAAATGTTCGGAAAGCTGGATATATACTATTCTTCTTCTATAATCTCTATAAACTTTTTTACCAGCTGAGGGTCAAATTGCGTCCCGCTTGATTTTTGTATCTCTCCTATAGCTTCCTTTTGGCTTAGTGTCCTCTTGTAAAACCTACCGCTTCTCATAACATCATAAGCGTCAGCAATAGCTGTGATACGCGAAGCTATTGGTATATCTTCTCCCTTTAATCCCTGCGGGTAACCAGACCCATCCCATCTTTCGTGATGGGTTAAAATATATTCGGCAATATTAGAAAATTTATATGATGATTTTGCAATATTATAGCCTATCTCAGGATAACTCTTTAAAACTTTCCAGTCCTTATCATTTAACTTGTCCCTTTTTGTGACAATATCATCGGGTATGGCTATTTTGCCAAGATCATGAAGATCGGCAAGTATTGACAATTCATCCAGTTTGCTTTTCGGCAGTCCCACTGTACGTCCTAATTTCAAGGCCATCTTCCTGACCCGCTTCCCGTGTTCCCTTGTCTCATAGCTGCCCTCCATTAAAGAATCTACCAGTGAAGATATCACTGAATCAGGGACACTTTTAGACTCGAATAACTTGTTTTTATACATTTCATCTTTGGCATTTTTTATGATACCCTGGAAATCCTGTTCGTTGTCCTTCTTTGTAGCGGCACCCATTGCCATCTCAAACTTAACCTTGCCTTTACTGATCTTCTGACATGTCTCCTTTATTCTTTCCACTACTTTCCTTGTATAATCCGTTGAAGTCTTTGGAAGGAGTACTGAAAACTCATCCTCCCCCCACCTAGCAATGATATCTTCTCTCCTGCAGCATTCTCTTATGGCTTTTGCAACACCCTTTAATATCCTGTCGCCTTCTTCGCTCCCAAAGGCGTCATTTATTAACTTTAAGCCGTTCACATCTCCTATTACGAAACTCAACGGCAGCTGCCTCTCAGCATCAAGCCTTTTTACCTCTTCTTCAAAATAAGCCCTGCTGTATAAACCGGTCATGTCATCATGAAATCTCAAGTAATTTAATTTCTCTTCTGCTTCTTTCCTCTTGGTGATGTCATTTATTAATATTTGAACAGCTTTAACCTTTCCGTTTCTTTTTATAAGCCCATAAAATACTTCTCCAAAAAAGATATCACCATTCTTATTTTGACCGCTTATCTCAAATGATATACCTTCTTTCCCGCTTAATGCATAAGTAAATATCTTAAGGTAGCGGGGAATATCCTCTGCACTTAAAAACTTTATTTTTGTAAAATGATTTCCGATTATTTCTTTTTCGGATTGACCAAGGAATTTAGTTACATTTTTATTGCATGATGTCACTATTCCTTTTTCGTCCAGTGTGATCACTCCAAACGGAGCTGTTTTTATCAAAGTCTCATATTGCTCCATGCTTTCTTCCAGCACTTCTCCCAGTTTTTCAAAACTGGGCTGCGATGACGATTCTTCATAATCCTCTACTATTTGTTTTAATTTGTCTATTTCCGAGATCAGTTGCTTTTTTATTTTATTATCTTCCATTTTTTATACTATTAATTTTAAACTTCTTTCAATAGTGTTAAGTTCTTTTTTAAAGTTCTCGTAAGCCGTTTCAGATTCATCACTGATTTCCTCTAACTCTTTAGGTTCTGATAACAATGAAAACTTGGTAAAGAATAATTTCTCCTTATCAAGGTGATCCATCTGAAAATTAAATGCCTCCTTCAGAAAGCCGGGGGCTTTTATTTCTGAAAATTTCTTTAAATAATTGTTGTATTTTTCTGCAATATTTATGGCACAATTTATCTTTTCTTCGAAATCATACACCTCTTCATCAAATTTTTTGACAAGACTCTGTATATCCCCGGAATATTCACTGGACAGTTTATAGTACCTGCTTCTAAAATCATTAAACTGTCTTATTCTTTCCTTGCTTCTTGATTTATCCGTTAATATAAGCGTTATGCAGCCTATGGCAAGTACAACAACAATTATACTTGTCGCACCATATAAGACGCCTCCTGTAAACAGATTGAAATAAATAATTCTTTCATTGTTTATTATGTAAACAACCAGTACTATTATTTCCAGAAGCATTGCAGAGACTATCAGTATAAAGTATTTAAGCCTTATAACCTTATTTCCAAAATTTTTAAATAATTTTGATTTTCGCCTTTTATAAGTCTCTTCCATATTTTTCTAATTTTTACTCATTAATAATATTATTATTAATGCTTTTATATTTTTATTAATATATTAATATATTATACCATAAATTTTTTTTTTTAGACTAATATAACTATAATATTTAACATATATCAACATAGATTCCCCGAATAATAAAATATTTTTTAGATTTTACCTGATTAATTTTATTCTTTTACAATAAGAGTACAAGTGTAAAATATTTATAACTTATTCTGTTATATTTAAGTGTACCAAATTACGTACATAAAAACTTACAGAAATACTCACAGATAAAGTACAGGCGGTAATTTTTAAAATATAATGATCAATATTTCCATTCAACTGCGTTTAACCTGTAGGCACTTATATTTATCAACACATTGTACAGTACCAGGTTTACAAGAAGTTCAAGTAAAATTATGGCAGGGAAAATTATCAGGTCTGATAATGAAAAATAGTAACCCAAAAACAGCATTCCTATAGCAATACCGCCAAAAAACATCAAATATAGGGCAAAGAATATTAAGTTAAGCATTCCTCCCAAAAATGACACATTGCTTTTACTTGACGGAGAAGGTTTAAATACGGGGAAAAAAGTTCCTACTGAAGTACCGATTACCGAATCACCCCAGCTGAATAAAAACAAAAGAAGCAGCCCCAGTACAAAAAACGATACTTCTGGCCTGTATACGAAAAAAAATATGATCATGGTTACAGATCCGATCAATGCTGTTAGAATGGAACTGAATAAAATCTTTGTCCTTAAGATCTTCTTTGCATGCACGGGAGATACTTTAAGAATCCAGAACTTCAATCCTTCTCCTCCAATATTATTTCCTGATATATTGACATTTATTATGCCTGCAACTATCAGCGGCAGAAATATAAACAAAAGGTTTTCCAGTTCAATAAAAAAATTAATTCCTCCCCTCTCGCTGATATCACTTGAAATGGACCAGAAAAATATAAATAAAATCATCATGACCGGCATAAAAACCTGTAATAACCTTCTCATGTCTCTGAACAGCAGCTTGAAATCCTTTACAATCAGGTAGTTGATCCCCGACAATGCCCGCAGACCAAACCTTTTTTCTTTAATCTCTTCTCTACCCTTGATCCTCGCCCTTCTGAATCCCCTGCCCTTTACTGCCTGAGATGCGCTTGACCAGCCCGAATAATATATTTTTTGAGACAGTGTAATGCAAATAAATATCAGCAGACCGGCAGCACCTGCTACCAAGGCAAAATTTAAAATAAATCTGCCGTATTCGCCGTTGTGAATATAATATAATGCATTTGATCCCCAGGTAGACAGCAGTACTTTTAAATACGGCCTGTCAAAAACAGATAAAATATACTGCTTTATGCTTTCAGTATCCATGGATTTTAGATCCGGCACCATGTTGCTTATATATCTGGATAAAATCTGTGAGGACAGCCAGATAAGAAGACCTAAAAGAACTCCTGCTATGGCAAGTATTTCTTTGGCCCTTCTTGGATTTATAAATCTTACCGCGATCATGCCTGCTAATACCCCGATACTGGTTGGAATAGAAAGGACAGATACAAAAATTATCAGCATTGCAGGATAGTATACCAACGGCATTTTTGAAGTTATCCCGTATGCTATTAGAACCGGAAATATGACTATGAAAAACAAATAAGAATTTGAGATCAATGCTTCTATATATTTATATGTAAATACTGTCCTGTAGCTTATGGGCAGGCTTAACAATAGTTGCAGGTCGCTGGATGAATATAATATGTAAAGGCTCGAAGCAATACCGGTAAATATTATAAAAATGAACATCACAGCAAAAGCATGGTCTAAAATTATATCAAATATGACATTTGCCAGATCTATATCTAACCGGTCAAATATAAGTGTGATAAGCTTTGAGGAATAGAAAAGGATCAATGAAAAAATTGCTATGCCTATTGCGGTACCTATTATCCTGCCGACTCTCTTCTTGGTTTCATCCCTTGTGTATCCAAGCAGTATAATATTCAGTTTATTTTTAAGAAGTAATTTAAGCATACTAAAGACTAAGTCAGAGACTTTATAATATCTATGTCTTCGTCTCCTCCGGTCAACTGCAGGAAGATCTCCTCCAGATTACCCTTATCCTCTTTTGACAGCTTTCTAAGCTCTTCCATATTTCCTACAGCCAGCAGTCTCCCGTCCTGGATAATACCTACCCTGTCGCAGATCCTTTCTGCGATCTCCAGAATATGAGTGGACATAAAAATACAGTCCCCCGATTTTGCCCTGATCTTTAGAATATCCTTTATTATCCTTGCACTCTTGGGATCCAGCCCTACTGTGGGCTCATCAAAAAAAAGTACCTTGGGTGAATGGATCAGTGCTCCTGCAATAGCAATTTTTTGCTTCATTCCGTGCGAATAGCCCTGAATCAACTCTTCTCCCCTGTCAGACAGGTCAAAAAGCTTCAAAAGCTCTTCTATCTTCTTTTCAATCTTTATCCTGTCAATACCAAACAGATTGCCCATAAATCTAAGGAACTCTTTTCCGGTCAGTCTGTCGTAAATCTGAGGCTCTTCAGGTATAAGTCCTATATCTTCCTTTGCCCCTATCGGGTTTTCCTGTATATCCTTTGACATAATCTTTACTGTCCCGGAAGTAGGTTTAAGCAGACCTGTCATCAGCTTTATTGTAGTTGTCTTACCTGCCCCATTCGGGCCCAGAAAACCGAAAATCTCTCCTTGTTTTACTTTCAGGTTCAACTTATCTACAGCCGTCAGCTTCCCGAATTTTTTTGTCAGATCAAATGTCTCAACCGCAATAAGATTACTTCCCATAATTGATTTATTCCCCGCCGGACCCGAGCCTGTTTGCCCAATTTTCAGGATAGCCGTTATAATAATCTTGTTTGTTCAGTCTGAATAACTTCCATATCAATAACCTGATAATAGAGGGTATCCCGATAACTATAAGGTAAAACCAGCTCAGGTATAAAGACTGTATTGAATGCCCGTATTCGTGTTTCTTTGATAAGTCCCTGTTATAATAACTTTCATTTAAAATAATATATTTCTCCAGCGATATACCCCCGGGGAAACGTTTCATATAAATGATATTTGAACGCTTGTAATTCTCGTGTTTGACTATTCTTCTTTTTAAAAAGACAATGATTATAATAGCAAGCAACATCTGGGGAAATTCCCATATAACTAGTAAAATTTTCTTATACCAGTTCATATAGATTAATATATTAATTTACTTTTTTAAATTATAACAGATATTTTTTAAATATTTATTATAATTTCACAATACAGGAATTGATATGAAGTCTATCGATAACCTACTGGTCATGCTTGCTCCTGTAGTCATGGGTGTCATAGGAAAAGTACAGCATAAAAAAAATCTGGATACTACAGGAGTATAAAATACCTGACCACAGAACAAAAAAAGATAACCAAACAGGCTTCAAAGTCTACAAACTTTTTAAGCAGCCTTCTGGATTCAAATTAGGATGGACAGGTAATCGATGATGTCGGCAAAATAGGAGTAAGCCCCTTGAGTGAATTTCTAAAAAGTAGATAACTTTTTTAATCACAATAAAAAGATATAATCAAGAATGCCAATCTTATTAAAACCGGACAGGTTTTCAAGATCCCGGAACTGCCTAAAGAATTAAAAAAGTAATAGAATATCTGGTTATAATAATTTGAATTTTTATTCTACCATTTATCTATATGAATCTTTTGTTTATCGTATCTATCAGGAGTTTTCTTTTTTTCTGCCGGATGTCCAATGGCAATCATTGATAATGGTATAACCTTGACAGGAAGTTTAAGTAATATTTTTAATCCATCTACGACATCTTTCCTTGGATATGCACTTCTCCAAACTGCACCAAGTCCCAGATATTGAGCTTCGATCAAAATATTTTCTGTTGCTGCAGCACAGTCCTGAACCCAGTAACTTGCCCAATCCTCGGCATGTTTTTCTTTTTCTAAATCACCACAGACTATAATAGCCAGAGATGCTTCTTTTAGCATTTGAGAGTAAGGATGTATTTCTGTGATGTCATTCATTATATTTTTATCTTTTATAACAATAAATTCCCATAGTCGCTGATTATGGCCTGCTGGTGCAGACATAGCAGCCATAAGTAATTTTCAATATCAATATCGGATACCGGCAAGCTTGTATACTTTCTTATGCTCCGCCTTTCAAATATTTCTTTCATTATTTTCTACTCCTTGGAAATCTTCTATATGATTTTGTTAAGTTTCTAATCCAAAATAACATTAATTTTATTTTATATAAAATAGGATGCTTTTAAAAGCTATTAGTCAATTGCATAATTTTGTAGAGGCGACACTCCGTATCGTTAAGGTTGGATAGCAGGATTAAAGAAAAAAAGAAGAAATGATTCACAGACTACGTCCATAGTTCGCCTAGCGACACTATTTATCGCTGAATGGGTGAATGCCGTAGCTTGTCTATCATAAACTTCAAATTTAAAAAGAAAATCAAAGTTATTTAAATATAAATGTTCGGTACAATACCAGGCTTTTTACCGAAGTAACACTAGCTGGCCCTACAGACAAAATGATACCCATTGGCCTTTTAGCCAAAAAGTCTCTGCATCAGTATCATAAGGCACTATTTCAGAATAGATTCCACATTCTCTTACTCTACATGCAATAAGGTGGGTGTATTGGGAACCGAAATCTAAAATAGCTATCCAATCTTTGTCTTTAAAATTTATGCTGTCGCTTACATCGACCGATCTCTTTCTTCTCATCTTTAGATGTTTTAAGTAAACAATCTTTGCAAATTTAGGAACCATCTTCAGAAAAAAACTGATACTCGACCGTTGCAGTCAATTATTTTCCACACAAATTACATATCTTCTCCATAACAAGCATTCTCGCTCAAATAGCTTTTAAATTTAATTCCTGTTATGTCAAAATCAAAACTAATTTATTTAGTTTGTTCCCGTATTATTTCTTCTTCGCTTGATTTTTCTTTCTTTTGCTTTGTTTCTTTAAACTGTCTTGACTTTGGCTCGCCACAATAAAATTCTTCGCATTGCAAAACAGGAAATTTTCTTGTAAAAGAACAACCACTATCGTGAACGCAAGTAATGCACAGCCCCTTCTTTACCATTGTTACCTCCTTCTAACCTAAGATTCGGTCTATCTCTTCCCTATCACAATCCATAACATAAGGAATGCCGGAGATATCAGAAGCCTCCCGTGTTAAGGCAACGATATCATCTCGAGTAATGTATTTTAAAGCGAATTTTCTTTCACCAGCCATAAGTTGCTTTAGCCCCGTTGCCAATCGTTCGTAATAGGTATACATACCAATGGCACCTACAGGGATGTCCTTGAAGTCCTTGCCGTATTTCGCCTTTAACGTTTCTGCTCCGATAAAAACCTGTTCTATTGTATCGCCGTATTTTTTATACTCAGCGGGGACCTTACTTTCTTTTATGAGATTGCCGACTGTCTTGGCAGCCATCGTTGCAGCAAAAGTAGCTCTACCCATACATATCGCTTTGACATAGGGTGCTGCTAATGCAATGCCTTTGAAGATATGGTCTTCCAATGCAAAGCCGCCGGCCATTGCTACTGGAGGGACATATTTACCTTGCTCATCGATTCTCTTTAACATTCGATAAAGCAGACACTCTAATTCAACGGTTGGAATACCCCATTCATTCATCATCCTCCAAGGGCTCATCCCAGTCCCGCCACCTGCACCATCTACTGTGAGTAAATCAATCTTGGCATTGGAAGCAAATTTAACCGCTCTTGCTAAATCGGCTGGTCGATAAGCACCGGTCTTTAAAGTGACGTACTTAAAACCAAGCTTTCGCAGGCGTTCCACCTCTTTGCAAAATGCTTCTTCCTCAACCATACCAAGCCTCGAATGTCTTTCAAATTCTTTTATTGCTCCCTCTTCGTAGGCCTTCTTTATTACGGGGTCTTCTGGGTCAGGATAAACGATATAACCTCTCTTTTTAAGTTCAAGAGCTCTTTCTATAGAAGGTAATTTTACTTCTCCTCCTATATCCTTAGCCCCTTGACCCCATTTAGGCTCAATTGCTTCAACTCCCAACTCCAGGGCATATTCTGGCACCCCTAACCTTCCGTCTTCAACATTGTACTGAACTACAATCGTTCCGCTTCCTGTGTGCCATCTTTTATAACTTTTTAACCTTCGTTCGAATTCTGGGGATTTTCGCACATTGCCATTTTTATATTCTAAGTTGTGGTCCATACCACAGACGTTCTCCCCTATTACAACTATTGTCCCACAGAGAGCTGCTCCCACCGCATTTTCTTCCCAGTTAATCCTCGCTATATCAGTGGAGCCTAAAGCACCTGTAAAGAAAGGCATGTCTAACCTAATCTTATTTTTTCCACCGACCTCAGTGGATACATCTACTGCAGGAAAAGTCGCCTTATCGGAATCTGCCTCCACTCCAACAGCCCCTACGCATGTGCCCTGAATATTGAAGTGAGAGAAATCCATTGGGTAATCCTTTTCGGATCCAGCAACAACTTTTCCAAAGGGTTGAGGATAAATAAGCTCTCTTCCTCTGATAGCAGATTTTGCAACCTCACAAAACCCTATGCATCCATCCAAACAGGTAACGCAGATACCGGAAATCGGTGATGGATTTATCCTGTTTTTGGTATTTGTTGCAAGACTTGCATTTGGTTTACTAAAAGACATTTTTACCTCCTTTTTTTCTTTACACTTTTTTCTTCATATCAGCTGCTAAAATAATTGCTCCTGCAACTTCTCGCATAGTCTTACGATGATCCATGCTGTATCTTTGAATTTTCAAATAAGCCTGTTCCTCCGTTAGTCCCTCTTCTTCCATCAAAATCCCTTTAGCACGTTCGAGTCTTTTCCGAACCTCTAATTCCTCTTGAATTACTTTGCTTTTTACCATCAACTCCGTATTTTCAATTGCCACTGCTGCTTGATTAGCTATAGTTGTCAAAACATTTATCTCTGTTTCCGTAAAATCGTGAGGAGCAGAGGTATAGCAATTAATAACGCCTATGACCTTGCATTTCACCGATAAAGGGACGCATAAAAGAGAGTATAATCCTTCTTTTTTAGCGATGTCTTGATACTTATATTCTTTCTCTTTAGTTACATCTTTAATAGCCAAAGGTTTGTTCTCTTCAGCAACTTTGCCCGCAATCCCTTCTCCTATCTTTAAAGGAGGCTTTTTATTATATTCCTCTCTAAAGCTTTGAGTAGCCCTGATTACAAGTTCTTTTTTCTTCTCGTCTATTAGCATCAACGAACAGATATTCGAGCCCATCATCTCTGCAGTTACAGTGACAATTAGGCGAAGAATATCCTCTAAATAAAAATCCGAAGCTATGGCTTTACTTATTTTAGTCAAAGCCTTTATCTGTTCTTCGTATGGCATGCTCTCCATAATTGCCCCATAAAGAAAAAGGCGTTCTATACGAACCAATGCGTAAAGAACACCGCTGTTCAAAAAATAAAACGTCCTTTCTAATAGCCTTTGCTATTAAAGAGGACGTCGTTATCCAGTTTTTCTAACTTTGAAATAAAAGGGTATAAAACAAAAAAGGCGTTCCTTAGAACGCCACGCTGCTTCCCTTGTTAAAGCACTAACTTTGTGCTTTATTTTCAATAACATAAGGTTGTCACAAAAATCTAAAATTGTCAATTATTATTCTTAGGTGTCATTTTTAAGGAATTATTTTCATCTCTTTGGTTAATATAATTGCTTCCGATATTTCTCTCATGCTTTTGCGTTTGTCCATACTATATTTTCTGATAAGATTATAGGCCGCTTCTTCTATTAAGTTCTCTTACCTCATTAGAATGCCTTTTGCCCTTTCTATAATTTTTCTTCCCTCCAGTTCCTCCTTAATAACCTTGGATTTTATAACTAATCTAAAATTTTCAATAACAATTGCAGCCTGATTTGCTATTGACATTAAAACTTTTATTTCATCTTTGCTGAAAAGATGCGGCTTTTTTGTATAGCAATTCAATACTCCTATTATGCTGCCTTTAAAAATGAGTGGCACGCTTGGCAAAGAACAAAGATTCTCCTTCTCGGCAATATTTTTATTTATATACCGCCCATCCTTACGCACATCTAGGACAGCCATAGATTTCCCATGCTTGGCTAAAAAACATTTATTAATAAAATAACCCTTGATCCAGAAAAGTAAATTCTTACAGCTTAAATCTATGAATTTCCATTAAAGGAAAACTGCTATCCCATTATGTGGAGGCGGCACCTCGTATCGTTAAGGTTGGATAGCAGGATTGAAAGGAATGGAAGGAAACATTCTAATTAATTGAAGATTAAATGATTACGGTTCGAGTCCCCTATGGGCTACTTAACTTCCACCTTTCTTCTCTAAAATAAGGTCCTTAAACTCCTCTTCAAACTCTTCACCTTTTATGTACATTGTAGTATTAAAATAGCCATCTTCTCTTATTTTCTCTTCCTTTGCACCACTTACAAGTGATGTAAATACCTCATCAAAAATGTAGTCTCCATTTTCAATGCTTATTATAGCCATCCAATGCTGTACAACACAAAAATCATGACATTTCGTAAATTCAACAGTTGCGTCTTGCGATTTTCGTGTAAGTACAATATATTCCTTACCCTTTTTCATTTCTATTGTGCCTTCAATCCATTCATTTGAACAACTAGCATTACAAACCCTAACAATACCGCCATTTTTTAACGAAGAGTCATTTAAATAATATATTCTATTTATTTTAAACGTAAAGACATCTCTAAAATATATATTATGTAGCTCTCCACTTGTAGAATATTCTTCTATACCAATCTCTTTTTCATCAATGACTGATCCTTTAAATATAAGGTCAGACTCATCAAAAAGCATATCCTCGTCAAAAGCCACTAACTCTGCTTCTATAACATTACGAGGACTTCTTTCTGAAACCTCTATACATATCTCGTCTTCATCTTTCTCCTCTTTACTTCTATCATCAGGTTCAATAAATATCATAGCTCCTTTTGGCGAAAAGCAGGGTGAAGTGTCTCTTACTATATTATCTGTGAGTCTTGTCTGTTCTGAGCCGTCTACATTCATTATATAGATTTCCTCTTGATTTCCATCCCTATAAGATGTAAAAACAATTTTAGATCCGTCTGGTGAAAACTCGGGATTTATGTCGTATCCAGGACTATTTGTAAGGTTTATTTGCTCTGAGCCGTCTATATTCATTATGTAGATTTCTGAGGTTCTTCCATCCCGATGTGATAAAAATAAAATTTTAGATCCGTCTGGAGAAAAATGAGGTCCGTAATCCCAACCCCAATAATCGCTTGCCGAATTATACGTAAGTCTTTGCTGCTCTGAGCCATCTTCATTCATTATGTAGATTTCCTGATTTCCATCCCTATAAGATGTAAAAACAATTTTAGATCCGTCTGGAGAAAAAAAAGGATTATCATCATCTGCTGAATTATCTGTGAGTCTTATCAGTCCAGAACCATCAATATTCATTACATAGATTTCAAGGTTATCATCACGTTTATGAAATGTGAGCTTAGATCCATCTGGTGACCATGATGATATTTTATTTCCTAGAAGTTTAATAATATTTTTTCCATTAGAATCCATTATATAAGTATTGGAATGGCCATCACGGTTTGATTTAAAAGCAATCTTAGACCCATCTTGAGACCAATAAGGCTGTGTATCATCTGAGTCATTATATGTAAGTCTTACCGGATTTTTTCCATTAGAATCCATGACGTAGATTTCCCAATTTCCGTCCCTATAGGATACAAATGCAATTTTAGATCCATCTGGTGAAAAGCAGGCCCCATAGTCATCTGCTGGATGATTTGTAAGGTTTATCTGTTCTGATCCGTTAGTATTCATTATATAGATTTCTGAATTTATATCACGGTAAGATGTAAAAATAATTTTAGGCTCTGTAGTAATTTCTTTGGTAGTAGACTCTATTGTTTCTCTGCATCCTGATTCAATAGCAATTGCTGATATAATAAATATTACTATAAGTAACACTAATAATAATTTTTTCATTGTTAGTTAAAAATTTAAATTATCCTATATTTATAAATTAGTTTATCCTAATAAAAAATAAATTTTTCTATCTATTAATTATTTCATTATATATATTCGAGTTAACATAAGTATAGATTGAGGTATCTGCTATATTTTTATTTTATATAAAAATAAATGATTTTAGAAGCTGATAGGTAGTTTAGACTTTAAATCAATAAGTTTCTTTAAAATTTGGTTCGAAATTTCAATACTTGGGGCTCTTAATCTATGAAGTTATAATTACTCTTAAATTCTCCAATAACTTATTCATTCCTGTAATCAATAACTTTAAGTTTTGATTTTTTTATAATTTCAGGATCATAATTTTGGAAGTTGTACCTTAATTTAAATATTTACTGTCTAATACATTCATCATGTTTAGGTAACGAAGATTCAATAATGAATAGGAAAAGTTAAAAAGACTTTTTTCCTAATAGTATATAATGTCTTTTCAGGTACAAAATTTGAAAAGAAAAGCCTAATTATTCGGACAAAGATTACAAGTCCTTTAAATTTCTCATTTCAATATGTCTATTTGGATAAAGAAGCTGTAAAAAAATAAAAAAAAACTGTTATAATGCATTGAATAAATTATAGAAAGGAGAATTTTAAAAAATGAATAATAAAAGATATTTCCTTATACCTATAATAGTCTTCATATCAATTATAGGATTTTCCCTGGCCTGTGGAGGAAATAGTGGGTCGTCATATACACCTTCTACAGATACTATTGAACAGACACCGGAAGAAGAATTCACTATAGAAGGTGAAGAAGTAACGGAAGAAGAGTATAGAGATAATTTAGAATATGAAGAGGAAGAATCAGAATTTAATCCGGATTATGATGATTTTGGCACCCAATATTTATTTTTTGCGATATGGGAAGGAAATCTTAGTGAAGCACAAAGACAATTAGATCATGGAGTAGACCCTAATGCCCCAGAGGATACAGATTCTTATGGCACACCACCATTATTGGAGGCGGTACAAAAAGGTGAATTTGAGATTGCAGAACTATTATTAGAATATGGAGCTTATGTTGATGGTAGTGATAATAATGGCTGGACTGCTCTAATGGATGCTGCGGTGTATGACGAAACCGAGGTTATACTAATGCTGCTAGATTATGGTGCAGATGTTAACTATAGAGACAATGATGGTTTTACAGCGTTAATGATTCCTGTCTTCCATGGCCAACTCAATAGTGTAGAAATATTACTTAGTTTTGGTGCTGATGTTAATGCAAGTGTAGATGGTTGGACACCTTTAATGGAAGCAGCAGCATACGCTATTGGATATAGTGACCACGTTAAGATTGCACAATTACTTATAGACTATGGTGCAGATGTTAATGCAAGAGCCGATAATGGTATGACAGCATTAACGGTTGCTTATGAGATTGGTTACAATAGTGGTTACGATGAGATGATTGAATTACTTATTGCTGCAGGTGCACAAGAATGAAAATTAAGTGGGACCTAGCACAGTCAGGACACAATAAGTAATAAAGTTGTCATAATTAAATAAATTAACCATAATGATAAGGGAACTAGGACAAGAATATTTCAGATTAATTTAATTAAATTGGGATATTTAATATATTTTTACTTTATACAAAACTAGATGATTTTAGAAGCTACAAGGTAGTTTAGATTTTAGATCAATAAGTTCCTTTAATATTTGGTTCGAAATTTTAATACTTGGGGCTGCTAAAACTTTTTTTTAATACTTAAATTAATAATTTATATTTTTAATATTCTAACCTCAAGAAAATCTTATTAATTAATGAAGCATTAAGACCCCATATTATCTATAAGGTCTTATTATAAATATTAGACTTGAGGGATAGGACTTATACCTATAATAGACTCTGTATTTGTGTGTTAAAATTATTTTGTAATAGTTTTACGGTCTATCTATAACCCTAGCCTCCTGTTAGATAAAAACAAGTCTTTCCTCAATTTTACTGTCAATGTTCTGATTATTCTTTAAATATTCAAGTAAGACCTGCTGAGCTGACGTGGAGATAACTTTTGGATTACCTGACTTAAGAAGCTCTTCATTGGAAATATTTAAGTATGATGCCGAGTTGTTGAAATGATAACCCTGTAATGCAATTTTATAAAGCTGCTTATCTCCAACAGGCTTATTATCAACACTTAACGCTACAAGTTCTTTCTTATTATCATCATAAACCGCTTTAACTCTTTTATTTACCTGGTAACATTCACCTTCGCTATTTCTGTTTTCAGTTCTCATAATATAAGCAAATATTTTTTTTATTTGTCTTCCGGTAATAACATACCTGATAATCTGATCATCATAAGGAAAGCATGCCATTAAATCTTTTAGCGTAACTACAGGACCCATTTCTTTAACCCTTATTGAGCCTGATCCGATAAGCATTATGTCTGTTTCGGCTATATCTGCAAATGAATCTGATATTAAATTACCCAGTGAAGTCTCAATCTCTCTTTTGGGATGAGTCAATTTCTGTGAAAATTTGGAGATAATAGTATTATACTTTCTGTCAACATCTTCTTTAAAGGTATTAATATATTTTTCAAGTTCCCTATCTGGTTCAGCGATATTTTCATCAATTGGTATTAACTGCCATTTCATATCTACAATACCGTTAGTGTCATCATCTACTAATATATCAAATCTTCCAATCTGATCTGTACCCACCCCAGCTTGAGCAATATAAATACTATTTATAAAAGCCGGCTGCTCAAGAATGGTATGAGAATGACCGCCAATAATTATATCTACACCCCATTCTGGTTTTAAAAGCTTTGCAAGTTTAATATCAGATTCAAATCCGATATGAGTCAAAACTATCGTCAAGTCTATGTCATCATTTTTATAAGCATTTGAAATTACACCTATCTCATTACTTGCTTCTTCAAGAGTTATAAAACTTGAAATAAGCTTATCCTGCTTTATTGAATCAATAACCTTTTCTGTTATTATACCTGTAAAAAGTATATCAAAACCTGCTTTTTTTAATATAAGGTAAGGCATCATCATCCTTTTATTATATGGACTGATATACAAGTTTGCATTTACGATAGGAAAATTAGCAACTTTTTCTAAAAAAAGAAGATGCGGAAGCCCGTAGTCAAACTCATGATTTCCAAGAGCAACAACATCGGGTGCAAGATAATTCATTATTTCCATTGTGGAAATTCCTTTATATTCAGAATCTATAAGACTACCTTGGACCATATCGCCTGAGATCAGAAAAAATACATTTTCTTCTTCTTTCCTGACTTTATTAATATATCCTGATAGCAAAGCAAGCCCACCAATTAATTTGCCCTCACCTGCTTTTACTTCAGCAAGAAAGTCTCCGTGCATGTCGTTAGAATGTAATATTGTAAATTTTTTTATATTTGCACCTGTACTTTTCACAGTCGTATATCCTTTCTCAAAAAGTTTAAAAATTAATATGAGATGTTTAAAATTATAAAAACAAAGGTTACCAAGTCTTAATATTTTACTTTAATAAATTTTGTCGCCTAGCTTTGCATCTACAGTTAACCTCAAAGCAAAATTATATAAATATATATAATATATGAAAAGAATATTATTTCCCCAATTGACATTGACATTAGCTTAAAATTTATAAATTTTTATTAGTTCTTTTAATATCCGGTTCGAAATTTTAATACTTGGGGCTACCAGTTTTAGTATTTCTTTATTTAAACTCATAGGTTGACTCATTTCTTTTTAGGACTCTAAGAATAATTACTCTATTGTCTTTGTCA